>Ga0265342_10000193_pt1 | contig 67856 bp, 62 predicted proteins | sample 4CB327metaG_FD_203125 | JGI IMG/M metagenome (GOLD analysis project Ga0265342, IMG submission 203125) | Rhizosphere microbial communities from Carex aquatilis grown in University of Washington, Seatle, WA, United States - 4-CB3-27 metaG | ecosystem: Host-associated > Plants > Roots >...
ACCTCTCCCCTAGGGAGAGGTCGACCGAGCGATGCGAGGGCGGGTGAGGGGTTACGGCCTCGTTTGGGACTAGCTCCCCTCACCCGGCGCTCATGCGCGCCGAACACTCCCCGACGGGGAGAGGTTAAAGAGGACGCCGCCTAAACTACCCGTGGCCTTGTACTTTCTTTTTTTCTCGCCGGCCTGTCGGCGGCCGGCGTCTCCGATCGTCCTTGGAATGCATTGAAAGGAACGCCATGCAGTACGCCATACTTTGTTACCATTCCGAGGACGTCGTCTGTTCCTGGAGCAAGGAAGAGGACGATGCGGTGATGGCGAAGCTCCTGGTCGTGCAAGATAAGCTGGCGACGTCGGGCCGGCTGGGGCCGGTGGCCCGGCTGATGCCGACCACCGCCGCCACCACCCTGCGAAAGAACCAGGACCCGCCGCTGGTGATCGACGGGCCGTTTGCCGAGACCAAGGAACAATTGCTCGGCTTCTACGTGGTCGATTGCAAATCGCTGGAGGAAGCGCTCGAGATTGCGCGCGACCTCGCCAAGGTCAATCCCGGCGGCTCCTACGAGATCAGGCCGGTGAATTACTTTCATCCGGGAGGCAACTCCGCGTGAACGATATCGCGTGGATCAACGCGGCCTTGACGTCGGCGCGGCCGCAGGCGCTGGCGGCATTGCTGCGTTATTTTCGCGATCTCGATATTGCCGAGGAAGCGTTTCAGGAGGCGTGCCTGCGCGCGCTGAAGACCTGGCCGCAAAATGGTCCCCCGCGCGATCCCGCGGCCTGGCTGATCATGGTTGCGCGCAACGCCGCCATCGATTCGACCCGCCACCGAAGCAAGCTGACGGCGCTGCCGGCCGAAGAGATCGTGTCCGATCTGGACGATGCCGAAACCGCACTCGCCGAGCGGCTCGACGACGCACACTATCGCGACGACATCCTGCGGCTGCTGTTCATCTGCTGCCATCCCAATCTTCCCGCCACCCAGCAGATCGCGCTCGCCTTGCGGGTGGTGTCCGGCCTGACGGTGAAGGAAATCGGCCGCGCCTTCCTGGTGAGCGAAACCGCCATGGAGCAGCGCATCACCCGCGCCAAGCGCCGGGTTGCCGACGCCGAGGTATCGTTCGGTGCGCCCGGCCCGGTGGAGCGCGCGGAACGCGTCACCGCCGTCGCCGCGATGATCTACCTGCTGTTCAACGAGGGCTATTCTGCCAGCGGCGGCGAGACCCATGTTCGCGCCCCTTTGTGTGACGAGGCGATCCGACTGGCGCGACTGTTGCTACGGCTGTTCCAGTCCGAGCCCGAGATCATGGGGCTGGCCGCGCTGCTGCTCCTGCAGCACGCACGAACCCCGGCCCGGCTCGACGCCGAAGGCAATCTCATTTTGCTCGAAGACCAGGATCGCACTCTCTGGGACGGCAAAATGATCGCCGAGGGCCTCGCGCTGCTCGACAAGGCGGTGCGCCATCGGCAGCCCGGGCCCTATCAGGTGCAGGCAGCCATTGCCTCGCTGCATGCGCAGGCGGAGCAACCCGAGCAAACCGACTGGGCCCAGATCGATCTGCTCTATGGCACGCTCGAGCGCATGCAACCCTCACCGATCATCACCCTCAATCGCGCCGTGGCAGTGGCGAAGGTTCATGGGCCGGAGCAGGCGCTCGCCATGATCGAGCCGCTGGCGAAGCCGCTCGCAGCCTATTTTCATTATTTCGGGGTGAAAGGCTGGCTGCTGTTGCAACTCGGGCGCTCCGCGGAGGCCCGCTCGGCCTTCGACCGCGCGATCGCACTCGCTCATACGGCTGCCGAGGCTGCCCATATCCGGATGCATCTCGATCGCTTGATGCGAGACAGCAAACCTCTTCACCTCTCCCCTGGGGAGAGGTCGACCGAGCGACGCGAGGGCGGGTGAGGGGTTGCGGTCTTCATTTGGGGCTATCGCCCCACAACCGGCGCAAGGGCGCCGATCTCTCTCTAACGGGGAGAGATGAACCTCGGATCGCTCGACAACGGGGTGCTTGGAGTAAGAAATAATTCGATTGGCATGTCGACTACCCCAACCCTCGTTCGTCTTGAAAGGGAGGCCGGACGATCCGTCCTCAAACCACGGGACAAGGAGATGCAGCGATGAAAGTGATGGTCCTGGTCAAAGCCACCAGGGATTCCGAAGCCGGCATCATGCCGAGCCAGCAGCTGCTGGCCGACATGGGCAGGTTCAACGAAGAACTGGTCAAGGCCGGCGTGATGCTGGCCGGCGAAGGCCTGCACCCGACGTCGAAGGCGGCGCGCGTCCGCTTCTCCGGACCGACGCGGACCGTGATCGATGGCCCGTTTGCCGAGACCAAGGAATTGGTTGCTGGCTTCTGGCTGTGGCAGGTGAGTTCGCTGCAGGAGGCGATCGATTGGGTCAAGCGATGTCCCAATCCGCATCCGGAGGTGACCGAGATCGAGATCCGCCCGCTGTTCGACGCCGCCGACTTCGGCGAGGCGCTCACCCCAGAACTCAAACAGCGGGAACAAAAGCTGCGCGCCGATCTCAAGTCGTTGACGGAAAAATCCTAAGATCATCGACTGGCTGAGCACCGATGCCCACGATTGCTTTCACGCCCAATATCCAGCGCCACGTCGTGTGCCCGGCCACCGAAGCCGCCGGGCACAGCGTGCGCGAGGTTCTGGACAATGTGTTTGCGGACAACCCGCAAGCGCGCGGCTATGTGCTCGACGACCAGTCGGCGCTGCGCAAGCACATCACCATCTTCGTCGACGGCAAAATGATCGGCGACCGCGCAGGATTGAGCGACCCGGTCAGCGAGGCGAGTAGAATCTACGTGTTTCAAGCCCTGTCGGGAGGTTGAGAATGAGCGAGACCCTGTTGGTGTCCACCCGCAAAGGATTGTTCACGGTGACGCGCGACGGCAAACAATGGGCCATCACCGCCGGTCATTTTCTTGGCGACAACGTCACCTTGACACTGACCGACCGCCGCGACGGGCGCCATTATGCGGCGCTCGATCACGGTCATTTCGGCGTCAAGCTCCACCGCTCGACGGCGACCGGCTGGGAAGAAATCGCGACACCGGCGTATCCGCCGAAGCCGGAAGGCTACGAGGAACATGACATGTGGGGCCGGCCGCTAAACTGGAGCACGACGCGGATCTGGGCGCTGGAGGCCGGCGGCGCCGATGAGCCCGGCGTCCTCTGGTGCGGGACGCTGCCCGGCGGCTTGTTCCGATCGAACGATCACGGACAGAGCTGGGAAATGATTCGTTCGCTCTGGGATCATCCTAAGCGCAAGCAATGGATGGGGGGCGGCGCCGACCTGCCCGGGATCCATTCAATTTGTGTCGACCCGCATGATTCAAAACGAGTTTGGGTCGCGGTTTCGACCGGCGGCATCTGGTTCACCGAGGACGCCGGTGCGACCTGGACCCAGCGCGGGGAGGGCATGCGCGCCGAGCACGTGCCGCCGGAATTGACCCACGATCCGATCGCCCAGGACGTGCATCGCCTGGCACAATGTCCGGCCGCGACCGAGCGCATGTGGGTGCAGCACCACAACGGGATTTTCGTTTCGTCAGACGAGGGCAAGACATTCAAGGAAATCGGCGAAGTCGCGCCGTCCGCCTTTGGCTTCCCGGTGGTGGTGCATCCGCGCGAACCCGACACCGCCTGGTTCGTGCCCGAGATCAAGGACGAGAAGCGGATCCCGCGCGACGGCAAGCTGGTGGTGACCCGCACCCGCGACGGCGGCAAGAATTTCGACGTGCTCACCGAGGGGCTGCCACAGGCGCACGCCTACGATGTGGTCTATCGCCATGGCCTTGCGCTCAATGATACCGGCGAGCGGCTGGCGCTTGGCTCAACCACTGGCGGCCTCTGGGTGAGCGAGAACCAGGGCGACAGCTGGAGCTGCGTGACCCACACCCTGCCGCCGATCTATGCGGTGCAGTTTGCCTGACGTGCGTGAACGATCGGTTCCCGGTGGGAGCGCCGCTCAGCGTTCGCTGTTCTCCATCCCCCTGATCGGCGCGCTCCCTCCCCCTGAAAGGGGGTGGGGGTGGGGGTCTCATTTGGAAGCCTGCCGAGAGATTGACCCCCTCCCGCCGGCTTCGCCGTCCACCTCCCCCTTTCAGGGGGAGGTGGAAACCGCGCCCGCGTAGCCGGTCGGGCTCGCGTACCACACCTTGGAAAAACTACCCGCAGCCGATCTTCGCCAGCACGTCGGCGAATTTTTCCCCGACCTTGCGCACCAGTTCCGGACTGGCGCGCGCCACCAGCGGGAAATCCTTCAGCCGCTCGAACGGCCGGCAGGCGTCAATGATGGCGCGGGAATTGGTCGATGATGCTTTGTCAACGATCGGATCGAGCGGGCCGCTCCAGGCGCGGCGGATGAATTCGATGTCGTCGGCCGGGTCGCAGCGCGTGCACACCGCCCACATCACGTCGAACATGTCGGTCGGATCGACATCCTCGTCGACCACCACCACGAAACGCCCGAGATAGGATCCGGACTGGCAGCTTGCGGCCAGCATGCCGGCCTGGCGGGCGTGGCCGGGATAGGCCTGCTTGATGGCGATGACGTTGAACATGCGCGCGCCGCCGAACTCGTGACACCACACGCCCTGCACCCCGGAGAGCCCGGCGCGCTCGACCTCGTCCCAGATCATGCCGGATTTGGTGACGCACTTGCTGAACGAGAAATCCGACGGCGGCCGCATCGGCGACGCGATCGAAAGAATGGGATCGTTGCGGTAATACACCCGTCGCACCCGCACCACCGGCTGCTCGCTCGGCGAACTCGCATAATACCCGGTGAACTCTCCGAACGGGCCTTCCTTTGCCATTTCGCCCGTGATCATGTCGCCTTCGATTACGATCTCGGCGTGCGCCGGCATCGGCAGTCCGTGCACTTCGCTCGCCACCACGTCGTAAGGCAGGCCGCGATGCCCGCCGGCATAGTCGAATTCCGACAGGCCGAATTTGAGTTCGTTGCCGCCGGCGAGAAACAACAGCGGATCGTGACCGCAGCTGATGAGCACCGGGCAGGGCAGGCCCTTGTCGAAATATTTCTGCCGGATTTGCCGCCCGTGCTTGCCGGGCGACATCCACAGCGACACGTGATTGCGGTCGAGCACCATCACGCGGTAGGTCGCGGCATTGACCCAGCCCTCGTCGGGATCGCGCATGATCACCAGATCGTCGGTGCCGATATAGCGGCCGCCGTCGCGCTCGTGCAGGCGCGGCACCGGGAACTTGAAGAGATCGATGGCATCGTCGCGGTCGATGTTCTCGAACACCGCACCGGTGGTCACAGTCTTCGGAGCAATCGGCTGGTGCACCTTCATGCGGTCGCGATAGGCCCGCACCACGTCGAGCGGATTGTTGGGCACCGGCAGACCGAGCGTGATGGCAAGCCGCTTGGACGAATTGGTCGCGCCCGAGAGCAGCCGCATGCCCTTGGGATAGCCCGGCACATCCTCGAACAGGATCGCGGGCGGCTCGGCGCGTGCGTGATAGATGATCTCCGCCAGCGTCCCCATTTCAAGGTCGCAGTGGGCGCCCTTGATCCGGACCAGTTCGCCGGCGGCCTCGGCGCGGGCGACGAATTCCCGCAGATCGTCATGTGGGCGGTCATAGGCGTTGTACGGCGACGATTTGGCTTTATCGAGCATCGGATCGGTTCCTCCGACATTGGCGTCGGTGCAGGGTGCGGTGACGGGCCGCGGCGGTCGCTGACTGTGTTGCCGGCGGGGTTGAGTTTAGGATAGGGAAGCCAGCTTGACGAGCCAAACGCAAGCGGGAATCGGGGAAACGCAACGATGCTTAAAACTGCCTGGACGATGGCGGCCTGCGGGGCGCTCTCGGGAGCCCTTTGTTGGGGCGCGCCGCAGCCGGTTTCGGCCGCGGATTATCCCGATCACTCCATTCGCCTGGTTGTCCCGTTCGCGGCTGGCGGCGCCAACGACATCATCGCGCGGCTGATCCAACCCGCGCTCCAGCAGGCGCTTGGACAATCCATCGTCATCGACAATCGCCCGGCGGCGAGCGGGACGGTCGGGACCGAGGCGGTGGCGCGCGCCCAGCCGGACGGCTACACGCTGCTGATGGCGTTCACCACCCACACCGTCAATCCCGCGATCAACGCCAAACTGCCCTACGACACCGAACGCGATCTCGCCCCCATCGTTCTCGTGGGCAAGAGCCCGTTGATCTTCAGCGTCAACGAAAAGCTGCCGGCGAAGTCGCTGTCCGAACTGGTCGCGCTCGCCAAGGCCAAACCCGGACAGCTGAATTACGCAACGCCCGGTTCGGCCAGCCAGGCGCATTTGCTGATGGCGCTGTGGACCAAACTCGCCGGCATCGAGATGACCCACGTCGCCTATCGCGGTGGCGCGCCCGCCGTATTGGGCACCGTCGCCGGCGAATCCCAGATGACGCTGATGTCGCCGGTCGCTTCGCTGTCGCAGATCAAGGCGGGCACCTTGCGCGCCATCGCCTCCGGCACGCTGGAGCGCGATCCGCAGTTCCCGGACTTGCCGACCTTTGCCGAATCCGGTTTCCCCGGCTTCGAAGCGGTGGCCTGGGCCGGCCTCTTTACAACGGCGGGAACGCCGAAACCGGTCATCGAGCGGCTCAACGCCGAGGTCAACAAGATTCTGCACGATCCGCAGATCATCGCGCGCTTTGCCGAGCAAGGCGTGACGCCCGCCGGCGGCACGCCGGAACAGTTCGGGGTCTATGTTTCGAGCGAAATTCGCCGCTGGCGCGAGGCGGCACAGGCCGCCAAGATCGAGGTCGGGCAATAGCGCTCATTTCTCCCAAGCGGAAGGACGGCAAGTTTTTTTGCCTCCCCCTGAAAGGGGGAGGTCGGCGCCGAAGGCGCCGGGTGGGGGTCAAGTCTCGCAGCGACTTCCTCCGTTGCGAGAATTCACCTAGCAAGAAAAACCCCCTCCCTGACCCTCCCCCTTCCAGGGGGAGGGAACACAGGCCGACCCCGGTCAAGTGGATCGCACCTCGTCACGCTTGAACCGGATCGTCGGCGCGAGGCCGATCAGCAGCAGCGCGCTCAATCCGATCGGCGCGAAGGCAACGGCCGGAATCCCGCTCAGGTCCCAGCCCAGGCCGCTCACGATCGGCACGATCACGGCGCATGAATAGCTGATGGTGAACATTCCCGCCGACATCCGATGCACGTCGTCGGGGGGACTGAGCAGCGGCGGCAGCGCCAGCATCAGCACCAGAATGGCGGCAGCCGCGAACCCCAGCATCGCGGCGCCCCCGACGATCAAGACTCCGTTTCCGAACATGATGGCGGCCACCGATCCCAGGCAGAGCAGGCCGCAGACGACATAGGGCCACGCGCGGCGCTCGAGCCGGCCGGCGACCGCAAGCAGCAGCAAGGAAGCGGGCAACTGGCCGACATTGATCGCGGTCAGCGCGCTGCTGATCAATTCGCCGCGGCCGATATGATGCAGATAATCCGGGATGAACGCATTGGTGGTGAAGTACATGGCATTGACGCTGCCGAGCATCAGCCCGAGCCGCCACAATAATCCGCTGCGCCAATCCGGCCACCATTGCCGCACGACGGGCGGCGCGCCGATCGCCGGCAAAGTTTTACGCGGCGCCAATATCACGATCACCAGCGCAATGATCACCACCGGAACCGCCCATGCCGCAAAGCCGAGGCGCCAGCTGCCGCCCAAGGCCGGCAGCAGCAACGGGATCGTCAGCGCCACCGGAAAAATCTCGCCGACCAGCAGGCCGTTGGTGTAGACCGCGGTGCCAAATCCGATGCGATCGGGCAGCCAGGCGCGCACCAGCGGCGGCAGCGAGGGTTGCATGACGGCGACGCCGAATCCGGTCAGGATGGTCGCCGCATAGAGCAGCGCGACGTCGGGGGCGGCGCCACGCAGCGCAGAGCCGATCGCGGTGGCGATCAAGCCGGTGACGAGCGTCGGCAGCGCGCCGAAGCGGGCGATCAACAGCGAGCCGGGCACGGCGGCAAAGGCGAACAAGACCGGCGGCAGGCCGGACAAGATGCCGATCTCGGTTTCCGACATTTGCAGGTCGGCGTGAATGAAGGGAATCACCGGCGGCACCGCGAGGATAGTGAGACGCAGGCCGATGCCCGCCAGCCACAGCAGGGCGATGGAGGTGAGCACGCGGCTGCCGGGGGCGCCGTTCCGATCCGAATTGGGGGCCCGCATCCGGCTCTTCATCTCCCTTAGTTTTTTTCAGCGCGGTTGCCGTCGCTGATCACGCGTTGCGTGCCTACACGAGTGCCGCGCAAATCGCCATTGCGATCCTGTGATGGCAATGCAGCAGCTGCCCCGCGCTGTCGGAATGGGTCAGGAAGTTCCTTGCGCCGCCATCGCTGCCAGCGGCTCGAGCCCCCTGGCTTTGATCATCGCCCGGATCTCCGGTCGTGCAAGCCACGCGATCAGCGCGGCGGCGGCAGCGGGATCTTTGGCCGAGGTGAAAATGCCGGCGGAAAACACCGTTGTCTTCTGCAGTTCGCTCGGCAGCGGACCGAGCAGATCGATACCCTTGACCTGCATGAGTTCGCTGATTTGCTGCACCGCGATCTCGACCTCGCCACGCGCAGCGAGTTCGCCGGCAAGGCCGTCGCGCCGCGTTGCCTTGGCGTCGATCTCCTTGGCGATGCCGAGCCGTTTGATCACCTCCGCAAAGTGAATGCCGCTTGCGCCGGTCACCGTGTAGGTGATCGATTTGGCGTCCAGCAGCGCGCGCTTGAGCGCCGGCGGCGTGCTGATGTCCGGGCGTGGGAAACCCTCGCGCACGGCGAGCCCGACGCCGGCGGATGCAAGGTCGCGCCGGCTTTCGGCGGATACCTTGCCCTGACCGATCAAGGTTTCGATCGTGGCGTCGGTGATGATGGCGACGTCGGCGCTCTCGCCCTTGGCGATCCGATCCATCAGCGCGATCGAGGATTGGTAGCTTGCGGAAAAAGTCAGGCCGGTGCCCCGGGTGAAGGCTTCGGCCATATCGATGATCACACTGCGGATGCCGAGCGTACAGAGCACGCTGATGTCGGCCTTTTTTGCGTCGGGCATGGAATGTCAGCTCTCTCCGATCTCGCGCAGGATTTCTTCGGTGTGTTCGCCCAGTCGCGGCGAGGGACGCTCGGCCGCGGCGCGATGGCCATTCATGGTAATGGGCGTGCGGACGCCGGGAATAGTACCGGTCTTGGCGGCGTCGCTCGGCAGATCGAGCCGCATGCCGCGGGCGATGACATGCGGATCGGCAAACACGTCGGCCACCGAATTGATTGGGCCGCCGGGGACGCCGACGGCTTCGAGCTTGGCCAGCAGATCGGCGGCGGTAAACGTCACGGTGAGGGTGATCATGCGCGGAATCAGCGTGGCGCGGTTCACCACCCGTCCCTCGTTGGTTTTGTAGCGCGGATCCGCCGCCATCGACGGATCGCCCAGCACGGTCATCAGCCGCGCAAATTGACCGTCATTGCCGCACGGGATGATGATGTGGCCGTCGGAGACCGGAAACACCTGATAGGGCACGACCGTCGCGTGCGCATTGCCCATGCGCTTCGGAGTCTGTCCCGACACCAGATAAAACAACGCCTGATTGGCGAGCACGCTCACCTGGGTGTCGAGCAGCGCGGTATCGATGTAGCTGCCGCGCCCGGTCTTGTCGCGCTCGACCATGGCCGCGAGAATACCGACCACCGAATAGACGCCGGTGAAGACGTCGGCATAGGCGACGCCGCCGCGGGTCGGTTCGCCGTCCGGCATGCCGGTAATATCCATGATGCCGCCCATGCCTTGCACCAGCAGGTCATAACCGGCGCGATGGGCATACGGGCCGTCCTGCCCGAAGCCGGTGATCGAGCAATAGATCAGCCGCGGATTGTTCTGGGCGAGGCTTTTATAGTCGAGGTCGAACTTGGCGAGCCCGCCGACCTTGAAGTTCTCGATCACGATGTCGGACCGTTGCGCGAGCTTGCGCACGATGCGCCGGCCGGATTCGGTTTCGAAGTCGACGGCGATCGAGCGCTTGCCGCGATTGCAGGCATGATAATAGGCCGCTCCGAGCGGCCCGCCATCGGTCCCGATGACAAAAGGCGGTCCCCATCCGCGGGTATCGTCGCCGGCGCCCGGCCGTTCGACCTTGATCACCTCGGCGCCGAGATCGGCCAGGATCTGGCCGGCCCACGGACCCGCCAGCACCCGGGCCAGTTCAAGAACGCGCACGCCCGCGAGCGGTCCTGCCATGGCTTGTTACTCCCCACTTGCCGCCCGAAAGCCGGCGCTCAAAGCCAGTGTTGATGGCCGCGACCGCAGGCCGCAGGTCGGGCAACAACCGACTTTCTACTTACGATGGAAATGCGATATTGTCGTCCCAGGCTTCAGTCTTGGCTTTGACAATACAAACGTTTTGCCGTGCCGTGTCGAACTTTCAGCCGACCCCACAGGCGAAAACGAAAAAACGGGAGGACCTTCATGACCATCAATCGACGTCACGTGCTGATGGGTGCGCTTGCGGCTCCGGCTGTGATTGCCACCACCCGCCTCGGTTCGGCGGCAGCGGCAACCACGCTGAAGATCTCGCACCAGTTTCCGGGCGGCACCATCGACGAGGGCGACTTCCGTGACCGCTTGTGCCGCCGGTTCGCCGCCGAACTCGAAAAGCGCACCAATGGTGCGATCGACGCGCAGGTCTATCCCAATTCCTCGCTGATGAAGACGGTGGCGCAATTCTCCGCGCTGCGGAAAGGCGCTCTCGATATCAGCCTCTATCCGATTTCCTATGCCGGCGGCGAGTTTTCCGAGCTCAATATCGGCCTGATGCCGGGCCTGGTGAGTTCCTACCCGCAGGGCGCCGCCTGGAAAACCTCGCCGATCGGCCAGAAGTTCAACGCTTTCGTGCAGGACAAGGGCGTCGTCATTCTGTCGTGGATCTGGCAGGCCGGCGGCGTCGCAAGTCGCGGCAACCCGATCGTCAATCCGGACGATGCCAAAGGTCAGAAGATTCGCGGCGGCAGCCGCGAGATGGACATGATGTTGCAGGCCGCCGGCGCCACCACGCTCAACACGCCGTCGAACGAGCTCTATGCCGCGATGCAGACCGGCGCCTGCGATGCCGCGATCACCTCGTCCACCAGCCTGATCTCGTTCCGGCTCGAAGAGGTTGCGAAAAGCCTGACCACCGGCCGCGGCAAGTCTTATTGGTTCATGCTCGAGCCGCTGGTGATGTCGAAGCAGATCTTCGATGCCCTCACCAAGCAGCAGCAGGACGTCATCATGGCGCTCGGCACCGAGCTCGAGGCCTTCGGCACCAAGGAAGCGATGGCGGACGATCAGAAGGTCGCGGAAGTCTACGCCAAGAAAGGCGCCAAGGTCGCCGACCTCGACGAGGCGACCGTCGACAAGTGGCGTGCGATTGCCCGCGACACCGCGTGGAAGGACTACGCCGGCAAGTCCGCATTGTCGGCCGAACTGATCAAGCTGGCCGAGGACGTTCACTCCTCCTGATTTGAATCCGAGGCATCGCAATGACCCACGGCCTCGACATCGTCGAGACCGCGAGCCCGGTGGTGACCGATCCGGCCGCCACCGGCTTGCTTGAACGCGTGTTCGACTGGTTCAACCGCCTGATCGTGCGGTTGTCGTCGATTGCGCTCGTGGTGGCGGCGGGCGTGCTCACCTACAGCGTGATGTCGCGCTATTTTCTGCACCTGTCGACGGATTGGCAGGACGAATTGTCGGTGTTCCTGATCGTCGGCGCGGTGTTCATGTCCTCGGCGTCGGTCCAGGCGCGACGCGGCCACGTCGGCATCGAAGCGATCATCGGCCTGTTGCCGCCGCGGGCCAACCGCATCCGCCAGCTTCTGGTCGACATCGCGAGTTTTCTGTTCTGCGCGTTCTTTTCCTGGAAATCATGGACCTTGCTGGATGAAGCCTGGGTCGAGAACTATCACTCCAGCTCGACCTGGGGCCCGCCGCTCTGGATCCCGTATTCGCTGATGACATTGGGCATGACTCTGCTGAGCATTCAATTGCTGCTGCAGGTGGCCGCCGGCTGGCGGCAGCGGAGGACCAGCGCGTGACGACGCTGTCGATCGGACTGCTCTACGGCGCCACCACCCTCATTGTCATGTTTGCCGGCATGCCGATTGCTTTTGCGCTCGGCGCGGTCGCAACGCTGTTCATGATCGCCTTCATGCCGCATTCTTCGGTCGATACCATCACCCAGAATGTTTACGAGGAGATGGCGTCGATCACGCTGCTGTCGATTCCGTTGTTCATCCTCAAGGGCGCCGCGATCGGTCGTTCGCGCGCCGGCCAGGATCTGTACGGCGCCTTGCATGCCTGGATGCACCGTATTCCCGGGGGCCTGGGAATAGCCAACGTCTTTGCCTGCGCCTTGTTCGCGGCGATGGCCGGTTCCTCGCCGGCAACGTGTTCGGCGATCGGCTCCGCCGGCATTCCTGAAATGCGCAAGCGCGGCTATTCGCCGGGGTTTGCCGCCGGGATCATCGCCGCCGGCGGCACCCTTGGGATTCTGCTGCCGCCGTCGATCACCATGATCCTCTACGCGGTCGCCGCCGAGCAGTCGCTCGGTCGGCTGTTTCTCGCCGCGATCGGACCGGCCATCCTGCTGGTCATTCTGTTTGCAGCCTATGCCATGCTCAAATTCCAAAGCGAGTTCCGTCGCGCGCAGGCCCTGTTTGACAGCAAGGGCATTGTCTCCGAGCTCCTGCGCCCCGACGAACTGAGCCTGCGTGCCAAGTTTGATCTGTTGCCGCGGGTCTTGCCGTTCGTCATCCTGTTGACCGGCGTCATGATCGCCCTCTACGGCGGTTTCGCTACTCCGTCGGAAACCGCGGGTCTCGGCGCGATGCTGGCGCTGATCCTGATCGCCGCGATCTACCAGGTGTGGATGCCGCGCGATCTCGCGCCGATCCTGACCGCGACATTGCGCGAATCGACAATGCTAATGCTGATCATCGGCATGTCGCTGCTCTATGCTTACGTGATGAGCTACCTGCACATCAGCCAGTCGACCGCCCAGTGGATCGTGTCGTTGCAGCTCTCGCGTTGGGTCTTGCTGACCGCCATCCTGCTCATGGTGGTGGTGCTCGGCTTCTTTCTGCCGCCGGTGTCCATCATTCTGATGACCGCGCCGATCATTCTGCCGCCGCTCAAGGCGGAAAATTTCGACCTGATCTGGTTCGGCGTGATCATGACCATCGTCATGGAATTGGGGCTCATCCACCCGCCCGTCGGGCTCAATCTGTTTGTCATCAAGAATATCGCGCCGGACATCCCGCTGAAGGATGTGATCTGGGGCGTCCTGCCGTTCGTAATCTTGATGATTTTCGCAGTCGTGCTGCTGTGTCTGTTCCCCGGCATCTCGACCTGGCTGTCGGATGCGGTGCTGGGGCCGGCGACGCGATAGAAGTCACGGCTCGATGACGACGTTGCGGAGGCAACTGAGATCAGGCATCAATGGTGCGGGCTGCATCGAGAGGGAGCGATATCGTGCTGCGACCTGCTATTCCGATCGGCATCTTGGTGGTCCTGCTGACCAACACGCCGGTATTGGCAATTTCCGCCAAGGAAAAGATGGAGACCTGCAAGTTCGGCGCCGACGATCAGAAGCTCGCGGGTGCCGCACGCAAGGCGTTCCTGTCAAAGTGCATGGCGAACGAAAAGGCCCCGAGCGCCAAGCCAAAGCCCGCGCAATAGCCGGCACAAGCTCGCTATCCGGCATCGACGGGCGCCCGACGCCAGGCACTGGCGAGCCAGGGCTGTTGCTCGCGGGGCAGGCCGGCGGGGCGATAATAATATTCGATTTCCACGAATCCGGCTCCGGTCATAGAGCGGCGCCAGGAATCCAGATCGTGATAAACCCCGTAGCGCCCGTTGTTCCAGCCTTCTTCGTTGTTGCCGCGCGGGTTGGAGCTGAACAATACCCCTCCGGGTCTGAGGCTGGCACGCAACTCTTGCAACACCCGTGGCAACGCCGCGCTGGGGACATGAAAGAGCGAGGCATTGGCATAAATGCCGTCGAAGCGCTCTGGCGGTAGATCGAGGTCGAGGAAGTCCTGCTGCCAGACCTCGCAGCCGGAATAGGTGCGCGCCATGTCGGCAAAATGAGCGGAGCCCTCCAGGCCGATCGCGATGTGACCGCGTTCGGAAAAGGTCTTGAGGTCGCGCCCAGGACCGCAGCCGAAATCAAGAATCGTAAACGGCGGCTGGCCGGACATATGGCGCAGGATCGTCGCGATATTTTGGCTGACGTCATGGCCGCGCGTACCGACCCAGAAATCACCGGCGCGCCGGTTGTAGTGATCCAGCGTGCCGTCGGATATGGCCTTGAGGTCTGTCGGAGCGGTACCTGGTGGTGGCACGTGATCCCAGTGGTTCCGTCCGGATCGACGGTCAATGGGCGTAGAAAAGACCGCCCGCGACGATGATTTCAAGCCCCGCAAGCAGGTAAATCCAATATTCTCCGCGAAATTTGCCGAGGATCGAGCGTCCCTGGGAGTATGAAGCGGCTGTCATGACATCTGTCTTCCCATGAGAGGAACGCGCTGAAGCGAACTCAGAACGCCGGTCGCCGACGGCGCCCGCGCTGGACACATCAATGTTCTGGACACATCAATGGTTTGAGTTCGTGTGTGCCTGCCGACGGCACCGTCGCGCTGCTTTGAAAGAGCGGAGACCGCTAAACGTCTCCGATGGAGGCGCGACGCTCGCGCAAGCGCATGCTTGCTCGCTTACCGGAATGTGGGATGTGGCAGGGCCAATCACAATGGGGACGACGGATCTCTAACCGAAAACCGCCACAATTTAGCGCGCCCGGCATGCTTGATTAAGGCAACGTTTGATCTCCGGGGAGGGGGCGTGTCATGTCGACGTCTTCCACCAAGATTTCCACCCGTTCCGGTGCAGTGAATGTCCGCGCGTGGCCCACCGGCCGGCGTTTTCCCAGTCCATTGGCCTTCTTGCGGGCCGTGGTCATCCCGATGATGGTGCTCGCGGGGGCGTTGCCGGCGCTGGCTCAGGCCGATCCCAAGTCCAGCGCCGAAGTCAGCGGTCAAGTCGCGGAACTCGCCAAACAGCGTGCCGACCTCGTCGCTCGTCTCAAGAGCCTGAAGGGCAAGATCGACAGCGCCGGCGGCGTCGTCACCCAAAAGGCCAATGCCGCCGACGTCGCACGCGAAACCATCGAGGAACTGCGGTCGGTCGTCAGCCCCTTGCTCGCCGCGGTCGCCGACAATGGCGAAATCGCGCAGCTCGGCGTGGCGGCGTTGAAGAACGCCACCGACCGTCGGGCGGCACTGGAGCGCGACCTACGCTTCACGCCGGAGGAACGTCAGCGACTGGTTGCGGCCTGGGACGCGCGGGTCAAGGCCACCACCGAGGCGAACGCGGAACTCGAGAAGGCGCGCGCCAAATTCCTGGCGCTGATGTACACGCTGCAGACCAAGGAAGATCTCATCGGCGAATGGGCGGCGGTGGCGGCGCAGGACGAAGTGATCAATGCCATCCGCGAACTCACCACGGCGCTCAACGAAACCTCCGCCGACGTGAAGAACTTCATCGCGTTCCTGGAGGGGGCGGGGAGCTGACGTTGCGTGTGCTGGGTCTGAGCGCTGCGGCGTTATCTCTCGGCCTTGCCGCCTGCGGCGACGACGTCGGCGAAGTCGCCGTCAAGGTCGCGAGCGGCTTTACCGTGCCCTCGCTCACCCTCGGTCCCGACACGTTTTTCACCTCGGAGAGTGATCGCTTCAAGGCCAAGGACGACGGCAGCCCGACCGTGCTGCGTCAGCGTGTCGGTCCGGTGCGGCTGCAATACGAGCGCGTCAATGGCGGGCTGGTGACGGCCTGCAGCTTCAATGTGCGGACCAATCGCGTCGTCACCGTAACCTTGCGCGCGGTCGGGCGCGAGGTGAAGTGCGAGATCATGGAATAGCCGCGCGCGATGCCCCATTGGGAATGCGCGTGGAAGTTGATGTCGTGCCGGCTGATCTCCCGACCAAGGATGCTTGAATGGCCGGCTGCCGGACGTTCTGTGCCGCCTTGTGAATTCGCCCCGGGGCGCGGGGCCGATGCTGCCGGAGGAAGTTCTGGCCACGTCAACCGGCGCCGCGCGTCCTGGGGCTTGCTTTCTGTCGTCGCACCGGCACTGTGCCGGCGGATCCGAGGGAACGGCTGAAAGGAATGTTCGATGTGCGCGGCTGAGGATGAGGGCGTTTCAAGTTCAATCGCAGGTCATGCCGCGGACAGCGGAGCGCAATCCGTCCCGGCGTCGCCCGCCCTGGTCGATGACCTGGTGGTTGCGAACCACATCTTGTTCAAGCAAGGCGTCGTTGATGCATTTGGTCATATCAGTGCGCGGCACGACAAACGAAGCGACCGTTTTCTATTGGCGCGAAACATGGCGCCGGGCCGGGTGACAGCCGAAGACATCGTCGAGTTCGACCTCGACGGAGAACCGGTCAACGCGCGCGGCCGCAAGGTCTATCTCGAGCGATTCATTCACAGTGAAATCTTTCGGGCTTGTCCGGATGTGATGGCGGTGATCCATAGCCACTCCCACGCCGTTGTTCCGCTCAGCGTGGTGAAGGATTTTCCGCTTCGCCCCGTCTTCCACATGGCCGGTTTCATCGGCTCCGGCGCGCCGGTGTTTGAAATTCGCGACCACGGCGGCAACGCGACCGATCTTTTGATCAGCAATCGGGCGCTTGGCAGGGCGCTGGCCGCAATGTTCAAATCGAGCCGCATCGTGCTGATGCGCGGCCACGGCTCGACGGTGGTGGCGGAGACCGTTCAAAAGGCGGTCTACCGGGCGGTCTACGCCGAGATCAACGCCCGCTATCAAATGCTGGCGAGTCAGAACGGCGAAATCACTTACCTCACCGCAGAAGAAGCCGAAAGCTGCGTCAAGACCATCGAGGGGCAGATCCAGCGGCCGTGGGATCTCTGGAAGGAGGAGGTCCAGAAGCCAAAGACGGAGCGTTAGAGCAGGCGTGTGTGCCCGGCTACCGGAATGAACTTTTTTGCCGTCGATCCGACTAAGAGTTGCACCTGCGGTGTTAGCGGCCGAGAGCGGTATCGCGTCAGCGTGCGAGGACAATGGTCGGATGATGAACAAGACAACAGCGGCTTACATTGTACGCGGCTATATTGTGCTTCTCTGCCTCTACGCCTTCTATCAAGCCTACAGCTACACCGGCATCTACAAATGGCTCGCCGAATGGCAACTGGCCGAATTCCATTCTTATAACCTGCGTCTCACCATCGCCGGCGCAATCCTGCTTCCGGCGCTGCCGGTCGGCCTGCTCGCGGAGATTTTCGGGATTCCCTATCGGACCGGATGGCGTCCGAGCAATGCGCCCGGTGCGCGCGGGCCGTCCCATGTTTCCTGGATTGCAGCCATTGGTGCACTCGCCCTTGTGGTCGCCGCCGGCGCGTTCCTGCTGGGCTATCAAAAATCGACACAGCCGGTCGTGACCGAAACCGTCGACCTCGCGCTTGGCAAACCGCCGCAATCGGATCACGTGCGCATGACCGCGATCGCGCGGACCGATTTGATCGTGAAGTTCGAAGATCGCTCTGGCCTGAGGGTCTACGTGCCGCTGACGGCGCCGAACTGGAAGCGCTCCGATCCCCTGGTCTATTTCCTTCAGACCAACGTCGATGCCTATGTTGCGCCGGGAGGACAGATCCTGTCGCTGGAGGCGAAGACGCCGCCGTTCCGGATCACCCAGGTCGGTGCACTCGTTCCCGACGATCTGCCTGGTCCGGTTGCCGAGAGCTATCGCAAGCACAATGTGACGCTGGCCGCGACACCGATGGTGCTTGAACTCGCCGCCGGTGCCGATCTCGCGCGCTATTGGATCGTTGCCGGTGTCGGCGCGCTCTTGGGTTTCGTCTGCCTGCTGGTCGCGGGCCTCGCCGCAATTCAGCAGCGGCGAACCAGAAGCCCGCCGGCCGGCGTTGCCTAGCGTGCTTTGCTACGCCCCGGCTTTCCCCGCGACGGCTTGCCCCGCGACGACTTGACCGGCGATGATTTGGTGGTGCGCGGTCGGTTGGCGGCGGCGCGCTTGAGCGGCGGCTTGCCGCGTTTGGCGCCCTTGACCTCGCCGATCTCGCGCAGGATTTCCGCCGAATGTTCGCCGAGACGCGGCGCCGGGCGCTTGGCCGCCATCGGCTTTCCGTCGACCATGATCGGTGTGCGCACGCCAGGAATCTTGCCCGACTTCGCCGCTTTGCTTGCAGGATGGATCTGCATCCCGCGTGCGATCACTTGCGGGTCGGCGAACACCTGGTCGAGGCGATTGATCGGGCCCGACGGCACGCCGACCGCTTCGAGCTTCTCGAGCAGCACATCGCGCGGCATCCGTCCGGTCAGGGAAGAGAGATGCGCGATCAGCTGGGCGCGATTGCTCATGCGATCGACATTGGTGCGATAGGCCTGCTGCTGCGCGAGCCCGGGTTGACCGAGCACGCCGCACAGCTTGCCGAATTGCGAGTCGTTGCCGACCGCGATGATGACGTGGCCGTCGGCGACCGGGAACACCTGATAGGGCACGATGTTCGGATGCGCGTTGCCGATGCGTTTGGGCACGACGCCGGAGGCAAGGTAGTTGAGCGCCTGATTGGCGAGCACGCCGACTTGGGAATCGAGCAGTGCGGTATCGACCAGGCAACCCCGCTTGGTCTTCTGGCGCTGCGCCAAGCCGGCAAAAATGCCGATCACGGAATAAACCCCGGTGAAGATATCGGCGACCGGTACGCCCACGCGCGTCGGCTCGCCCTCCGGCGTGCCGGTGATGTCCATGATGCCGCCCATGCCTTGCGCCATCAGATCGTAGCCGGCGCGCGGCGCGTAGGGTCCGGTCTGGCCGAAACCGGTCACCGAGCAGTACACGAGCTTCGGATTGACCTTGCGCAGGCTCTTGTAGTCGAGCCCGAACTTGGCCAGCCCCCCGACCTTGAAATTCTCGATCAGGACATCGGAGCGCTTGGCAAGCTTGCGCACGATGCGCTGACCGTCCTCGCTTTCGAAATCGACTTCGATCGAGCGCTTGCCGCGATTGGTGGAATGGAAATAGGCCGCCCCGAGATTGCCGCCGGCGGCGGCCTCGATGAAGGGGGGGCCCCAGGCGCGGGTATCGTCGCCGGCGCCCTTGCGCTCGACCTTGACGACATCGGCGCCGAGATCGGCCAGAACCTGACCTGCCCACGGGCCGGCCAGGATGCGGGCGAGTTCCAGAACGCGTAGACCGGCCAATGGACCCGGCATCAGGGAGGCTCCCAAAAGTTAGTTGCGCGGCGGCCGCCGTGCTAGGATATTGCGTGTCTGTGGCCTGCCGGCGCCGATTTGTCTACACCTAGTGCCAGTGCGCGCCGGCGAGTCCGTGTGCCGCATGTCCGGTGGCATTCCATCCACCGCCCGCGGCGCCCTGATGCCGGCCGCATGACCAGCCGAGTGGATCGATACGATGAACACCTCGTTCTTTGGCGAGCTTTTGCAGACCATCGCGGAGCGCGGACGCGCGTTGATCGACCGTCGGCGTCAGCGGCCGGGCACCGCCGCCCAGCACTCCGAGAGTCTGGTCGATTTGTGCGAAGAACTGCTCTCCGGCCGGGGCGAAGCCTCAGGGGTCGCGCTCGCCCGCGAAATTCTCGCCCGCTACAGTGAATTGACCATCGGTCCGCGCATCGCCTTTTTCGAGGCCCTCGCCACCCGGTTCGGCGTCGACCGGGCGCGGATCGATGCCGCGGTCGAATCCTGGCGGGCTTCGCCGTCGGATGAAGCCGCGGCCGAACTCCACGTCGGGGCCGAACCGCGGCGTCAGGAACTGTTTCGTCGGCTCAATCTCGGCCCCGGCGGCACCGCCGCGCTCGTCGCCATGCGCGAACAGTTGATCGATGCGATGGCCCGCCGCGACGATCTCGGCGCCGTTGATGCCGACTTCGTGCATCTGTTCTCCTCCTGGTTCAATCGCGGCTTCCTGGTGCTGCGCCGGATCGACTGGTCGACGCCCGCGGTGGTGCTGGAAAAGATCATCCGCTATGAGGCGGTGCACCAGATCCGCGATTGGCACGATCTGCGCGCCCGTATCGACCCGCCGGACCGGCGCTGCTATGCGTTTTTTCATCCGGCGCTGGTCGATGAACCCCTGATCTTTGTCGAGGTCGCGCTCACCCGCGAAATCCCCGACGCCATCGCGCCGATTCTGGCCGGCAAACGCGATTCGATCGATCCGGACAAGGCGACGACTGCGGTGTTCTATTCGATCTCGAACTGCCAGCGGGGCTTGGCTGGCGTCTCCTTCGGGCATTTCCTGATCAAACAGGTGGTCGCCGAAATCTCGCGCGAGTTCTCGCGGCTGTCGACCTTCGTGACCTTGTCGCCCGCGCCGAGTTTCGCCGCCTGGCTCAAGCGCGAGCGCACCGGCCAGCACGGACAGTCGCTCGCCGCCGCCGATCTTGCCGCCCTGTCGGTGCTCGACGACGGCGGCTGGGCCAATGATCCGAACGCGATCGATCTGCTCCGTGAGCCGGTGCTCAAGGCGGCCGCGACCTATTTTCTCACCGCGCGCTCGCGCAGCGGCGCGCCGATTGATCCGGTGGCGCGGTTTCACCTCGGCAACGGCGCACGCCTCGAGCGCATCGACTGGCCGGCGGATCTCTCCGAACGTGGCCTGCAGCAGTCCTACGGGGTGATGGTGAACTACCTCTATGATCTCGGCGACATCGAAAAAAACCACGAGACTTACGCGGAAACCCGTTCGGTTATCGCCGCCAACGTCGTGAAGAAGCTCGCGCGCCCAAGCCGCGATCTCGTCCCCGCCACGGGTTAGCCCGTCATTCCGAGCCGCCCCCGTCAGTGCGGATCTAATCTCGGCGCCCGCATTTGCGCCCTCTCCCGTTGTGGGAGAGGGCTGCGCTGGGTGTACGGCAGGTTCGGTTGGGTGAGGGGCGCTCGCTCAACGTTAGACCGAAAGCCCTCACCCCATTCTTGTCTGTTGAAGCTTTCGAGCTGCCCTCTCCCACGGGAGAGGGCACAACAATGCGCGCTCCGGGAATGACGGGAGTGTGTCGCAAGCGCGGGGCTGCTAACTTCGCCCGTAGACCGAAACCACCGCTCCGCGGGTCACGGCGTTGTCGGGGCTGGCGAGAAACAACACCGTCCGCGCGACCTCCTCGACCTTGGGCCATTTGGCATGATCGGCTTTCGGCATCATTTGCCGATTGGCCGGGGTGTCGAGAATCGAGGGGGCGATGGCGTTGACCAGGATATTCTCCTGGGAGACCTCTTCGGCGAGCGCGACGGAAAACGCCGCGACCGCAGCCTTGCTGGCCGTGTAGGCCGCCATGCCGGCCCCCGACCGCCATTCGAGCGCCGGCCGGGCGGCGACATTGACGATGCGGCCTCCCGCGCCGGTACGCCTGATCGCCTTGACCGCTTCCCGCGAACACAGGAAGCAGGTCACGAGATTGCTGTCGATCTGATGCATGAAGTCGCGTTTGCTGGTGTCGGTGACCGCACCGCCGGCGAAACCACCGGCCAGATGGATCGAGGCCCAGAGCGGCAGTCCCTCGAACAGCCGCGCGACGGCGGCTTCCTCCGCGAGGTCGGAATTCGCGACCAGCGTGACGCGGGCGTTGTCGCGGTGGGGAAAGCGGTCGGCTTCGGCCTGATGCAGATAGGGGACATGACAGATCGCGCCGGCATCGAGCAGCGCGGCCACGATGGCGGTTCCGAGCGCGCCGGTCCCTCCGGTCACCACCACATGTCGATCGCCAAAATTCACGCTTGCCTCCCCGTGACGTGAGCATTCCATCAAAAGTGCTTTCGTGACATTCCGTCAATGCCCTTGAGCCCGAGCGGCAAGGCGCGCCATGCTGGGGCGAGGAGAATCAACAGGGCCATGGCCGACTTCGATCTCGCCATCATTGGCGGCGGCATCAACGGCGTCGGCATCGCCCGCGACGCCGCCGGCCGCGGCCTCAAGGTTCTCCTGGTCGAACAAAACGATCTCGCTTCCGGAACGTCGTCGGCCTCGACCAAGCTAATTCACGGCGGCCTGCGCTATCTCGAGCACGGCGCCTTTCGCCTGGTCCGCGAGGCGCTGGCGGAGCGCGAAGTGCTGCTGCATATCGCTCCCCATGTGGTCCGGCCGCTCCGCATCGTATTGCCGCCGCAAAACGGACCGCGCTCGGCGCTGATGATCCGCATCGGGCTGTTTCTCTACGATCATCTCGGCGGCCGCACGATGTTGCCGAAATCGAAGACGCTCGATCTCACCCACCATGCGTTCGGCGTGCCGCTGCAGCGCCACTATACCGTCGGCCTCGAGTTTTCCGATTGCATGAGCGATGATTCCCGTCTGGTGGTGCTCAACGCCATCGATGCCGCCGAACGCGGCGCGGTGATCCGCACCCATACGCGCTGCGTGCGGGTCGAGCGCTCCGACATCTGGACCCTGGTGCTCAATGCGCGCGGCCGCCGCAATGTCGCGACCGCGCGTGCCCTGGTCAACGCCGCCGGACCCTGGGTGAGCCAGCTCGCCGACACCGTGCTGCGCTTGGAAGGGCCGCAGCCGGTGCGGCTCGCGCAAGGCACCCATATCGTCGTGCGGCGCCTGTTCGATCACAATTGCGGCTACATGTTTCAGACCGCCGATGGTCGCGTCGTGTTCGCGCTTCCCTTCGAGCGCGACTTCACCCTGATCGGCACCACCGATGGGGACTTCGTTGGCGATCCCGCGACACCGGTGCCGAGCATCCGGGAGATCACCTACCTGTGCGATGCCGCCAACATGTATTTCCGCGAACCGGTCCGTCCGGTCGACGTGATCTGGGCGTTCGCCGGCATCCGTTCGCTCTATGACGACGGCGCGGAGAAACCGGACGACGTCACCCGCGAATACGTGCTGGGGCTCGATGAGCCGGTCCGCATGGCGCCGCTGTTGACGGTTTATGGCGGCAAGATCACCACCTACCGCCGCCTGGCCGAAGCGGCGCTTGGCAAGCTTGCGCACTTTTTCGCGGCGCGGCGACCCTGGACCGCGCGGGCGCCGCTTCCGGGCGGAGACTTCGATCCCGCCGACCTGCAAGGCGTGATGGCCGATGCCCAGCGCCGCTGGCCGTTCCTGTCCGAGACTCACGCGCAGCGTTTGGTTTTGGCTTACGGAACCCGGATCGATCGGGTGATCGGTCCGGCAAAATCCATGGACGAACTCGGAATGTGCTTCGGCGTCGACCTGACGGCGGCGGAGGTTCGCTACCTCATGCAGCACGAGTGGGCGGAGACACCGGACGATGTTCTCTGGCGCCGCTCCAAGCTCGGACTGCGCTTGTCGCGCGAAGAACGCGAGGCTCTGACCCGCTTCATGATCGGGGCACTGGGCGCCACCGGTTAACGCACACTAATAATAAGGGGACGCTTCAAGAGGTGTATGGACACCGTATGACCTGTTTTCGGCCCGGAGCGCAGGTGCTCTGGGACGAATTCGCGGACTTTTGCCTGCAAATACGGCGATTCGGGCGTTTCCTCGCCTTAACATGCTGATAAATATAGATATTCAAGTCACACCTAGTTAGCCTTTTTTTGTCAATGAAGTGAATCCTGATTCACCCCACCTCATCCCCACGATGTGGTGGTCATCAAATGAACATAATACCATAGTTTGTGGATATGCAGACGTTTGCAGAAGGGTGCTGCAAGCGGCGGCGAATATGGCACAATTCCGTTTCACGTTGTTGTCCGGATCACCTCCATGCCGCTGCGCGCGCTGCTTTATCGCCGTCCCACCGAGCCGCAGGCGATTGAAGTCGTCTTCGAGCGCTCGATCTATCTCGTGCGCTTGCGTCGCCATCGCCAGGCGCGCCGTTACACGTTGCGCATTCAGGCGGCGACGCGCGAAGTCGTGCTCACGATGCCGCCGCGCGGTAATCTGAAAGAGGCTAAAGAGTTCGCGCTGAAGCACGGCGGCTGGATCGCCGCACGCTTGTGCCGTTTGCCGAAAGCGGTTCCGTTCGCGCACGGTACGGTTTTGCCGTTGCGCGGCGTTGCGCATCGCATCGTTCACCGTCGCAGCGAACGCGGCACCGCGTGGACCGAGACCGACGACGACGGCGAGAAATTGCTATGCGTCGCCGGTGATTCCCCTCACGTCGGCCGACGGATCGGGGATTTTCTCAAGCGCGAAGCCAAGCTCGATCTGGAGATTGCCAGCCGGCGCTATGCCGAACGCCTGGGCGTCGTGGTCAAGCGCGTGTCGGTACGCGATCAGGCGACCCGCTGGGGCTCCTGCTCGACCACCGGGGTGCTGTCGTTTTCGTGGCGGCTGGTGCTCGCACCGCGCTATGTCCTCGACTATCTCGCTGCGCACGAGGTCGCGCATCTCGTCGAAATGAATCACTCCAAGCAATTCTGGCGCCTGGTGCAGCGCATGTGCCCGGATATGCGCCGCGCCAAGGTGTGGCTCGATGTCCACGGCGCCGATCTGCACCGCTATGGATTGCCGCATGACGCCGCCCGCGCCGAAAACGGCCGCGAACGGCGCTCGACCTCCCGCACCATCGCCACCAAGCACCGCCGCTAAAGCGCACCGGTTCGCCGCGAGACTGCGACCAACCTACGGATTTGGCGCGACTCATCCCTCCCCGGTTCGGGGAGGGTGCCGCCCGTAAGGGCGGCGGGCGGGGGATCTCTTGCCGCAAGATGCCACGGAGGGATTGGAATAATCCGCGAGCAGTTATTTCCGCCCGAACAGCTTGTCGAGGAACCAACTGTCGATGCCGTGATTGGCGACCGACTGCGGCCGGTTTGTATCCGGTGCCGCGACCGCGGACGGAATATTGACCGGCGGCAGCGCGGCGACCACGGGTTGGGTGACGGCGAGGCCGGGCAGGTCGGCGACCGGAACCCCCTGATGCGCCACCTTCATGAACCGGCTCCAGATCTCGACCGGCAATCCGCCGCCGGTGATTTTCTTGGTCGGCGAGGAATCGTCGTTGCCGAGCCAGACTCCGGTGACGAGATGGCTGGTGTAGCCGATGAACCAAGCGTCGCGGAAATCCTGGCTGGTGCCGGTCTTGCCCGCGGCCGGCCACCCCGGCAGATCCGCCTTGCGGGCGGTGCCGTTGAGCAGGGTCTCGCGCATCATCGCGTTCATCATGCCGACATAGCGCATGTCGACGACGCGGCCGAGACTGGCGACCGGGCGGCTATAGAGAATCTTGCCGTCGGCCGCGCGCACCCGCTCGATCGCGTGCGGCATGATCGCGAGCCCGCCATTGGCAAACGGCGCATAGGCGGAAACGAGTTCTGTGACCGACACGTCGGACGTGCCGAGCGCAAGCGAGGCATTGGCGTCGAGCTTGGAGGCAATCCCCAGCCGATACGCCGTTCGCGCGACCGCGGCGGGCCCGAATTCGAGCGTCAGGCGCACCGACACCGTATTGAGTGAATTGGCCAGTGCCTGCGTCAGCGTGACCGGGCCGAAATATTGATGGCCGTAGTTTTCCGGCCGCCAGCCCTTGACGTCGATCGGCTTGTCGTCGCGAACCGTTTCCGTGGTCAACCCGTGTTCGAGCGCGGTGAGGAACACGAACGGCTTGAATGCCGAACCCGGCTGGCGCTTGGCGGCGATCGCGCGGTTGAATTGGCTTTCGCCATAATTCTTGCCGCCGACCAACGCACGCACCGCGCCATCCGGTGTCATCGCCACCAGGGCGCCTTGCTCGACCCCGAACTTGTCGCCCTTTTGCGCGATCTCCTCGGTCAACGCCTTCTCGGCCGCCGCCTGCAGCCCCGGATCGATCGAGGTTTCGACCGTGATATCGGTTTCGAAGCGGCCGATCAGATCGTTCAGCGAGTCAGTGACCCAGTCGGCGACGTAATTGACCGACCCGCCGCCGGTCTGTTTGATGATGCGGGGCGGATTGGTCATCGCAATCTTGGCCATGTCGTCGCTGATCAGGCCGGACTCGGCCATCGCAGCGAGCACGACCTGGGACCGCCGTTCGGCGCCGTCGAAATTGTGCGTCGGAGCAAGCCGCGAGGGGGATTTGACCAGGCCCGCGAGCAGCGCCGCCTCCGACAGCGTGACCTGCCGCGCGGACTTGCCGAAATAGCGCTGGGCGGCGGCCTCGACGCCATAGGCGCCGGAACCGAAATAGACCCGGTTGAGATAGAGATCGAGAATCTGGGTCTTGCTGAACTTGTGCTCCAGCCAGATCGCCAGCACGGCTTCCTGCAGCTTGCGCGTCAGCGTGCGTTCCTGGGTCAGGAACAGGTTTTTCGCGAGCTGCTGGGTCATGGTCGAGCCGCCCTGCGCCACGCCGCGATGCAAGGCGTTGGCGATCAGCGCGCGCGTGAGCCCGATCGGGTCGATGCCGTGGTGGGAATAGAACCGGCGGTCCTCGATGGCGATGAAGGCCTTGGGCAGATAGGCCGGGAGTTCATTGAGCGGAATTGCGGCGCCGCCCATGTCGCCCCGGGTCGCCAGCACGCGGCCGCCGAGGCCGACGATCTGGATCGATGGCGGGCGTTTTGGAATTTCCAGCGACTGAATCGGCGGAAGATGGGCCCCGATCCACACCACCGTGCCGAAGGCGATGATCGCGCCCCACAGGCACAGCACGAATCCCCAATAGAGCAGGCGGCCGAGGGTGCTGCGTCCGCCTGGACTGTCGCGGCCGCCGCCCTTGCGCTTGCCGCCGCGCCGGCGCGGACGCGGTTCATCGTCGTCGTCATCGGAAGCACGCGTCGCGCGCAGTTTCGCAACCGGGCGACCGCGTGCGCCTTTGCTGCGCCGGGGGCGCGGCGCGGGCGTGTCGTCGGAATCCTCGTCGTCGTCGGGATCGGGCGCGTCAAAAACGGGCTCGCGGCGCTCTTTCGTGCGTCTGCGTCCGGCCGCCATGTCCCGTCCCAAAGCTGTCGGTCCCGCGCGGGATTGCCGCCGGGGCCTGCTCGCACGCTAGATGTCGTCGTTTAAGGGGCGGTTAACTGACGGATGCGACGATCTCTGCCTTGGGATACCGCCGGCAGGAAATAAAAGAGGAAATAAGAAGCGTCAGGGCGCGGCGTTCACGCCGTCGCCAGGCTCGCCGTCGGCGGTCCCTCGACCGGAAACAACTGGATCAGGGCGCGCTTGATCGCCGCCTGCCGCGTCGGTGAGGAGATTTTCGCGCCCAGCAGGTCGGTGATGTAGAACACGTCGACCGCGCGCTCGCCGAACGTTGCCACATGCGCGGAGGCGATGTTCAGGCTGAGCTTCGACAGCGTCGCGGTCAGCTCATACAGCAGGCCGGGACGATCCAGGCCGCTGACCTCGACCACCGTATAGCGGTTTGACCACTGGTTGTTGATCATCACCTCGGGCTCGACCGAGAACGCCTTGATCCGGCCTTTCGGCGTTGCCCGTTTGGCCACGACCTCGGGCAGTTTCAGTTCGCCGCGCAAGGCCTTTTCGATCGCGTCGGCGATGCGGATGGCGCGGCGTCCCTCGTCGTCGTCGCGATCGAATTCGCGCGACACCGCGATGGTGTCGAGCGCAAGCCCGTCGGTGGTGGTGTAGATCTGCGCGTCGACGATGTTGGAACCGGCGGCGGCGCAGGCCCCGGCGATCACCGACAGCAGCCAGGGATGGTCGGGCGCCAGGATGGTGAGTTCGGTCACCCCGCGCGCGGCATCGAACCCGACCGAGGTGGCCAGCGATTTGCTCGCCTGTTCGGCGGAGCGAACAAAGCGCGCATGCGCGAGCTTGTGCGGCAGATCGACCTTGAGCCAGTAGGCCGGATAATGCCGGGCGGCGTAGCGTTCGATCTCTTCCGGCCGCCAATCCTTGAGCTCGGCCTTGAATTCGGCCTGCGCCAGTTCGACCCGGCGCGCGCGATCGACTTCGGAAAAGCCTCCGGTCAGCGCCGGCTCGGTTTCATAATAGAGCGCGCGCAGCAATTGCGCCTTCCAGCCGTTCCACACGCCGGGCCCGACCGCGCGAATGTCGGCGGTGGTGAGGATGGTCAGCAGCTTCATGCGTTCCAGCGACTGCACCACCGCGCTGAAATTCTCGATGGTGCGGCGATCGGAGAGATCGCGCGACTGCGCCACCGCGGACATCACCAGGTGGTTCTCGACCAGCCAGGCCACGGTCTCGGTGTCCGCCGGCGACAGTCCGAGCCGCGGGCAGAAGTGACGCGCGACACGGGCGCCGGCGATCGAGTGATCCTCGATCCGGCCCTTGGCGACGTCGTGCAGAAACAGCGCGACGTAAAGCAGATCGCGATGTTCCGGCTGGATCGTCCGCATCAGCTCGTTGGCGAGGCCATATTCTTCGTGGTCGCCGGATTCGATCTCCGCCAGCACGCCGATGCAGCGCAGCAGGTGCTCGTCGACGGTGTAGCTGTGATACATGTTGAACTGCATCATCGACACCACCCGGCCGAAGTCGGGCACGAAGCGGCCGAGAACGCCCGCTTCGTTCATGCGGCGCAGCACGACCTCGGTATCGTTGCGGGCGGTGAGGATGTCGTAGAACAGGCTATTGGCATCCGCGTTCTTGCGCAGCGCTTCATCGATCAGGTGCAGCGACCGCGTTGCCGCGTGCATCGCCTCCGGGTGGAAGGCGAGATTGTGCAGTTGCGCCAAACGGAAGATGCGGATCAGGTTGACCGGATCGCGCTGGAACGCATCGGCTTCGGCAATATTGATGCGGTTGTTGTCGACGACGAAATCGTCGCTTTCGCGCAGCGTTCTGCGGCCGCGTGGACGCAGCCGCGCCACGAACCGGTTCAACATCGGCACCGCTTTGGCCTGCCGGCTTTCCAAACCCGCGCACAGGATCGCCGTCAGGTCGCCGACGTCCTTGGCGATCAGGAAATAGTGCTTCATGAAGCGCTCGACTTCCTTCAGCCCGGGATGGGCGGTGTAGCCGAGCCGCACCGCGATATCGCGCTGGATGTCGAACGACAGCCGTTCTTCCGCCCGTCCGGCCATGAAATGCATGTGGCAGCGGACCGCCCATAGGAAGTTCTCGCAGCGGCGGAACAGCTTGTATTCCTGCAGGTCGAACACGCCGCGCTCGATCAGCTCTTCCGGTTCGCGCACCCGGTAGACGTATTTGGCGATCCAGAACAAGGTGTGAAGATCGCGCAGGCCGCCCTTGCCGTCCTTCACGTTGGGTTCGACCAGGTAGCGCGATTGACCGGCGCGGCGATGCCGCTCCTCTCGTTCGGCGAGTTTCGCGGCGACGAATTCGGCCGCGGTCCCCTGCGCCACCTGCTTGTCGAAACGGATGACCAGTTCGTCGTAGAGCCGACGATCGCCCAACAGAAAGCGTGCCTCCAGCACCGCAGTGCGGATGGTCATGTCGGCCTTGGCCTGGCGGATGCATTCATCGACCGAACGGGTGGCATGGCCGACTTTCAAGCCCATGTCCCACAGGCAATAGAGAATCGTCTCCGCGACCTGCTCGCCCCAGGCGGTCTGCTTGTAGGGAAGCAGGAACAGCAGATCGATGTCGGAGCCTGGCGCCATCAGGCCGCGGCCATAGCCCCCGGTCGCGATCACCGCCATGTGTTCGGCTTCCGAAGGATTTTGCGAGGGATAGAGCCGCTTGCTAGTGAATTCATAGAGCACGCGGATGATCTCATCCTGGACGAAACAGAGCCGCTCGGCGCAGCGCAATCCCTGTCGATCCTTCAGCAGCAGGCGCTCGATCTCGATCCGGCTTTTGGCCAGCGCTTCCTTCAAAAGCTGCGCCACGGCAGTGCGCAACTCTCGTTCGCGTCCCTGATAGGTCTCCGCCAGCGTTGCGAGCCCGGCTTCCGCCGCCTCCGCATCGAACAGCGGCAGCGGGGTGGGCAGGGCGTCCTGGGCGAGGTTTTGAGTCATGACTGACATGGCACCACCGGGATAGCGGAGGCGGGCGACGCTGTCACCGTCTCTTGCTCCAATTGCTTGAGAAACATAGTCACTGCCAAGGCCAATATGGAGGAAATAGATTTCCGCTTAACGCCTTCATTTCGCTAACAATTCTCCATTGACCCCGAGAGTGGGCCGAATTACACCTGCGCTAGCGCCGATTTGAGCGTGCAGCTTGCGGGCGCTTAACAAATACAGCTAAAGCGAGGGCTCGCCCGTCGCCAAGCTGACGGCGGGCAGTCAGTCCCGCCTCCATCCCCGGCAGTGTTGACGCGTTGGGAGCGCGCTCACGGCCTTACGCATGGAGGTCGTCATGACCCAGAGTTTTCGCAACAGCCTTTCCCGACGCTCGCTTCTCGTCCTCGCGCTCGCAGCCGGCCTGCTGCCGGCGGCAGCGCGCGCAGCCGACAATCCGACAGAAATCCGCATCGACTGGGCGACCTACAACCCGGTGTCGATGGTGCTCAAGGACAAAGGCCTGCTTGAAAAGGAATTTGCCAAGGATGGCATTTCCATCCGCTGGGTGCAGTCGCTCGGTTCCAACAAGGCGCTGGAGTTTCTGAACGCGGGTTCCATCGACTTCGGCTCGACCGCCGGCTCCGCCGCGCTGCTCGCGAAGATCAACGGCAACCCGATCAAATCGATCTTTGTCTATTCGCAACCGGAATGGACGGCGCTGGTGACCCGCAAGGATTCTACCATTGCCGGCATCGCCGATCTCAAGGGCAAGCGTGTCGCGGTGACCCGCGGGACCGATCCGCATATCTTTCTGGTGCGCGCTCTGCTGTCGGTCGGCCTGAGCGAAAAGGACATCCAGCCTGTCCTGCTGCAACATCCCGACGGCAAGACCGCGCTGATCCGCGGCGACGTCGACGCCTGGGCCGGCCTCGATCCGATGATGGCGCAGGCCGAGGTCGAAGATGGCGCGCGATTGTTTTATCGCAACAAGGACGCCAACACCTGGGGCATCCTCAATGTGCGCGAGGAGTTCCTGAAAGACCATCCCGATCTCGTGCGCCGCGTGCTGGCGGTCTACGACGAGGCGCGCAAATACTCACTGTCGCACTACGATGATCTGAAGCAGACCTTCATCACCGTGACCAAGCTGCCGGAGTCGGTGGTCGACAAGCAGCTCAAGGAGCGTACCGACTTGACCCACAGCCGGATCGGCGCCCCGCAGCGCGATTCCATCCTCGCAGCAGGCCTCGCCCTGCAGCAGGCCGGCGTGATTCCGGCCAATGTCGACGTCAAGGCGACCGTGGACCAGCTGATCGACGATCGCGTGCCTCTGACCGGGAACTGAGGGCAGGCCGCGCCGCGGCGCCCGCTGCGTGGGTTGAACTGAAACGCGCCGCGGTCATCCCTCCCCGTGAGGGGAGGGTGCCACCCGCAGGGTGGCGGGTGGGGGGCTCTTGCCGCAAGCGAACGGCGGTGATTTTCGGAAAAGCGAGAAACGACCCCGCCCGGGCGCCTGCGGCGGCCCCCTCCCCTGAAGAAGGGGAGGGACACGAAAAGCAGTCTCGGCTGTCTCTCGAGTGGCATCGCCCTGGCGTCGGAAAACAATTGAAACCGGTAGGCGTCCCATGTCTGTTGTCGGTATGAGTGTTTCGGCCGAACCGACAAACCCGACGGCGAGCGCCGCGCCCGTGCATGGCGCCAGCCGCGGGCGTCTGACCGGGCCCGTTCTCGGGCTGTTGCTGCCGGTTGGATTGGCGTTGCTGTGGGAACTCGCCGTCCACGCCGGACTGTCGGATGGGCGCCTGGTTCCACCGCCGTCCCGCATCTTCACCACCCTCGTCGGTCTCGCGCGCACCGGAGAACTTGGGGGCCACGTGACGGTGACGCTGCTGCGCGTCGTTGCTGGTTTTGGTTTCGGCGTCGCCGCCGGCACGTTGCTGGGGGCGCTGACCGGCTACTCGGCACTGGCGCGTCGGCTGCTGGATCCGACGTTGCAGGCGCTGCGCGCCATTCCTTCCATTGCCTGGGTGCCGTTGTTCATTCTTTGGTTCGGGATCTTCGAGGCATCGAAAGTCACGTTGATTGCGGTCGGCGTGTTCTTTCCGGTCTACCTCGGCGTCACCGGCGCCATTATGTCGGTCGATCGAAAAATTGTTGAGGTCGGCCGCGTGTTCCGGCTCAGCGGACCGGCGCTGGTTTGGCGCATTTTGCTGCCGGCCGTGCTGCCTGAATACGTTGTGGCGTTGCGATCCGGTCTGGGGCTCGGTTGGATGTTCGTCGTCGCTGCCGAGTTCATGGGCGCGTCGGAAGGCTTGGGTTATCTCCTGATCGACGGCCAGCAGTTGGGCAAGCCGGCGCAGATCGTCGCCGCTATCATTGCCTTCGCCGTGATCGGTAAAACCACCGACTGGCTGATCGTCGCCGCCACAGCGCCTTTCCTGCGCTGGGAAGACTCCTACGGCGCGCGCCAGGGCGGCGGGTAAGCGCCCATGCTGGTGCTCGACAACATCGGCAAGACCTACCCGAACGGCGTGCGTGCGCTCGGCGGCATCAGCATGACCGTCGGTCTGGGCGAAGTCGTGGCCGTTGTCGGCGGCTCCGGCAGCGGCAAGTCCACCATGCTGCGCGTGGTGTCCGGGCTCGACCGGCCGAGCTACGGCAAGGTCGTGCTTGACGGCGACGACATCACCGCGCCGCACGAAAAGATCGGCATCGTGTTTCAGGAGCCGCGACTGCTGCCGTGGCTGTCGGTTGCCGACAATGTCGGCTTCGGTTTGGTCGACCGGCCGAAGTCGGAGCGCGATGGGCGCGTCGACGCGCAGGTCGAGCGCGTCGGGCTTGCCGACAAGGCCAAGGTCTGGCCGCGCGAATTGTCCGGCGGCCAGGCGCAGCGCGTCGCCATTGCCCGCGCGCTGGTGACACGGCCGGAGGTGTTGCTGCTGGACGAGCCGTTCTCTGCGCTGGATGCCTTTACCCGGGCCGATCTGCAGGATCATCTGCTCGATCTCTGGGCCGAACTCAAGCCGACGCTTGTGGTCGTGACCCACGATGTTGACGAGGCCATCGTGCTCGCGGATCGGGTGGTGGTGCTGCGGCCGCGCCCGGGCCGCATCCTGGAAGAAATCATCACCGACATCCCACGCCCCCGCGACCGTCAGTCGGCGGCCTTCGACTTCGCCAAGCGGCGGGTGTTGGCGGCGCTCGACCGCTCGCTCGAACGGCAGGTGACGACGGCGTCCGCGGAGACTAAAACCAGCGCCGGCGCCGCCCTTTGGTGGTGATCACATTAGTTTTGATGGATTGAAGACAAGGAGACGAGCCATGGATGCCGGTGAGTTGCGCGCGATGCAGGCGCCGATCAAGGAGCGCTACAAGGCCGACCCCGCGGCCGCGACGATCACCCTGAAGGCCAAGGGGACGCTCGATGATGCCAACATCGCGTGCAAGGTCGAAACCGGGCGCGCGCTTGCGGTGGCCGGCCTGCACCCGGCGACCGGAGGGTCGGGCCTCGAGCTCTGTTCCGGCGACATGCTGCTGGAGGCGCTGGTCGCCTGCGCTGGCGTGACCCTCAAGGCGGTCGCGACCGCGCTCGACATTCCGCTGAAGTCCGCCGCCGTCCTCGCCGAAGGCGATCTCGATTTTCGCGGAACCCTGGGGGTCGCGAAAGACACCCCGGTGGGCTTCGCCCAGATCCGGTTGCGCTTCGAGGTCGATACCGACGCGCCGCAGGACAAGCTCGATCAACTGCTCAAGCTCACCGAGCGCTACTGCGTCGTCTACCAGACCATCAAAAGCAGTCCGCCGGTCGAGGTCCGCCTCAATCGCACGTGAGCTATGCGCTTTGGCCGAGACAATGACGCGGCACTCCAGGCTAGGTTCCCGGTCCTCGCCGCCCTGATGCGGTGAGTATTGCCGGGGGCCAATGTCGCCTGATTTTGTCTTTGCGCTGACGCTTTTGATCAAGATGGGCGTTACTGCCGCCTTTGTCGTCATCGCATCCATGGTCGCTGAACGCGCAGGTCCCCTGATCGGCGCGATGGTCTCGACGCTGCCGATTTCCGCTGGCCCGGCCTACGCGTTTCTCTCGCTCGATCACGACAGCGCATTCGTGGCACAGAGCGTGCTGACAAGTCTGCCGGTGAATGCCGCGACCGGCGTCTATGCCCTGATTTATGCCGCGCTGGCCCAGCGCTTGCGCCTCATCCTCAGCCTGCCGATCGCGCTTGGATCATGGTTCGTGCTGGCGATCGCCATCGAGCACGTCAACTGGACCCTGGTCGGCGCGCTGGCGTTCAACGTGGCGGCATTCTTGATCTGCGTGCCGCTCGCGCATCGTTTCCAGTTCGCCCGGATGCCGCTGGCGCTCCGGCGTTGGTACGACGCGCCGCTGCGGGCGGCGGTGGTCGCGTGTCTGGTGGCAACAGTCGTGGGCCTTAGCGGCCGGATCGGACCGGCCGTCACCGGCGTTCTCGCGGTTTTCCCGATCGTGCTCACCAGTCTGATCCTGATCCTGCATCCGCGCATCGGCGGCCCGGCGACCGCAGCCGTGATCGCCAATACCCAATGGGGACTGGCCGGATTCAGCGCGGCGCTGGCGACGCTGCAGATAACAGTCGTTCCGCTCGGTGCCGCCGGCGCGCTGGCGGTGGCACTCCTGGTGTCGATCGGCTGGAATGTTACGACCTGGTTCTTGCGCCGCCGCGGCCATCCGGCGGTCCGCTGACGGAATCAACGATCAAGGTCTGCCTGAACGCGCGGATATCGGTTGGCCGACGGCGGTTCGGCTGCTATGGCAGACGCTACCCCATCGTCAAGAGCGGGGAACCAAAAATCAAACGGACGGCCGTGCAAGGGAGACGCCTGTGATTGGAGTGAGCCGACGATTTGCGGTTGTTGTTGCATTGCTGGTGCTGGGATTGCCGACGCCGAGTGTGGCAGTTGATGCCGGGCCGAATTATCCAACCCAATCGATCCGGATGATCGTTCCGTTCGCGCCTGCCGGCGCCTCCGATTTCGTCGCCCGCATTATTCAAAATGCCATGGCGCAGGATCTCGGTGGCGGCATCGTCATCGACAATCGCGCCGGGGCCGCCGGCAATATCGGCATGGCGGAGGCGGCGCGCGCGCCCGCCGACGGCTACACGATCTTCCTCGGCAATGTCGGCACGCTGTCGATCAACCCGTCGCTGTTTCCGAGCCTGCACCTCAAGCCGGAAAAAGATTTCATCGCAATCTCCCTGGTGGCGGAGACGCCCGACGTCCTCATTGCCAATACCAATTTCCCGCCCAACAACGTCAAGGAACTGGTGGCGTACGTGAAATCGCACCAGGCACAGATCAATTTTGCCTCGCCCGGCAGCGGCAGCCTCAATCGCCTCGAAATGGAAGTGTTTCGCCGGGACGCCGGTCTGGACATGCAGCACGTACCCTACAAGGGCGGCGCCGCTCCTGCGGTTCTCGACGTGCTTGCGGGACACGTGGAACTGATGTTCACCACGCTCCCGTCGGCGATCGAGCAGATCAGAGGCCACAACGTAAAGGCGCTTGCGGTCACCACCAAGGAGCGGGTGCCGACGCTGCCCGACGTGCCCACCATGGCCGAACTGGGCTATCCCAATTGCACCAGTTCATCCTGGCAGGGCCTGGCGGTGCCGAAGGACACCCCGCGCCCGATCGTCGACAAGCTCTACCAGGCGATTGTCCATACCATCGCCGACGGTGATGTGCGGCGCCGTTTTGCCGATGGCGGCGTGTTGCCGCTGGCCAGCAAATCTCCGGAGGAATTCGCCGATTTCGTCGCCGCCGAGACGACGCGATGGGAGCAGGTGGTCAAGGAAACCGGCGCCAGCCCAGACTGATATAGCGCAATCCGGCGAAGCGGAGGCCGGTTCGCCGCAAGATTGCGCGACAAACGTATAAATCGAGAGCCCGATCCGATCTCCGTTCGATGCAATCCCATTGGATCGGGCTTTAGTGCGTCAGTAGCACCATCGAGATTGCCGGCACATAAGTGATGACCAAGAGCGTCAGGAAATTGATCGCCACAAACGGCAAGACACCGCGGTAGATATTTCCGAGCGGCGTCTCGAGCACCGCCTGCGAGGCAAAGAGATTGAGGCCGAAGGGCGGGGTGTACATGCCGATGCTCAGGTTGACCGCCATGATGATGCCGAAGTGAATGGGACGCACGCCGACGGCTTGGACGATCGGGAGCAGAAGCGGCGTCAGGATCAAAATCGCAGCCGGCGGCTCCAGAAAACTTCCCATCGCCAGCAGCACGATGTTGAGGGACAGCAGCGTCGCCCAAACCGGCAGATGCAGGGCGTTGAAATTGGCGACGATGTGTTGCGGGATGCCGCTGGTCGTCAGCAGCGACGCATAGACCCCCGCCGCAGTCACGATGATCATGATTTGAGAAATCAGATTAACCGCACTCACGATCACGCTCCAGAGATCGCCAATACCGATTTCGCGGTGGATCACCATGGTAACAAAGAGCGAATAGACGACCGCGACCCCCGCGGCCTCGGTCGGCGTGAATATTCCCCCATAGATGCCGCCGAAGATGACCACGATCGTGCCGATCGACCAACTCGCATCCCTGGATGCGGCCCAAATCGTTTCCCATCGTGCTGGCGCGCTCGGTGGAACGCCTTTGACGCGCGCATAGAGCATGACGTAGATGGCATCGACAAAGCCGATCAGCAGGCTTGGGAGGATGCCGGCTGTAAATAACGCGATCGCGGATTGTTGCGCCACCATCGAGTAGATGATCATCGCAATCGACGGCGGGATGACCACTGCGATCGCGCCTGACGACGCGATGAGCCCCGCTGCGAAGCGCTCGTCATATCCGCTCTTGCGTAACGAGGGGTAAACCATCCGACCGACCGCGACCACCGTTCCGACCGAGGTATGCGTCATGGCGCCAAAGAGCTCTGACGCCGCGACCGTCGTGACCGCGAGCGATCCACGCACCCCGCCAACCAACGAAATCACCCAGACGATGATCCGACGGGCAACGCCGCCCCGTGCCATGATTTCGCCGGCCAGCACGAAAAACGGAACCGCGAGCAGCGGAAAATTATCGAGGCTTCCGAACATGTAGATTTGAATGCCGCCGGTCGGCAGACCGGTGACGAGAAGGATGACGATGGAGGTGACAAAGAGAGTAAGGAAGATCGGCAGGCCAAGGACCAAAAGCACCGCCGGCAGAATGAAATAGATAAACGCATTTAGCATCGGATGGGCTTTCCGGGCTTCACGCGTCCTGCCTCAGTGGCCGGGCGTGTCGGATCGATCACGCCAATGGCCCGTGATGAGACGACCCGCCGCCATGATGGCCATGATCAAGAGCCCGATCGGAATCATAGCCTGAGGAATTGCGAGCGGAATATCGGCGGCGAGGCTGCGTTGGTCGAACGCCGCGAGCTGTCTCACCGTCGGCCAAGCGAAAATCACCAGCGCAATGGCGGTCACGAGAAAGACGAACTCGGAAAAAAGCGCGAGCGCGGTGCGTATCGTCTCAGGCATGAGCCGGACGATAATGTCCATACGGATATGACGGCCAGACCAAGTGACCACACCGCTGCCAAGAAACACACAACCCACCATGAAAAACAGCATCGCCTCTTCCCCCCACGAGATGGAGGCATGAAAGAAATATCGCCCAATAATATTCGCGAAATTGAGCGCGACACTGCAGATGAGCAGCACGGCGGCAAGCGCACGGATGATGGCCAGCAGCAAGCTTATGAACCGCAATATGCCGTTCCTCATGGCGCGGTAACCGGCGATGCAATGTCGCCGCTCAAAATATTCCCGATGTTGAAGATCGCCGTTTCCATGGCATCAGGTCCGCTTCAAGTCCTTGCGCGCGGCGACCTCTTCATGCGTCAGGCCGCCGACCCGCGCATTGAGCCGGCCGCGGTTGGCGAGGCAGAAAATGATCGCCACCTCGTCCGGCATCGGTGCGTCCGGCACCACGACCGACATGCCATCGTAATGTGAACGGACGTAGATATCGTCCTTGTGGTTCATCGGAATATCGATGGACGTCCCCGGCGCCGCCCGCTTCGTAAACGATGATATCCAGGCGTCGGCTCCGCCCAGCAGATCGCGGATGGGATTTGCGAATGCCGTGGTGAGCAGGGCGTTGGCGTGTTCCTGTTCGCCATCAAGTCCGACAATACCACCCTTGCCGTAGCTCTGGATTTCATGCTGTCCGAAAGCCGACAGCGCAAGCGCGCCCAGCTCCTTGCCCAGCGCGACGCTCCCATCGATCATCGGCGCGAGGTCGTCGACGTAACGCCCCGCATAGGGATTCTCCACCACCGCCACTGCGGCCACGCGCCGCAATGGCAGGTTGGCCGCGCGTCCTGCCTCCTCGCGGCGCTCCTCAAGGACCACGAGCGTGCGGCGGATTTTGATATTCATGGGGTGCGTGCCTCAGCCAGGAATTCAACAAATACTCGCTATTGTCAGACAATCTGTCAATCTTGTAGAGTGCAGTCTCGTTGGGGCAGAGGCCACAAGGTCGAATGGAACTGCGCGTCTCAATCCAGTCGGTCCAGCAGCAGGCGGTCGAGAAACTGCGGGCCGCGATCCTCGCCGGTGTCTTCGAGCCTGGCGACCGCCTGGTTGAGGCGGACCTGTGCAGGCGGCTCGGCGTAAGCCGCCCGTCGCTGCGAGAAGCGTTGCGCAGCCTCGAAAGCGAAGGCCTGATCGTCATCGTCCCAAATCGCGGACCGCAGATTCCCGTCCTAACATGGCAGCAGGCGGAAGAAATCTATCAAGTACGGGTCTTGCTCGAAGGCGAGGCCGCCGCGCTTTGCGCCAGGCACGGCACGCGCCAACAGCATGAGGACATGCGGGTCGCTCTGGCAGCATTTGAACAGGCGGTGCGGACGAACGATCGCGCTAAACGGCTGTCGGCCACCGCCGATTTCTATCGGGTGATGCAGCGTGGCTCCGGCAACACCGTGATCGAGGACCTGTTGCAGCGCTTGCTCGCCCGCATCAACTTCCTGCGTTCGCAATCGATGTCGCATGCCGGCCGGGCAAAATTCAGTCTGCGTGAGATGCGGGCGATCTTTCAGGCAATCGTCAAAGGCGACAGCAGGGCCGCCCGTAAGGCTGCCGCAATTCATGTGCGCAACGCATCGATCGCGGCCCGAGCATCATTCGAAGCCAATGCCGCGCTAGTACGCCATCGAAAGACCGGATGAATGATCAGTTTCAAAGTTGAAGATCGGGTCGGGCACATCGTGATCGCGCGAGCCACGGCCGCCAACGCATTCACCGGCGACATGGTGCGGCAGTTGCACGCGGCGCTCCGAAGCGCCGCCGACAGTACCGATATCGTGACGCTCACCGGCGAGGGTGCGGATTTTACCGTCGGGCGCGATCGTCATGAGCCAAAAGCCGGCTCGCCATTCGACGCCTTCAGCCACATCAGCGCATTGAACAAGGCGATCGCCGCCTATCCCGGGATCCTGATCGCCGTGGTTCGCGGGCGCGCCTTCGGCCTCGGCGTCGGGCTCGTGATGCGATCCGACCTCGCCATCGCCGCCGGCGATGCGCAATTCTCGCTCGATGAGGTCAAGCTCGGCATTCCGCCGATGTTCATTATGGAGGAAATCGTCGATCACCTTCCTTCGAAGCACGCGCTCGACGTCATCCTCACCAGCCGCGAATTCGGCGCCGATGAGGCGCTGCGCATCGGTTTGTTGTCACGCGTGGTGCCGGGTGAGCAGCTCGAAGCCGCGAGCGCGACGCTCGTCGAAACCCTGCTTGGGCGCGATCGCAGCGTCATTCGCACCTGCAAGCGCTATCTGCGCACGGTCGCCGAAATGCCGGCTGAAGCGCGCGCGGCGTACGCCTTGATCGAGCAGACGCAATTTGCCTTGGGCAAGCACTAATCGGTATGAGCGCGTCGAAAATAAGTGCTGTGAAACGTAAGACGATGAAACTCAGTGAGGTCGTCATGAAGTTGCGTCAGTTGACATTACTTGGTCTCTTTGGTTTGGCGATGGCCTTTTCAGGGCCGATGGACGCGCGGGCACAGGCGGCGCCCATCACAATGAAACTCGGAACCGCCACCATCAATGATGCCCAGCACGAATGGATGAAGCTCTTTTCCGCCATCGTGGAAAAGGAGTCCGGCGGCCGCATCAAGGTCGAGATCTATCCGGCCAGTCAGCTCGGCACCTCGCCGCGCATGATCGAGCAGACTCAGTTCAACTCCATTCAAGGCGTCGTCGGCCCGCCCGAGTTCCTCACCGGCGTCGATGCTCGTTATCAAGTCCTCAGCGCGCCGGGACTGTTCAAAGACCTGCCTCATGCCAACCGCACGCTGCAGGATCCGACGTTCAACAAGGCGTTCCTGGCGCTCGGAGCCGACAAGGGCCTGATGGGGGTCGGCTTGATCATCTCGGGGCCGACCGTGTTCGTTACGCGCAAACCGGTTGCGAAGTTGGCCGATTTCGACGGCTTGAAGATGCGGGTTTTGGCCGCGCCGCTGCAGCTCGAGCAAATACGGTCGATGAAGGCGACGCCGGTTCCGATGCCGCTCGGCGAGGTCATGCCCGCGCTGCAACAGGGCACGATCGACGGCGTGATGAGCTGCATTCCGGTGTTCGTCGCATTGAAATATGCGGACGCCGCCAAATATCTGACCGAAACCGATCACGGCCTGATCACGGCCGTATCGGTCATCAGCAAGACTTGGTTCGACGGCCTGCCGGCCGACCTTCAGGATGTCGTGGTCAAGGCCGGCCAGAAGGCCAGTCAGGACGTCTACCAATTTTCAGTCGATGACGTGAACAACGGTCGCGAAAAGTGGAAGCATGCCGGCGGTGAGGTTCTCGAATTGTCTGCGGCCGAGCACGAGCAGCTTATGCGCCAGCTGAGCACGGTCGGCGAAAGTGTCACCGCGAAAAGCCTGCCGGAAAAGGCGATGTTCGATTTGTTGCGCGAAACCGCCGAACGCACGAAGTAGGCTGCACGCTGTACGATGAGCGACATTCGTCGGATCCTGGTGGTTGGAGGCGGCGTTGGCGGCTTGACCGCGGCGACAAGCTTCGCGCAACGCGGCGTCGAGGTCGTCCTTATTGAGCGGCGGCCGGCGTTCGACGTGCCAGGCGTCGGGCTCGGCCAACCTGCGAACGCGCTGCGCGTTTACGATGCCTTGGGGGTTCTGCAAGACATCCTGGCGGCAGGGTTCAGCTATGACCGCATGCACATCTTCGATCCCGACCGCCAGCTGATCGCCGAGCACAAATTCCTGCTGGGTGATGACAAGGTCCCGGCGGTCTGTGCGTTGTCCAGGCTGCGGCTGCACGAGATCCTGCTGGCGGCCGCGCAACGCGCCGGAGTGGAGGTTCGCCTGGGATCGACGATCGGCGAAATTCACCACGGCGAAGACGACGTGACCGTGAAATTCTCCAATGGTCAGACCGCCGCGTTCGATTTGCTCGCCGGCTTCGACGGCGTCCGCTCCGCTACGCGGCAGCATCTGGTGGGCACGGCCTTCGTGCCGCGTCCGTCCGGGTACGGTGCGTGGCGGGTCCAGGTCCCTCGGCCTGATGACGTGCGCGGCATGGAGTTCCTGCAGGGCATTGGCAGCAAGACCGGCGCCATGCCGCTGAACGATAATCTGATGTATCTCTTCCACATCCGGCCGGAAGAGCGCGACGCGGTTTTCGAACGACAGGACTACGCGAGCCTGTTGAAAGAGCGGCTCGCACAATATGGCAGTTATGTCGCCGAGGTCAGCGCCTCGCTCGACGCGAGCTCCGACATCGTCTACAGCCCGATTGAGCCGATGTTGCTTCCCTGGCCGTGGTTCCGCGGGCGGGTCGTCATCGGCGGCGATGCCGCGCACAGCTTTCCGCCGCACCTCACCCAAGGCGCGGCGATGGCGGCCGAGGATGCCTTTGTTCTTGCCCACGAGATGCTTGCCGGGGATGCCCCGGTCGAAACCCGGCTGATGCAGTACTCACAGAAGCGCTACGCCCGCTGCGCCTTCGTGTACGTCTTTGCGCGCCAGTGGCTCGAGGATGAGCAATCAGTCCGCACCGGGCAGGACCTTGCCGCAGCGCGCGCGGAGCTGGCGTTGAACGCATCGGCGCGCATCGGCGTAAGCGATCGCATTCTCGACACCCGCATTATCTAGGCCAGTCCTATCAGCGCGCTGCCCTATGCCGACCCTGCGGTCTTCGCCGCCTTCAGCTTCAGCGCATAGAGCGCCTCGAGCGCGTCCCGCGGCGACATCTCGTCCGGATTGAGCGACGCCAGCGCCGTCATCACCGCGTCGGCGGCGACATTCGGCGCCGGTGACGCCGATTTCTGGGCGGCGGAAAACAGCGGCAGATCATCGACGAAACGGCGTGCCGGCGAGGTGCGGTCCTCGGCTTCGAGCTCGGCCAGCACATGCTTGGCGCGTTCGATCACCGGCGACGGGAGCCCCGCGAGCTTCGCGACCTGGATGCCGTAACTGCGATCGGCCGCGCCCGCCACCACCTCGTGCAGAAACACCACGTCGCCGTGCCATTCCTTGACGCGAACGGTGGTGTTGAACAGGCGCTTGAGCTTGGTGGCCAGCGCCGTGAGCTCATGAAAATGCGTCGCGAACAGCGCGCGGCAGCGATTGGTCTCATGAAGGTGCTCGATCGCGGCCCAGGCAATCGACAGGCCGTCGAAGGTCGCGGTCCCGCGGCCGATTTCGTCGAGGATCACGAATGCGCGCTCGCCGGCCTGATTGAGGATCGCCGCGGTCTCGACCATTTCGACCATGAAGGTCGATCGTCCACGCGCGAGATCGTCGGCCGCGCCGACGCGCGAGAACAGCCGGTCGATCACCCCGATCTTGGCGTGCTTGGCCGGCACGAAGCTTCCCATCTGCGCCAGCACCGCGATCAGGGCGTTCTGGCGCAGGTAGGTCGACTTGCCCGCCATGTTCGGTCCGGTGACGACCGAGATCCGGCCGGCGGGTTCGCCTGACGGCGGCGACAGATCGCAGTCATTGGCGATGAACGGGTCGCCGTCGCGTGCCAGCGCCTGTTCGACCACCGGATGGCGGCCGGCTTCGATGGCGAAGTCGAGGCTGTCGTCCACCTCCGGCCGCACATAGGCGCGGTCGGAGGCGAGAGTCGCGAGCGCTGCCGCGACATCGATGGTGGCAAGCGCCTGGGCCGCCGCCTTGATCGGATCGGCCGCGGCAATGATCAGCGCACTCAAGCGATCGAAGATCTCGAGTTCGAGCCCGAGAGCGCGATCAGCGGAATTGGCGATCTTGGTTTCAAGGTCGGCGAGCTCGGTGGTCGTGAACCGGACCTGGCCGGCCAGCGTCTGGCGATGGATGAAGGTCACATTCCCAGGGGGAGTCGTCAGTTTGTCCGCATGCTGTGCGGTGACCTCGACGAAATAGCCGAGCACGTTGTTGTGGCGGATCTTCAGGGTGCGGATCTGCGTGTCCTCGGCATAGCGTGCCTGCAATGCGGCCACCACCCGGCGCGCTTCGTCTCGCAGCGCCCGCGTCGCATCGAGGTCGGAATCATAACCGGAACGCACGAAGCCGCCGTCGCGTTTGAACGCCGGGAGCTCGTCGGCAAGCGCCGCGTCGAGTTCTTGTGCGATCGCATCATCGGGCCGGCAGAGCGCGCTTGCCGCCTCGGTAATGTCGGCAGGTGCTGCGAACAATCCCGCAAGCCTTTGGCTGAGATCATGCGCGGCCCGCAATCCGTCGCGAATCGCGGCAAAATCGCGCGGGCCGCCGCGGCTGACCACCAGACGCGCGAGCGATCGTGCAAGATCCGGTGCGGCAGCGAGCCGTCGCACGACGTCTTCGCGCAAGCCGGCATCGCCGACGAAGGTTTCGAGGGCGTCGAGCCGGCGTGCGATGATGGAGGGATCGGTGAGCGGCGCGGCGAGCCGTTGGCTGAGCAGGCGTGAGCCGGCCGCGGTGACTGTGCGATCGATGGCGGCAATCAGCGAACCGCGACGGTCACCCGACAGCGTGCGCATCAGCTCGAGATTGGCCCGGGTCGCCGCATCGATCAGCAGTGTGGCGCCGGCCGCCTCGCGCATTGGTGGCGACAAGGGCGGGCGCTGGCCGAGCTGGGTGCGCTCGACATAGGTGATGCACGCCGCCGCCGCGGTGAGCTCCAGGCGCGAAAAGCTGCCGAACGCGTCGGTGGTGGCAACCGCAAAATACGACGCCAGCCGCCGCTCTGCCGTCGCGCCATCGAACACATCCCGCGCGAGCGGGGTGACCGCCGGTAAGGTGCGCAGGAACGGCGCCAGCTCGGTGTCGCCGTAAAGCGCATCGGACACGATGACCTCGCCGGGTTCCAGCCGCGCGATCTCCGCCGGCAATTCCAACCGGCCGCATTCGGTCAGCCGGAACTCTCCGGTCGAGATGTCGAGAAAGGCGAGCGCAAAACGGCTGTCGTCCTCGGTGGAGGAGAGCTTCGTCCGCGCCAGCGCGAGCAGGTAATTATTGCGCTTGGCATCGAGCAGGGTGTCTTCGGTAAGCGTGCCCGGCGTGACCAGTCGCACCACATCGCGGCGGACCACGCTTTTGCCGCCGCGCTTCTTGGCCTCGGCCGGATCCTCGAGCTGTTCGCACACCGCAACCCGGTGACCGAGCGCAATCAGCCGGTGGAGATATTCATCCGAGCGCTCGACCGGAACGCCGCACATCGGAATGTCTTGGCCGAGATGCTTGCCGCGCTTGGTCAGCACGATGCCAAGCGCGCGGCTCGCGATCTCGGCGTCGGCGAAGAACAGCTCGTAGAAATCCCCCATCCGGTAAAACAGCAGCCCGTCCGGATGCGCGTTCTTGATTTTAGTGTACTGCTCCATCATCGGGGTGACGGGAGCGAGCGGATCGGTCGCCTTGGCCGCCGCGAGAACCATGTCGTCGGCTGTTGGCGCGACGGAATCCACCGCCGGATCAGGCGGGCTCGGTTTGTCTGGTGGTGTCATGCGGCGCGCGGCATCCATGCGGGCGCAAACTAGCAGATGCCGCGCCCGCTTTCACACGGGGCGAGACAATGGCCCACAGGCCAGTTCACCGGGTAAGGTGAGCATCGCGACACCCGTCGATGGGCACCGCGACGCTCCGTCTACGACCTCATTTCACGAACGTCTTGCCGGTAATGGCCTCGAGGTTTTTGTAATAGATATTGTCGCGCTGGGCCTTGGTCAGATCGACGGACTCCAGGATGCGCAAGGTTTCGCGAATGTAGCCGGTGCCCTTTTCCGGATCGAACGGACAGTCGGATGCAAACACCACTTTGTCGTTCGGGTAGAACGCCAGCCCGCACACGGTGCCGGCATCGGATCCGAACACCGCCGAATCCGCATAGAAGTTCTGCTTGAAGTAGTCGATCGGGCGTTTCTTCAGGCTCTTGCGAAGCGAAACGTAGTCTTCGTCCGAGGTGCGGGCGCCGAGTTGATCCCAGCCCGGTCCGATCCGGCCTTCGAGCATTGGCGCGAGCCCGCCAAAGTGATGCACGATGATCTTCAGGTTCGGATGCCGGTCGAACGTCTTCGAAAACACCAGCCGAGCCATCGCCGCGGTGGTCTCGTAGGACCAGCCGAGCGCCCACCAGATTTCGTAAAGCGATTTCTTTTCGTCGAGATAGTCCGGATGAGCGGCGGTGCGCGCCGGATGGATCCAGATCGGCTTGCCGATCTTTTCCATCGCCGCGAAAAATGGCGCGAATTCCGGGCGATCGAGCGGCTTGCCGGCGACGTTGGTGAAGATCTGCGTGCCGATCGCACCCAGCTGATTGATCGCGCGCTCGGTCTCCGCGACGCCGGCATCGGCCGTTGTCATCGGGGTCATCGCGATGAAGGCCGGGAAATGATCGGGATGCTTGGCGCATAATTCGGCCATACCGTCATTGCCGACCTTGGCGAATTCCAGCGCCCGCGCCGGATCGCCCTTGCCGAGCGCTTCCAGCGGCGGCATCGGCAGCGACAGCACCTGCGCATAGTCTTTGAAGGAGTCGATGATCTTCAGCCGGACCTCGAGATCGTGCAGCGCCGGCACTTCGCGCACCCGCTTGCCGATGTCGGGCAAGCCGCTCTCGACCAGCATGTCGAAATATTTCTTCGGAAAGAAATGGTTGAACGCATCAATACGCATCGTAGGGACCTCCGGTTTCGAGATTGGGTTTCTTCAATAGGGGCAGACGACATCAAGCAGCGCCGGGCGTCCTTCGGCCACCGCACGTTTGGCATCGGCGAGCGCGCGCGCGAGATCGTCCGGTCGTTCCACCCGTTCGCCATGCGCGCCCTGAACCCGCGCGATCGCCGCGAAATCCGGGCTTGGATCGAGATCCGCCAGGAACCGCCCGTCGTTCTCTCCCGCGACGCCATCCTTGAACATCGAGAGCGTGGCGCCGCGCACCGCGCCATAGCGGCTGTTGTTGAAGACGATGGTCAGGATCGGGAGTTTGAAGGCCTCCGCCACCCAATGGCACACGGTCGGATTGCTGAACATGTAGGCGCCATCGCCCGCGATCGCGACCACTAGCTTGTCCGGCGCCGCGAGCTTGGCGCCGAGCGCCGCCCCGACACTCCAGCCGAGACCGCCCGCCGTGCTCAGCGCGAACAGGGTTTCCGGATTCTCGCGGCGACAATGATCGAGCAGCAGCGGATATTCATTGAAAATCACCGCGTCAGGACCGACCGCTTCGCCGATCATGCGGCTCAGAAAGGCCTTGGTGATGTGTCCCGTGGGCGCCGCACCGTCCTTGGCGAGTTGTGCCTGGCGACGCTGCTGCAAAGGAACAAGGCGCGTGCGCCGCGCCTCGATCCGCGTCGTATGCGCCGCAAGCCGATCGGCGAGCGCAATATCGAGCGCGGATAGAATATTCGCGGTGCCGGCCATGATCGAGAGGTCGCTGGCGAAGCTGCGCATCGGATAGCGCTGAAAGATCGGGTCCTCGCCGAGATGGACGATGCGGCAGCCGGCCGGCGGCGGCTTGAGATGCGGATACCACGGTGCATCGGATTCAAGTGCGATGATCAGATCGGTCTCGGCAAACAGGGTGCCCGGCTCCGAGCCGAAATTCATCGGATGGCTCGACGGCAGCGCGACGACACGCGCATTGTGGGTGATGACCGGAATCGCGGCGCGCTCGGTGAGGCGCGCAAGCGCGTTGACCGCGTCCGGGTCGCCGGCCGCCGCCGTCAGGATCAGCGGCCTCTCCGCCGCCATGATCCAATCGGCGAGCGTTGCGACGGCGTGCGGATCGGGATGCGGCAATGCCGGCACCGGCCGCGGAGGCGCCGCCGCAGGTTCGGGGAGCGGCGCGGCGAGCGGTTCGCGCGGAAGGATCATGTAGACCGGTCCGCGCGGCGACGTCATCGAGACCTCGTATGCCCGGCAGACGACGTCGCCGATCTGTTCCGGCACGCGCAGTTCGTAGTCCCACTTCACCACTTCGCGCAGCATGCCGGCTTGGTCGAACATTTCCTGCGCCCAATGGATCGGTCGGCTGCGCGATCCGAAGGCGCCACTCTCGGTGATCGGTGTCCGCCCGGCCGCCAGCAGCAGCGGCACCCGGTCCCGGCTGAGGTTGATCAGATTGTTGAGCGTATTGGCGGTGCCGACATTGACGTGAACCATCACCGCCTGCGGCCGGCCGGTCATCAGATACGCGCCATGGGCCATCGCCACCGCGAGGTTCTCGTGCGGCACCAGGATCGGTCGCGGGACCTTCGCATTGCTGCGTGCCGCCCGGGAAAACGCTTCAACGATCGGAGGAAAGTCGGTTCCCGGATTGGCAAAGAAGAAATCGATGCCGTGATCGGACAGCGCGCGCAAAAAGGCTTCCGCGGCAATCGGCGCGTGTGCAGGCCGCGCGCTGCGCTTTTCGGCGGTCTTGGCCATGACGACGGGCCTTAATTCTTAAGATTGTGATGAGGTGGGGGCCCCATCCTGGGCGAGCGGATTTATCGCAGTTTCTCGCCAATAGGCAATGGCACGAGACACCCTAAAGCGTCATGGCGCTCATTCGGCCGCGACAGGGAAGTTCGACTGTTTTTCGATCGCGGCCAGACATTTGGCGAGCCCTTCGCCATCCGGGTCGAGGAGGGCGGCGGCGCGCGCGTTCGCGATCGCATCGATGCCGCGCGCCGGTGGGATCTGTCCCATGAGCACCGGGCGGATCACCCTTTCTTCAATGGCGTGAAAATTGGCCGCGCCGCGCTTGAGCGTGTCGCCATAGCCCTTGATCAGCCGTGCGCATTCCACCACCTCCAGGGCGAGTTCGGGCGAGCGATCCGCCGCCTCGGTAATGAGCGCGAGCCAATGCGTGATCGCGGCCTGCTCCTGCTGGTAGCGGAAACTGCGGCGGCGCCAGAATTTGAGTTTCGCCAGCAGCCAGAACCGTAGGAATCCGGTGACCGACGCGCTGTTGATTTCCATGCCCCAGTGCCAGCTGGCGAGGCGGGGATGCCGCCCGGCGAGCGACAGAACCCGGCGCGCCAAAGCCGCGGGCAGCAGCTGGGAGAATTCCTCGATGCCGGGCTTCAGGAAATCGACGATGTTGAACGGTTCGCCGGGCTTCACACCCATCTCGCGTTCGATCCGAGCAAAGCGCTCGGGATCGATTTTCGCCTGCGCCACTCGGATCACGTCCTCGAAGGACATCCGCACCGCCAGATGCCTGGCGGTTTCGCGCAGCAGCCGATGATCGGCGTGAACGCGGGCGTCGAGATCGCGCATGGTTCTCAGGCGGTCGAGGTAGAGGCGGGCATAGCCGATGTCCTGATAGGCGGCGAGGCGGCGCACGCCCTCGACCGCAAAGGCGATCGGCATGGTAGCGGCGATCTCGGCCTCGAGCGCTGCTAGATCCGCCGGGCCCTTGCGCGCGCGCTTTGATTTTCGATCGTCGCGGCTGGCGGAGGATCCGCGTTTGGCGGCGGCGAGGCCGGCGCGAAAGCCTTTCAGGTTGCTTTCCACCGCCTTGCCGTCGGCGCGGATCGCCGCCTCCAGCATCTCCGGCCGGATCGGCAGCCGGCCGCTGCCGGCGATGGCGCCGAGCATCACGGCGTTGATCATGGCGCCGGAGTCTTTGGCGGTGGTCTCGATGTCGAACAACAAGCGCTGCTGGGTATTCTCCTCGATCGCCTTGACCAGTCGGTCCTGATCGTAGCGGCCGTCGGCCATCGCCATCTTTTCGGTTACCGCATAGAAGCGGCTGGTCGAGGCGATCATCAGGGTGCGGTCGCGGGTGGCAAAGCCGTTGGCAACGGTGCGACCGGCCTCCACCAATTCGCTGGCGACCGCGATGTCGATGTCGCCGATCCCAGGGGTCAGCGCCAGCACTGGCCGGCGGCCGCCGAGTTCGCGCCACGGCGTCGGCAGGATCTCGATGTAATAGGTGGTGGCACCGGTGCGTTGCGCGACGCCCGGGATCGATGTGCTCTGCACCGGAAATCCGGCGTCGGTCGCAGCCGCGACGATCCAATTGGTCAGCACGCCGCCGCCTTCGCCGCCGAGCGCGGCAATAAGGACGGTGACCGGACGTCGCGCCGCGCTCATGGGATCGCCTCGCGCCGGCCGCCGAGCACGGAAATGACCTGGCGGCGCAATGCATGCAGTGAACGATCCCGCCAATTCGGGTTGCGCACGATTTCGGCGCGATAAAACGAGGGGCACAACACGGCGGCGTGCGCGACTTCGCCGCACAGACCGCAGCCGACGCAGCTGTCGATCACGGTCGCCACCGGATCGGTCCGCAGCGGATCCGGATTGGGTTTGACCGTAAGCGACGGGCACCCGGACAGCCGGATGCACGAATGATCGCCGGTGCAAATCTCGTCGTCGACGCCGAAGCGCACCCGCACCACGCGCTCGCCGCGTTTCAACTTGGCCGCGTCCTCCGCCTTGACCCGGCGCTGGCGCGCGAGCTGGCATTCGCCGTCGGCGATGATGACCTTGAGGCCGCGTTCGGCCGTCTGCATCGCCTCCTTCAGTGTCGCGGCCATCTTGGCGACGCTGTAGGAGCGCACCTTGCGCATCCATTGGACGCCGAACGATCTCAGCGTCGTTTCGACATCCATGCCCGGCGCAGTGCCCTGGCGGCTGGTTTTGCTCGACGGCATGTATTGCAGGCCGGTGGCTGAGGTGTAGCCGTTCTGCATCACGATCAGGACGCCGTCGCCCTGGTTGAAAAGATTGGAGGCAACGCCGGTGATCAAGCCGTTGTGCCAGAATCCGCCGTCGCCCATGATCGAGATCGGTCGGCGATCGAAATTGGGGCCGACCGCCGCCGCGCTCGCCAGCGACATGCCGTAGCCCAGAATCGAATTGCCGAGACTGAACGGCGGCAGGGTTCCGAACGAGTGACAGCCGATGTCGGCGCTGATGTGGGTCGGGCCGATCTCGCGCTGCACGAGCTTGATCGCGCTGAACACCGGCCGCTCCGGGCAGCCGGTGCAGAATGTCGGCGGCCGCGCCGGCAATTCGCCGACGGCAGTGGTTGCTGCCTGAACGTGCGCCAGCAGGCGCATTGCGCGGGAGCGGATCTCTTCGACGTCGATGCCCTTGGGCTTTGCCTCGGACAAGAATGCGGACAGCCCCTTGAGCAGGACGCCCGAGGTGTACTCGCCGGCCTTCGGGAACGGTCCCTTGCCGAACACCCGAGTTTGAATGTCGCCGCGGCGCAGCTCGACATTGATGGCGTCTTCGATGTACTCGGGGAAACCTTCCTCCACCACCAGCACCGCGCGTTTGCTAGCGCAGAACTCGCGGATTTCCTCCGGGATCAGCGGATAGACCGCGTTGAGACAATAGACCGGGACGCGCGCGGAACCGAAGATGTCGGCGAGCCCAAGCCGTTCGAGCGCGCGCAGCACGCTGTTGTAAAGGCCGCCCATGGTGATGATGCCGATATCGGCCAGATCGCCGGGGAAGAATTCGTTGAGCTTTTGCTCGCGGATGAACGCCTGCGCGGCGGGCAGCCGTTCTTCGATCTTGCGGCGCTCCTGGACGAATGTCACGGGCGGATGCGCGAGCCGCCCGTAATCGAAGCGCGGCGGCCCGGCGATCCGATCAAGGCCTGATTGCTCCGCGCGCCGATTGTCCTTGGCGGCGAATTCTCCGGTGACGTGGCAGGCCCGGATGCGCAGCTCCAACATGACCGGCGCGTGGCTCGCTTCGGACAATTCGAAAGCCTGTTCCACCGTGCGCACGATGACGGGGAGGTCCGGCCGCGGATCGAGCAGCCAGATCGAGGATTTCATGGCGTAAGCGTAGGAGCGTTCCTGGATGACGCTCGCGCCCTCGCCGTAGTCTTCGCCGAGAATGATCATGGCGCCGCCGACGACGCCGGGGGAGGCGAGGTTCGACAAGGCGTCGGCCGCCACATTGGTGCCGACGATCGACTTCCAGGTGACCGCCCCGCGCAGCGGATAATTGATCGAGGCCCCAAGCATAGCGGCGGCCGAGGCTTCGTTGGTGCAGGTCTCCAGATGGATGCCGAGGTCGGACATGATGTCTTCCGCATCCACCAGCACGTCGAGCAGATGCGACACCGGGGCGCCTTGGTAGCCCCCGACATAGCTCACCCCCGATTGCAGCAGCGCCTTGGTGACCGCGACAATGCCTTCGCCATGAAAGATGTCGCCGGCCCCGAGCCGCAGCGACTGCACTTCCTTCTTGAATGACCGTTCCATGATTGTCTTCTTGGTTTTATCTCGTGCCGTTATTTGTCGGCGAATGATCGGGCCGCCGAGCCGGTTGTCATCCCTCTTAGAACATGCTGTTCGCGTTGGCCAATTTTTCCTGCTTGTCCGCGACGGATGATCCTTTGTTCGGCGCTAGCCGCCCGCCATCCGTGATGGCAGCCACAGCGCAATGATCGGAAACGCGATCAGAATGACCAGCCGGATCAGGTCGGTCAGGATGAAGGGCAGCACACCGACGAAGATGGTGGTGAAATTGACGTCCGGGATCACGCTCTTGATCACAAAGACGTTCATGCCGACCGGAGGATGAATCAGGCCGAGTTCCACGGTCATGACGATGATGATGCCGAACCAGATCGGATCGAAGCCGAGCGCCGTAATGACGGGAAAGATGATCGGGATGGTCAGGATGATCATCGCCATGGCATCCATCAGGCATCCGAGCACCAGATACATGACCATGATCAGAGCCAGCACGCCGTAGCGGCCGAGGCCGAGGCTGGTGAGAAACTCCGTCACCTTTTGCGGTGTCTGCGTGATGGTGAGGAAATAGCCGAACAGCAGCGCCCCGATCAGCACGGTAAACACCGCGGCGGCGGTGCGGGTGGCTTGCAGCAGGGAGCGGCGGATGTCGGCTCGCGACAGCCGCCCGCTCAGCACGCCGATTACGAATGCGCCGCCGGCGCCCATGCCGCCCGCCTCGGTCGGCGTGAACCAGCCACCATAGAGACCGCCGATCACGAACACGAACAGCAGCATCGGTGCCCAGATATCGCGCAGCGCGGCCGCCCGCTCCCCCCAGGAACTCGGCTTGCCGGCCGGCAGGAAACCCGGCCGCACGATGCCGAGTACGACGATGGTGCCGACATACATCGAGGCCGCGAGCAGGCCCGGCAGGATGCCGGCGATGAACAGCTTGCCGATGTCCTGTTCGGTAATGATGCCGTAGACCGCGAGCACCGTCGACGGCGGCAGCATGGCGCCGAGCGTGCCCCCGGCCGCAATCACCCCGGTCGCGAACGATTGCGGATAGCCGTAGCGCCGCATTTCCGGATAGGCGACGGTCGAGAACGTGGCGGCAGTGGCGACCGATGAGCCGCAGATCGCGGCAAAGGCGCCGCAGGCTGCGACCGTCGCGATGCCGAGCCCGCCGCGCAGGTGCCCGACGAAGGTATTCGCGGTCCGGAACAATTCGCGGCTCATGCCGGAATTGGTGACGAACGCGCCCATCAGCAGGAACATCGGGATGACGCCGAAGGTGTAGTCGGTCACCGTCCGCATCGTGGTCTGACCGATCATCTTCAGCGCGGGACCGCTGCCGACGATGTAGCCGAATCCGGTCACGCCCACCAAACCCATTGCCATGCCGACCGGCACACGCAACAGCATAAGGACAAAAAGCGCGACAAAGCCGATAACGGCGACCGCATCCGTACTCATCGAAGCCTCATTCGGTCGGCTTGATCTGATATCCGCCGCTCATGAGTTCCGGCCGAAAGATCAGACGATAGGTTCGCACGGCGATCAGCAGAACCGCGGACACGTCCCCGGCCCAGGCCACGGCGAAGAACGGCCAGGTGGGCAGTCGGAGATCGAAGGTCAGAACGTTGTCGTGATAGGTACCGACGACCTTGTTGAACAAGGTGGCGGTCTGCACGCTCACCACGAACAAGAGCACGAGTGTCGCAAAAATGTCGATCAGCCGTTGCGAGCGCCGCGAAACATTGGCCCAGATCAGATCAACGGTGATGTGGGTGCCGCGGTAGGACGTCGCGGCGATCCCCCAAAAAATCAAAATTCCCAGCAGCAGTCGGCCGAAATCGTAACTGTCCGGGATCGAGACGCGAAACACATTGCGCAGGATGACGGAAATGAAAATGTCGGCGGCAACGATGCCGACAAAGGCCGCCGCCACCAGCTCGATGCCGTCGATGAAGCGGTCCATCGCGCTGCGCCGGATGCGCGTGCTGTCATGGCTTTGGGGTTCCCTCCCCCCTTGCGGGGGAGGGACAGGGAGGGGGGTGCCTTCGGTTCCGTGCTGCGTTCCGGTGTTTGTCACGCGCTTCACGATCGTGCCATCTCGGCAGACTTTGTGCGTTCAATTTGCGCTCGGCTGAGTGCCGCGTTTGCAGTGGCCCCCCTCCCTAACGCTCCCCCGCAAGGGGAGAGGGAACACGCCTGTATTCGCCGCACCAGCTGCGTATCGATAGAATCTTGAAGCGCGACACGACGCATCGAGAGCGCGTCAAATTTTATCCGCGATAGCACGGTTGTTACCCGGAGTTGTCGCGCGCGTTCGCCGTGCCTTTGCATCAATAGCCCGCTTTGAATTTGGCGAGGTCGTCCTTCAACTCTTTCATCGCTGCATCGGGGTCAACGCCGGCCTTTTTCACATTGGCGGCCCAGGCGCCTTCCAGCGGTTCGGCCGACTTCTTCCACTGCGCGAGCTGATCTGGGGTGAGCGAATAGACCTCGTGATCCGGCAAGGCCTTGATCTTGGCGATGCCGCCATGTTCGAATTCGGCCCACGGACCCGCAATCCGGCCGGCCCATTCGGTGGTGCAATGGTCATCGATGACCTTCTGCTGTGCCGGCGACATCTGGTCGTAGGTCGATTTGGCGAACACGAGCGCGAAGGTGGTGACGTAGATCGGCGCGTCGATGTGATACTTGGTCACCTTGTCGATGCCGAACAGCACCACCGAACCCCACGGAAACCCGACGGCGTCGGCGACGCCTTTTTCGAGAATGTCGCGTACTTCTGGTGCGCTCGATTGGATATTGGTGCCGCCGAGTTGCGTCACCCAGGACGCCATCGTGGCGTGCGCCGGCCTGATCTTCATGCCCTTGATGTCCTCGGGGACAACGATCTTCTTGGCGCGCGAATGGAACGAGCCGGGATCGTGCACGAAGGCGAGGCAGAATTTTACGTCCTTCATTTCCTGCGCCGCGTACTTGCGGTACCAGGCATCGAGCGCCATCGAGCCTTCTTTGCCGTTCGAGATCAGGAACGGCAGCTCGCCGGCGGCGATGACCGGGAAGCGGCCCGGCTGATACCCCGGATTGATGTAAGTGAGGTCGGCGATGCCATCGCGCGCCATGTCGTAGTGGTCGAAAGCCTTGCCGAGCTGCTGCGCCGGGTAGACTTTGTAATGGATGGTCCCGTTCGAGGCTTTCTCGACCGAGCTGCCCCAGTCCTCCAGCGCCTTCTGCAATGGATGCGCCGGCGGAACCCAATGGGAAATCTTGAGATCGAAGGTCTTGTCTTCAGCGTGGGCGACCCGTGCGAGGCCGGTCAGCATCCAGATCCCGGCAGTTGCCGCCAACAGACCGGCTTGTATGACATTGAGGCGCAAACGCATCAATTCCTCCCTTGTGAATCCATTCATCAACGACGGATTTTCCAGAATTGAGCCTCAACTCGGGTGCGTTGTAAAGAAAATAGTTGGATATAAAACTATCTCGCCGTCCGTGCCGCAAAACGAGGTCGGCCATTGCGCAACCCTTGGTCCTGTGCGACGGACTGCGCAGATTTTGCTCAGGGATGGTGGAGAGCGGATTGCCGCGGGTGTCGGGATCGAAACAGAATTCAGCCGAGGGAGCCGGTCTTGCTTACGGTCCCTTGGTGGATTGGGTCGGCTTCAATTTGCGAATGGCGCAGGAAGCGACATTTCTCGCTTTTGCGCGCGAATCGCGCTCCGTCGCCGGGACGCGCCCCGGCCGCTTCGCCATGCTGACCCTGATCAACGCCAATCCGGGGATCAGCCAGACGGCGCTCAGTCGCGCGGCCGGACGCGACAAGTCAACGCTCACCCCTGTGCTCAACGATCTCGTGCGGCGCGGCTGGATCAGTCGCCAGCGCAATCGTGAGGATCGGCGAACCTACCTATTGACGTTGACGCCGACCGGCAAGCGCAAGCTCCGCCAGCTCACCGCGTGTGCGCGTCGGCATGAACGCCATCTCGATCGCATCATCGGATCGGGGGACAGAGTGCGATTTCTGGCGGTGTTGCGACGGATTGCTGCCGACATCGGTTAGGCCTAGAAACGAGCGAGACCTCGGCGAGCTTCCCCGCCTAGTCGGCTACGCGCTACGGCGTGCACAACTCGTCGTGTTCCAGGATTTCTTTCGCACCTTCGCGCAAGTGCGTATTCGGCCGGCGCAATTCTCCGTGCTCGCGATTCTCGAACGCAACCCGGGCCTGAGGCAGACCGAGGTCGCCGCGGTGCTCGGCATCAAGCGGACCAATTTCGTCGGGCTGCTGGATGAGCTCGAGCGCCGCGGGCTCGCCCAGCGCCGCGCCGCCGCGGCGGATCGCCGATCCTCCGCGCTCTATCTCACCGACAAGGGCAGAACCCTGATGCGCAAACTCAAGCGCATGGTCGCAGTGCAAGAGCGAAGAATGACCGCGCGCATCGGCCGCTCGAACCGCGACCGGCTGTTCGACATTCTGCACCGTCTGGCCGGCGGGGAGGCGTGAGGTCAGCCGGCGGACAGGCGCGTGATGACGTCAGGCGGAAGCGGCTTCGACTTGATCTTCTCGGGATCGTTGGGATCGCGGCCGACCCAAACCCGCGTCTCGAACCCCTCCACCGCCAGCGTATCGCCCTTCATCAGAAGATGCTGGATGCTGAAACTCGAGCGCTTGAGTTCGGTCAGCTTGGTCTCGATCACCACGTCGTCGCCGAACCGGGTGGGACTGAGAAAGCGTGCGCGGGTATCGACCATCGGGTAGCCGACGGTGTCGTAGGCTTTGAGAAATTCGATTTTCTTCATCCCGAGCGCACGCTCGAACAGCGCCGTCGTGCTGGTATCGAACATCGCGAAATAGCGCGGATAGAACACGATGCCGGCCGGATCGCAATCACCCCACTCGATCCGCAATGCGCGTGAATTCATGAGCATGCCAGTTGACCTTTATGCGGACGCAGCTATCGCGGCGCCATGCGGAGCGAGCCGTCGATCCGGATCACTTCGCCGTTGAGATAGCGGTTTTCGATGATGTGCAAAACCAGGTCGGCGTACTGCTCGGGTTTCCCGAGCAGTTTCGGAAACGGGACCGAGGCGGCGAGGCTCTGTTGCACCTCTTCCGGCAGGCCGCGCAGCATCGGGGTGGCGAAGATGCCAGGAGCGATCGCGCAGACTCGGATGCCGTACTGTGCGAGTTCGCGCGCCGCCGGCAGCATCAGAGACGCGACCCCGCCCTTCGACGCGGCATAGGCGGCCTGGCCGATCTGGCCGTCGAAGGCGGCGACCGAGGCGGTCGAGACGATCACCCCGCGCTCCTCGTCCTCCAGCGGGTCGAGCGTCGCCATATCGGCGGCGGCGAGCCGCAACGCGTTGAAAGTGCCGATCAGGTTCACCTTGATCACCTGTTCGAACGCGTCGAGCGGCATCGGCCCGTCGCGCCCGACGATGCGCTTGGCGGGCGCGATCCCCGCGCAATTGATCAGGATGCGCGCCGGCCCGTGCTTGGAACGGGCTTCGGCGATCGCCGCCGCGGTGGCGTCGGCATCGGCGACATCGCATGCGATCGCCATCCCGCCGAACCCGGCGGCAACGGACCGCGCCGCCGCGATGTTCACATCGAGCAAAGCGACCTTGGCCCCGAGCGCGGCGAGCTTCGCAGCGGTCGCCGCGCCAAGACCGGACCCGCCGCCCGTTACGAGCGCGGCATGCCCCTTTGGTGTCACGTTCTGGAATCCTTGCGTTTGCGGGTGGATGGAACGGAGGACCTAAACCTCTAGCAGAAGCGCAATGCCCTGGCCGCCCCCGATGCAGGCGGATGCAATACCATACCGTAAGCCGGCACGCTTGAGTTCGCGCGCCAGCGTGACTGCGAGGCGGAGGCCGGTCGCTCCGAGCGGATGCCCGATCGCGATGGCGCCACCGTTGACGTTGAGCTTGTCCTCGTCGAGGCCGAGTTCGCGCGCGCATGCCATCACCTGGGCGCCGAAGGCTTCGTTGATCTCGAAACGATCGATGTCCGACAACGCCAGCCTGGCGTGTGCCAACACCGCTCTGATCGCCGGGACCGGACCGATTCCCATGATCTCCGGCGGGACCCCGACCGCGGCTGCGGCGACAATCCGGGCGAGCGGTGCCTTGCCGGTCTTGTTCACATAGCGCGATGACCCCACCAAGGCGGCGGCCGCGCCGTCGACAATGGCGGACGAATTGCCTCCGGTTTGGACGCCGCCGAACGCCGGCTTGATCTTGGCCAATGCCTCGACCGGCGACGGCCGCACGTGGGTATCCGTCGCCAGAGTTTTGACCCCATCGGTGAGTCGGATCGCGCGCGGTTCGTAGCCCGCCCGCTCGAAGGTCTCGTCGGCAACCGCGCTGATCTCGCCGGCGAGAAAGCCGCTTGCCTGCGCCGCCAGCGCGCGCGTGAAGCTGCGGGCGGCAAAGGCGTCGACCTCGCTTCGGGAAATCTGGTACTGGCGGGCGAGGTTCTCTGCGGTGTCTCCTATGGTGACATCGGCGGCGGGATCGCGCAGGGCCTCCCACAGGAAGTCCTTGAACGCGACCTGGCCCAGGCGAAAACCGCTGCGGTGGGTGTAGGCTGCAATTGGATTGCGGCTCATGGATTCGCAGCCGACACACAACGCAAGCTCCGCGCGGCCCAGCGAGACCGCATCGGCCGCCTGGCTCAGCACTTCGAGGCCGGTGCCGCACACCCGTTGCACCAGATGCGCGGGTACCGCGATCGGAACCCCGGCATAGAGGCCGATATGGCGCGGCAGCATGAAGGCATCGAAGCTCGCCTGCGCCATATTGCCGGCAATCACGGTGCCGACGTCGCTCGCCGGAACCTCGGCCTGGTCGAGCACAGCGCGCGCCGTCTTGATGCCGAGGTCGGTCGGAGACACCTGCGCCAGCGCGCCATTATAGTTTGCGAACGGGGTGCGGGTGCCGGCGAGAATGAAGGCGTCGGCAAAGTCCGCGGCGATCGCGCCGGATGGTTCGGTCATCTCAGGGCCTTCCCGTCGGTTTGGTGGGTGTCATTGCTCATCGCGCGGAACAGCGATCACGCGCGCGGACGGGGGATTGGCATAGAGCTGCTCGACCAAGGCCGCGCGCTGTCTGAGCACCGCGCGTTGGTTGATCGAACCCTTGTCGGTGATTTCGCCGGCGTCAAGCGAGGGAAGCTCCGACATCAGGATCACCCGGCACACGCGGTTCGAACTGCCGGTGCTCTTGGCGGCGAACGTTTGCAGCCGGACGGCAAATTCCTTCACCACCCGGTCATCGGCGATGACGGCGTCCGCCGGCGCGTCGGGTGCGAGATTTGTCGCCAGCCGGCGGCAGGCCTCCAGATCCGGAAACACCAGCACGCCAATGTCGTCGCGATCCGGTCCGGCGATCACCACGTCGCGCACATAGGGCGCAAAATGCTCGATGAAGCCGGCGCGGACCGGCCCCAGGCTGACCCATGTACCGGTTGCGAGCTTGAAATCCTCGGCAATGCGGCCGTCGAACAGCAACCCTTGTCCGGGCTCCGCGGGATCGGAAAATTTCAGTGCGTCGCCCAGCCGATAATAGCCGTCATCGTCGAACGCCTTTGCCGTCAATTCCGGTTCGCGCCAATAGCCCGGCGTGATGTTGGGACCGCGCAGGCGCGCTTCGAGCTTGCCGTCCGTGGGAACCAGTTTTAGGTCCACCCCGGCCGCCGGCAAGCCGATATTGCCGGCGCGCGCGCTGTCCCAGGTTCGCACAATCGCAAACGGCGCGGTTTCGGTGGCGCCGAGGCTCGTGAGCAGCAGGATGCGTTCGCCGCACGTCGCCAGCGCCAGCTCCTGCAATTCATCGGCAACGTGTTGCGCCATGCCGGCGCCGGCATAGAACATGATCTGCAGCCGACTGAAGAAGGTCTTGCGTAGGCCGGCCTCCGCCCGCAGGTACGGCAGCAGCGCCTCGAACCCCTTCGGCACGTTGAAATACCAGGTCGGCGCGATGTCACGCAGATTGCGCACCGTCGCCTCGATCGCGCCGGGCATCGGCTTGCCCTCGTCGATGTAGAAACTGCCGCCATTGAACAGCGAGATCCCGACATTGTGGTTGCCGCCGGCGGTGTGATGCCAGGGCGCCCAGTCGACGACCACCGGCGGCGCATCGGCAAAACACGGCAGCGACGACAGGATCATCACCTGGTTTGCGCACAGCATGCGCTGGGTATTGATGACGCCCTTGGGATGGCCGGTCGATCCCGACGTGAACAGAAACTTCGCAATCGTGTCGGGCTTGACCGTTCCATGCGCGCGATCGACCGCCGCTGTGGCGCGCGCTAGCACCAGGTCGGTGAACGCGGTCGCCGGTCGATCGCGCGGCGGGTTGCGGCCGATCACCAATTCAACGTCAGGCGGGACCACATCGTTGATGGCGCGGGCGAACAGACCGCCATCGGCGGCATAGACCAGCCCGGGCGTTAGCCGGTTGATGATGGTGCGCAGTTTGCCGAAATCGGAGGAGATCAGCGAATAGGCCGGCGAGATCGGCGCATAGGGAATTCCGACATGCATCGCCGCGAGCCCGATCAGTTGGTGTTCGAGGTCATTGCCGGACAGCACCACGATCGGACGCTCGGCGGAGAGTTGCCGGGCCAGCAGCGACTCACCGATGGCGCGCACCTTCGCCAGCGCTTCGGCATAGGTGAGATTTCTCCACGCGCCGTCGCGACCGCGGTCGGCCATGAACAGGCGCGTCGGCGCGACACCGGCCCAATGGACCAGTCGGTCGGTGAGATTGTCGGGATAGGCCGGAAGCGGGTGGGGCGAGCGCAGAAAGATGACCCCGTCAGCGCGATCGATGACGGTGGCGGGCGCAGCCAATCGCGCCGCCCGTACCGTCGGCCCTTCGCCATGCTCACGCACCATTTGCGGCATTGCTCCACCCTGTCATCTCGTCCGCTTCTGTCGCCGCGCAGTGCGCGCGGCCGGCGGATCGGGGCCGTAGCATCAGTCTTGCGTGATTTTCGGTCCACGCTTTTCCAGAAAATCCTTAAGGCGCACCTTCGCCTCGTCCTCGCCCTGCGCGATCGCGGCCATCAGCGATTCCATGACATAGCCGCTGGCGGGATCCTGCTCGGCGATGCGCGGCAGCACATGCATGATCGCGAAAGTGGTCATCGGGGCATTGCCCGCAATGCGGGTCGCGAGGTCGATGCCCTTGGCAAGGCCTGTTCCGGCCTCGACCAGGTACTGCGAGATCCCGATCGCCTGTCCTTCGACCGCGTCGTAGGTGCGGCCGGTCAACATCATGTCCATCACCCGCGCGGTTCCGATCAGGCGCGGCAACCGGACCGAAGCGCCGCCACCGACATAGATGCCGCGGGCGCCTTCCGGCAGCGCGTAATACGCCGAGCGTTCCGCCACCCGCACGTGCGCCGCAGCTGCGAATTCGAGGCCGCCGCCGACCACGGCCCCGTGCATGACCGCAACCACCGGAACGCGTCCGAATTCGATGCGTTCGAACACCCGGTGCCACATCCGCGAGTGGTCGACACCAGCGGCCACATTGCGTTCTTGCAATTCGCCGAGATCCAGCCCGGCGGAAAAGTGCTCGCCTTCGCCGTGGATAACGACCGCCTTGATATCCGCGGGCAGCAACGCAAAAAAACGCTCGATGCCGAGCACGGTCTCATCGTCGATGGCATTGCGTTTGTGCGGGCGCGCGAGCCGCAGGATCGCGATCTCCCCACGACGTTCTGCGTGCAGCGACGGCGGCAACTGGGTTGCGACATCGTCCTTCGCTTGTTGCGGCGCCATCCGCCGACCTCCCTGTGCCGCGATTGTTATGCCTCATGACATTCCCGCGCGCGGCGGCATCGCGCAAGTCCTTTATATAAGGCGCGGCGCGCGGGCGTCAGCTCTTGCTCATAGGACTTCGTAGACATCGAGTTGGACCGCCTTCGGCTGCCGGGCGCCGCGGGCCAGCGCCAGGATGCGGTTGAGCCAGTCGAGCGACGGTTCCGACGTCTCGAAACGCATGACGGTACGGAAATAGTAGAGTTCGGGCGCGACCGGCTCGCCGGCCGACAATTTCGCCATCACGTCGGGTGGGCCGTGGCGCAGGCCCTCGCTGGTGACGGCGACGCGCGCACCGGCCAGCGTCTCGATGACGTAGCTGGCCTTGATATCGGCGCTGCCGTCGGCCCGAATGATCTGCCAATCGGCGCCCCCGGGCAGTACCCGCCCGTTGAGCTTGTCCCCCTCCACACGACCGCCGAGGATTGCGATCATGCGCCGCTCACCCGACGGCGTGCGGCCCAAATGCAGAATGTCCGCGAGTTCGGCATGAATGCGGAAAATCGGAGCGGGCGAGATCATGGCGGGACATATCAGCGCGCGGCTTATGTGCGCGGAGGTTGCAATTTTCAGGTCGCCGGCATTTGACCCCGGAGATGAGGATCCGTAAATAGCAATTCCGATCACGAGACCCCGGAAAGCGCGTCAATGCCCCAGTTCGTTTCTCTTGCTGCCGCCGTGGAATCGACGGTTCACGATGGCGATATGGTGGCGATGGAGGGCTTCACGCATCTCATTCCGCACGCCGCCGGTCACGAGGTCATCCGCCAGGGCCGCAAGCGTCTCACCCTCGCCAGGATGACGCCCGACCTGATCTACGATCAGCTGATCGGCATGGGCTGCGTCGAAAAACTGGTGTTTTCGTGGGGCGGCAATCCCGGGGTCGGCTCCTTGCACCGCCTGCGCGACGCCGTCGAAAACGGCTGGCCGCGGCCGCTTGCGATTGAAGAGCATTCCCATGCGGCCATGGCCAATGCCTACGAGGCAGGCGCCGCCGGCTTGCCCTGTGCGATCTTTCGCGGCTACATCGGAGCCGAACTCGCCAAGGTCAATCCCAACATCAAGAGTATTGTCTGCCCGTTCTCGGGAGAGAAGCTCGCCGCCATTCCCTCGCTGCGGCCGGATGTTGCCATCATCCATGCGCAGAAAGCCGATCGGGCCGGCAATGTCATGATTGAGGGGATCGTCGGGGTGCAGAAGCAGGCGGTGCTGGCGGCCAAGCGCTCGGTCGTCACCGTGGAGGAGATCGTCGAGGATTTCGGTCCGCGCAGCACCAATGCGGTGATCCTGCCGAGCTGGACCGTGACCGCGATCGTCGAGGTCCCCGGCGGTGCGCATCCCTCCTACGCGCATGGCTATTACAAACGCGACAACGCCTATTACAAAGCGTGGGACGCGATTGCCCGCGACCGCGATGGTTTCCTCGCCTGGATGAAGGTGAATGTGCTGGAGTCCGGCCCGCAGGCCTTTGCCGTGCATGCGCGGCGGCTCGCGGCGGCTGAGTGAGGCGAGCACCATGGCCCAGAATTACACCCCGACCGAAATGATGACGATTGCGGCGGCACGCGCCCTCAAGGGCAGCGACGTCTGTTTCGTGGGCATCGGCATGCCTTCGGCCGCCTGCAATCTTGCGCGCCTGACCCACGCTCCCGATATTACGTTGATCTACGAGTCCGGTACCATCGGCACCAAGCCGACGGTCCTGCCGCTCTCGATCGGCGACGGTGAGCTGTGTGACACCGCGCTGACCACCGTGTCGGTGCCTGAAATGTTTCGCTATTGGCTGCAGGGTGGACGCATCACGGTCGGGTTTCTCGGCGGTGCGCAAATCGATCGCTTCGCCAATCTCAACACGACGGTGGTTGGTCCCTACGACAAGCCGAAGGTGCGCCTGCCCGGCGGAGGCGGTGCGCCGGAAATCGCAACCTCGTGCGGGGAAGTCTTCATCACGATGAGCCAGAACAAGCGCGGCTTCGTCGACAAGATCGATTTCGTCACCTCGCTTGGCCACGGGGAGGGCGGCGACCACCGCGCGCGCCTCGGTCTCAAGACCAAGGGGCCGACCAAGCTCATTACCGATCTCTGCGTGTTCGCCCCCGATGACACCTCGAAGGAAATGACCGTGGTGTCGATCCATCCCGGCGTCACCCGCGAGCAGATCGACGGCAACACCGGCTGGAAAGTGAAATATGCGAGCGCGGTTGCGGAAACCCCGCCGCCGACCGCGCGCGAACTCGACGTGCTGCGCGAATTGCATGCCCGCACCGCCCGTGCCCACGGCGACCAGGCCTGAGGATCAGAACATGCGCGATGTCTTCCTATGCGACGCGGTGCGAACGCCGATCGGCCGCTATGGCGGAGCGCTCGCCAAGGTGCGCGCCGACGATCTCGCCGCAATTCCGCTCAAGGCCCTGATCAAGCGGAATCCCAAGGTCGACTGGGGCGCGCTCGATGAAGTGTTTTTCGGCTGTGCCAACCAGGCCGGCGAGGACAATCGCAATGTCGCCCGCATGGCCCTGCTGCTCGCCGGTCTGCCGGATCACGTCCCCGGTGTCACCGTGAACCGGCTGTGCGCCTCCGGGCTCGATGCCGTCGGACACGCGGCTCGCGGAATCCGCTCAGGCGAGATCGAGCTTGCGATCGCCGGCGGCGTCGAATCGATGACGCGCGCGCCCTTCGTCATGGGAAAAGCGAACGAGGCTTTTGCCCGCAGCAACGAGATCTTTGACACCACCATCGGCTGGCGTTTCATCAATCCGCTGATGAAGGCTCAGTACGGCGTCGACTCGATGCCGGAGACCGGCGAAAACGTCGCCGAGGAGTTCCAAGTTGCGCGCAAGGACCAGGACGCTTTCGCCGTCCGTTCCCAGCAGCGCGCCGGCAAGGCCATTGCCTCCGGCTATTTCGCCGCCGAGATCGTGCCGGTCGAAGCGCCCGGCGGCAAAAGCGGACCGATCGTGGTCGACAAGGACGAGCATCCGCGCCCCGACACCACCCTGGACGCGCTCGCCAAACTCAGGACGCCGTTTCGCAATCCCGGCACCGTCACCGCCGGCAATGCCTCCGGAGTCAACGATGGCGCGGCGGCGATGATTCTGGCCTCCGCCGACGCCGTGAAGCGTCACGGTCTCTCGCCGCGCGCGCGCATTCTCGGCATGGCCTCCGCCGGAGTGCCGCCGCGCATCATGGGCATCGGTCCGGTGCCGTCCACGCGCAAGCTGATGGAACGCCTCAAGCTCAAGATCGGCGACTTCTCTTTGATCGAGATCAATGAAGCCTTTGCCTCGCAATCGCTAGCGTGCCTGCGCCAGCTCGGGTTGGCCGACGATGCCGAACACGTCAACCCGCATGGCGGCGCGATAGCGCTTGGTCATCCGCTCGGCATGTCCGGTGCGCGGCTGGCGCTGACTGCGGCGCATGGTCTGGAGACGATGCAAGGCCGGCTGGGGCTCGCAACCATGTGCGTGGGTGTGGGGCAGGGCGTGTCGCTTGCGCTGGAGAGGGTATCGTAGAAGGCGGCCGCGAGCGCCGGTTGAGACGTTGCGGCGTGGGATCGGGAAAGAGGAAGACGATTATGACATTTGCGTTTCCGACCGAGAGTTTGAAAGCGTTTCCGCCTCGTCTGTTTCCAGCCTACGCCTCGACCCCAAAGCGCGCGCCGACCAAGCCGCTGATCATCATGCCGCACACCCTGACCGAGCTCACCGGTCCGGTCTATGGCCACGACGTGGTGCGGCCCGGCGATGAGGATCTCACCAAGCAACATAAGGAAGAGCCGATCGGCGAGCGGATTATCGTCCACGGCCGGGTGCTCGACGAAGATGACCGCCCGGTGCCCGACACCCTGGTCGAGATATGGCAGGCCAATGCCTGCGGACGCTACATTCACGTGGTCGATCAGCACCCGGCTCCGCTCGACCCGAATTTCACCGGCGCCGGGCGCACCGTGACCAACAAGGACGGCTATTACAAATTCATCACCGTCAAGCCCGGACCCTATCCCTGGCGCAACCACCACAACGCCTGGCGTCCCGCCCACATCCATTTCTCGGTGTTCGGCCATTCGTTCGTGTCGCGCCTGGTCACCCAGATGTACTTCCCCGGCGACCCGCTGTTTCCGTTCGACCCGATCTACAATTCGGTCGCCGACGAAAACGCGCGCGAGCGCATGGTGTCGAGCTTCGATCTTGAGAACACGGTTCCGGAATGGGCACTTTGCTTCCACTTCGATATCGTGCTGCGCGGTCGCAATCAGACGCCGATGGAGAAATAAGATGTCGGGGATCACGCCCTCACAGACGGTCGGGCCCTTCTTCGCCTATGGCCTGACACCCAACGGCAAATACGATTGGGCGGACACCTTCAGCAACAATCTGGTCACCCCCGACGCATCGGGCGAGCGCATCCGCGTGCAGGGCCGCGTGTTCGACGGCGACGGCAAGCCGATCCCCGATTCGATGCTGGAGATCTGGCAGGCCGACGCCCAGGGCCGCTACGCCAATCCGGCCGACCAGCGTTCGCTGCCGAATGCGAAATTTACCGGCTTTGGCCGCTGCGCCACCGATGACAACGGCGGCTACAGTTTCGACACCGTCAAGCCGGGCCCGGTTCCCGGTCCCAACGGCAAGCCGCAGGCGCCCCACATTATGCTGGTGATCTTCGCCCGCGGCATGCTGCGCCAGAGCTATACCCGGATCTATTTCTCCGACGAGGCCGCGACATCGGGCGATCCGATCCTCGCTTTGGTGCCGGCGGACCGGCGCGACACCCTGATTGCCAAGCGCGACGTGAAGGCCGGCCAGCCGGTCTATACGTTTGATATCCAGATGCAGGGCGACCACGAGACCGTGTTCTTCGAGGTCTAGGCGTCGGCGCCGCCGCATCACGTAACGATTCCGCGCGTCGGTTGGCATGGGCCAAACCCCACTCTGCCAAGGCTGGCGTATGCGGCGTTGCGGCGGGCATCTAGGCCGTTTTGCCACTTTCCTCCGATGGGGTTCCGCGCTACGGAAGATGGGGAGGCGGAGGGGCGGAACGCCGAGATCGTTGGCATTCCCACAATCAACATGAACAAAACGTTCAGTTAGCGGAGGAGATCCCATGTTACGCAGGCAATTCGTCACGGGAGTGGCGGCGTTTGCTGTCGGCGCGTGTGTCGCCGGCGGAGCGTTCGCGCAGGAGACCGTCAAGATCGGCTTCATCTTGCCGATGACCGGGCAGCAGCAGTCGACCGGCAAACAGATTTCGGCGGCTGCCCGGCTTTATATGCAGCTGAACGGCGACACTGTCGCCGGCAAGAAAATCGAACTCATTATCAAGGACGATGGCGCGGTTCCCGACAATTCCAAGCGGCTCGCTCAGGAATTGATTGTCAACGACAAGGTCGCGGTGCTCGCCGGCTTCGGCGTCACGCCGGCGGCCCTTGCGGTCGCGCCGCTCGCGACCGAGGCCAAGATTCCGGAAGTCGTCACCGCCGCGGGAACCTCGATCATCACCGAACGCTCGCCCTACATCGTGCGCACCAGTTTCACCCTCGCGCAGTCGACGGTGCCGATGGCGGATTGGGCGGCCAAGAACGGGATCAAGAAGGTCGTCAGCATGGTGTCCGACTATGCTCCCGGTGTCGACGCCGAGGCCTCGTTCAAGGACGAATTCACCAAACAGGGCGGACAGATTCTGGAATCGATCCGCTTTCCGCTCGCCAATCCGGACTTCGCGCCGTTCCTGCAGCGCGCCGGCGACGCCAAGCCGGATGCCATTTTCGTGTTCGTTCCCTCCGGCCAGGGCGCGACCTTCATCAAGCAGTTTCTCGAGCGCGGCCTCGACAAGGCCGGCGTCAAGATCATCGGACCGGGCGACGTCACCGACGACGATCTGCTCAACGGCATGGGCGACCAGGTGTTGGGAACCGTGACGGCGCATTTCTATTCCGCCGATCATCCGTCGGCGGTCAACAAGGCCTTTGTCGAAGCCTTTAAGAAGGCGAATAACGGCATGCGGCCGAACTTCATGGCGGTCAGCGGCTATGACGGCATGCACCTGATCTACGAGGCGCTGAAGAAGACCGGCGGCAAGACCGACGGCGACAGCTTGATCACGGCCATGAAAGGCATGAAGTGGGAGAGCCCGCGCGGACCGATCATGATCGATCCGGAGACGCGCGACGTCGTCGACAACATCTACATCCGCAAGGTCGAGAAGAAGAACGGCGAACTCTATAATGTCGAGTTCGCAACCTTCGAATCCGTCAAGGATCCGGTGAAGGCGGCAAAGAAGTAATCGATTGGCAGGGGCGCAGCGATGCCCTCCGGCGTCGCTGCGCCTACGACTCGCGCGGTGTCGCTGGGTCCGGACTTTGAAGGTCAAGCATGCTGACCATTCTGTTCGACGGCATCGCTTACGGGATGCTGCTGTTCGTCCTGGCCTGCGGACTGGCGGTGACGCTCGGG
>Ga0265342_10000194_pt1 | contig 67853 bp, 58 predicted proteins | sample 4CB327metaG_FD_203125 | JGI IMG/M metagenome (GOLD analysis project Ga0265342, IMG submission 203125) | Rhizosphere microbial communities from Carex aquatilis grown in University of Washington, Seatle, WA, United States - 4-CB3-27 metaG | ecosystem: Host-associated > Plants > Roots >...
CCGCGTGGCTGCGGCCGCACGCCATCGACCCGCCGTCGCCGCTCGAGGCGCGCAGCCTGACAACGCCGATGCTGGCTGCGCTCGCCGAGCCGGTCCCGCACGCGGCGCCGCCCGCGCCTCCGCCGCCGGTGCGTGGAACGATGGACAAGGACGTGGTCCGCAACACGCTGTCGCTGGCCTTCATGCCGCGCGCGCGCGCCTGCTACCAGAGCCGCCCCGGGACCACGCCCGCGATGCGCGACCTGACCGGCCGCGTGCGCATGGCGATCGATCTGGTGCGCGGCGAGGTCATGGACGCGCGCGTCGAGTCGTCGACGCTGGACCAACCGACCATCGAGAGCTGCCTGCGCGAGAGCGCGTTCGCGCTCGAGGTACCGCGCGCCTACCACAACGACGAGTCGGTGACCGCGGTCGTAAATTTGGTATTCCGCCCGCGCACACCGGAGAAGCGGCGCAGCGCCGAGGACAGCTTCCCGATCGGCGCCGAGATCGACCTCGTGCTCGAAGACCTGAAGAAGGCCGAGGCCGCGGCGGCGGCGCACTAGCGCGTGGACTGGTAGACTCGGGCGTATGAGCGAAGGCACCTTCAACCCGTCCGAGCGCCGCCTGTGCCCCGATGGCTCCTGCATCGGGCTCGTGGGCGCCGATGGCCGCTGCCGCGTGTGCGGCCGCGCCGGCGACGGATCGATGACGGTGGGCGCGGTCCCTGCGATGGACGACCACTGGGAAGACGACAGTCACGACGCCCGCGATTCGCTGTCGGCGGGCGATACGGCTTCGAGCGCCGAGGGTGAAGTCGGCGGCGGGTTCCGCCCCGATCGGCGGCTCTGCGAGGACGGGAGCTGCGTCGGGGTGATCGGCGCCGGCGACGTCTGCTCGGTGTGCGGCCGGCCCGCGCGAAGCTGAGCCATGCCCAGCGTCGCGATCATCGGGGCATCGAGCGCACGTCACAAGTTCGGCAACAAGGCTGTGCGCGCCTTCTTGCGCCAGGGGTGGACGGTCTATCCGGTGAACCCCAACGAGGCGGAGATCGAGGGGCTGAAGAGTTATCCGTCGGTGAGCGCGATCCCCGGCCCGGTCGATCGCGCGTCGTTGTATCTGCCGCCCACGCTCGGCATCGCCGTGCTCGACGACATCCAGCGCAAGGGCATCCGCGAGCTGTGGGTCAACCCCGGCGCCGAGAGCGACGCGCTCATCGAGAAAGCGGAGCTTCTTGGACTGGAAACAATTCAGGCCTGCTCGATCGTCGACATCGGCGAGCGACCGTAGACGCCGGGACGTCCAGCAGCTCCGCGGGGACGTCCCGATGCCGCTGCTCCGCAAGGGCCGGTTGCGCCAGCGCCCCGCACTCAATCACGCAATCCGCAAAATCAGCGCGGGGTCTCCACCCGCGCGCGGAAAAAGCGTGAGATCCGTCGATTTGCGTGAAGGTTCGGTATAGAACACGCCCCTAACAAACCAGACTGTCCGACCTTTCGCGCCGAAGAATTTCAGTTTTTTTCTCTCGCAGAGAGCCGTTTGATTGAGTTCGTGGCCCTTATTGAGAGAAGGGCTCGCAGCAGAAAGTCTCTTCATAGAAAATGACCCGACCTATCTTACTTCCGGTACCGAACGCGCCGTCCGACGCGGAGCTGGTGGCGCGCGCCGTCGAGGGCGAGCGCTTCGGCCGCGAGCTGATCTACCGTCGCCACGCAGCCTACCTGCTGGCGATGGTCACGCGCCTCGTGTCGAGCCGCGACGCCGCCGAGGCGATCGCGCGCGAGACCTTCGTGCTCGCATGGAAGCGGCTGGGCGAGCTAGCGGCGACGACGGCGACCGGTGAAGAGAGCGCCAACGTGCGCCTCTGGCTGTCGCGCATCGCCGTGAGCCTGGCAAGGCGCCGCCTGCGGCGTGCGCGCCTGCTGCGCTTGATTGGATTCGGTGCCGAACGCGATGGCGGCGACCACGACGCGACGCTGGCGGCGCTGGCCCCGGTCGATTTGCGGCACGAGGCGCGGCAGGATCTGGAGCACGTCGACCACGTGCTCGAGCTCGCGGGCGTCGAGCCGCGCATCGCCTGGATGCTCCGCCGTGTCGACGGATTGCCGCTCGACGAGGTGGCGTCCGCCTGCGCCTGCTCGCCGGCGACTGCGCAGCGCCGCATCGCCGAGGTCGATGCCCGCCTGTGCGAGCGCTTCGGCACGCCCGCGGAATCGCCATGAGCGAGCTGCGCTACCCCCTCAAGGAGCGCCTGCACGACGTCGTCACCGAACGTGCGCTGCAACGGGTCTGGCGCGGAATCGACGAGCGGCAGCGCGCACGCGCGCCGAAGCGGCTCGCGCGCGGCCTGTTGCTGCTCGCGTTCGCCGGGCTGGCGGTGGCGATTGGCGTCGTGCTGGGCCTGGCGCTGCGCAGTCACGAGCCAGTGGCGCCGCACATGGCCGACGGGCGCCCCTTCGTCGCGGTCGACGCGGCGACGCGCGCGGTGCTCGCGCTCGACGATGGCTCGGCGATCCGACTGTGGCCGGGCACGCGGCTCGAGCCGCTCGATGGCTCGCCGGCCGGAACATTCGGATTGCGGCTGCTGCGCGGCGAGGCGCGCTTCGATGTGCGGGCGGGCGGCCCGCGCCGCTGGCTGGTTGAATGCGGGCTGGCCTCGGTCGAGGCCGTCGACGCCGAGTTCCACTGCACGCGCGGCGCAAACCGACTGCGCGTCTCGGTCGAGCGTGGTACGGCGCTGGCGCGAGGGGCGGTGGTGCCCGAGCACATGAGATGGTTGGCGGCGGGCGACTCGCTCGAGCTCGGCGAGACGACGATCAGCACGGAGTAGCGCTCGGCAGGGACCTCGGACCTCGGACTTCAGACCGGAGGGAGAGGCCGAGGTCTGATCTCCGATGCCTGAGGCCAGAGGCCCGAGGCCCTTCACTGGCCTTACCTCGTTATCGTAGACGCCTGTCTATTGGGGTATAACTCGCCCGCAATGCCTGCCGTCGCCGTCAACAGCATGCTCGAGCTCATCGGCGGGACGCCGCTCGTGCGGCTGCGTCATCTGCCCGAGCCCGGAATGGCCGAGATCTTCTGCAAGTGCGAGCAGTTCAACCCGGGCGGCTCGCTGAAGGACCGGGTCGCTCTATCGATGATCGAGGCGGCGGAGCGCGAGGGGCGGCTGCGGCCGGGCGAGTCGGTCATCGTCGAGCCGACGTCGGGCAACACCGGGGTCGGCCTGGCGCTGGTCTCGGCGGCCAAGCACTATCGGTTGATCCTGACCATGCCGGACAACATGTCGCTCGAGCGGCGCGCACTGCTCAAGGCGTACGGCGCCGAGGTGCACCTCACCCCCGCCGCGCAGGTGATGCAGGGCGCGGTCGACAAGGCGAACGAGATCTGCCGGTCGAACCCGCGCGCGTTCATGCCGCAGCAATTCAACAACCCGGCCAACGTCGATGCGCACCGGCGCACCACCGCGCCGGAGATCCTGGCGCAACTCGGCACGCGCGTGCCCGACGCGTTCGTGCACGGCGTCGGCACCGGCGGCACGATCACCGGCGTGGGCCAGGTGTTCCGCTCGCTGCACCCCGACGTGCGCATCGTCGCGGTCGAGCCGGAGAAGAGCGCCGTGCTCTCGGGTGGCAAGCCGGGCGAGCACCGCATCGACGGCATCGGCGCCGGGTTCGTGCCCGCGATCCTCGACCGCAAAGTGATCACCGACGTGCGCACCATCTCCGAGATGGATGCGCAGCGCACCAAGCTCGCGCTCGCGCGGCGCGAGGGGCTGCTGGTCGGCATCTCGGCGGGCGCGTCGGTCAAGATCGCGCTCGACATCGCGCGCGAGCTCGGCCCGGGAAAGACCGTGGTCACCGTCCTTTGCGACACCGGTGAGCGCTACTTCAGCTCCGACGCTTATTTCCAGTGAGTCGAAGCGGTTCACATAGCCCCGCGGGCAGCGTGCTGATCATCGGCGCGGGCGGGCTCGGCTGCCCGGCGGCGTTCGCGCTCGCAGCCGCCGGGGTCACGCGCATCGGCGTCGCCGACGACGACCGCGTCGACGCAAGCAACCTGCACCGCCAGATCCTGCACGGCGCGGCCGACGTCGGCGAGCTCAAAGTCGTCTCGCTGGCGCGCGCGCTCACCCGGCGCTTCCCGGAGGTGTCCGTCGCGACCCACGCGGTGCGCTTCGACAGCGCCAGCGCCGCCGCGCTCATCGCCGCCTACGACGTGATCGTCGACGGCTCGGACAACTTCGCGACAAAGTTCCTGGCCAACGACGCCGCGGTGCTCGCCGGCAAGCCGCTGGTTCACGGCGCCGCCGTCGGCACCGGCGGTCAGCTCATGACCGTGCCCGCCGGCGGCCGCCCCTGCTATCGCTGCCTGTTCGAGGAGCCGCCGCCCGCCGGCGTCGGTCCCTCGTGCGCAGAGGCGGGCGTTCTGGGACCGGTTCCGGGCGTGATTGGCGCATTGCAAGGGGCCGAGGCCGCCCGCCTCTGCGCGGGCGATTCTCCTGCCTTCATCGGCCGCCTCATCCAGTATGATTCCGCCGGCATGAACGCTCGCGCCATCCCCTTAAACCCGAACCCGCTCTGCGGTGTGTGCGGCCCCGCGCCGCGTATCCGCGAGCTCTCCGCGTCCAACTACTATTCAAGCGGGGACTCCCGCACCCTTCCGGTCGAAAGGTGTTTCGTATGACCACGGCGTCCCGGTCGATGTCAGTCAGCAAACCCAGCTTCGTCCAGGCCCTCCGCTGCCGCGAGTGCAGCAGAGATTACCCAAAGGCCGCGATCCACGTCTGCGAGTTCTGCTTCGGACCGCTCGAGGTCGCCTACGACTACCCGGCGATCGGCAAGGCGCTGACCCGCGCCGTCATCGAGTCGCGCCCGCCGACCATGTGGCGTTACGCAGAGCTCCTGCCGCTCGACGGCGCGCCGACCGTGGGCCTGCAGACCGGCATGACGCCGCTGGTGCGCGCGGATCGGCTGGCCAAGCGCCTCGGCGTGCGCGAGCTCTGGGTCAAGAACGATGCGGTCTGCCACCCCACCCTGTCGTTCAAGGACCGGGTCGTTTCGGTCGCGATCTCGAAGGCGATCGAGCTCGGCATCGACACCGTCGCCTGCGCGTCGACCGGCAACCTGGCCAACGCGACCGCGGCGCAGGCGGCGTCGGCCGGCCTGCCGTCGGTGATTCTGATCCCATTCGATCTCGAGCAGTCCAAGGTGATCGGCACCAGCATCTACGGCGCGCGCGTGGTCGGCGTGCAGGGCACCTACGACGACGTCAACCGTCTCTGCTCGGAGATCGCCGGCAAGTACGGATGGGGCTTCGTCAACGTCAACCTGCGTCCGTTCTACGCCGAGGGCTCGAAGAGCTACGGGTACGAAATCGCCGAGCAGCTCGGCTGGAAGACGCCGGCGCACGTCGTGGTGCCGATGGCGGGCGGCTCGCTGGTGACGAAGATCGGCAAAGCGTTCGGCGAGTTCGAGAAGCTGGGCCTGCTCAGCGGCGCGCCCGCGGGCGGCCGCAAGACGCACATCCACGGCGCGCAGGCGGCGGGCTGCGCGCCGATCGTCGACATGGTGCTCGAGAACCGCGACCAGGTTCGGCCGGTGAAGAAACCGACCAGCATCGCCAAGTCGCTGGCGATCGGAAACCCGGCCGACGGCTTCTACGCGCGCCAGACGATCACCGGCTCGGGCGGGTTCGCCGGCAAGCCCAACGACGACGAGATCATCGCGGCGATGCGGCTGCTCGCGGAGACCGAGGGCATCTTCGCCGAGACGGCGGGCGGCGTCACGCTGGGCGCCACGATCAAGCTCATCGAGCAGGGCCAGATCGGGCGCGACGACGGCCCGATCGTCGTGTGCGTCACCGGCAATGGTATGAAGACCTGGGATCCCCTCGTCGGCGCGCTGCCGCAGCCTGAGCTGATCGGGCCGCGCCTGGCCGACTTCGACCGCATTCAGGAAAAAGCCCAGCCGCGCTGACCCGCGGCGACCGACATTCACGCGACGACAACCAGAAGGAGAACAGAGGACATGGCGACGATTCGGATTCCGACCCCCCTTCGCAAGCTCACGCAAGGTAAAGAAGAGGTCACAGCCAGCGGGGCCACGATCGGCGTGCTGATCGCCAGTCTCGAGGCGCAGTACCCCGGCTTCAAGGAGCGGATCTGCGACGACAACGGCCAGGTCCGCCGCTTCGTCAACATCTTCGCCAACGACGAGGACATCCGCTTCCTCCAGAACCTCGACACGCCGGTCAAGGACAGCGACGAGATCTCGATCGTACCGGCCATCGCGGGCGGACGCTGAGTCCGTCGATGGAGCTCGGCGCCGCGCAGAGGTACTTGCGCCAGATCGCGCTTCCGGAGATTGGCCCCGACGGACAGCAGCGCATCAACGACGCGACGGTCGCCATCGCGGCCGAGCAGGCGGACGACCTCTTGGCCGAGGTTCTGGCGCGCTACCTCGCTGCCGCCGGAGTGGGCAAGCTGCGCTTGATCGGCGGCGACGGCACGGGCGAGCCGGCGTTCGCGGCAGCGGCGTGCGCGTCCAACCCGGACGTCGTGCTCGAAGCGCGCGCGTGGCCCGAGGGAGAAGGCGCCGGAGACGCCTGGGTCGCGGCGCTGGATGGCTGCGACCTGGTCGTGCGCGCCGGCTTCGACGATGACCCGATGTTGCGCGCGACAGTACGCCTCGGGATCCCGGCGGTGCTGCTGCGCGCGCTCGACGATCGCGTCGAGATGCTGGCGTTGCGCGAGCAAGGCCCTTGCCCTCACGTCGACCTCGCGATCCCGCCGCGCCGCGCCCAGGGCGACAGCACGGGCGCGACCGCGGTCGTCGCCGCAACCGTGGGCGCGAGCGAGGTACTGTGGCTCCTGGTGCGCCGGCCTGACACCAGCAGCGCACCGCGGCCGCGCCAGAACGCGCCCGCGCGCCACCTGACCCTGTCGCTGTCGGCCGACGGCGGCGCGCCGCGCGTGCAGGACATCCCGTGGGCACCCGAGTGCTTCGCGTGCGGCGGGGGTTCGGTCGAGATGGTCCTGTCGTGAACCACGCGGTCGACGTCATCCGCTCGGCCGCCGAGCAGATCTTGCAGATGGAGACGCTGCGCCGCGCGCGACTGCGCGTCGCCGACAAGATCACCGACCTCATCGGCGACACGCCGATCGTGCGGCTGCGTGCATTCGACCGGGAGACGCCGGGCGTGGAGATCTGGGCCAAGTGCGAGTTCATGAACCCGGGGGGCTCGGTCAAGGATCGCGCCGCCTACCAGATGATCCGCGACGCGATGAGCAGCGGCCGCCTGAAGCCGGGGCAAACGATCATCGACTCGACCAGCGGCAACACCGGCGTCGCCTATTCCCTCATCGGCGGCGCGCTCGGCTTCCCGGTGACGCTGGTCATGCCGGGCAACGTGTCGTGGGCGCGGCGCAAGATCACCGAGGCCTTCGGTACCCATCTGGTCTTCTCCGATCCGATGGAGGGCTCGGACGGCGCGATCCGCCTGTGCCGCGAGATGGTCGCGAAGACCCCCGACCTCTACTTCTACCCCGATCAGTACTCGAACCCGTCGAACCCGATGGCGCACTACAACACCACTGGACGCGAGATCTGGGAGCAGACCGAGGGCCGCGTCAGCCACTTCGTCACCGGCATCGGCACCAGCGGCACGGTGATGGGCACGGGGCGGCGGCTCAAGGACTACCGGCGCGACATCGAAGTCTGGGCGGTCGAGCCTTCGGACGCGCTGCACGGGCTCGAAGGGTTGAAGCACATGGCGAGCTCGCTGGTGCCGGCCATCTACAAGCCGGAGGAGCTGAACGGCGTCATCGCGATGGAAACCGACGAGGCGTGGGACACGTCTGAGCGGCTCGGCAAGGAAGAGGGGTTACTCGTCGGACACTCGTCGGGCGCCGCGCTTGCGGGCGCGGTGCGCATCGCCAAGCGCGTGCACGGCGAGGGCAAGCGCGGCGTGGTCGTGACGCTGTTCCCCGATCGCGCCGATCGCTACTTCGAAGCCCCCGTCGAGAAACAGACGCCTGTCCCGCCCGCGCGCTAACCAAATCGATCGCGATGACCACTAACAATCCGAATGCCACCCTGCATCCCGTCGTTTCGCCCGAAGCCCTCGCCGAGATCTATGCGCACGCGCGCCGCGACTACCCCGAGGAGTGCTGCGGCATCATCTATGGCCCCAAGAGCTCGCCGGTCGCGGATCGCGCGGTCGCGTGCGCCAACATCCAGAACCGCCTGCATGCGGAGGACCCGGTGCGCTTCGAGCGCGACGCGCGCACGGCGTACAACCTCGACGCCCCCGACCTCTTCAAGCTGCAGCGCAGCCTGCGCGGGGACCACCCGGCGAAGATCGTCTATCACTCGCACGTCAACGTCGGCGCTTATTTCAGCCCGACCGATCAGGCAGCAGCGCTGTTCGACGGGCAGCCGTCGTATCCGGTCGAGTACGTCGTGATCGACGTCAACGCCGACGGAGCGCGTTGCGCGGTGCAGTTCGCATGGGATGCGGAGGCGGCGGCATTCGTCGAGGTTGCTCGGTACTAGCGCGGAATCGCGGACGCACCGGGTGACGAAAACGGTCACGCGGAGCTACTAACCCCCACATGGCCAAAGAGAAAGCCGGCGCAGAGGACCACGCCCGGACCGGGGGGAACGATACTGGCCCAGCTCGACCGGACGACGGTGGCGCCGCCGCGGCCGCGGAGCTGCCCTTCTCCGACATGATCGCGCGCTGGCTCGACGACGGCGACAAGCTTCACGAGCGCGTCCACGAGCCGAACGAGTTCTCCTCCGAGATCGGCGGTCACGAGGGCCGCGTGCGCGCCTTCGTCGAGAACGCGCGCGCGCAGGCCCACCGCCATCGACGCGTGATCGGCGGCGCGGCGTTGTTGGTCGTGATCGTGTCGGTGATCTCGTTCCGTCAGGCGCACGTCGGGCACCCGCGATCCGGTGACCTGGTTTCCGTGGATTCGACGACGGCCAGCGCCACGCCGGTGGCCGCGCCGACGGTGGTCGCGGTTGCGGCGGCGGCCCCGATGACGAGCGCCGCAGCGACGGTGAACGCTGCAGCGGCGCCGAGCCCGGCCGCGGCGCCGGCGGTGATTCCCGCCGCGGCGGAGAGCCCGATCGCGGCAAACCCGGCGCCTGCGCAGCGAGCGGCTGCGACCCAGGGCCTCGCGGCCACCGCGCCGGCTGCCAATCCGGCTAGCCCGCCGGCGAACGGGACGACGAACGCGGAGCCGGCAATCCCGTCACCCGCGAGCGAGGTCCAAGCGGCGGCGGCCCCGACTGCCGCGACCCCCGAGACAGTGACGCCCGCGACTCCGGAGAAGGCCCCGTCCGAGAAGGCGGCTGCCGCGACTCCGGAGAAGGCCCCGTCCGAGAAGGCGGCTGCCGCGACTCCGGGGAAGGCCCCGTCCGAGGAAGTCGCTGCCGCGACTTCGGAGAAGGCCCCGTCCGACAAAGCGACGCGCGCGGCTGCAACGACGCTCGGCGCGCCCGCGAGCAAGGCCCCCGCCCCGAAGGTTGCTGTCGCATTCGCCGAGCCTGCGCCGAGCAAGCCCGCGACGAAATCGCCGGCGCCCAGCGGCCCCGCCGGACCCGCGACGGCTGCGGCTTCCGCCCCCGCGGGGGCGACCACGCCCGCTACGGCTCGCAAGCCGCACGCCGCGGATGCCGCCCCGACCGCAGCGGCCCCGCCTCTCGAGGCGTGCAAGGCTGCCCTGCTGCGCCAACGCTCGCGCGACGCGCTGTCGGCGTGCAGCCAGCTCTTCGGCGGCGACCCCAAGTCCGCCGACAACATGGTGCTGCTCGCGCGCGCCGACTTGCTCGCCGGCCGCACCGCCGAGACGCTGACGCTCGCGCGTCGAGCCGTCTCAGCGAACCCGCGCCAGGCCGATGCCTATTTGCTGATTGGCACGGTCGCCCAGACCACCGGCCAGCGCAGCGAGGCCCGCACCGCGTACGAGACGTACCTGGCGCTGGCGCCCTACGGCGCCCACGCGTCAGACGTGCGGGCGATCCTGCGGACGCTGTAACTCTCTCTCAGACAACCCATCGTCGCTGAGGTCCGGTCGACCACCCGTCGAGCGCAGCAACTCGCAAGGCCTGCCCTCTCCCTCTCGCCCTCTCCCTCTCGCCCTCTCCCTAACCCCTCTCCCGCGGACGGGAGAGGGGACCGGACGGGGCGGCGCTGCGGCTATCGGATCATGTGCAATTCGACCCGGCGGTTCTTCGCCTTGTAGACCGGCGTGACGTTCGGAACCAACGGCTGATCCGAGCCCATGCCGACTGCCTCGATGCGCGTGTCGGCGATGCCCTTCTTCACCAGGTACTCCTTCACGGCCGCCGCCTGCGCGTCGGTCATTTCCTTCGCCTTGGTGCCAGCGCTCGGATCCCAGTGCGCCTCGATGCGCAGGATGCGGATATCCGGGCGATCCTCGATGACCTCGGCGACGCCGTCGAGCTCGGCCTGCCACTCCGGCGTCAACTTGGCCGGGCCTTGCTTGAACTTGATCGGTGACTTCAGCACGATCTCGTCGGCGGTCATCGTGAGGTCCGGGTTCACCGGCCGCAGCGTCAGATCGATCTGACGGCTGCCGTCGGCGACCACCTCGAACTGGCTCTCCTTCGACGGCAGCCCAGGCGCCTCGGCAACGACCTTGTACGGGCCGGGCAGCAGCGCCGCCTGGTAGAGCCCGCCGCCGTCGGTGCGCGTCTCGAACGCCTGCGCGCCCGAGAACTTCAGCGTCGCCTCGACCGCGCGCCCCTGAGCGTCGGTGGTCTTGCCGCGCACCGAGCCGGTTCGCGCCTTGGGCGTCAGCGCGACCGCCACCTCGGCGGTCTGACCGGCGGTCACGTTGGCGGTCGCCTTCTCACTCTCGAAATCGGTGGCCTGGACTTCGACGTTGGCCGGTCCGGGCACGAGCCCCGCGATCTCGAACGTACCATCGCCGTCGGTGACGACGGTCGCGTGCGCGCGGCCGGCGACCGCGACGATCGCGTGCGCGATCGGCTTGCCGGCCTTGTCCTTGGCGACGCCCGCGATCCGCCCTTCGGAGGGCGGCGGCGCCAGGGACGGCTTCTCGATCACCTGGGTGACGATCGTCGGCTTGCGGAACGCATCGACGTCCAACGGATAGGACGCACCGAAGATGACGTTCACCGGCGCCAGCGGCGGCGCGTACATCATGCCTGCGTTCACCAACCGCACGTCGACGCCCGCGTCGAGCGTCGCGCCCCGGTAGACCTGCGCGCGCAAGCCGAACGTCAGCCACTGCCGCGCGCGCGAGCCGGCCGCGCCGGGGATGTCGATCAGCGCCGGGTCGGCGGCGGCGGTGATGATCTCCGCGTGATACTCGCCGAACGGCCGCAGCACCCCCGACGTCCACTTCTCGAGCGGCACATCGATACCGGCCGCCAGGCGCATGCGCGAGGCATCGATACCGTATGCGAACTTGGAAGCCAGCCGTGACGACAGGCTGGTCCCGTCGAGGTTGTACACGTTCGATGAGTTGTCGAAGTAGTAGTTCGCGTTGATGTGAACGCGCACCGGGATGCCCCCGAGCGGGCGCATATCGACCGTCATCAGCGGCCCGATCCAGGCCGACGTCGAGCTGGGCGAGAACGCCAGGCTCGATGCCGACGACAGGAACCTCAGGCCGCCCTCGAAGCCGATCGACGTTCCGGTCGCGATCGGCACCACCACCTTGGGGCCGAGCAATAGATCGCCGTGCGTGCGAATCACCTCGGGATCGGTGCGGTTCGCCTCGTTAGCGCCGCGCACGTTGCGGTTGCTAGTGGTCAGGACGCCGCCAAAAATTTCGAAGTACTGATTGGGCGTGAACCCGAACGTGAGCTGGCCGGCCAGCATCGAGTTGGTGTCGCCGGAGAGCAGGAACGAGCTTGCCTTGAAGTACTCGCCGTGCAAACCGAAGCGCAGGTGGTGCGCCGGCCCCACGTCGGCCGTCGACATGTGATACAGGCCGACCGGGCCCTCGAGCGAGGGCAGGAACACCGCGGGATCGTCGGTGCCGGGCGCCGGCGGCTCGGCCGGCGCGCGGGCGGCGGCCGTGGCGGTCGCCTCGGGCGCGCCTGACTCCTCCGGCCCGCCGGGCGCCGCGACGGCGCGCGAGCCTCCGGCGAGCGCCGCGGCGAGCAACAACGCCCGAGACAACAAGCGAAATCGCGTGAGTGGCAGATGACGGAACGGGCGATCGGTTTTCAGCGTCATGGGTCTTTCCTGGTCTCCCAACAGCCAGCGGGCTCGGTCAGTTTACGGTCAAGGTCGTGGTCGCGGTGACCGTTCCGCGTTGCGCTTGGATCGTGGTGGTTCCAGCCGCGAACGCCGTCGCCTGGCCGCGCGAACCATTCGCGTTGCTGACGTCGGCGGTCGCGGTGTCGCTAGACGTCCAGGTGACGAACGCCGTGACGTCCAGCGAGCTGCCGTCGCTGAAGGTGCCGGTCGCCGTGAACGGCACGGTCGAGCCGGCACGGACCGTCTGATTCGGCGGCGTGATCGTCAACGTCGACAGGGTCCCAGCGATGACGGTCGCAGTCGTGCTGCCGGTGACGCCCGAGAACGCCGCCGAGATCGTCGAGGTGCCCGCCGCCACGGCGGTGAGCAGGCCCTTGCTGCCGGCCGCGTCGCTGACCGTCGCAACGGTCGGAGACCCCGACGTCCAGGTCGCCGTCGCAGTGACGTCCCGGCTGGTGCCGTCGGAGAACAGCGCCGTCGCTGCCAGCGGCTGTGCGAACCCGGCGGGCAGACGCGGGTTGAACGGCGTCACCTGGACCGCCGTGACCTTCGCGCCGCTCACCGTCAGCATCGTCGAGCCGCTCACGCCCGCCGACGTCGCGGTGATCGTCACCGAGCCGGCGGCAAGCGCCGTGACCAGCCCGCGCGTGCCCGCGGCATTGCTGACCGCCGCGATCGTCGGATCGGACGACACCCAGCTGGCGGTCGCGGTCAGGTCGACCGACGTCCCGTCGCTGAGCAGGCCGGTGGCCAGGAAGTTGATCGAAGCGCCGACGGCCACTGTCTGGTTGAACGGGGTCACCTGGATGCTGGTCAGCATCCCCGGCGAGACCGTGACCGCGACCGAGCCGCTGAGCCCGGCCAGCGTTGCCTGGATCGTGGCCGTACCCGCGGCGACGCCGGTCACGAGACCTCGTGTTCCGCCCGCGTCGCTGACACCGGCGATCCCCGGCTGCAGCGACTGCCAGGTCGCCGTCGCCGTGACGTCGCGCGACGTCCCGTCGGAGAAGATCTCCTGCGCGGTGAACTGGCGGCGGGCGCCCACGGCCAGCGTGATGCCGGCGGGGCTCACGGAGATCGACATGGGGATGGCGTTGGTCACCATCGCCGTGGTGCTGCCGGAGATCCCCATGAACGTCGCGGTCACGGTCGCGGTGCCAGCAGCGATGCCGGTGCCGCGGCCACGCGCGCCACCAGCGGTGGTCACCCCCAACACGCCCGGCGCGCTCGACTGCCAGGTCGCGCCCGCGGTGACGTTCTGCGTGGTGTTGTCGGAGAAGATCGCCGTGGCCACGAACTGCACCACGGTGCCGACGGGAATGAGCGGCGCGATCGGTGTGACGGTGATCGACGTGATGACCGCGTTGGTGACCGTGAATGTCGTCGTCGCAGTCAGGCCCATGAACGTCGCGGTGATGGTCGTCGTTCCGACGGCGACCGGCGTGGCGACGCCGCGGTTGCCGCCGCCCCCGTTGTTGATGGTCGCTACGGCCGGCGCCGACGACGTCCAGGTCGCCTGAGCGCTGACGTTCGCCTGCGTCCCGTCACTGAAGATCTCGGTGGCCACAAAGCGCTGGTTGCCGGTACCGAGCCGCACCGTCGGCGCGATCGGCGAGATCGCCAGCGACACCGCCACGCGGCCCATGACCGTCACGTTCGTGGTGCCGACGATCGTCCCCAGCGTCGCGGTCACCGTGGTCGTGCCATTGGTACGCGCGACCAACTGGCCCTGCGCGCCTGCGACGTTGCTGATGGCGGCGATCGCCGGGTTGCCGGTCGCCCAGGTGACCTGGGTCGTGATGTCGACCATCGTGCCGTTGGAGTAGCTTCCTGTCGCCTTGTAGCTCGACCGCAAGAGAGCGGTCGTCGTGGCGTTGGCAGGCGTCACCGTGATCGACTGCAGCGTCGCCGCGACCACCGAGATCGTCGCCGTGCCGACGATACCGTTCAAAGTCGCGGTGACCCTGGCCGTGCCGACGCTGACGGCGGTGACGACCCCGAGCGTCCCCATGATATTCGAGACAGTCGCGACCGTTTCGGGCGTGCTGTTCCACGCGACCTGCGTCGTGATGTCGCGCGTGGTTCCATCGGTGTAGCGCCCGGTCGCGGTCATCGCCACCGTGGTGCCGACCGGCGTCGACGCCATCGCCGGAGTCACGAGGATGCTCATCAGCGCGGCAGCCGACACCGTCACCGCCGCCCGACCCGCGACCGTCCCCGACGTCGCGATGATCGTCGCGGTCCCGACGGCGAGGCCGGTGACCGTCCCGGCCGTCCCGGCAGCGTTGGAGACGGACGCGGTCGCCATCGCGGATGTCGTCCAGGTGACGCTCGTCGTGAGATCGACCGTGCTGTTGTCGGAGTAGTTGCCGGTCGCGCGCAGAGCGATCGTCCCGCCGACCATGACGGTCGACATCGCCGGTGCGACCGTGATGCTCACCAGCGTGGCCGGCGTGACGGTCACCGTGCTGGAGCCGGTCTGGCCACCGGGGGCCGTCGCGGTAATCGTCGACATCCCGCGGGCGAGCGTCTGGGCCCGTCCGGCCGGGCTGATCGAGACGACCGTCGGCACCGAGGTCGACCAGGCCACCTGATTCGTGAGGTCGGCGCGCGTGCCGTCGGAGTAGATCCCGGTCGCCGTGAAGTTGAGGGTCGTATTGATCCCGACGCTGGGATCGACCGGGCCGACCTGGATCGACGTGAGCATCCCCGCGGTCACCGTCAGCGTCGCCGTGCCGGTGGCGGGCATACCGGTGCCGGTCGAGAAGCTCGCGGTGATGGTCGTTGTGCCGGCTCTGATCGCGGTGGCGACACCGGACACGACGGTTGCGACGGGGGTCGCGCTCGACATCCAGTTTGCCGACGCGGTGACATCCTGGTGCGTACCGTCGCTGAGCGTCGCATCGGCGGTGAAGGTCAGGGTCGTTCCGGCCGGGGTCGTCGCGGTCTCGGGCAAGACCGCGAGCCCGGTGACGGTCGCCGTGCTCACGGTGATCGCTGCCGTCGCGGTCAGGGGCCCGAGCGTCGCCGTGATGGTCGCGTTGCCGGGCGCGAGCGCCATGACGACGCCGCCGGTGCTGACGCTGGCGATGGGGGCCGCCGAGGTCGAGAACATGGACTGCGCGGTGACATCGCCGGTCGTCCCGTCGATGTAGAGCGCGGTGACAACCAGGGGCCGCGTCGAGCCCTTGACCAGCGTCGCCATCGGCGGGTCGATGCTGATCGACTTGATCATCCGCATCGCGTCGGCGCCGCCGCCGTCTGTGTTGGCATTGCCGTCGGAAGCGCTGCCATCGCCGTTGCCGGCGTCGAGAGTGATCGCCGTCGACGACCGCAGCAAGGAATCTCGGCCGCAACCCGCTCCCAGCAACGCGGACACGAAAAGGAGAGACGAGAGCAGAGCGGACAAATGACGGGGAGCCAGCGAACGCGAGAGGTTATTCATTTTTTGTTCTCCCCCGGGGCAGCGCCGGGGTTCGAGGGGAAGCGGCAGGTGACGTGCGTGAAGCAGTAGCGAGAGACCGCGACGGAGGTGCGAAAATTTCATCCGCCTGCGGTCATTAGTGGATCGATAGTTTCTGATTCATCACCGAATTTTGCGCGTGATCGAGCGTCATCGGAGCGTCCGGAGTTGGCCAGCGTGACGGCGATCGAAACCCGCGCGCCGACGCAGTATGCTGCGCCCCATGCCCGCCGAGACCCGACTGACGCTAACTCAAGAGCGCGAAACCCGCGACCGCGTTATCGCCGCGCTCTCCGAATACTTCGCCCACGACGTGCTCGACGTGGATGAGTTCGAACGGCGTATCACCATTGCTCAGACGTCCGAGTCGCCAGCCGAGATCGACGCCCTGCTCTCCGATCTACCCGCGCTACCGGCGGTCGCGGCCTCGACCGCGCCCGCGACCAAGATCACGCCGGCGCTGGTGCCAGCCTCGCAGGTTCGCGCCGAGCAAACGATGCTGGCGATCATGGGCGGCGTCGACCGGCGCGGCGCCTGGAGTATGCCCCGGCGCCTGCGCCTGGTGACGATCATGGGCGGCGCCCACCTGGATTTGCGCGAGGCCCGCTTCCCCCCCGGACCGGTCGACATCGAGATCTTCTCGATGATGGGCGGCACCGAGATCATCGTGCCGCCCGGGCTGGCGGTCGAGACCCACGGGTCGGCCATCATGGGTGGCTTTCAGGAAGTGAACCGCGCGCCGACGCACCCCGACGAGGACGCGCCGCTCCTGCGCGTGCACGGGTTCGTGTTCATGGGCGGCGTGGACATCCGCATGCGCCTGCCCGGCGAAAGCGACCGCGACGCCCACCGGCGGCAGAAGCGCGAAATCAAGGAAAGGCGGCGCGAGGAAAAGAATCAGTTGCGCGACGAACGGCGCGAGCGCCGCGCGCTGGACCGGCAGCGCTAGCGTCGCGGGCCGTTGCTCAGGGGATCTGATACAGCCGGGAATGGCTCCAGCGATGGCCCGCCCCGCGGAGGTTGCGGCGGCCGAAGAGCACGTCGGCAGTGAGCGCGGCGTACTGAGAGGCCGTCTCTTCGGGTGATCCCCGGTCGGAAACACCGCCAGGTTGAAAGGTAGCGGCGCCTGTCGTCACCAGGAAGATCCGGATCGTCTCCGCGCGCTCGGCCGGAAACGCGTCGGCATAGGCGGAGGCGAGATCGACCAGGTCGCGCGCCGGACCCTCGAGGACCACCGAACGGCTCCAGGCCCAGAGCAGCTTCGCCTGAAAGTTGCGGAAGGCACCGAGCAGCCGCCCCGGGCTGATGCCGGCCGGCGGGCGGTCGGGCACCATCGGGCGATAGATGTCGTCCGGCGCGAGCCGGTGCCCCGTCTCGGATGTCGCGAGGCGATAGAGGAACGCCGCAATCAACTCGGGGTTCCGCAAGAACGCGTCGGTGTCGATTTGCTGGGCTCGCAGGGCCGCGACGCTGGTATTGCCTCGTACAGCCGCGAATCGAGCCGCTCGCTGCAACACCGCGCGCGCATCGTTCGCTGTCGGATCGCCGGCCCGCGCGTGCCATTCGGCGGCGACGACCTGGAGAAACGTCGTGTACCCGGCGCTCAGTGGATCCGCCGCCACGGATGGGCGATCGCCGCCCAGGATCGGGGCAGGCGCGATCAAGCTGAGAATCGCGTGTCCGAAGCCGCTCACGATCTGGTCGAGGACAACCGCATCGCGCAGTGCCGCGTCCGATGAGCCCGCGCCCTCCTTGGGACGCACGGAAGCCAGCATGCGGCCAGCGTCGCTGTGCGTGGGCTCGTCATCGATCCAGATGATCGGCGCAGCGGCGGGGATCGCTTGCCGCCACCAGCCGGCAAGAAGCTCGCGATCGCGATAGGGCGCCCCTCGATCGAGATCGCTCACGCCCAGCGCGACGTAGGGCGGAAGGCGTGCGAGCGCACGGGCCCCCGACGACGACGGCGCAGTCTCGGCGACCAGGCGGCGCGCCATCGCGAACGTGCGCAGCAGCTCAGCAGACAGCTCGTCGTCCATGAGGCGTCGGACGCGCGACGCGCTCGGATCACCGTCGCCCACGTAGCGCAACGGAGTCGGCTCGCCCGGCGCGCGGTCGGCGCCGCGTCGCAAGAGCTCGTAGCTATCGTCGCGATCGACCGTACAGCCGGTCGGCGCCATCGCGCCGCCGATCGACCAGGCGGCGAGCCAGGCGATGATCCGGTTCCGCCCCTGATTGCCCCTCGCGCTGTACCGAGATGTCAGCCTCATGGCGGAGGGACAGCGTCCCGCCCCCGCAGGTTCCAAGAAGATCTACTTGGCCATGCGGGTCGCCGGCGAAGCTACCCGAGGCCCGAGGCCCGGGGCCCATCCGCTAGCGGCGCTTCTTCTTGCCCTTGCTAGCCTTGGCGACGACCTTGGCTGCCTTCTTGGCCGGCTTCTTCGCCGCGACGTTCTTGGGAGCCTTCGCCGAAGCCTTCGCCGATTTCTTCGCGGCCGACTTCTTCGCGGCCGCTTTTTTCGGCGCCGCCATTGCGCCCTCGGGCGAGTGGCAGACGACCTCGATGTTGTTCCCCTCGGGATCGAGGACGAACGCCGCGTAGTAGTTGGGATGGTAGTCGAGGCGCAGGCCGGGCGGGCCGTTGTCGGTGCCGCCGGAGGTCAGCGCCGCCTCATGGAACGCCTGGATCTGCGGCCGCTCACCGTTGATCGCGATGTGCGTCGGGCTTGGCAACTGCTCCGACTGCATGATCCAAAGGTCGGCCTTGCCGTCGGCGCCCATGCCCGCGACGTTCGGGAACTCCATCAGAATCTTGTACCCGAGCGGAGCGAGCGCGGACTTGTAGAAGTCGACGGCCCTCGAGAAATCCTGCACGCGCAAGCTGATGTGGTCGATCATGGGCCGCGAAGATATCACGACGTCCTCGCGATGAGGCAAGGCTCGCGTCGAGAGCCGCGGCGTCCTCCCGACGGGAAACCGACGGTCAACGGTCAGCAGCTGTCGTCGGTCACCTTGCCTGGCCACCGTGTAGGTGTTCCGACGACCGCCCGACTGCCCGACCACGGATCGTCGCTTTTCGAAGGATACTCAACGGCCGGCAGGGCAAATATTTCCTGGGCCAGGCGAAAAAAGTTCGCTCTTTCTGTGCAAGTCACCCGTGGGAGGCGCGTCTTTAGCTGAAGGACCTCGTTGTCACCCCGGGGGGGACAGGGGCTCGCGATGCGCAGCAGCACGAAGGCTTTTGCTCAGGACTTGCTCGGCGGCCGATCGGCCAGCAGGCGCACCAAGCTCACGTCGATCTGGCTGCGCAGCAGCCGAGCCAGCGAATCGAACTCACCCGGTGACAGATGAAGGGTGCGGCTCAAACCTTCGCGAGTCTGCGTGAGCAGGCTCTCTCGAGCTCCGGCGAGCCAGCGGGAGACCGTCGAGATGTTGACCTGAAACATCGGTGCCATCTGCTCGAGGCGCAGGCGCGAGACCAGGTGCAGCCGGAGCAGGGTCCGCTCACGGTTGGTCAGCGCCGCGAACGCTTCCTCGAAGCTGGTCACGAACGCGGCCCGATACGTCCGCTTGAGATACGCCAGCTCCGGATGTACCGACGCGGCGAACTCCTCGGCCGCGGCAGCGCGATGGCGGGCGTGGGCGGAAGCCTCTTTCCGGCGCAACGACAGCGCGGTCCGCTGGGCGCTGACCGCGACCCAGGCCGCCAGGGGGCCACGGCCCGCGTAGGAGAGGATGCGCGGGCCTGCGGTCGGCTCCTCGCCGTCCCCCGTCCCGGCGTCGCCGATGAACAGCTTCTCGCGCACCAGCTGCTTGGCGTCGTCGGCGAAAGCGACGGTGGCCTGGCCACTGAGCGCGTTGTCGATGATCGAGCCGCAGGTGCCCTCGAAGACGGCCAGCGCACCCGGGACCTGGTCTGCGCATGCGAAGGCGAGATAGAGGTCGGCGGCGTGGACGCGCGCCAGGGCGGGCAGCCACTGTTCGGGGGCGGCAGGGATGTGGCGGCCGAGGTGGGCGAGGAAGCGCCCCTCGTCCACCGCCAGGTGGCCGTGGACGGCGATGGCGGCGGCGAGAATGTCCCGGAGCGCTCGGTCCGCCCCCTCCACCTCGTCGGGGGTCGGCGGGCGCACCCCACCCGGGATGTTGGCGGCGAAGGGACCGATGAGCCCCTCGGCAGCGGGGATAGAGACGGGCGTGGACACGATCGTAGACCCGCAGTATACGCCCGGATGGCGCGGGTCGCGCCACTACCCTCGCGTTTGAAGGTCGAGGGGGCCGGTGATACGGTCAAGGCGCAGGCGTTTTCGGTTATCACGAAAGCGCATGCGCTCTCTATGGCCAAACCCGACGACGATTCCGCGAGCGAGCCTCGCCGGAGCTGCTTGGACGAGCAGGAAATCGTCGATTTCGCTTCGGGGTTGCTGCCGCCAGAGAAGCTGCCCGGAGTCGAGGAGCACCTCTCGACCTGTGACAAATGCACCGAGCTGGTGGCCGCGGCCGCGCCGCTGATCGGGACGTCGTCCCAGGTCACGCAATCACTCGACGGGCAGCCGTTCGGACCGCAGGGGATCACATCGCAGCCGACCACGCCGAACAGCGGTCGAGGCGGCGGGCGCGACCGCCCGCTGCTGGCGCCGGGCACGCCGCTCGACAACACCTACCAGGTCGTCCGCTTCCTGGGCCGCGGTGGGATGGGCGACGTCTACGAGGTCAAGCACGCGCGCCTGGCCGGCCGTTACGCCGCCAAGCTGCTGTCGTCAGACCTGGCCGACAACGCGCAGGCGTTCTCGCGATTCCAGCGCGAGGCGCTGATCGCCTCGGGGCTCAGCCACCCCAACATCGTCAACGTCATCGATTTCTGCCACCTCAGCGACGGGTTGCCCTGCCTGGTGATGGAGTTCCTCGACGGCGTCGACCTGGCGCAGATCCTGGCGCTTGGCCAGATGTCGCTGATGCGTACGCTGCGGCTGGTACGCCAGATCGTGTCGGCGCTGAGCACGCTGCACGGACACCAGATCATCCATCGCGATCTCAAACCACAGAACATCTTCGTGCTGCCCGAGCACGACGGTGAGCCCGAGCGGGTCAAATTGGTCGACTTCGGCCTGGCCAAGCGATCCAACCCGTCGATGGTGGTCACCCACGATCGCACGCTGCTGGGGACGCCCCAGTACATGGCGCCCGAGCAGGCGCTCGGCAGCGCAGAGAACGTCGGGGCCGAGTCCGACCAGTTCTCGCTGGCGGCCATCGTCTACGAGATGCTCGCCGGGCGCCATCCGTTCGGCGGCGACGTGCTGTCGACCGTGCTCTATCGCATCGTGCACGAGCCCCCCACCCCGCTCGCCAGCTTGTCGCCGCACGTCCCCGTCCACGTGATCGCGGCGATCGAGCGCGGGCTCGCCAAGGACCGCCAGGCGCGCTTCCCCTCGGTGAAGGCGTTCCTGCAAGCGCTCGAGGGACAGGGGGCTGCCGTGGAGCCAGCACCGCAGGTCACGGGGAAGGTGCACCGTTCCTGGTTCATCCGCCGCGAGGTGCTGGCCTCGGCCGGCGTGCTCGCGGTGGCGGCGGGCGTGCTCGGATACGTGCGCGCGCGCCACGCGCCGCCGGAGCCGGCGGTGCGGCGCGCGTCGCAAGGGGCGGCGGAGCCGGCAGCAGGCAAGACGCCAGCGCCGCCGGGGGGCAGTTTGTTGACCATCGAGCGCGAGGCGGCACCCGCGCCGAAGCCCGCGGAGGCGGCCGCGCCTGCGGCAACGGTGCCCGCCCCACCCGCTCCACCGGCTCACGCGCAGGAATCGGTGACCGCGGCTCCTCCCGCCGTTCCCGCCAATCGCAGGTCACCGTCCCGCAGCGAACCCGCGGGCGAATCCCATCGAGCGAAGACCCGACCGACTGCGCCCACACCGCCGGCGATCGCGGGCGTGGCGGCACCGGCGAACGAGCACAAAACCCAATTGCCCCCCGCGGGCATCGAGTCGCCCTCGACCGCGAAGACGGCGGAACCCGAGCGGCCGCGGGACCGCCCGCTGATGATCGAGAACATCCGGTGATGCGCGCGGTGACCCATGCCCGGACCTGTTTGCTCGCGATCATCTGTCTGACCGCCGTCGGAGCCTGCCGGCGGGTCACGATCATTTCGTTCCACGGCCCGTCGGCGCCCGCGATCGACAAGCTGGTCGTCAACCTGCACGGCATCGGCATGAAGCATTCGCAGGAACTGCACGGCCTGGACGAGCAGCTTGGCCTCTACGATTTGCCGGGCTCTGAAACCACGATCGATATCTCCGCCTTCGGCTGCTTCAAGGGCTTCATCCAGCTGATCAACGACACCCCACCCGTTGCGGGCGGCTACCCGATCCTTTCCGACGCTGTGCTGGTGACGATGGTGGAGTTCCCCGCCAGCGATCAGAACATCACGTGTCCCGCCGTCGATTCGGACGGAGGCGTATCGGGTGAGCCGACCGGCGCGGGCGGCGCCGCCGATTCCGGGAGTGGCGGCAGTGCCGCAGGGATGGGCGGGGCCGGGACCGGCGGAGGACTCGGAGGAGTGCCGGGAATCGGCGGGATGGGCGGGATGGACGGCGGTGCCGACGCGGCCGGAGGCGCGGGTGGCGGAACGGACGCCGGCGATGGAGGCGCAACGACCTGTGTAGAACCGACCGGTCCCTCGCCGGGGCCGAGCCCGGTAACCCCGTCAGCCCCCTGCGTCGACTACTGCAATCAGATCATCGGCTCGGTAGACGGCGGCCCCCCCCTATGCGCGGGCTCGTACGAGAGCGTCGATCAGTGCCGGCAGTACTGCACGAGGGCAGCATGGATGGCGGGCACGGCCAAAGACATGGCCGATAGCATGGCCTGCCGAATGTATGCCCTTTCGCAGATCGATCCGGTTCACATGATGCCAAGCGCGCTGATGAACCTCTGCAAGGAAGCGGGACCCAGCGGAGCCACGAGCAGACTAGATCCCAACTCCTGCGGGATAGCGAGCGCACCGCCTGGCATGTGCACCACTTTCTGCAACGCCCTGGCGAAGATCTGCCCCGACAACGCGAGCAGCTGCATCACGGCGTGCCAGAGCGCCCCATCGACGCAGCCGGCATGCCGCTTCCCCTGGCTGGCTCACGCGGCGAGCGACCAGCGCTATTGCGCGCTGGTCGACTTCGGCGGGGCCTGCTTGCCGCCCGGCTGCTGAGACCGCGACGCCGCGTGCCTTAGAACGAGCAACTCGACGTTGCGGTGGCAATGCAGCTGGTGACCGAGTAGCCGTTCAGCACGACGTTCGGAGGGACGTTCGTGCACGAGAGAAACGAGCCGACCACTTGCCCGTACAAGATCGGCCCCAGATCTGGCGTAAGGGCCTTCCAGTGGTAGACCAGCGTCGGCGTCGAGGTGCCGCTTCCGTTCGTATGATCGTAGAGGATGTTGAAGGTACCGCTGAAGATGCTGCTGCTGGTGTTCATCGTGACTGTGCAGCCGGGATCGAAGGTAGCCGGACCGGAAGCGCCCGATGTCGGAACGCCCGACCAGTTCACGTTGACGTAGATCTCGAGCAGGGGAAACGACGTAGCGTCGAGCGACCAGGCGATCGGACAGGTCGCGACCGAAACCAAGGCCGGACTACCGGGGGCGGGCGCGATTGTCATGCCCGCATTCGCATACACGGGGCGGTACTGCGTCATATCAGCGGACTGGCAAGCCGAGCCGTGAAAGTTCTGAAATCGCATCGGCGACGGCACGGCGCGCGCCGTAGGCCCGCTCGCGAGCAGCGCGGGGACTGTGATTGCCAACGGCAGGAGCCACGTTCTACGGCTGCGGCTAAGAGAACCAACGTTTCGTCGCATCATTTGGCCACCGGGTTGTTGGGGTTGGCGGGCGTCGTATCACGAAGGATCGTGCCATTGCTGGTGCACACATCCCGCTGCAGGACCGCCGGCTGAACGATCGGCTTCTTCTGGACCAGTGCCTCGAGGCGGGTGCGCTGGCGGGTCACGTACTGCTGCCCCTGGTCGTCCGGCAGCTTCGGAGTATCCGACAGCAAGAAAACCCAGCTCACGTCAAAGCGCCCGTCGCTGCGCTTCACCGCCGGGGTCTTGTAGATCGCCCCCGGCCATCGGAGCATCGCCGACGTCGGAACCTCGAAAGCCGCTCGGCTCGCTCGCTGGACGATACAGGGGTCCGAATAGATGACCGAGATGGAACAACCCGCGCGGAAACAGGTCGCCTTGCCCGAGAACTCGGCCGCCGGGCTCGACGTTCCAAACGTCTCGCGAAACGCCTCCTCCGCTGCCGGGCTGAGCACGTCCTGGACCTGAGGCGCGACGGCGCCCGTACGCTGGAGTGCCTCGGTGACCCTGCGAGTTTCTTGGTCGGGGGTCAATAGCTCCGGTGGTGCTGTTGGAACCCACGCCGCCGACTGATCGGGCGTCGGTCCTATGGTGGCACAGCTAGACAGCAAACAGAGGCACGACAGGAATCCGGACAATACCAATGGTACGCGTCTCAGCGTGCGTCTATGCATCGACCCCTCCGGCCGTATTACGGCCAATTTGCGATGTCAGTATCACGTCTCTCGCACCACAGCAATGGCCTGGTCTAAGCTGGAGGGATGATCTCGCTCCGTCGGCGCGTCGGTTGTCTCGTCGTTGCCGTGGTCTGTCTGGCGTTTGGCGCGCATGCACGCGCCGACGACACACGCGCTGTCGACAATGATGCAAGCGCGGCCGATCCGACGACGATCGCGCGCGCCCAGCAGTTGCTCCATGACGGCAACGAGATGTTTTGGGCCGGGCGCGTATCGGAGGCGCTCCAGGCTTTCGAGGACGCGCACCGCCTGTTCCCGACGCCGAAGCTGTATTTCAACATCGCCCGTTGCGAGGTCGGGCTCGATCGACGTGCCCGCGCCCTCACCCACTACCGGCAGTTTCTGCGCGAGGTGCACGACAGCGAGCCGCCGGTGCGCGCCGAAGCCGAACATCAGGTGACCGCGCTCACCGCCCGTGTCGCGGGTTTGCGGCTTCGCCAGGCGCCCGCGAACGCGGCGGTCCGCATCGATGGAGAACCGGCCGGGCTCACCCCGATCGACGGGCCGATCTGGATGGAGCCGGGAGCGCATCGTCTCTCCGTCGAGGCTCCAGGGCGGCCCCCTTGGATCGCCACCGTCGACGGAAAGCCGGGCGAGACGATCGCGGTGGCCATGCCTGCGCCGGAGATCGCGACACCACCGTTTGGCATGGGTGGACGCAATGACGAACGAAGGGACGTGTCCGTCGTCGCGCCTCGAGCGCCCGAAGGTACGCCCCCATCGTACTTCCGCCGTTGGTGGTGGCTCTGGGCTGGCGTTGCCGGCGCGGCCTTGATCGGCGGCGCGACCGCGATCTACCTGTCGACCCGCTGCCCGGTTTCCAAGGGCGTCTGCGAGTAGCGCGAGAGTCCGCCGTCTTACCGGACGTTCGTGATATCGTCGCGCCGCGGTTCGACCGCAACCTGAGGGAGTAATGGCCAGATCGCAGATGAGTCGAATTCGCGGCGGCGTTTTGCTTTCCGCGCTCGTGTCGCTCGCGCTCGCTGCCTGTAGCAGCAGCAGTGGTAAACCCAATGTCGTCGATTCCGGCGCCGATTCGGGCCCCGACGCAAAAGCGGAGATGAGCAGGGACGCGAAGAGCGACCTCGCCGACGTTGCGAGCGATCGCACGACGACCGACACGCACGCGGATACGGGCACCGACACGACTACAGACACTAGCCCCGACACGACGGATACCCACGCTGACACGGGTGGCGGCGGCTTGGGTGGCGCGCCAGGAACCGGCGGCGCACCTGGAACCGGCGGTGTGCCCGTAGGGGGCGACGCGAGCGTCGGGGGGATGACCGGAGCCGGAGGCGCCGATGCTGCCGTCGACGCGCAACCCGACAGCCCGGCGACCGACGCTCCCGCCGACACTGGAACGGGCGGCGTCGGCGGCATGGCGATGGACGGTGGCGACGCTTCAGCGGACTCAACACCGGCGTGCGGGGCCGGCTGCCCCACGACGATTCAGGGCGACAACCTGGCGCTCTGGCTGGCTGCCGACTTCGGCGTTTCGTGCAACGGCCAGGGACTGGTCACCGGCTGGCAAGATCGCGGCATCATGAACCTGCCTATCGCGCCGGTCGCGAACAAGACCGGGCCGAAGTGCGGCGTCGATACCATCGCCGGTCGGCCCGCGTTGTTCTTCGACACCCCTGGCACTGACGATACCGACGGCGTGCTCACCGTTGATCTCGATTCGATCCTCACCAACAGTGACTACACGGTGTTCGTCGTCGAGCGCCGGCAGACGGACGCCGAGGGCTACCTCCTCGGCACGGGCCAAGCGTCGATCAGCTGTGACGAGCGCGCTGATAGCGCCTACCGATTCGGTTACGACACTGACTACACGCCGGCAAAGTTCCTGGTCGCCGGCCCCTACTCCACCGACGCAACCGCCGGCGGCTGCATTGATCCGGCGGCGCCCTACTCTGCCTACTCACCCGCGGCGCCGGCAGCGATCGACGTCGAGGTTTTCGATCACAACGTCGGTCACGAGCTGGCGATCAACGGCACGGTCGTGGACCACAACACCGAGATGACAGCGATCTCGGGACTGTCGACTGCCTACATCGGGCGCGCCTTCAGTACGCTCACCGTTAGCGGACGCCACTCGCGTTACCTTGGGGACGTCGCCGAGATCGTGATCTACAACGCAGCTCTCAGCGACAGCGACCGGACCGCGGTCGAGGGCTACCTCAAACAGCGTTGGAACCCGTAGCCCTCGCCTTCTCAAAGAAAATCAGTCCGTCAAGCACGCGCTCTCCTATGAGCGCTATTGCAACTGCGACTGCGACTGCGACTGCGCTACGGAGCGGGGCATGCGCCCGGATTGCTCAGCGTCGTTAAGCACACGTTGAAGGAAATTCCCTCAGGCCGTCGCCAAAATCAAATTGATCGAGTCATCGAATTCGGATCGCACGGCTGCGAGCGGTCGCCAGGGATCGCGGGCGAGAACATGCTGCGGTCTTCATTCGCGCGCTGTGATGTCGGCGCTGGTGGTTCCTTCGACATCTCCTCCTCCAAGATCGCGCGCAGCTGCCTCCGCGCGCGCAGGATGCGCGTGCCCACGGTTCGCGACGGGATGCCGAGGCGCTCCGAGATCTCGCCGTACGAGCGGTTGGCCTGCAGGCGAAGCTCCAGCACCTCGCGGAAGATCGGCGGCAGCTGCGCGATGGCGGCGGGCAGGCGCTCGAGGATCTCCTCGTCGTCCATCGCGTCGGACGGCGGCGGCTCGGGCTCGTACGCGGCCAGGTCGACCGACGGCAGGTGGCAGATCTTCGCGGCCGCCTGACGCCGGCGCCAGCCGTCGATCCAGACGCTGTTCATGATCGTGCGCAGCCAGGCCCAGACCGCCGTCCCCGGGCGGAAGGCGTGGAAGGTGCGCAGCGCACGCTCGAGGGTTTCCTGTACCAGGTCGCGTGCGTCGGCGTCGTGGCCGACCAGGCGACGGGCGCGACGGATCAGCGCCTTTTCGTGCGGCAGGACGGTCAGGGCGAAGATCACGTTGATGTTCGTCGGCCGCGCACGCTCGGCCTGACGGGGTCCTTCTGCGGGTGCATCCATGATGGCCTCTATCCCAAGACGCGGGCGGATCGGGCCTCTTGCACAAAAAGCGACGGGGAAATCGCCGATCGCCGACAACGGCGGCATTTGCGAAAGGGTTCCTGTAAAATCTGATGCACGATGTGTGGGATTGTTGGTTACGTGGGACCGAGGGAGGCGACGCCTCTCCTCATCAGCGGCCTGAAGAAACTCGAGTACCGCGGCTACGACTCGGCGGGTCTCGCCGTCGCCGGCGCGGACAGCCTTCAGGTCGTACGCTGCCGGGGAAAGCTCGCCGGCCTCGAAAACATGGTCGAGCGCGACCCCCCGCGCGGGACCGTGGGCATCGGTCATACGCGCTGGGCGACCCACGGCCGCCCGTCAGAGGCCAACGCGCATCCACATCGGGTTGGGTCTGTAGCGGTGGTTCACAACGGCATCATCGAGAACTACCTGGCGTTGCGTGCGCGGCTCGAGGCCTCGGGACGCCAGTTCCTCTCGGAGACCGACACCGAGATCGTGGCCCACCTCATCGACGAGGCGCTGCAAGAGGGCGCGCCGTCGCTGGTGGGCGCGCTCCGCATGGCGCTGCGCCAGGTGCATGGCGCGTACGCGCTCGCGGTGGTCTCCGACCAGCACCCGGGCCAGATCGTCGCCGCGAAGATGGCGTCGCCGCTGGTCATCGGCCTCGGCAAGGGCGAGACGTTCCTGGCGTCGGACGTGCCCGCCTTCCTCGAGCACACGCGCGAAGTCGTGTTTCTGGATGAAGGAGACATCGCGGAGATCACGGCCGCCGGCGCGAAGATCACCGACATCGAGGGCAACCCGATCGCCCGGCCGTCGAAGACCATCACCTGGGACGCGGCGCAGGCGGAAAAAGGCGGCTACCCGCACTTCATGCTCAAGGAGATCCACGAGCAGCCGCGCGCGATCGCCGACACGCTGCGCGCGCGCCTGCGCCTCGAGACCAGCGACGCCGACCTCGAAGGATTCGAAGTCGACGCGAAGAAGCTGCGCCGCGTGGTGCTGCTCGCGTGCGGCACCTCGTACCACGCCGGCCTGGTCGGGAAGTTCCTGATCGAGGGCGCGTCGCGCATTCCGTGCGAGGTCGATCTCGCCAGCGAGTTCCGCTACCGCGATCCGGTGGTCGGGCCCGACGACCTCATCATCGCGATCTCGCAGAGCGGAGAGACCGCCGACACGCTGGCCGCCGTCAAAGAGGCGCGCCAGCGCGGCTCGCAGGTGCTGGCGATCTGCAACGTCGTCGACTCGGCGATCCCGCGCGCGTCGCAGGGCGCGCTCTACACGCACGCCGGGCCGGAGATCGGCGTGGCGTCGACCAAGTGCTTCACCGCGCAGCTCGCGGCGCTGGCGCTGGTGGCGATCTACCTCGGCCGCCGCACCGGCACGCTCGCTGCGGAGGCGGCCAAGTGGATGGTCCAGGAGCTGTCGGGCGTGCCGACAAAGATGAGCGAAGCGCTCGAGTCGCTCGGCGACATGAAGGATCTGGCGGCGCACTACAAGGACGCCAAGGACTTCCTGTTCCTCGGCCGCGGGACGAACTACCCGATCGCGCTCGAGGGCGCGCTCAAGCTCAAGGAGATCTCCTACATCCACGCCGAGGGCTACGCCGCCGGCGAGATGAAGCACGGGCCGATCGCGCTCGTCGACGACGGCGTGCCGGTCGTCGTGCTGGCGCCGCGCGGGCCGGGCTACGAGAAGGTGCTGTCGAACCTGGCCGAGGTGCGCGCGCGCAACGGCCACATCATCGCGGTGGCCACAAAGGGCGACAAGCAGATCGGCCAGCTGTGCGACCGGGTGATCACCATCCCGGACGCGCCGCCGATCCTGCAGCCGTTCCTGACCGTTCTGCCGCTGCAGCTCATGAGCTATGCGATCGCGCTCGCCAAGGGCAACGACGTCGACCAGCCGCGCAATCTCGCCAAGAGCGTCACGGTAGAGTAGCTTCAGCGACCATGAGCTCATCCTGCCTGGTGACCGGCGGCGCCGGTTTCATTGGATCCTCGATCGTCCGCGCGCTGCTCGGACGCGGCGATCGGGTCCGCGTGATCGACAACTTCTTCTCCGGTAAGCGCGAGAACCTGACCGAGGTCGCGGGCGACATCGAGCTCATCGAGGGCGACGTGCGCGTCGAGGCCGATCTGCAGCGCGCGCTCGCCGGCGTCGAGGTGGTCTTCCACCAGGCCGCGATCCCGTCGGTGCCGCGCTCGCTGGTCGATCCGATCGCCAGCCACGAGGCCAACGCCACCGCGACGCTGAAGCTGCTGCACACGGCCAAGGCGGCCGGCGCGCGGCGCGTGGTCTACGCGGCGTCGTCGTCGGCCTACGGCGATACGCCGACCCTCCCCAAGATCGAGACCATGCGTCCCGCGCCGCTGTCCCCCTACGCGGTCTCCAAGCTGGCCGGCGAACACTACTGCCAGGTGTTCGCGGGCGCCTACGGCCTGGAGACGGTCTGCCTGCGCTACTTCAACGTGTTCGGCCCGCGCCAGGACCCGAAGTCGGAGTACGCGGCGGTGATCCCGCGCTTCGTGACCGCGGGCCTGACCGGCAAGGGCGTGACCATCTACGGCGACGGCACGCAGTCACGCGACTTCTGCTTCATCGAGAACACGGTCGAGGCGAACCTGGCAGCGGCGAGCGCGCCCACAGACAAGGTGTCGGGCCGCGTGTTCAACGTCGCCTGCGGCGCGGCGACGACCCTCAACGACGTGGTCAAGCAGCTGGGCGAGCTGCTCGGCAAGAAGATCGAGATCACCTACTCTCCGGGCCGCGTCGGCGACGTGAAGCACTCGCTGGCCGACATCACCGAGGCGCGCACGCGCCTCGGCTACAAGGCCGCGGTGTCGTTCGGCGAGGGGCTGAAGCGCTCCGTCGCCTGGTACTCCGAGCGGCGGTAGCGGCAACCATCCGGGCGCGCCTGTCCGCGCGCCCGGGCGGACTGCGCCCCGACTTACTCGGTCAGCTCGAGGCCGAGAAGCGCGACGTCGTCGCGTCCTCGCGTCGACGCTTCGCCGGAGTTCAGAATGAGACGGTGAATCTCCGCCAGGTCGTGCGGGGCCTTGCGAAAAACGTCGACGAGCTGGCACTGCCCCATCGTCGAGCAGACGTCGCGCGGGCCGCCCGAGAGCATCTCGAGGACGCCGTCGGTGGCCAGCAGGACGATGTCGCGCGACTCCAGCGGGAAGACCTCGTCGCGATACTCCGGCATCGGAATCATTCCGAGCGGCGGATTCAGCGAGTACGCCATTCCGGAGATCACACCGGACCGGCGACGCAGCAGCGGCACCACGTGCCCACCGTTGGCGACCACCCAGCGGCGGTTCGGTACGTCGAGCAAGACGCACACGACCGTCACGAACCGATCGTCCTGCATCCCGCGCATCGAGCGGTTGAGCCGCGTGAGGATCTCCGCCGGGCCCGACGTCTCGTGGGCGAGGCGGCGCAGCTCCGACATGACCCGCGACATCATCAACGCGGCGGTCACGCCCTTGCCCGAGACGTCGCCGATCGTCGCGAGCAGCCGCCCGTCTCCCAGATCCGCGAAGTCATAAAAGTCGCCGCCCACGGCGAACGCGGGCAGGTACTCGGCGAGCACGCGCACGTGCGCGGAGTTGTTCTCGAGGGGCCGCGGCAAGAATCGCCGCTGCATGTCGCGCGCGGATGCGAGGTCGCGCTGCAACCACGCGGTCACCGACCGCCCACCTCGCGCGCGCACCCGCGGCAACAGCTCGGCGACGCCATGAGCGAGCTGGATGAGAGCGTCCAGATCCCGGGTGTTGAAGCTGGGCGCGCCCATGTGGCGCATCACCACGATGAAGCTCTCGAGCGAGCCGTTCTGGACGACCGGCACCGACATGCTCGGGCCCCGCCCCGCCGCCGCGTCGCCCGCGGCCAGCGTCGGCGTCACGGGAATGACGCGGATGTTCGACTCGGAGCCGTATTGCGATCCGACGGCGCTGAGCAGCTCGGCTCCTCGTTCTGCGTCCCGCACGCCGCGCAGCTCACCCGAACCGCCCTGCGGCAGAAACATGTCGGCGTCCGCGATGTCCGACCAGAGCATGGCGATGGTCGCGCAGAGCCGCTGTGCAAGATCAACGGTGGTCTCCGGCTCACCGATGGCGGCCAGCGCTTGCTGAAAAGGAATCGGCGGCGGCGTGGGTGCAGCAACCGAAAGTGGACGCCCCATCGGCGTAAAATCAGAAATTGATTTAATCCTTGACTCCATGACTCGTCCCCCCAACCGAGATCACGAAAAAATATGGCTCCCGCCTACCACTACATACGGCAGCGAGATATTGCTTTAACGGATGGTGTGTTACAACACAATTCGGCTCCGATCTGTAACGAGATGGTGCCATCCGCGCTCCTTCCCTGTTTCCGCCCACGCCATCGTCCACACGATCTTCCGCACCGTCGTCGTGCACACCATCTTCGCCGATAGACGCCGCGCGTCCGTTCAGCCGGGGTGCTTGGGAGCCGTCGTACCGCCCGCTGGTGCCTTCAGCTCGGCGCCAACCATGACCCGATCCAGCCTCAGCAGCCGGAAAATCGCGAGCGGCTGATCGCGTAGGCCGACCACCACAACCTCGCCGCCGCGCGCGCGAACCTGCTTGTAGAGAGAGACCAACGCCCCCACTCCCGAGCTGTCCAGCATACGCAGCTGTGCGAGATCGACCTCGACGCGGCCGATCGGCCGCATGAGCATTTTCTCTATCTCCAACCGCAGATCCGAGACAGTCATTGCGTCGAGCTCGCCCTCGATCGAAAGGCGGATGACACCAGCTTCGTTGATCGATATCGAGAAGGTCATGAATCTCCTTCGGACGGATTCGGTGTAGCACTCGCCGAATCGTCTTCGGACGGATTCGGTGACGCGCCGGCCGATCGATCGGGCACGACGCTCTTGGTAAGGATGAGGACATTAGGGGAACCTGGTCGATATCTGATATGCATGAACGCTTTTATGATGAATATTCCCAGACCAGATTCAGGTAGGAGCTCCAGATCGGGAACAGGGATCGCATCTAGATCGAAGCTCTCACCGTAGTCACGTAGCTCGACTTTGATGCGGCCGGGGGCGGTTTCGATATCGAGCTCGATGACTCCGTCGTCGCGTCCGGCGTAGCCGTGGAGAACGATGTTATTGAATGCTTCACCAACCGCCGAGACCACTTGCGTTCGAAATTCGCTGAGGTCGATCCGCTGGGGACGTCGAGAAACGAGCTTGCACGCAGCGGACACCGCCCGGAGTGCAACGTCTCGATGTTCGAGGACACCCAACATTTGCATTCTTATCAAGGCCTCCTGCACCATGCCACTTCTTCGCCTTGCGCGCGATGGCTTAGACCGGCCATTCGATGTAGGCTACTTGCGTGCACCGCTCCGTCCGAATTGTTAAGCGAGCTATCGATCTCGTCGGCTCCTCGATTGGTCTTGCGCTTACTTTACCCTTCTATCCCCTGATCGCGGCAGCTATCTACCTCGACGCACCCGGGCCCATTTTCATCCGACAGCGCCGGGCTGGCAATCTCGAGTTGCCGGAAACCAGCCCGGACGGAGTGCAGCAACCGGCGAGTCGCCGCCCGAAGTTTCGCGAGTTCGAGATGGTGAAGTTCCGGTCGATGCGCGTCGACGCAGAAAAGCTGACTGGACCGGTCCTCGCCACCGAGAAGGATCCTCGAGTCACTCGCATGGGACGCATCCTGCGCAAGTCCCGACTCGACGAGATCCCCCAGTTCTTGAACGTCCTCAAGGGCGACATGAGCCTGGTTGGCCCCCGCCCCGAGCGGTCCGAGCTGGCCGAGCAACTTGCCATGGCGATTCCCTATTTTGAAGAAAGGATGCGGGACGTCAAGCCCGGCATCACGGGCCTGGCGCAGATCTCGCTATCGTACTCGGGAAAGCCGCGGCCGAACAGCGAGGTCGCGAAGTTCGCAGCCGACCTCACCAACCCCTTCAAGATCGAAGGCGCCGACGACGCGGTTGCGGATCACATGCGCATCAAGCTGCTCTACGACCTGGCGTACAGCGCCTCCACCGAGAGCCTCTGGCACTTTCTTCCGCTCGAGATCAGCATCATCCTGAAGACGCCGCTCGTGATGCTGCGCGCCCTGGGGACATGAGCCGGCGCCCCCCAAGATCTCCGCGCCTCGGGTCCTGAACGTGATCGTCTGTGCGGCACTGTCGATCGGATTGCTGGCCTTTACCTATGTCGGCTATCCCATCGTCATTGGGCTCCTGGCGCGCCTCTTCCCCGCACCACCGTCACCGGTGCAGCCCACCCTGGCAGCGATGCCCCTGGTCACGGTCTGTCTCCCGGTCTTCAACGGCGCGCGATTCCTGCCCGAGAAGCTCGCGAGCTTGCTCGCCCAGGACTATCCGCCCGATCGCATCGAGATCCTGATCTTCTGCGACGGGTGCACAGACGACAGCGAGGCGATCGCGCGCCGGATCGCCGCATCGCCCGAGGCCGCGGGACGGGTCCGGGTCTTGGTGGAGAAAAACCGCGCCGGAAAACCCGCGGCGCTCAACGTGCTCTGCGCCGAAGCGCGCGGCGAGCTCTTGCTGCTCAATGACGTGCGCCAGCCGTTCTCGCAAAACGCGATGCGCTCTCTGGCTGCCGCGCTGGAGAACGAACGGGTCGGATGCGCCGCGGGCAACCTCGTGCTGCGCGGCGAGGCCGGCAGCGGCGTCTACTGGCGCTACGAAAACTGGATCCGGCGGCAGGAGTCGCGATTCCGTGGTGTCGTCGGGATGAGCGGCGCAATCGCCATGTTGCGGAAGGCCGACTTCACGGAGCTGCCGCACGACCTGATCCTCGACGACGTCTACATCCCGTTGCGGCTGGCGCTGCGCGGGCGGCGCGTCTCGCTGGTCACCGAAGCCGAAGCGTATGACACCGCTTTCGAGGACGAGCAGGAGTTCCGCCGCAAGGTGCGCACGCTGGCTGGCAACTACCAGCTGTTCGGGCTGGTGCCTGCGCTCCTTTCCCCGCTCAAGAATCCGATATGGTTCGAGACCATTTCCCACAAATTGCTGCGCCTGCTGGCGCCCTGGCTGATGGTGTTGCTGGCGCTGGTATCGATCATTGGCTCCGTGCGCGGTGATTCCTCGACGGCGGAGATCATGGTGATGCGCGTCCTGTTGGCCGGCCAGCTCGCGTTCTATGGCGCGGCGATGATCGGAAGACGATCGGGCCGCCTCGGCGGCGTGGCGAGGACGTTCGTCGTGCTGAACACGGCCGCGGTCGTCGGGCTCTATCGCTACCTGGCCGGCCGACAAAGGGTCACCTGGTGAGCGGCGGTCACCCTGCGCGGGCGGGCCGACGCGAGGGCTGGGGGCATCCGAAATCTGAGTGAGCGGCCCGCGCTGCTGTGGTACTGAATGGGCGTGACGTACCATGGCGCGCTCGTGCTCCTGGTGGTCCTCGCTTCGGCGTGCGCCACTCCTCAATCCAACTTCGACTACAGCACCGAGCCCGATCCGCGCCAGCAAGAGTACGTGCTCGGGCCCTCCGACGTCGTGCACGTCTCCGTATGGCGAAACACCGAGCTCTCGGGCGATGCGACCGTGCGACCGGACGGAACCATCTCGCTTCCTTTGCTCGGCGATCTGCGCGCGGCTGGTCAGACGCCGAGCAAGCTTCGCGCGGATATCACCAAACGGCTGGCGACCTTCTTGAAGGAGGAGGCCGCCATCGTCACCGTCTCTGTGTCTGCCATCAACAGCTACCGCTTCGTGGTCAACGGGAACGTCGAGCACCCCGGTGTCTTCAGCTCCAGTCACTACGTGACCGTGGTGGAAGCGATCGCGATGGCCGGGGGGCCCAACCGGTTCGGCAGCCCGGAGTTGGCCGTGATCATCCGGTCCGGCGCCGGCGGAAAGGCGCGGCGCATCCCCATCAACTATCCGGCGATCCTGACCGGAGTGCACCCCGAACAGGACCTGACCGTTCTGCCCGCGGACACGATCTATATTCCCTGACGCAAGCGAGGCAGCCGTTTTTCAGAGCTCGCTGCTGCCGTGCAGGAGGGGCGGCGTGCCGGGCCCCCAGGCAAACGTTCCACCGAACGTGACCATCAGCGTCTGACGGACCAGCGAGGGGATCACGCCCCCGCCCGTACCGTCGTCGCCGGTCTGGTCCGTCAGCGTGTACTCCACCGCGCCCAGGAACGGCAGATGCGCGAAACGCACCATCAGCGAGGGACCTGCCGACCATTGAGTGAAGCCTCGGGTCAGGTTGCCCTGGCCGTCGGTGAGACGGGCAAAGATGTAGCTGCCAACGCCCGACAATATGACGAGCTCGCGCTTGTCGAGCGGCAACGAGAGACGCGCGAGCACCTGATCGCTGACGGTCGCCTGACCGAGATAGAGATTTGCGACCGGCGCCTGAGAAGCCACCAGCGTGGCGAACCAGGCCGTGTCTCGATACTCCAGCGTGGCTCGCCCCGCCGGGGCGACCACACCCTTCCCGTCGAGGTTGACGAGCGCCAGCGCGCCCGCCTGAAGCTCGCCACTCCAGCGTAGCGATAGCTCTCGGCGCCAGCCCAGCAGCAGCTGCGGCATCAAGACGGTGCCCTGGGCGAAGATACCGATCGCTCCGGGCGTCGCAAACGGCAGATATGAGTCGGTCAGGGTTGCCTCGATCGACAACGTGTCCCGAACCCAGGACCAGTTGGCTCTGAGACGGCCCATGACCGCGGTGTTGGTCGGCAGGGCCTCGGATTGTCCCAGGTATCTGACCTGACTCACGCTCAGCAACTCGAGGTACGAGTGCCGCGTATTCGGAGCGTAGGCCAGGCCCTGGTTGACTGCCGACGCCAAGTAAGTGTGCGGCGCGGACAGGACCGCCTCGGGCGTCACGGTCGCCGGGTCTCCCAGCGCGATTCCGGTGGTCTCGGACAGCATGGCGCTCGCGCCCAAAGTGAAATCCAGCGCGGCGTTGAGATTGATCTCGGAGGCCAGAGTCAGAGTGCCCGATGTGACGTCTCCTGCACGGGCGACCAGATACTGCGTGCGCATCAACTGGAGTCCGAACATCTCTCTCGATCGTGCACCGCGATAGAGCGACCTGCCGCCCACGCTCACGATACCGAACCCATCGCTGGTTTCAGCCTGGCCGGTCGGGCTCGCCAACGCATTGTCCGTGGCCCCGGCCGAGGTCGTCGCGACGACCTCGAACACGGTCTCCGCAAGAGCGATTCGCTCGGCGGCGATCAGCAAGATGGCCAGCGTCGTGACCACCCTGACGCGCGAACCGAAAACCGCCGACTGATTTCCGACGACCCTCATATGGAATGCACCCGTGGTCGGGGAAGATCGCACGAACCCTCGCTCGTCGCCACCGTCCCCGACCTCATCCGGAGAGTCGCGCCAGGTCGCGTCGCGACATCTCGTCGCGATCGGGCCTGCCGGCCCGTCTTCAGCCAGACTCGCAGCAAATTGATTTGTGTCCCCGTGACGGTGCACTATCGCCGAGCTAACTTCAGCGCCCCCATGAGTGACGGTAAACGACTGAGCGCCGCCAGGCTGCCGGCCCTAGTACGAGCGATGCGTCCCAAGCAGTGGATCAAGAACCTCCTCGTGTTCGCCGGCTTCGTCTTCACCTTCAACGACAAATGGCGTCTGTTCACGCCTCAGATGTGGGCGTCGCTCGAACGGTCGGCCTTGGCGTTCCTCTTGTTCTCTCTTCTGTCGAGCTCGGTCTACCTCCTCAACGACGTGCGTGACCTGCCCCAGGACCGCCTGCACCCAACCAAGCGGAACCGACCAATTGCGGCGGGACTCCTCCCTCCGGGCGTGGCGATCGCCGTGGCGCTGCTCTTGATCCCGCTCTGCCTGACCGCCGGGTACCTCCTAAGCCCACCTTTCGCCGCGGTGGCCTCGGGATACCTGGGAATGCAGATCGCCTATATCCTCGTCCTCAAGGAGGTCGTCCTTCTCGACGTCTTCGTCCTGGCGATCGGCTTCGTGATGCGCGCGATCACCGGAGCGGTCGTGATCGGCGCCGAGATCTCGCCCTGGCTCTACATCGTCACCCTCCTCGGCTCGCTCTTCTTGGGCCTCTGCAAACGCCGCAACGAGCTGGTCGTCCTCGAGTCCGGAGCCCAGCAGCACCGGAAGATCCTTCGCTTCTACACGCCGGCGCTCCTCGACGGCCTCATCAGCATCGTCGCGTCCTCGACGATCATGGCGTACTCGCTCTACACCTTCACGTCGCCCAAGCTGCCTCGCAACAATTTGATGATGCTGACGATCCCCTTCGTGATCTTCGGCCTGTTCCGATACTTGTTCGTTGCCCACACCAAAAATGGTGGAGGCAGCCCCGAAGAGGTCTTTCTCCGCGATCGGCCGCTCATTGCCACGATCTTTCTCTGGATTGTCACCACGGGGATAATCTTGGGCTTGCGTAGCTGATGTCTTCCGTCAGAGGGCGGAGCGGTGGCTCCGGCCTTTGTGTGACGGAGACGCACTGGTAATCCGCTCTCGTCGCAGTGCCTGAGCTTGGGCCGCGTGTCGGTCTCTTTCGCATCGCCGTGCCGCGTTGCGCATTGCATCGAGCGCCGGGTCGCGCGAGGCACGCTTGTCGGCGGATCTCCTTCTCCTGCGCCGCGTACGCACCTCGATCGATAACCAATGCCGAATGGTTCAGTTAATGACCATTGACGATCGATTCGAATGATCGATCGAACGCTCGTCGATCCTTGCGTACCTCGAGGGAAAACCGCCACACCACGTCCCGAGTTCGCTGTATGCTCTCGACATGTTTCACCCCCCAAGAGTACTCGTCTGTTCGTTGGGGCTCGTTGCTGCCGCATGTACCGGCAGCGTGGGCCCCACAAAGGACCGTGAAGCGACTGGCGGAGACAGCGGCAACACGAGCATTGGCGGTCATTCCGGCAGCGCGGGTAGTGCGGGCCAGACCGGCACCGCGGGAAACACCGCCAGCGGCGGCAACACCGGCGCCGCGGGCACCACCGGCACGGGCGGAAGCACCGGCACCGCCGGGACAAACGGCGTGGTCGACCTCTGCAATGGATTGGTACAAGACAAGATGGCCCACGCAATGACGTCATTGGCAAAGCCTGCAGTGGGCGCCGTTGTGATGGACGCCGAGTTCGGCACGCGCATCCGTCGCATAACGTCGGTGACAGCCGGCGCTGGGGATTCAGCGATCGTACCGCTCTACACCACGATCTCCGCGTGGAACGCGGATGAGTCGCTCCTCATCCTCTTCAACATCGCTGGTCAACACCAGCTCTACGACGGCAAGACGTATCAGTTCATGCACAACCTCGACATCAATCCGCCGGATCTCGAGCAAGTCTATTGGGACACCTCGAATCCAGACATCCTCTACTATGTCGACGGACCGACCTTCACTCGCTACCACGTCCGCGAAGGAACCAAGGACGCGCTGCACAGCTTCAGCAGCATCTGCGGCTCGTCGTCGGTGACGAACGGCAGCGACCCGATGTTCACGTCGTGGGATTCCCATCGCCTTGGTTTGGCGTGCGGGAACCAGATGTTCATCTACGACAACTCGACTGACACGGTGCTTGGCATGAAGGCGGTCACCGGCACGCCGCCGGCGCAGGTCGCACCGAGCGGCACCCTCGCCTATCTCGAAGCCGGCACCGGGCAAGTCCTCGACACCACCATGAACCTCATGCGGTCGCTCACATTGCAGGCGCCCGACAATCACGCCTCCTTGGGTCGGCTCACCAACGGCCATGACACCTGGAACGGCGCGGTCTACGACGACGGCAACGACGACGCCGCCAGCAACGTCGGAATCCTGGTCACGTGGGACCTGACCAACGGCACCGGCGGCGCCGTGATCGGTCCCAAGACCGGCTACCCCTATCCCCCGGACGGACACGTCTCCGCCATGGCGTACAAGCAGCCTGGCTGGGTCTTCGTTTCCACCTACGGCAACACCACCGGTCAGGGTCTGCTCGATCTGGAGAATCTCATCGCCAACACCAACACCGGCGCCGTCTGCCGGGTCGGGCGTCACCGGAGCTGGGGAAAGGGCAACACCCATCTCTCGGAGCCGTACTGGGCGGAGGCCCACACCGTTCCCAGCCCGAGTGGAACGCGCGCGGCGTTCGCGAGCGATTGGGGCAACGGCACCACCGTCGACACGTACATCCTCGAGCTCCCGAGCTATACGCCGTAGTGACACGCAAGCTCGAAGACGGGAGCAAGCTCGATTGAGATCGATCGTTCCGATCGGCGCTGGGGACGTTCGCCGGGCGAGTTTTTCTCTGATATCTTCTCGGCCCGACGATGGCCTCCGTGTCGCTCCCGAATCGCATCGGGCTCTTTCTACCTACGCTTGACGACGGCGGGGCCGAGCGCGTGATGCTGCAGCTGGCGGCCAGCTTCAGCCAACGCGGGTACCCGGTCGATCTCGTGGTGGCAATCGAAGGCGGACCGCTGGAGTCGCAGGTCCCGAGTGGGGTCCGGGTCGTCAGCCTCGCTGCGCGGCGCACGGCGCTGGCGCTGCCGGCGCTGGCCCGCTACCTCGTGCGCGAGCGTCCCCACGCACTGCTCTCGACGCTGGAACACTCGAACATCATCGCGCTGGCGGCGCGCCGCGTGTCGTTCACGTCGACGCGGGTGGTCCTCCGCGAAGCCAACGTGCTGCTACCGAGAGATCAGATGCATGGGCTCCGCCCCCACCTGCTGCGCGCATTCATGTACGCCTTCTATCGCACGGCGCGGACGATCGTCGCGGTCTCCAAGAGCGTGGCGGCCAGCCTCGTCGACGGTCTCGGTATTCGCTCGGAGCGGATCCGGACGATCTACAACCCGATCGTGACGCGAGATCTCCAGGAGAAGGCCGGCGCCCCCCTCGAGGACCCTTGGTTCGCTGACGGCGCGCCCCCGGTCGTACTCGGCGTGGGACGGCTCGTCGAGCAGAAGGACTTCGCGACGCTCCTCACGGCCTTCGCCGAGGTCAGGGCCGAACGTCCCGCGCGGCTGGTGATCCTGGGCGAGGGCAAGGAGCGCGGGATGCTCGAGGCGCTCGCGCAGCGCCTGGGCGTGCAGGCCGACGTGCGCTTTCCCGGTTACGATCACAACCCGTTCCGCTACATGAGCCGCTCGGCGGTGTTCGCCCTTTCGTCCATCTTCGAAGGCCTGCCGGGAGCACTGATCCAGGCAATGGCTTGTGGTTGCCGCGTGATCAGCACTGACTGCCCGGGCGGCTCGCGCGAGGTCCTGCAAGACGGCGCGTCGGGGCCGTTGGTACCGGTCAAGGATCCCGTGAAACTCGCGCAAGGAATCAAGGCGTTGCTTAACGATCGAGAGAGAGGACCCACGCGGGTACGACACGACGTCGAGCGTTTCACCGAGCGCGCCGCGGTCGATCAGTACCTCGACGTTCTCGGCGTGGTGCGGACGTAGTGCCACTCGTCAGCGTGGTCGTCCCGACCTACAATCGTGCGCGGATCATCGAGCGCACGATTGACAGCATCCTCGCGCAGACCTACCAGGACGTCGAGGTGGTGATCGTCGATGACGGATCCTCGGATGACACACGCGACTGCATCGCGCGCCGCTATGGTGCGGATCCGCGGGTGCGCTATGTACACAAGGAGAACGGCGGGCCGGCCACGGCGCGCAACGTCGGCTTCAAGCAAGCGCGCGGTGAGTACATCGCGCTCCTCGACTCGGATGACACATGGTTCCCCTGGAAGCTCTCGCTCCAGATCCGCTGCATGGAGCGCTACCCCGAGATCGGCATGACCTGGACGGACATGCAGATGATCGACGCCGAGGGGCGCGTGGCGGATCCCACGCACCTCCGGACGATGTACACCAACTATCGCCTCTTCCCGACCGATGAGATCTTTCCCCGGTCCGTCGCGCTCGGCGAGATCGCACCTGACCTGGCCGATATCGTCGGCGAGGCGCGTCTTCGCATCGGAAACATCTTCTCCAAGATGGTCATGGGAAGCCTGGTGCACACGTCGACGGTCGTCCTCCGCCGCAGCCGCCTCGATCTCGTCGGCGGGTTCAACGAGACGCTGCGCTACTCCGGAGAGGACTACGACTTCCACCTGCGCACCGCCCGAGAAGGGGACGTGGCGCTGCTCGACCTGCCGGCCATCCGCTACCAGCAGGGGATGCCCGACCGTCTCACCGCGAAGCGCTACGGCATCCACATGGCCACCAACGCCCTGCGCACACTCGAGGCGGTGCTGGAGCGGGATCGACCGCAGATCGATCTGCCGGATCAAATGATCCGCCGCAAGCTCGCATACGCTCACGCCTGGGTCGCCCACGAGCAGCTCGATCTCGGACACGTGCGCGAAGCGCGCGCGCACTACCTGGCGTCGCTGCGGCAACATCTGTGGCAGCCCGAGCTGCTCAAGCCCATCACCTTCGCCGCCTTGCCGCTGGGCGCCGGGGTGCCGCTTCGCCGTTGGCTGCGTTCGATCGCGGTTCGATTGGGTCGAAACGAGAGCGAGACGTGACCGGCGGGCGACCAGGGGATGATCCGGTGCGCGTCCGGGTGTTGCAGTCGACGGCCGAGTTCGCCGCGCTCGCAGAGACCTGGGAACGGCTGCAATCCGATGCGGTCATCACCAGCGTGTTCGAGACCTTCGGCTGGCAGTACCTCTGGTGGGAAACCTACGGTCGCGGCCAGCCGCTCAAGATCCTGGTGGCCAGCGTGAAGGACACGGTCGTCGGGATCCTGGCGCTCTATGTCCAGACCCAGGCGATGTTGCGCTATCCGGTGCGCCAACTCCGGTTCGTGGGCACCGGAGGCGACACCTTTCCCGACGATCTCGGCCCGGTGCTGGCGCGCGGACACGAGGACGCGGTGGCGCGTGCGTTCGCCGACACGGTGATGGGGTTCGCGGACTGGGACGTGCTGCTGCTGACCGATATGGATCCCGCCTGTCCTTTCACCAAGGCGATCGATGCCGCCGCCGGGACCGCGCGTCTCGCTTGCCTCGGGGGTCGGTCGGATCGGATCGCCTTCCTCGACCTGCCGGGCAGCTGGGAGGACTGGTTGAAGTCGCTGTCCGGCGATCGCCGCTACCGCATTCGCAACATCCGCAAGAAGCTGAATGCCGCATACCCCTCGCGTTTCTTCGCCTGGAGTGACCCGGCCACCCTGAACCAGGGCATCGATCGCCTGATTCAGCTTCACCACAAGCGCTGGCAGAGTATCGGCCTGCCTCACTCCTTCAATTCGCCGGAGTACGTCGGCTTCCATCGCGCGGTGATGGCCGACTGCTTCAAGCACGATCGGCTGCGCCTCTACTGCCTGGAGCTGTCCGGGCAGATCGTGGCGATGTACTACTTCTACCGGTTCCGAAACCGCGTGTATCTGATGCAGAGCGGGTTCGATCCGGACTACTCCAAGGTCAAACCGGGGCAGGTGCTGCTGGGGCACATCGTCGAGCACGCCATCTCCGAGGGTGACACGGTGCTCGACTTCCTCAAGGGCGATCACCAGTACAAGGACGAGCTGGCGAGCGGCGAACGCGAAACCCTGTACTTGACCGCGTTCCGACCCAGCCCCGGCGGCTGGGTGTACCGGGCGCGTCGGATCCATCTACCGGCGCTCAAGGCCGCCGGGCGGCGTCTGCTCGCGCGCGTCCGGCCCCCGGCGCCGGTGGCGCCACCGACGCCGCCGGCGCCGCCGGCGGCAGGTTGACCGTGGCGGAGTCGGCGCTCAGGAAACTGCTGATCCAGTCCTCGCACTATTCAATCGCGAGTGTCTTCTCGATCATCTCGGGGCTGATCACCTTCCCGCTGCTGACGCGGATCTTCTCGGTCGCCGACTACGGCAACATGAACCTGATCGCGGCGACCATCAGCGTGGCGGCCGCCTTCGGCAAGGTGGGCGTTCAGCACTCGATCCTTCGCTACGACAGTGAGATCGGCGCCGGCAAGCGCCCCTTCACGCTCCCTCAACTGTACTCGACTGCAATCATCGGCATGACCGCCACCGCGGTCCTGGTCATGGTGGTCTTCCTCGTGGCCACCCAGGTGGTCCCGGTCGGCTGGGTCGGCAACGATGCGGTGCGCCCGCTGTTCGCGATCGCGTCGCTGCTGCTGGTGGTCCAGGTCGTGGAGAGCGCCTTCCTCAACTTCCTGCGCTCCGGGCAGAACACGGCCGCCATGATGAAGTACCAGGTCGTGAAGAAGTACCTGGGACTGGGCTTGATCCTGGCCTTTCTGTTCCTGATCTCGCGCTCCCTGGTCATGTTCTATTCGGCGACCGTGCTCTCGGAGTCGGCTGCCGTGCTGGCGCTCGGGATCTTCTTGTTCCGGGGCGGCAAGCGACCGATCCCGTCCCTGGCCAATTTCTCTCGGCCGCTGTACCGCGAGATGCTCGGCTTCGGCATCCCGATGATGATCGGCTACGAGCTGTCGGGCATCGTGCTGGCCGTCGGTGACCGCTACGTCATCGAAGGCGTCATGGGTGCGACCGCGCTCGGTCTGTACAGCGCCGCATACAACCTGTGCCAGTACGTGCAGGCGGTCGTGATCGCGTCGGTCGGCCAGGCGGTCATGCCCCTCTACCTGCAGATGTGGGATCGCCAGGGACCGAAAGACACGGCGGCCTTCGTCGCGCGCTCCCTGCGCACCTATGCATTGTTCGCCGTGCCGGTGATCGCGGGTCTGGCCGCGGTCGGGCCGGAGCTGCTGCCCTCGCTCGCCTCCGACAAGTACTCGAGCGCAACGGTCGTCGTGCCGTGGGTGATCGCCGGCATCGTGGTCGACGGTTGCAACTCGATGGTGGGCGCCGGCCTCTTCATCCACCGGAAGACCCGGGTCATCATGGCGATCGTCCTCAGCTGCGCGGCGCTGAACCTGATTCTCAACCTCTTGCTGGTCCCCCGCGTCGGCATTGTCGGTGCCGCGATCGCGACGCTGGTTTGCTACACCGTCACCGCGGGGGCGATGGCCGTCGCCGGACGTCATCTTCTGCCGATCGCCCTCCCCTGGGCGACCGTCCTGCGCGCCGGGCTGGCCTCGGTGTTGATGTACGTCTCGCTGCAGCCGGTACTGCCCGGCCGGCGGTTGTTGACCGTGGGTGTGCGGTTGCTGGTCGGCGCTCCCCTCTACATCGCCGTCATGGGCTTGATCGATCCGGACGCGCGCGGCATTCTGCAGAGTGTCTTCAACCGGGTGAGATCGACCATCGGCAGGACGCGCACACTGTGAATCTGCGGACGATCAAGAGCGTCGTGAAAGGGACCTTCGCGTCGTCGTGGGGCTGGCGGCTCCTGGGGCCGGCGCTGCGGGCCCCCGGCGTCATCGTCCTCATGTATCACCACATCGGTGACGGCCGCGGCCGCGCCGGGCTTCCGGTCTCGACGTTCGCAACCCAGATGCGCTGGCTGCGCGACAACTGCGATCCCATCGAGCCCGAAGCCGTGCGCGATCGCGCGCGCGGGGCGAGAACGCTCCGACCGGCGGTGCTGGTGACGTTCGACGATGGTTATCGCAGCTACCACGATCTCGCCTATCCGGTGCTCAAGCGCGAGCGGATCCCGGCGGCGGTCTTTCTGGCGACGTCTTTTCTCGACGAGGGCGGAACGATCTGGACCGAGCGACTGCAGGCAGCGGTGCTCTCGACCACGCGCACCGAGATCAAGCTGCCCTGGGCCGATGGCCCCGCGATCCCGATCTCCGACCCGAGCGGGCGGGCTGCGCTTGGCGAGCGGATGCGCGCTCACCTCAAGAGTCTGCCGGATCCCGAACGACGCGCCCTCTTCGCGGCTCTGCTCGCGGAGCTCGGGGAGGCCCCGGCCGGCGAACGGGAGATGCTCACTTGGGACGAGGTGCGCCGGACCATGGACCTGACTCGTTACGGCGGACACTCACACACGCACCCCATCCTCTCGCGTCTCGATCGTGCGCAGGCCGAGTACGAGATCCGAACGTGCCGAGATCGGATCGCCCAGGAGACCGGTCAGACCCCGACGACGTTCGCCTATCCCAACGGACGCCCCGCCGACTACACGCCGGAGACCCAGGCCGTCCTCCGGGAGCACGGCTTCACCACCGCGTTCGCGACCACCGAAGGAATCGCCGGATCGGGCACCGACTGGATGGCGATCAAGCGCCTGCCGGGAGATGCCGAGAGCGTGGCCGATTTCGCCTGGCTCGCCGCGGGGCTCAGTCGCGCGTCCTGACGGCTACCCCGAGGCGCTCCACGGCTACGCCGAAGCACCGTCGAGGAATCTCCTCGCCCACAGCTCGAGGGACAGTATGAGCCACAGCAGCTCGCCGAAGTCGGCCTCTCCCGCGAGGTGACCGTCGAGGTATCGCTGCGCCGCCTTCGGGCGCAGCAGGCCGCGCTCGCGGAATGCTCGACTGGCGATGACGTCACGCGCGAGCTCGACCAGCGGGCCGCGGAACCATTGACCGAGCGGGATGGCAAAGCCCTGCTTGGGTTTGTTGAGGACTTCCGGCGGCAGCCAGCGCGCCGCTGCGCGCCGCAACAGGTGCTTGCCGCGGTGGCCCTTGACCCGCATGTCGGCGGGCAAACGCACGGCGAAATCGACCAGTCGGTAGTCGAGCAACGGTGCCCGCCCCTCGAGCGAGTTCGCCATCCCCATGCGATCCAGCTTGACCAGGATGTCGTCGGGCAGGTAGCTCGCGAAGTCTGTCGCCACGCAGCTGTCGAGGAGATCGAGGCCGGCGCCGGTGCGCGCGGCCGCCGCCAGACCCGCGTAGTGCCCGGCCCCGTCGGAACGGACGGCATCACCGAGCAACTCACCGGCCGCGTCGGCGCGGGTCAACGCCACGCCACTCAGATAATTGTCCGGGAACAACAGGCGCAGGCGCTCCGCGATGCGCCGCAATCGATAGCCTTGAGGCCCGGGAACGTAGCGCCCGACCAGCCCTGCCGTGGCCGCTGCAACCGGTTTGAGAGGGCCGAGCCGCTCGAGATCGAGGAAGCGCAGGTACCGGTCATAGCCGCCGAAGGCCTCGTCGCCGCCGTCGCCGGTGAGCACCATCTTCACGCGCTCGCGCGCCAGCTTGGCGACGAGATACGTGGGGACCGCTGAAGAATCGGCGAACGGCTCGTCGAGGAACCAGACCAGCTGGTGCAGCAATTCGACTGCGTTCGGTTCCACGACCAGCTCGTGGTGGTCGGTGTGCAGGTGCTGCGCCACGCGCCGCGCATCGGAGAGCTCGTTGTAGGCCGCCTCGCGAAAGCCGATCGAGAAGGTCTGCACGGGCTGCTTCAGATGCCGTGACATCAGCGCCACCACGACGCTGGAGTCGAGGCCCCCGCTCAGGAAGGCCCCGAAGGGGACGTCGGCGACCAGCCGGCTCTCGACCGCCTGATCGAGCAGGCGGGCGAGCTGCTCCTCCGCCTCCGCCTCGGTGAGCTGGTGCTTGGGCGCAAAACCCAGCGTGTAATACGAATGGACGGTGGTCTGTCCGTCGGCGTAGCGCAGGTAGTGACCCGGAGGAAGCTTGCGTACCCCGCGAAAGATGCTGCCCGGATTGGGAACGTACCCGAACGACACGTAAGCGCGCACGGCGGCCGGCTCGATCTCGGGACGAAAGCCGGGAACCTGCAGCAGCGACTTGAGCTCGCTCGCAAAGAGCAGCCGCTGCCCCTGGTCGGCGTAGAACAGCGGCTTCTCACCGAAGCGATCGCGCGCCAGCACCAGCGTGCGCGACCGCAAATCCCAGAGCGCGAGCCCGAACATTCCGTCGAGGCGCGCGAAGCAGGCGTCGCCCCACTCCTCGTACCCGTGGACGATCACCTCGGTGTCGGACTGCGTGTAGAACCGATGTCCGCACGCCTCGAGCTCGGCGCGCAGCTCGCGGAAGTTGTAAATCTCTCCGTTGAACACCGCCTGGATGGTGCTGTCTTCGTTGTGGACGGGCTGGTGACCACCGGCGAGATCGATGATCGACAGGCGGCGCATGCCGATCATGGCCTGCCCGTCGCGGAAGATGCCCTCGTCGTCAGGTCCGCGGTGGGTGATCGCGGCGTTCATCGCGCGCGCGACGTCCTCGGGAGGCAAGTCCCCACCGGGCGCAGCGACGATTCCGACGATTCCGCACACGACTAGCCGACTCGCTTGCTGGCGTCGACGTACTTCCGCAGCCAGACCTCCAGCACGAACAGGCGCCAGATGGAGTCCGCGTGATCCCAGCTGCCGCGGATATGCTCCGCGAGCAGACGCTCGACGAACGCCGGCTCCCACCAACCCCGCGCGGCGGCACGCCCATCGAACAAGGTGTCGCGAACCAGGCCCTGAAAGGCCTGATCGGTGCGAAGCCAGACCGCGATCGGCAGCCCGAAGCCCTGCTTCTTCTTGCGCAAGATCTCCTGCGGGAGAATGTCGCGCATCGCCTGCTTGAACAGATAGCGCTTGGTGAGCCCCCGCACCTTGTAGTGCTGGGGCAGGCGGTTGGTGAAAGCGACCAGCGCCGGATCGAGATAAGGGAACCGAACGCTGACCTGCGCGGAACGGGCGGCGCCGTCGACCTTGCGCAGGTCGTTCTGAGCGATGGCCATCATGAGATCGAGACGCATGATCCGATGCAGCGGACCGCCGCTCGCGCCCAACCGATAGACCCCGCGCATGAATTCGAGAGACGCGCTCTGGCCGACGGCACTCCGGAACGACGGGCGCAGCAGCTCCTGGTAGTGATCGGACGCGAACGAATCGTCGGTGTAAAACCGATCCGGGTTGGGCAACGACGCGCGCTCGAAGAAATTCTCGACGCGGTTGAGCAGATGCATCCGGCTGCCGCCAACGGCGTCACCCACGGCCTTGCCAACGGCCTTCACCGGAGCCGGCAGCGAGAACCAGGCTTCCATGACCTGGTCCTTGGCGTAGCGTTGATTGCCGCCGAAGATCTCGTCGCCACCGTCCCCGGCGAGCAACATTTGCGCGCCGTGATCGTGCGCGAGGCTCGTGCACGCCATCGTCGGGATCGCGGACGCATTCCCAAACGGCTGATCGTAGGATTCGATGAGGCGCGAAATCAGCCCCTGCGCTTGCTCGCGCGACACGTTGGCGAAGCTCGGATCGGCCCCGCAGGCCTGCGCGGCGATGCGAGCGAAGCCGAGCTCGTCGTAGCCCTGCTCCTCGAACCCGATCGAGAAGGACTTCACGCGGCCCCGCCCTCGCTGCCGCGCCAGGATCGAAACGATGCTCGAGCTGTCAGTGCCACCCGACAGGAAGCAACCCCAGTTCTGCGCGTCGTCGGGGCGGTAGTCCTGGACCGTCGCGACGATCCGCTCGGTCAGCGCGCTTGCGAGCGACTCGTCGGACCCGTGCACATCCTCGGGGTACTCGGGCACGAAATAGCGATCGCCGCGCACCGCCGGCGAGACTCCGGCCCCCATGTGTTGCCAGACCACGCGCGTGCCAGGCTCGAGCCGGGCGATCTCGGAGAAGATCGTCTTGGGCGCCGGGATCTGCGCGAAGTTCAGGTAGTGGTAGACCGATTCCAGATCGACCGTCCGGTCACACCAGCGCGAGGCCGCGAGCAGGCGCATGTCCGAGGCGACCAGGAAGATGTCAGCCCGCGCGATAGTGAAGAGTGACAGCGTCGAGAAGTGATCGGTGAGGGCCGCGACCCTGCGCTCGCCCGGGTGCCAGATCACCTGCGCAAATCGCCCGCGCCAGCCGAGCTGGGGTGGGGTGCCGCTCGACAAGGCGTGCGTGCCGTCGTCGAGTCGACCCTCGATGAGATCGGCGACCGCGACCCAGCCGCCGCCGTCGTCGCGAAGATCGTATTGCGCGGCCCCGCGCACGGCGACCTGCACCGACCCGCCCGGCGCCGAGATGGTCGTGAAACCCTCGAGCCCCTGTACCCATTCGTCCGTCCCGGGCCCGCAAGCAAGGACGAAGTCACCGAGCACGCTCGGCGACGTCTTAGGATTGAGCGTGGCCATTCTTGGCAAACAAGTCTAACAGCTTGCGCGCCTCGCTGGTGGCGTCGAACTCTCGCTCCACCTTGGCGCGCGCGGCGACCGCCAGGCGCTGGCCGAGGGTCGGATCGTCGAGCAGGCGCGCCAGCGCACCGGCCAGCGCGAAAGCGTCCTGCTCGGCGACCAGCAGGCCTTCCTTCTCATCCTCGATCAGCTCTGGGATCCCGGAGACCCGAGTGCTCACCGCCGGTGTACCGGCCGCCATCGCCTCCATCAGCGAGACCGGAATCCCGTCGCGGTCGCCGCTCGGAACGACCACGCTGGGCAGCGCAAAGATCGACGCCGCGTAGAGGGCGGCGCGCACCTCCGCTTGGGGGCGCGCACCGACCAACTGGACCATGTCTTCCAGTTTGTGGCGCGCGATGCGCCCCTGCAGATCGGCCTTGCGCGGCCCCTCGCCGATGATTTGACAGTGCACGCGGCGGCCCTGTCGTGCGAGCTCGGCGACGGCATCGATCAGGACCTCGAATCCCTTGATGCCGTCGAGCCGGCCCACGGTCACGATGGTGCCCGGCTTCCGGCCGCTCTCGACGAACGGCAGCGTGGACAGATCCACCCCACAGTGGATCACATGCAGGCGGTCGCGAGCCCGGGCCGTGACCCTGTCCGTCAGCCACGCCACGTTGAACTGAGAGATGGTCACCGGAACGGCGGCGGTTTCGATCTTCTCTTTCAAGAGGTGATCGTTGACGAAGATGTCGTGGGCGTGACACGTGAACCCGAACGGCTTGTTCAACAGACGCGCCAACGCCCAGGCAACCGTGGACGGGAACGTGCCCCAATGAGCGTGGATGACGTCCGGATCGAAGGTTCGAATCCAGTCCAGGTGTTCCACTCCACGCGCCAGCGCCTCCAGCGACTTAGCCAGATCGACCGGCCGATGTCGGAGCCGGCGCGCGACGAGCAGGACCGTCTCGGACAGCACGCGGGGATTGCCCGCGAACGCCTTGAGACGTGCGAACACCGCCGCCGGCGACTCCATCGGATGGCGGACCCGCGGTAGCAGCCGCTCAGCGTCCGGCTGCACCAACTTTTCGTGGGGCGCCTTGAGCGACAGGATCTGCACGTCGACACCCGCTGCTATCAGCGTCGTGATCTCGCGAACGATGAACGTCTCCGACCAGCACGGAAACAGAGAAACGACGTAGAGCAGTCGCCGTGGGCGCTCGATCAAGGAGTGACCAATCCCAAGAGGCGGCGGCGGACGGATTGATAGAGATTGTCGCCCGCCACGAGCTTGGCGACCTCGAGGATCGAATAGCGGACCTGCGCGGTCAGGAGAGCGCGGCCCCCGCGCAACCAGGACTCGAGCGTCGCCACGTCGAGCCGCGCCGTCACCGCCAGCCGGGGGAGCATGCCCGCCTGACCGCGATGGATGGTGCCCGGCCGCGAGGTGAGGACGTGGGTATAGCCCACCTCCTGCGCGACCTGAGACAGCCGAGCGGGCGTCCGCCCGCCCGCCGGCGCCAGCAGGGTCACGGGCCGACCCACGTGATCTTCAATCTCCAGCCGCGCACGCCGCAGATCGTCCCGCAACTTCAAGGGCGTGAGCTCGGTCAGGAAGTAGCGGTGATCCAGACCGTGTGACTGGATCGACATGTTCGCCTCTGCCATCTCGCGCAGCTCGGCCCAGGTCGCGAAGCCGGCGGTGCCGACCTGCGCCGGATTGACGAAGAAGTCGGCCGTCGCGCCGGCGGCCAGCAACAGGGGCAGACCCACGTGATGGTTGCTCGCGTGACCGTCGTCGAAGGTCACGATCGCGCCGGCTCGTCCGGCCAGCCAGTCGCGCGCGCTGATCGCCGCGCCCGCTATGTTGATACAGAGGGCGAGGTGCGCGGAGAAGCCAGGGACCTCGACGCTGTAGTGGGCGTCGGCGGCCGGGTCAACCGCATCCCCCAGGGCGTGGTACATGAGCGCCACGCTGGAGCTCATATACGGTGTGTCCGCCGTCATGCAAAGTCTCGCGTGCGCATCTATACCCCACCCACTGCGCTAGGTAAAGTTCCTGGCTGGGCGTCAGCCGCGCTCGTTGAACACGACGCCGGCGAACTTTGCAGGGGCGAACAGCGCCACCGCCTGCGCGATCCCGTCCACCGTGTCGTGACCATAACCGGCCACGAGAACCACGAAATCGACCAACTCTGAAAGGATCCGCGCGTCGGGAGAGTCGCGCGTGGCTGGCCCGTCCAAGAATACGTAGGACGGCGTCTGGCTGAGAGCACCCATCACGGCACGCATCGGCTGAGACGAGAAGTACTCGCGCGTGCGGGTCGGCGGTTGGCCGGCCGGGATCAAGTGCAGGCCGGGGACTCGCGTCGGGCGCACCAGCCGCTCGATACCGGCGCCCGGGTTCTCGAGATAGTCGAAGAGCCCGATGCCCTCGACCCCCAGGCCCAACGACATCTGCTGGGTCGGATTGCGCAAGTTACAGTCGACCAGGATCGCCACTCGCCGCTCGAGAAGCGTGAACGCCGCCGCCAGATTCCTCGATATGTAGCTCGCTCCCGACCCAGGCGAGACCGAGACGACCAGAGTCGTGAAGTAGTTTCGTCCCACTGCGGCCGCCATCGCCATCAAGCGGGTCCGGAGCTCACGAAACGCGTCGATCTGCGCGCTGGACTTCAGGTGCGGGGCGACATCGGAGCCTACTGCGGTGACCTCGACGGTACTCGGCCCCTGTCGTCCGCGGGACGCCACGACCAAGGACGATTCGACAGGTGGGGCGTATCGCGAATCATCCTCGATCGTCGCGTTCGGCTGGTCTCGGCTATCGGAATGAGGAGGTCCTCCGCGCCCAGGTCTGTCGCGAGCACTGCTCATGAGGAGGCCTTGAGCTTTATCAAGAAGACAGCCACGTAGACTGCAAAGACCCCGGCCAACATCACGACCACCAACAGTCCTCGATTTCCAGACTTCTCGGCCCGCGATGCCGCGTAGGGTATCGTCGCAAGCAAGGGCACCTTGACGAGCCGCTCGATTTGCGACGCGCTTCTCACGCGCGGGTCGAGACGCACGATTGCCATCAGAACCGCCAGCGGCACGGCGATGCCCAACAAGATACCAATTGCGCTGATGTGCATCAGGCGAAGGCTCGTCGAGGTGACCGGCATCTCGGCCGGCTCCTGGACCCGCACGCTGAAGTCGCGCCGCTGGATCTCCAGGTCCATCGAGACACGCGCGTTCTCACGACGCTTCAGGAGATCCTGGTAGACGTCGCGCGTAGCCTCGTAGCGACGGAGCAACTCGGACAGCGTCGTGTCCTGGCCGACACCTTTCAGCTCCGAATCGGGCGGCGTCGGCGCAGCCGCAAGCCGAACCGGAGATGTGGGACGGCGCCGGATGCCGGTGGCCGCGCTGATGAGGCGTTGCACCTCGTCCAGTCGCCCTTGCGCGACGCGCGTGACCTCCGCATCGAGGGTGGACGTCATGGAGGCTGCGGTCTCCCGGGCCTTGCGAGCTTCCTCGACCCGATGGAGGTCAGCGGTGGCAGCGGCCAGCGTTCGCCTCGCCCTCTTCACATCGGGGTGCTCGTCCGTGTACATGGACAGCAGGCGGTCGAGGTCAGCTTGACTCTGGTTGACCCGGAGGCGGTACTGCTGTTCGCTCTCCGCCGATTCGACGGGAGCTGGGGTGGGGGTCCGCGGGCGTCCGAGTTGCGCGGTCAACGTCGCCTCTTCGGCGCGCAGCGCGGCCAGCTCGTCGGGCGAAATCTTCGTCGTCTTCTCTCCTCCTGGAACGGCGGGTACGGCCGGCGCGTTTTCCTCCGGCAGGGGGAGGCCTGAGTTTTGACTCTTGTAGTAGGCCAGCACCTTGCCATGCGCGTCGGTGAGCTTCACCTCGTACTCCTTCACCTGCTTGGCGATGAACTCGTACGCCTCACGGCTCTCGCGCTCATTGGAGGCCGTGCTTTCCCTCACGTAGATCTCTGCGAGCTTGTTCGCGATCTCGAACGTGCGCCTCGGATCGGTATCGTTGTACGTGATGCGCACCATCCCCTGGCGCAGGTTATCGATGCGAATTCGAGACCGAAGTCGCGCCAACATGCGCTCTTCGTCCTGGGGGCTTTGACGGCCCCCCCACCCTCCGAATGCCGCGATCTCCCGCAGGACTCTCCGACTGAGCACCAGCTCGTTCACGATGACGGTCTGGTCGGCGATGCTCGTGGTGACGAAACGGCCTTCCATCAGGGGTTTTATGATGCTGTCACCCTCGACGATGAGCACCGTCGAGGATTCCCAGCGCTTGGGCATGAAGATCCCGATCCCCAAGGTCGCCACCGCGACCACGGAGAAGATCGCCGTGAGCGTGAGGATGCGACGCTTCCCCTCCTTGACGAGCGAACGGGCGAAATCACCTCCGAGGAGCGCACTGGTGCTCATGGTGTCTGGAGCCAGTTCTGTAGCATAACATTGCCGGACGGGCGAGCCGAGGCCTACGCGCCCTTCCCACGCGGTGTTTCGTCGAGGCGCGCCCGTCGCACACGAGTCGAAACGCTGGACGAGCGCCACGCGATCGAATCTGTCACCCGCCCACAATTGACCGCCATGTAGGCGCCTGATACGATCTGGCCCCATGAGGGGGTGCGCGGCGCTGTCAATGCTCGGCGCGGTGATGCTCGTTCCTGGATGCGCGAAGGCAGCGGTCGATGACAAGGCGCCGGCCGACCCTCTCGGAGATGGATGGAAGAGCGGGCTCTCGGCGCGCTGCCTTCCCTTCTATTCAAAGGACTGGCGGCCGGCGATCGGACCCGACCCGCGCCAGCCCCAGTCTTCGCCCAAACCAGCGCGGGGCAAACCATTCGCGGACGCGCTGTTCAAGACCTGTGTTGTGCGCATCACCGATCATGCGGCCGATCAACTGAAGGGGTTCGCCCGCAACGACTACTCACGGCGCCAGGCCTTCAACGCCGACAACACCAAGGTCGTCGTCTCGGCACAGGACGGCTCGTGGCACTACTACGACGCCGCCAACGCCAGGTATCTAGGAAAGCTCGAGGGCCTGGGAGGAGACGCCGAACCGCAATGGCATCCGACCAAACCGAATCTGATGTACTACGTGCCGGCGTTCGGGATCGGGATGACGATCAACGAGCTCGACATCACGACCGGCAAGACGCGCGTCGCGGCCGACCTCGCCGGCCGTATTCGCAGCGTCTGGCCCAAGGCGAACTCCGCGTGGACCAAGAGCGAGGGATCCCCGTCGGCCGACGCGCGCTACTGGGGACTCATGGTCGACGACGCCGACTGGCACGGGTTGGGGATGCTCACTTACGACATGAGCACCAACCAGATCATCGCGACCTATGACTTCGCCAAGAACCACCACGACCGCCCCGACCACGTCAGCATGTCCCCGTCCGGAAGCTTCATCACGGTGTCATGGGACGATGGTGTCTTCGCTTTTTCCCGCGACTTCTCCAAGGTCGTCAAGCTGCACCCCAAGGGGGAGCACTCGGATATCGCCCTCGACGCGAACGGAGACGACATCTACGTCTCGATCGACTACGAGGGAAGAGGCGGCCCGGTCTTCATGCGAAACATCCGCACCGGCGTCCGCACCGACCTCTTCGCCACGTACATCGACCATACCGCCACCGCCATTCACTTCTCGGGCAAGGCGTATCTCAAACCAGGGTGGGTCCTGATCTCGACCTACGGAGAGCACGGCGGTCCGTGGGAGTGGCCGCACGCCAAGATCTTCGCCGTCGAGCTCAAGGAACATCCGCGCGTCATCAACATCGCGAACCACCACGACATCTACAACGAATACTTCACCGAGCCCCACGCTTCGGTGAACCGGGACTTCACGCGCGTCCTCTTCAACTCCAACTGGGAGGTCAACAGCAAGACGGACGTCGACGCGTACCTGATCGAGCTCCCCAAGGTCCTGACCTCGCCGCGCCGGTAGCATTTGTTCGTCGCGAACGTCAGCGAGATCTTGTTGCCAACCGCGGCGCACCTGTTCGCGCTGATCTTGATCCTGGCGGCCATCGTCTTTCGGCCCGTTCGGGGCGACGTCGCCCGTCCGCGACGACTGAGGTACGGCGTCCTGTTGTTGTTGCTCTGGAGCTATTGCCTTTCCACGCCGAGGATCGGCAACGCGCTCATCCGGTCGCTAGAGTCGCGCTTTCCGCCGTTGACCGATCCCGTGTCGTTGCCCGCTCCCAGCAGCGACCCACTGATCCTCGTCCTGTCGAGCGGGGCTGTCGTCCACGATGGGTCCGCCGTGAGGCTGGATCGTGCGAGCTGGGAGCGAACCTGGGCTGCAGTCCGCCTGTGGAAGAAGGTCGGAGGACAGCTCCTGTTCGCCGGTGGTCCTCCCGCCGACCAGGGCCCCTCCGCGTCTGCGGCCATGGCCAGCCTGGCGGCCGAGGCTGGGGTGCCGGCGTCCGCCGTTCTGGTCGAGTCGCGATCGCGCAACACCTATGAGAACCTCGCCTTCAACCGCGAGCGAGCCGCCGCTCACGCGGGGAGCGCCTGGCTGATCACGAGCGCCCTTCACATGCGACGGGCGTTGGCGGTGGCGGGTAAGCTGGGTATGTCGCTGCGTTCTTACCCTTGCGACTACCGGGCCATTCCCTTGCGGCACTGGTACTCGTGGCTGCCCAACAGCGGCGGACCCGCCCTCTTCGAAGAAGCACTTCAGGAGTGGCTCGGCCTTCTCTACTATCGTCTGCGGGGCGCCGCATGACACTCAAGGTCCTCCTCTTCGCGCAACTCCTCTACGTCGTCGACGAGATCCACTTTCCGATCAAGAGCGGAATTCCCGGGGTCGCGCCGGTGAACGTGATCTTCCTCGTGGTGCTGCTGGCCATGCAAGGGAAGCCCGACCCCGTCAAGGCCCCGGCGATCCTGCAGAAGTCGATCTACTACTTCTACGGAGCGCTGACCTTCGCGTTCCTCTGGGCCCAGGTTCGCGCCTCCGGCGATTTCATGGCCGACCTCACCTACTACAAGAACGCACTGTTCTTCCCCCTCTTCTACATCCTGCATCTGCGCTGCAAGCAGGATGAGAAGAGCACGCGGCAACTCCTGATCTGGGTCATGGTGATCGCCGCGGTTGCCGGGCTCGAAGGCCTGCTGGAGGGCCTCGACTACGGCTTCGGGAAGTACAATCCGTTCCGCCGCGCCTCCGGTCCCTTCGGCGTCGACTGGCACAACGCCAACCGCGCCGGCGTCTTCTACGGCATGTTCATGCCGATGTTCGTCGCGCTGGCGCTGTTCTTGAAGCAACGCAAGCTGTGGCGGATCGCAGCGATCGGCGGCGCCGTCGTGATCGCCGGGGGCGCGATCTCGACGTACTCGCGGCAAGCGTATTTCCTGATCCTGCTGTCGATCGTGCTGCTCCTCGTCCGCAAGAGCATCATCCTGGCGGCCATCATGGTTGTCGTCGGCGTGACGGCGGTCGGATACCTCCCCGACTCGGTCTTCCAGCGAGTCGAAGAGACCAAGCAGCAAGGCAAGTCCGGTAACGAAGAAGTCGACGTGAGCACGGCCAGCCGCTTCGAGCTGTGGGCGGGCGGCATGGGCATGCTGTCCCACAACCCACTGGGCGTCGGCCTCAACCGTTTCAAAGATGAGATCGGTAACTACTCGGGCTACAAGCACATGGACGCGCACAACTTCTACGTGCTCACGCTCGCCGAGTGTGGACCGCAGGGATTGGCGACGCTTCTGTTCCTCATCTGGACCCTGTTCCGGCTGGCAAATTTCCTGAGGGCCAACGCGCCTCCAGACGATCCCGAAGCAAAAGCGCTGACGATCGGGTTCACGGTCTCCACGCTGTGCATGGCGCTGGGCGGGATCTATGGCAGCCCGACCCTCGAGGGCAATGTGATGGCGCTGTACTGGGCGATGTGCGGTCTGCTCGAGCGATACATCCGCCTGAAGATGCAAAACGGTGAGACCAAGATCGAGGTGGATCGCGAACCGTCGCTGGTCGAACGCTTTCCCCTGGCCGCTTACATTCGCCCGAATCAGCAGAAGTAGTCGGCAAGCAAGCAGGAGCCAGAGTGATCGGCAGGATTGTTCGGAAGATCCCCAACGGTCGCCGTTTACAAGAGCGACGACGAAACCGGCGACGCCAACCGACCTGCCTACGACCTGGAAGCGGTTGACGCGTCGGCTTCAGCCGCCTAATAATCGTTGGCCTCAAGTGTGTGGGATTGCGGGAATCATCGCCCTCGGACCTTCGGCTCGACCGCCGAGCACCGGCGAGCTCAGGACGATGGCGGGAGCGCTTCATCACCGCGGACCGGACGAGTTCGGTGTCTATCGCGACGCGCACGCGGGGCTGGCGCACGCCCGCCTATCGATCATCGACCTGGCCACGGGCCAGCAACCGTTGTCCGACGGTGACGAACAGCTGTGGGTGGTCTTCAACGGCGAGATCTTCAACTACGTGGAGCTCCGGCGCGAGCTCATCGAGCTGGGGCATCGCTTCCGCACGCAGAGCGACACCGAGGTCATCGTCCACGCGTACCGAGCGTGGGGCGAGGCTGCCTTCGCACGCTTCAACGGCCAGTTTGCCATCGCGCTGTGGGACCAGCCTCGCGCGCGCCTGACGCTGGCGCGCGATCGATTGGGTGTCCGTCCCCTGCACCTTTGTCGCCACCGCGGGCGTCTCTATTTCGCCAGCGAGGTGAAGGCGATCTTCGCCGCCGACCCAACGATCCCGCGCGCCTTCGATCCGACCGGTCTGGACCAGACATTCACTTTCTGGTCGGTCGTGGCGCCGCGCACGGTGTTTGCGGGCGTGACCGAGCTCGAGCCGGGCCACGTCCGCACCATCGATATCGCGCGCAGGGAGGGCGACAAAGACGCGGCAGATACCGAGTCCGATCGTGCCTTCTGGAGGCCGAGCTACGACAAGACCTTCGCGGGCTCGCTCGATGATGCGGTGGATGCGGTGCGCGCCGCGCTCGAGCGCGCGACGAGCCTGCGCATCATCCGCTCGGATGTACCGGTGGGCAGCTACTTGTCCGGGGGACTCGACAGCTCGCTCGTGGCCGCCCTCGGCGTCGCGGCAAAAGGCGAACAACTGCGCACGTTCTCCATGCGTTTCGAGGACGGCGAATACGACGAGACCGAGTTCCAGCGCGCCGTCGTCGCGCAGCTGCGCAGCGATCACGCTGAAATCGTCGTCCGCAAGCAGGACATCGCCGAGATCTTCCCGCGCGTCGTCTTCCACACCGAGCGCCCGATCCTGCGCACGGCGCCCGCGCCGCTATATTTGTTGTCGCAGCTGGTACGGGATGCCGGCGTCAAGGTCGTGCTCACCGGCGAGGGGGCTGACGAGATGTTCGCCGGATACGATCTCTTCCGCGAGGCGAAGGTGCGCCGCTTCTGGGCGCGCGCGCCGGGCTCGACCTTCCGGCCGCGCCTGCTCGAGCGTCTCTATCCCTATCTGAGCCGCTCGCCGGTGTCTCAGCAGCAGATGTCGCGGCACTTCTTCGGGCAGAACCTCGAGGGCGCGCTGCGGCCGGGCTTCTCGCATGATCTGCGCTGGCGAACGACCGCGGCGCTCAAGCGCCTTTTTTCCGCGGGCGTGCGCGAGCAACTCAAGGGCCAGGACGCGCGGGCCCAGTTCCTGGCCACGCTGCCTGAAGAGCTCGCGAGCTGGAGCTTCCTCGGACAGGACCAATACCTCGAGGTCCGGACCCTGCTCTCCGGATACATCCTGGCCTCGCAGGGCGATCGGATGCTCATGGCTCACTCGGTCGAAGGGCGCTTCCCCTTCCTCGACAAAGACGTCGTCGACCTGGCCAATTCGCTTCCCGACGAGTACAAGCTGCGCGTCCTCGACGAGAAGCACGTCCTCAAGCGCGTGAGCGCCGGGCTGGTGCCGCCCGCGATCGCGAAGCGCAAGAAGCAGCCCTACCGCGCACCCGATGCGTTGTCGTTCCTGGGCTCCGCGGCACCTGACTGGATCAAACACCACATGAGCGAGAGCGCGCTGCGCGAGGCCGGCGTCTTCGAGCCGGCGGTGGTCCAGAACCTCTGGAAGAAGTGCCAGGAACGAACAGACGACTCCCAGTTCTCGAACGCCGACAACATGGCGGTGGTCGGCGTCCTCTCGACGCAGATTCTCCACGATCGATTCATCGCTTCTCAACCGCCGAGCCGCCCGGTCGAGCTGCGGACCCTCGTCGAGCGCGCTCCGGAGGCCTGACAATGCCCAAAGGTATTCCCCTTCTCCAAGACTATCTCACCGAATCGGCCACCCGCCTGCCCGAGAAGATTGCGCTCGTCAGCCAGGGGCAGCGCTACACCTACAGCGAGCTCGGCGCCCGCTCGAACGCCCTCGCGCACACGCTGCGCGCCGGCGGCGTTGCGCGCGGTGATCGCGTGGTCATCTTCGCCGACAACACCGTGGAAGCGGTGGTTTCCTTCTGGGGCGCGCTCAAGGCGGACGCCGTCGTCGTCATGGTCAACCCGCTCACCAAGACGGACAAGCTCGAGTATCTCCTCAACGACTGCCGCGCCACCGCACTGGTATCGGATCATCACATCGGGCGGGTCTTCGTCCCGGCGGCGACGAAATCGTCCCATCTCAAGATGACGATCGTTTCTGGCACGACCGAGCGCATGCCCGGGCTCCCTGGCTTCCTGACCTGGAACGAGGCGCTCGAAGGAGATCGCACCGCGCCGCCCCCGTACCGGAACATCGACGTCGACCTGGCGAGCATCATTTACACGTCGGGATCGACCGGTGAGCCGAAGGGCGTGATGCTGACCCACCGGAACATGCTCACCGCGGCGACGTCGATCTCGACGTACCTGGAGAACACCGAGGACGACGTGGTCCTGGGCGTGCTGCCGCTGGCGTTCGACTATGGCCTCTACCAGATGATCATGTCGTTCCGAATGGGGGCGCGTCTGGTGCTGGAGCGGTCATTCGCTTTCCCGGGCCAGGTCCTATCCCTCATGGCTCAGGAAAAGGTGACCGGCTTCCCTGGCGTCCCTACGATCTTTGCCACGATCGCGGGCCTGAAGTCGTTGGGCCAGTACGATCTCTCGGCCATCCGATACGTCACGAACACCGCGGCGGCGCTGCCGGTCAAACACATCCTCATGCTGCGCGAGCTCTTTCCGCGCGCTCGCATCTTCTCCATGTACGGCCTCACGGAGTGCAAGCGATGCACCTACCTTCCACCCAAAGACATCGACCGAAAACCGGAGAGCGTCGGCATCGCCATTCCCAATACCGAGCTCTGGCTGGTGGATGTGGACGGAAACAAGCTGGGACCAAATCAAGTCGGGCAGCTGGTCATTCGTGGCGCAACCGTGATGAAGGGCTACTGGGAGAAACCCGAGGCAACCGCCAAGAAGCTGAAGCCGGGGCCACTGCCGGGAGAGATGGTGCTCTATACCGGCGATTACTGCCGCCTGGACGACGAAGGCTACCTCTACTTCGTGGCGCGAATGGACGACGTCATCAAATCGCGCGGCGAGAAGGTGCCACCAAAGGAGGTGGAGAACGCCTTGGTCAACATCCCCGGCGTTCGTGAGTCGGCGGTCATCGGCGTTCCAGATGAGTTGCTCGGCCAGGCGGTCAAGGCGTTCGTGGTTCTGGATCCGGGCGTGGTCTTGAGCGAGAAGGACCTTCAGAAGGAGTGTCAACGTCGACTCGAGAGCTTCATGGTACCGAAATTCATCGAAGTCGTCGGTGAGTTGCCCAAGACGACGACGGGAAAGATCAAGAAGACTGACCTCCGTTGAACGATCGGAACGCGGCGCCGCACGTTTGCGCGTCGCATCGGAAGGATGGTAGTCTCCCCTCGCTATGAGAGCGAAACTGCGAAAGTTCATTGAGACGAACTTCTACGTCGCCGAAGGCGAGCCCCTGCCGGACGACGCCTCTTTGCTCGATCGCGGCGTCGTCGACTCGACGGGCGTCCTCGAGCTGATCGTCTTTCTGCAGGACGAGTTCAAGATCGAAGTTGCGGATGAAGAGATGGTCCCCGCCAATCTCGACTCAATCGCCAATCTCGAGACCTACGTCAGCCGAAAACTCGCATCGGCCAAAGGTTGACTTACGCTAAATCAGACCCACTGGTCGAAGTGAATGCCGCCTGAAGGTGCCCCCCTCCGTATTCTCATGGTGTTGGAGAACGCTTTCACCCCTACCGGGGGTGGAGCGGAGTCTCAGGTGCGTACGATCGCGAAGCACCTCCAGCGCCTCGGCCATCAGGTCACGATCATCACGCCCCGCATATCGTACGGGCCGAGGCCCGTCGCGGAACGGTGCTGGGGTCTAGCCGTCGGGCGCATCCCATATCCGCACTTGCGGATCCTGGGGAGCTTCATCCTCTTCGGACGCCTGGGCGCCTTTCTTTTGCAGCGGCGCAATCGCTACGATGTCTGGCACGTCCACATCGCCCACCACATGGGCGCGATCACCTGCCTCATGGGCAAGCTGCTCGGCATGCGCGTGGTCGTCAAGGTGTCGGGATGGTTCGAGCTCGAGCGGGGTGTGCTGGCGCCCGGACTGAACCCGGCCAATGCATTGGCGCGCAGTTGGCTGAAGAGCGCCGCGGTGCTTCAGGCGATCAGCACGCGCATCGCCAACCGTCTCACCAAGGACGGTTTCCCCGTCGACCGGCTGATCACCCTGCCGAACGCTGTGGACACCTCACGCTTCACCGTTCGGTCGGGTCTTCGTCAGAGCGGTCCTTTCACGGCTGTCTTCGTGGGACGCTTGGTCCCGGAGAAGGCCCTCGACACGTTGCTCGAGGCCTGGAGTCAGGCCTTTGGCACGCGTGAGGACGTCCGCCTGTTGCTGGTTGGCGATGGACCGCTGGACGCGCCGCTGCGCGCACAAGCCGAGCGGCTGGGTATCACGCGCCAGGTGCAGTTCCTGGGACATCAGGATCACGTCGAATCGGTGCTGGCGAAGGCGGATCTCGGCGTGTTGCCCTCGCTCATCGAGGGGCTCTCGAACACCTTGCTCGAGTTCATGGCAACCGGCCTGCCGGTCGTGGCGAGCCGCGTGAGCGGCAGCGAGGACCTGATAGTGCCGGGCCGCAACGGCTGGCTCTTCCCCCCATCGGACGTCGCCCAGCTAGCGGCCTGCCTCCGCGAGGCGGAGGCGCTATCGGCGCAAGGTCTATCGGCTCTCGGCCGGCAAGCGCGCGCCGACGTGGAATCGACGGCGGGCCTCGATATCATCGTGGGCCAACTGCTGGCGCTTTACCGCGGCGTTCCCCCCGCCGAGGCCCGGCGCAGCGCAGCCACTCCGTCGCCCGTCAAGTCGCCCGCGGATTCGCCGGAGCCGCTCGCGGTCTTGGCCACGGGCACCGCCGACGCTGTTGGCGGCCGCTCGCCGTAGAGCAGCGATGTGTTGTCGAAGTTTCGTTTCACCTGCATCGGGTTCCCGAAGGCGAGGCAGCGCGGCGGCAGGTTCCTCCCCACGACCGTGAGCGCGCCGATGGCCGCGCCCTCGGCGATCTTGACCCGGCCGAAGAGCACGGCTCCCGGACCGATCCACACGCGATCACCCAGCACCGGAGCCTCGTCGAAGCGCGCGCCCGGTCGAACCCCGATGGTAGCGTTCTGACTGACACAGCAGTCCTCCCCCATCTTGACCGCACCGATCATCACCCCGTTCGGATGGGGGATGAAGAGCCCGCCGGCAATGTCCGCGTTGCCGTGAATGTAAATCCCCCAGACCGCGATCATTGCCTCGTGCAGCGACAGATAGATCGCCTTGAGCGGCAGCTTGAGGACAGGCGTGCTGACCGACCGATCGATCCACGCCCCAAATCGATAGACGAAGACTGCCTGCAGCCCATGCGACTCGACCAGGATCTTCAACTTCTCGCCCAAGGTCGGTGCGCCAGTGCGACTCTCGATCGTAAAGTAACGTTGCAAGTCACGGCGCACTCGCTCGAACATGGATACCCCCCTTACCATAGTCGGTCTAGGGTGTAAATCTTCAGGCTGGCCCTGACCCCTTCCGTGTTAACGTTGAGGGCTGACAACCTTCCATCGTGCGCGCTTTCAAACTGTCACATTTGGCTGCCGCCCTGGTCACGGTCGTGATCGCCGTCGCAGCGACGCGACGGGTTCCGCTGGGCAGTCGCGTTGAACCTGAGCCAGATCGTCGCCGCCCTCCGGTGAGTCCCATGGATCTATCCGCCTTCTCCAGCGCTCGCCCCAGCGCGCCGCTTCGTCTCTTGTTCATTCACCACTCCGTCGGTGGCGCATTGCTCGCCGCGCCCGGCCCCACAGCCCCGCTGGGGGACTGCATCTGGAAGACTCATCCGCAGGGCGGTGGAGCCCGCCTGCTCTTGGAGGGCCAGGGCTACGAGGTCCATGAGGCGTCGTACGGCAGCAAGATCGGCGAGGCCACCGACCTCTTTGATTGGGTGCCCAAGTTCCGCGGCGAGATGGACAGCGTGCTCGCGTGCGCAATCAATGATCGCGTGCTCCCGACGGGCCAGCACAATCAGGTTGTGGTCTTCAAGTCCTGCTTTCCGAACAGCGCGTTCGCGGGAGAAGGGAACGAGCCCGGCAACCCAGGCGGACCGGAGCTCACGGTCGCGAATGCGCGCGCAACCATGATCGCGCTGCGTGAGGTCCTCTCTCGACATCCGGAGACGCTCTTCGTGTACGTCACGGCGCCACCGCTCGCTCGAGAGTCGCAGTCAGAGCCGGTTTGGAAATGGCTCGCCAAAGAGATTCTCCGAAAGCCGCACAACCACCAGCAACTGCTCAAGAGTGGACCGTTGGCCAGGCAATTCAATGACTGGGTTACGGACAGCAATGGATGGCTCAAAGGCTACCCGTACCGAAACATCGTCGTTTTCGACTACTACGATGTCCTCACCGGCCACGGCGCTTCGAACTTCTCCGCCTACCCGACGGACAACGGCAGCAACAGCCACCCGTCGCGCGAGGGGAACGAGAAGGCGGCGGCGGAGCTGATCCCGCTGCTGAACCGCGCCGTTCGCCGCGCCGGCCTATCCGACTGAGCTTGCGGCCGCCTTGCGGGCCCGGACCGCGCGCGGGATACCGTCGGGGTCGTTCATCACGACGACCTCGTCGTAAGCCCGCGTGCGGGTGACCAAGGTCTCGACCTGCTTGGCCTGCCCCTCGCCGAACTCACATATGAGATACCCGCCAGGCTTGAGCATGGGGATCGCCTCCTTCGCCACGCGCTGGTGAATGGATATTCCGTATGGGCCCGCGTCGAAGGCCTCGCGGGGCTCGTGGTCCAGCAGGTAAGCGCGATCCCGCGTCAGCCGACCGCTGGAGATGAACGGCGGCGAACAGGTGATGGCGTCGATCTTTTCTTCGAGCCCGAGCCCATCGAGCGCATGGAAGAGATCCCCGGTCCGGACGTCGACGCGCTCCGTGAGCCCGTGCTTGGCGACGTTCCGTCGCGCCAGCTCCGAAGAGACCGGCATGAGGTCGGTGGTCCAGACGTGAGCCTGAGGCAGCGAGAGCGCCAGAACACAACCGATGTTGCCCGACCCACCGCACTGGTCGACGAGCTTCAACGGCTCACCCTGGCGTGGCGCCAAAGCACCCGACTTCACGAGGTCGATCAACGTCGTGACGACGATGGAGCTCACCTCCCGGGGGTAGATCGTGCCCGGGGCAGCGAGGAACTCGTAGCGCATGAACGTGCAGACGCCACGGACGTAAGGGATCGGAACTCCATTTTCGTCCAGCTGCTCTCCGGGTTGTCGAGTGTCGCTCATGGGAATAGGTCCCTAAAAAATTTTGACCATCTAATCACTGTCGTTTGCGGTTGTCACGAACGATGCAAGGTGGTTGGTTGCGCCGCCGCCATCGAGGTGGTACGGTCCGGCCCCGTGAGAAAGGCGCTTCTCGCCGGAGGAGTGGTGGCACTGGGGGCGGTCGTCCTGCTCATACCGGTCGGCGGCAGCTCGATGGCCGGGAACGGCTCGGGATCCAGAAGTGCCGGTCCCGATCCCGCGCTCGCGGCGTTCTCGGCAGCCCGCCCCGGCGCGCGCCTGCCCCTCCTCTTCATCCACCATTCAGTGGGGGGCCGCTTGCTCGCTGAGCCTGGCCCGAAGGAGGCCATCGGCGATGAGATCTGGAAATCGCACCCGAATGGCGGCGGGCTCCGGCGGATGCTCGAAGAGCAAGGGTACGACGTGCACGAGGCATCGTACGGCAGCAGCGTCGGCGACGAGACCGACCTCGCGGATTGGTTGCCGAAGTTCCGCGACAAGATGGACGCGGCGCTCACAACCGCGGTCAACGACCAGCGCCTCCCCGGAAAACAGCGGAACCAGATCATCCTTTGGAAGTCTTGTTTCCCAAACAATCAACTGACGGACGAGGCCGCGCTTGCGCGCGCGCGCGACAGCCTGACGGCGCTGCTGCCGATCTTCGTGAAGCACCCCGACATCCTGTTCGTTCACCTCACGACGCCGCCGCTTGCGCCGCGCGTGCCCAAGGAGCCGATCGGGAAATGGATCGCGCGCGCGGTGCTGCGCAAGCCGCAGCCCACGCTGAGCCTGGCCAAGAGCGGCCCCTTGGCCCGCGCTTTCGACCAGTGGGTTGTGAGCCCGGACGGATGGCTCAAGGGCTACCCTCTCAAAAATGTCGCGGTCTTCGATCTCTACGATGTTCTCACCGGTCATGGTGAGTCCAACTTCCTCGTGTTTCCCACGGGGGACGGTTACGATAGTCATCCATCACGCGAGGGTAACGAGCGCGCCGCCGCCGAATTCGTGCCCTTTTTGAATCGCGCGGTCCGCCGCGCCGGATTGTCCAATTCATGAAAGACTTACTCAAGCTCGATACCAATGCCGAAATCGGACGCCTCGTCCCCTGGATCCGCGAAACGGTCTTGCGCCGCTTTGGGCGCAAGGGAGCCGTTGTCGCGATTTCAGGCGGAATTGACAGCAGCGTCGTCGCCGCGCTGTGTGTCCGCGCCCTGGGCGCGAAGCGCGTCCTGACGCTGATGCTTCCCGAGACCGAGTCCTCCGACGACAACGCGCGGCTCGGCAAGTTGCTCGCCGACCACATCGGCGTGCAAACCATCACGGAAAACATCACGCCTCTGCTCGACGCGGCGGGGTGTTATCGGCGCAGAGACGAAGCCATCCGCGCGCTCATTCCGGAGTATCAACCGGGATGGAAGAGCAAGCTGGTGTTGCCGAGCGTCGTGGACAGCGACATGTACCGGCTGTTCTCTGTCGTCGTTCAAGCGCCCGACGGAAAGCAAGTGCGTGCGCGGCTCACTCACGACGCCTTCCTGGGCATCGTCGCCGCCATGAATTTCAAGCAACGCACACGCAAGATGCTCGAGTACTACCACTCGGATCGATTGAACTATGCCGTCACCGGTACGCCCAACCTGCTCGAGTACGACCAGGGCTTCTTCGTCAAGCTAGGCGATGGTGCCGCGGATCTGAAGCCGATCGCGCACCTGTACAAGAGTCAGGTCTACCAGCTCGCGGAGGCGCTCGATATCCCGGCGGAGATCCGTGCGCGCCCGCCGTCGACCGATACCTATTCGTTGCCTCAATCGCAGGAGGAGTTCTACTTCTCGCTGCCGTACGCCGAGATGGACCTCTGCCTCTACGCCAAGAACAACGGGATCGACGCGGGCGAGGTTGCCGCCGCGCTGAAACTAGAGCGCGTCCAGATCGAGCGAGTCTTCCGCGACATCGACGCGAAGCGCAACATGGCGCGGTACCTCCATTCACCACCGCTGACCGTCGCGTAGTCCAAACGAACACACGTTCTGGATGAGCTGGAGGCGCGAGCGCGTGGGCGCTGGTTTGCGCGCCACTATCGCTATTTGATTCCTCCGCTGCAGTCCCAATTACGCTTCCGAGCGTGAGGCTTCAGTCCCCTCAACGGCCTCCGATGAGCCTCCTACGCCGAAGTTGGCTGTTTCACACGGAGGTTTGATGCTGAAGCGCTTGAGTGTTCTTGTGGTCGGGGTGGGGTTGTTGTCTTCCTGCGAAGGAAGCATCGGGGATCCGGCAGGAAGCATCAGCGGCGCTGGACGCAGGGTAGGCAGTCGAGACTCGTCGGCGAACAATCATCCTGACGCCGCTTCAGCCGACAAAGGCGCTGGCGGCGCGCGCGGCGCTGACGCGGGAGCGGACGCTTCAACCCCCACCGACAGCAACAACGCGAGCGGCGGGCGCAACGGCGGCACGGGTGGTCGTGGGGGCAGCACGGGCGCGGGCGGCATGACCGCCGCCGGAGGGGCCCCGGGGATTGGCGGCAACGTCGGGACCGTTGGTAGACAGGGCTCAGGTGGAGCCATCAGCACCGGTGGCGCTGTCGGCAGCGGTGGCGCTGTCGGCACGGGTGGCGCTGTCGGCAGCGGTGGCGCTGTTGGCACGGGCGGTGGCAGCGGGACCATCGATCTCTGCGCGGGGCTCAACCAGGACAAGCTCGCCCACGCGATGACGACCATCGCCAAACCGGCCGTGGGTGCGACGATCATCGACGCCGAGTTCGGCACGCGCATCCGTCGCATAACGTCGGTGACAGCCGGCGCTGGGGATTCAGCGATCGTACCGCTCTACACCACGATCTCCGCGTGGAACGCGGATGAGTCGCTCCTCATCCTCT
>Ga0265342_10000195_pt1 | contig 67828 bp, 60 predicted proteins | sample 4CB327metaG_FD_203125 | JGI IMG/M metagenome (GOLD analysis project Ga0265342, IMG submission 203125) | Rhizosphere microbial communities from Carex aquatilis grown in University of Washington, Seatle, WA, United States - 4-CB3-27 metaG | ecosystem: Host-associated > Plants > Roots >...
GCGGAAGGAATACGATCTCTCGATAGCGGAGTCGCGAAAGGCCCTTGGTGATAACGAAAAGAACGGGCACGCCCACATATCTCTTGCCCAGGCCTATAAGGGCAAAACGCTCTACGTCGAGGCGCTGGCCGAGTACGAGGCGGCGCTGGGATTTGCCGGGGACGACTGGGAGACTGGATGCAACATCTGCAACGAGATGGCGCAGTTGTACCTCGAACGGAATGACCTCATTCCCGCCCTGGCCCTGCTCAACAAGGCGCGGAACACTTATCGGGGAAATACCCGGACCCTGCTCCTGCTGGGCACGGTGTACGGGGAACAAAAACGCAGCGACGAAGCGCTCGCCGCGCTGCAAGCGGCGTTAAAGCTTTGCGATAACGATGAGCAGGTCCTTTCCGGTATACACAACGGCATAGCCCGGGCCTACCTCGAACAGGGTAAATACGATCTGGCGGTCGCCGAGTCAAAAAAGGCGATAGAATTGAACGGTAAGAGCGGGGCCGCCCGCCTGTCGCTCGCGATCGCGTACAAAGAAAATAAGCAGTACGAAGAGGCGCTTGCCGCTTACGACGCCGCGGCGGCGCTCTGCGAAAACGATAAAACCACTTTGACAAGCATATACAACGACCGGGCTCAGATATACTTTGTCCAAAAAAAGTACGATCTTTCCATAACGGAGTCCGGAAAAGCGCTCGAGCTGGACCGGGAGAACAAGGCGATCCGGATGTTCCTCGCAAAAGTTTACCGGGAGATCAAGCAATACGATAAATCGCTCGCCGTTCATAAGGCGGCGCTGGAATATCTCAAGGACGACAAGGCGGCCCTTTCCTGCGTTCACGATGAAATCGCCGAAATGTATTTCGAGCAGGGAAAATTAGATCTCTCGCTGGAAGAAGCGAAGAAAGCCGTGGAGTTTGACAGTGAGAACGGGCACGCGCGTCTGTCGCTCGCCCGGGTGTACAAGGAGCAAAAACTATACAAAGAAGCGCTCGCCGAATATGAAGCGGCGCTTAAACTCCCCGGTAACGGCGCTTCGGGGCCTGATATTCACAGCGAAATGGCGCGGGTCTACTTCGAGCTCGCCCAATATGAGAGGGCGGTAGAAGAATTCAAAGCGGCGCTCGGGGTTGATAAAGAAAATGCGCGAACGCGCTTGTCGCTTGCCGAAGCGTACAAGAGGAACAGGCAATACGAAGAGGCCCTCGCGGAGTATAACGCTCTCGCGGAATTACGGGGTAACGATAGAAAATTCCTGTCTGTATTGCGCGGCGAAATAGCCGGGATATATTTCGAGCAGGGAAAATTAGATCTCTCGCTGGAAGAAGCGAAGAAAGCCGTGGAGTTTGACGGAGAGAACGGCCCCGCGCGTCTTTCGCTTGCCCGGGCGCACAGGGCGAAGAAGGAGTACGTAGAAGCGTTCGCCGCGTGCGACGCGGCCCTCGAACTCAGCCGGGACGATAATAAAGAAAAATTAATCGTCCATAACGAAAAGGCCCGGATATACTTTGAGATAAAAGAATACGCCCCGGCGATAGCCGAACTGAAGAAAGCGATGGAGTTCGGCGGGGAAAAGGAGAATGGCCGCGTATTGCTTGGCACCGCGTATAAGTGGAACAAGCAATACTCCGAAGCGCTCGGGGAGTTTAACGCGGCGCTGGGAGCATGCGGCGATAACGCGGAAATTCTTTCGAATATTCACCACGAAATAGCCCGGGTGTACCTCGATCAGAAAAAATACGGCCCCGCGATAACCGAATCCAGTAAAGCGCTGGAACTTGACGGCAGGAACGGGGACGCGTTCATCTCGCTTGCCCTGGCGTACGAACACAATAAGCAGTACGACGAAGCGCTCTCCGCTTATGACGCCGCGCTGGAACTCCGCGGAGATAACGGCAGGGCCGAAGCGGACATACGCGTTCAAAAGGCGCGGGTTCACATTGACAGGAACGATTACGAGCCGGCCTTACTGGAATTGAAAAAAGCCCTCGGCTCGGATAAAGATAATGCCGCCATCCATCTGTCGCTGGCCAGGGTCTACAGGGAAAAAAATCAGTACGATGACGCGCTCGCCTTCTGTAACGCCGCGCTGAAACTCCGCTTTGACGACCAAAAAGAACTCTCCAACGTACACAACGAATTTGCCCGGGTATACCTGGCGCAGCAGAAATACGATTTCGCGGTGGGGGAAGCGCGAAAAGCGCTGGAATTGAACCGGGAAGACGAACACTCGCATCTTTTGCTTGCCGAGGCGTATAAGGGAATGAAGAATTACAGCGAGGCGCTCGCCGAGTATAAAGCGGCGCTGGAAATAAACGGGGACAACGCCGGGAGCGGAGCGAAAATTCACGGCGAAATGGCGCGGCTGCTGGAACAGAGCGACCCGGAGCTTTCAATAGCGGAATACAAGAAAGCGATCGAACTGGGTGACGGCGCTGAAGAAACTCGCCGGGCCCTGGGAGCGCTTTACGCGGCCCGCGAAGAATACGAAGCGGCCGAAAAAGAGTTTACCGAAGCCCTGAAGATCAGGCCGTCAAGCGGGGCCCTGCGCGAACTGGTCAAGATCTATAAAAAACAAAAGAGGATAGATCTGTGCCTCGAAACTAACGCCGGGTATCTAAAGGCGCAGGAAGACGAGGACCGCCGGAGCAACGCGGAGCTGGAACGAAAGATCAAGGCGCTGGGCAAAGACGGGGAGCCGGGGACTTTCAAAGTTAAGATCATCAGAACCCCCTATTTCGGGCCGTGGAAGGACGGCGCCCTCAACTATTCTCTCCTGCTGCCTTACGGGATGGGCCGGATAGCCGGTTATCTCAGGTCCAACGGTATACCGGTCGACCAGGACGACCTCTACATCCGGCTCAACCACGATAATATGTTCGGAAAAAAGGAAGACGGGATCGACCCGGACCTTTTCCTAGACGAGAATAGGATAACCGCATACTCCCTCGGAGGGGAAGACGCGGGGCTCGATTTCGTGATGGAAAAGATAGAAGCGAAGACCGGGCTCTCCGGCTATAACGTTATCCTGCTTTCCGTCTCCGGCGAAATAGAAAATCAAAGCGGGTACCTGTTCGTTCTGGCTTTTACCCGTTACCTGAAGAAAAAATACAACCCCTTTATCATCGCCGGCGGGACCGACCGGGAGATAGACGCCCTGCTCAAGCGCGATACCCGCGATATAGATCTTGTCGGCCGGGGCAAAGGCGAGAAACTCCTGTTCGCGGCCCTGACCGCGCTCAAGTACGGCTCGCCGCTCTACGGCTCGCCGGACTTGCCGCTATCGATCTACGGCAAAGTAGCCAAGGCAACGGAGAACAGCCCTTTCGGGGTGAGCCCGGATTACGGCGGCCTCCCGCGCCATCTATACGGGTACAGGAGCTCAAGGGCTCTGGAAGGGGCCGGCGCGGAACTCTCGGAGATAGTCGAGGGCTTCAACAAGAGCGATATATCCATCGCCCCCTATATGCTGATGGAAGGATGTTTTTACGAATGCATATTCTGCGCCTGCTCCAATACCAAAGAAATATTTTCTCTGAGCCCGAAACAGGCGGTCGCCCAGCTCAGGGAACTGAATGAAAAATACGGCATCAGGTATTTTTTCTTCCTGAACCGGCTGATAAACGTCTCGAAGAAATTTATGAACGAGTTTTGTGACGAATTGATCGCTTCGAAGCTCGACATACTCTGGTCAGACTGCGCCCGGGCCGATAACCTCGACCGGGAATTGCTCCTCAAGATGAGAAAAGCCGGCTGTGTCAGGCTCATCTACGGCCTGGAAACGGCGAGCCCGAGGCTCCTGAAATTCATCGATAAACGGATCAAGCCCGAACGCCTGGAAGATATAATCCGCTGGACGGACGAGGCGGGCATACTCAGCGGCCTCGAGATAATACTCGGCTTCCCCGGCGAAACGCGGGAAGACCTCCAGATCACCGTGGATTTTATCAACAGGAACAAGGCTTACCTCAATACGGTCTACTGCAATATCCTCTATGTCGAAAAGACGAGCAAACTGTATTCTTTCCCAGAAAGGTACGGGATCAAGAACCTCTCGGACGTCGCTTACAGCGACGCATCGCTGAGCAACCTGAAGCTCGGCTACGACGAGATCAACGGCCTGAGCTGGGAAGAAAGACTGAAGTATATGGCCAGGGCCCACGACTACGTGCTGGCGGAGACCGGCAATGAAGATTTCAAGCCGCTCTATTACGAGCACGAGCATTTGATGTTCTATCTATATTCGAAATTCAAGGACAAGAAAAAGATCGTGGACGTCTTTAACGCGATAGGCAGGGCCGTATCCTAGCGCCATTACCGGTGCCGCGTCGGTGACGGCCGGTATTTCTTGAAGAAACTTGTCCGCGTCCGTCAATAATGGTATAATTTTGTGGAACCACCGGGACGGGAGATGTCCGCGTCCCGGATCATTCACCGTTCGTTTTGCCCCGCCCCGTTTTTTTGAAGGAGTGAACTGTATGATCACTATTTACCTTGATAAAGAACTGGACACTTTGATCTACACCGTAGTAGGAGACGTGGTCTACGCTGAGATCCGCGACGTGATAGATACTTATTACAAGGGCAAGCTTACAAAATACACCATCGGGGACTATTCCCAGGCGAACCCGACCAAACACCTGAGCGGGGAAGAAACCCAGCAACTGGGGCTTCAGGTAAAGTCGCTGGCCGCTAAGCGCCCGAACGGGATCGACCTGCTGGTCGTGCCCGGGATCGTCCAGTACGGCGTGGCCAGGATGTACAAGACTTACTCCGAGATGCCCGGCAACGGCGCCCAGAAACTAAGGCTTAGAATATTCAATAAAAAAGAAGACGCGCTCGCCTTCATCCGCCAGAACGAACAACCTCCCAAAGAAGACAAATAAAAACAAAAAAATGGCGACCATTGCCCGCTAATGCGCGGAGACAAAAAGTCGCCATTTTGAATCTATTTATGTTTATTGCTTCTTTTCCATCATCTTTTTCTTGTGTTCCGCCATCATCTGGTCGTACTTCGTGGCCTGATCGGGTGTAAGGACCGCCTTTATCTGGGCGTCTTGCGCTTCTTTCATCCTTTCCCGAGACTATCTACGGGAACATTGTATAACTATCGGCCTGAAAAGACACTGCCCCTTTTTTACAAAACAATGACCTTTTTCCACGGCATTTTCTCCTATTGAAAATCGAGAACAGAGAATGGAGAAGAAGACGGGCTTATTTATCCTCCAGAAGTTCTCTCTTCTCGCAGTGATTGGCTTCTTCTCTGTCTTTAGCCCGCCCGGCTGATTTCCCGCAATTAAATGGTATAATCCCGAAGAAGCCCCCTGAATGTTCGCGGGGGAGAGCGCCGGAATATGTGTTGGAAGAAAAAAATTATGAACCTGAAAGCTCTGGGCTGGAACGAATTTCACCAAAAGCATTTTGACGAGCTCAAAACCCCCGATTCTTTCCCCGCGAGGATAGCGAAATCGCAGAGGGAAAAATACCTTGTCTACTGCGAGTCCGGCGAACTGAAGGCGGACATTCCCGGGAAAATGCGTTTTAACGCCGGCAGGAAGGGCGATCTTCCCGTAGTCGGCGACTGGGTCGCGGCGGAGCTCAGGCCCGGGAGCGATTCCGCGCTTATAGTCAGCATTCTGCCGAGAATGAGCAAGTTCTCCAGGAAATCGGCCGGCGGCACTACGGATGAGCAGGTATCGGTCGCGAATATCGACACCGCTTTCCTTGTCAACGGCCTGGACGGGGATTATAACCTCCGGCGTATCGAGCGTTACCTCGCCCTCGCCCGGGAGAGCGGCGCCAAACCCGTTATCGTGCTCAACAAAACCGATATGTGCCCGGACCTGGAAGCAAGAATCGCCGAAGTGCGTTCAGTCGCTCTCGAAACGCCCGTGCTCACGCTCAGCGCCCTCAAGAACGAGGGCTTCGAAAAGTTAAGCGAATATATTTTGCCGGGCGCGACCATCGCTTTCCTCGGCTCATCGGGAGCGGGCAAGTCCACGATGATAAACCGCCTGCTCGGGGAAGAGAAACAGGCGGTCGGCGCCGTGCGCGAGTCGGACAGCCGCGGAAGGCACGTGACCAGCCACCGGGAACTGATACTCCTCCCCGGAGGGGGCGTCGTCATAGACAATCCCGGTTTCCGCGAGCTTCAGTTGTGGGTGAACGAAACAGCTCTCAACGACACTTTCAACGATATTATGGAACTCTCTTCCGGCTGTAAATTCGGCGGCTGCACGCATACGCACGAGCCCGGCTGCGCGATCCTCGCCGCGATAGCGGGCGGTGCGCTGGACAATAACCGCCTGCTGAGCTTCAACAAGCTTAAAAAAGAACAACAGGCCCTGGCCGCCCGTAAAGAACAGAACGCGAACAACGCGAATCAAATAACCGAAAAACAGCAAAGCCGGAAATTAAAACAATTCAAAACCCGCAGAAGCAATAACAGGTTCGACCGTTAAGCGGGCGTCGGCCTGTCACCCCCAAAAAACGTTATTGATTATCCCGTACCGGCTTTTCGGAAATTGTCAGCGCTCAAACTGCCTGCAAAGACTCCGCTCTTTTCGCTATTCACTCTCAAAAACATCCCCTCGTCTTCTCGCCGATTCCTGAGCAGGTCCGGTTGTTTCCTCTCCTTAGTTCAAGGAGAGGATTGAGGTGATGATTTCTCCTATTTCGGACGTAAAAAAAGACGGCCAGTGCCCGCTCATTCGCGGAGCATCGAGGCCGCCTTTTTTAAGCTTAAGATAAGTTATTTATCTCTTATCCATCTTCGCTCTGTGCTCGATCATCATCTGGTCGTACTTCGTCTGCTGTTCCGGCGTAAGGACCGCCTTTATCTGCGTATCCTCTGTAGCGCGTATATCTTTCATATCCGCGTCCATCTTCACCATCAGGGCCTTTTTCTGCTCGGCGGTTCCCTTAAATATAGTGGAGACCTGATCCTTCTGCGTGGGCGTAAGGGCCAGTTTGTCGGTCATCATATCAAGCCTGGTGGCCTGCTTTTTGACCATCTTCTGCTCCATAGTCGCCTTTTCCTTCTCCGACTTGCCCATTCCCATATCGTCCGCGAATACTGCTCCGCAGAAAAGCATGGCAATGGCTCCGGCTAGTGCTACAGGTATCATTTTTTTCACTTTCTTCACCTCCCCTTTTCACAACTGTGAGTTATTACCATTGTATAACTATAAGTCCTGGAACGTACTGACCGATCTTCGTCGAATTATGACCATTTTCTACGTGGAAAAATGTTATGTCCTATTCTTTGCATTATAGGGCTTACCGTAAAAGGGGTCAATTATACCCAGGTATAATACGGCCTGGCCTATCCGTCCCCGGTTCATCGTCACCCGCCACGTTTGATTGAATGAGCAGTTCCCCCTCTTTTGTACTAAGAGGGGGCGAGGGGGAGTTTGAAGTAATTCTTTCCCTTATTCTCTCTCCTCTCTATTCTCGTTTTCGCATTTTATTAGAGTTTTATAAATATGCTCTTGACAAAATACGGAAATGATACTAGAATATTACTGAAGTGATATCCAAATGATATTAAGAGGAGGGCTAATGGAGAGCGAAAAGAGCCAACAGAACAAGCCTTCGATTTGGTATGTGGTGGTAGGATTAAAGGGTGACGGAAGCCCGCAATGGCTCGCCAACGCGGAATCATTAAGGAAAGCCGCGGAAGTCCGGAAGAAGTATCTGGAAGAATTGAAGATGACAGGCGCGTGCGGTTACGTCTCCGTCGCGAAGATGATAAGCTTAAAATGGGTTGCTTAAGGCCTCTAGAATAAGAAGCTTAACATAACCGGGCTTGCTGAAGAAGACCGGCTTTAGTTTTTTGTTTGTTTGGAGCAATGCATGGCAGAAAAAAAAGAAGGAAAAACAATTACAAACCAGATAGATCCCGGAATATATAACCTGGACCAGCTATCCGTTCAGCTTTCTGTCCATAAGACAGCCCTCAGAGACCTTATCTCGAGCAAACAGCTTAAAGCCCGCAAGATCGGCAAGAGATTCTTCGTCAGCCGTTCCGCCCTTGAAGAGTATGTAAATGCCGGGAAACCGTAGTGGTTTTAGTTGATTATATCCCCTCTTTAGATAAAGAGGGGAAAAAGGGGAGTTTGAGATATTCATCCTTATTCACTCTTCTCATCATGCCTGGCAATAGCAGTTTTGCCCGGATCGTTCAATTGTGCAGCAGGTTGTTGCACAATTGACGTGGTATTACTAGCGACTGACGACGGTGTTAGATGGATAATTGGGAAGTGTCCCTAATTTATATGATTACCAATAAAATGGAAATAACTTTAGCCGTCAGGGAAGACCTTAAAGAGATCCTCGCTCTTCAGAAGCTCGTATACATGGAAAACGCCGAGCGTTACAATAATTACACCATCCCGCCCCTTGTCGAGACGATCGAGGAAATGGAAAATGTCTTCACCTTCAGCCGTTTCCTGAAAGTCGTCGAGAACGGAAAAATAATCGGCAGTATGAGGGCTTACGCCAAAGAAGGCACTTGCTACATCGGCAGGGTGGCCGTCCACTTGGACTTCCGGGACAAAGGAATAGGCAGGCAGATGATGGGCAGGATGGAATCTCTGTTCCCTGATGTCAAAAGGTTTGAACTGTTCACCGGCATTAAAGACGAAAAGAACCTTCACTTTTACGCCAAGCTCGGCTATACAAAGTTCCAGGTCCCCGGCCTAGACCCGAACCTGGTATGTCTGGAAAAAATACAGAAGTGAAAGATTCCTTGTCGCCCCGTGTAATGGTGTCAGGCTTCTCTAACTTCACTAATTTGACTTTTTGTGTTTGAAAATAGTATTATCTATTTTATGGGAAGAAAACCAAGGTTGCACGTAGAAGGTGGACTGTACCATATAGTAACCCGTGGAAATAATCGAAAAGAAATATTTAAAGATGATACTGATTATTCCACATTCCTGGAAACCCTTTTAAAAATAAAGAAAATAACATCATTCAATCTGTATGCATATTGCTTGATGCCAAACCATTTTCATTTATTATTAGAGGTTCAGTCAATAAGCACTTCCACCATTATACAGCGTTTGCTAACTTCCTACACTAAGTACTATAATAAAAAATATAAAAAGATAGGTCATCTATTTCAAGGACGATACAAGGCGATCCTTTGTGAAAAGGACAGCTATCTTCTGGAACTTGTAAGATATATACATTTAAATCCATATAGGGCAGGGCTGGTAAGGAAACCCAGCGACTGGACCTGGAGCGGACATAAAGAATATCTAGGCCAAAGCGAAAATAAAGTGCAGGATATTAGTGAAGTTCTAGGGATATTGAGTGATAACATTAAGCACGGTGTATTGAAGTATCAGGAATTCGTACAAGACGGCAGCCGGATGGGAAAGAAGAAGGACTATTATCCGCAAGAGAATATGCCTTATCTTGGAGATGATAGGTTTGTGGAAGACATTTTGATCCGGCATATTGATTTAATAAACAGGATAGCGCCAAGATACGAAGTGAAGGTAAAAAAATCATTAAATGAGGCGGCATTGGATATTGCAAAGAAGTATAATGTATCTGTTGACTCGCTTTGCGGAAAGGTGCGAATAAAGGAAGTATCTACGGCTAGAAAAGAGTTTATAAGAAGTGCGGTCGGTTTGGGTTACAAGGGAATACAAATTGCGGGGTTTCTCGGATGCGCTCAGAGTTACATTACAAAGTCAGTTAGTGAAGTTAGGGAAGCCTGACACCGATACCTCAGGTGTACGGAGCTTGAACAACAAATGACCGAAGAAGTCAAACTTAACGAAGCGATCCGCAATAATCTTGCAAAACTTGATATCAAGGGGTAAGAAATGGAAAACAATAAATCTGAGATTTTGTTATACACCTCTGAAGATGGCAAAATGCACATTCAGGTGCATTTACAGGACGAAACCGTTTGGCTTACGCAAGATCAGATGGCCGAACTCTTCGATAAATCAAAATCTACGATTAGCGAGCACATAAGCAATATATACGAAGAAAAAGAGCTTGACAAATCAACAACAATAAGAAAATTCGGAATTTCCGAATTATCTACAAAACCTACGAATTACTATAACCTTGATGTTATTATCTCTGTAGGTTACAGAGTAAGCTCTCCGCGCGGCACAAGATTCCGTATCTGGGCTACACAAAGGCTTAAAGAATACATTGTTAAAGGTTTTACAATGGATGACGAGCGCCTTAAACAGGCTGGCGGCGGCAACTACTTCGATGAACTTCTTGCCCGCATCCGCGATATTCGTTCTTCAGAAAAAATATTCTGGCGGAAAGTGCTTGAGATATACTCTACCAGCATAGACTACGACCCAAACACTAAGGTATCGCATGAGTTCTTTTCTGTAGTTCAAAACAAAATGCACTGGGCGGCGCACGGGCATACCGCCGCGGAAGTCATACTCGCACGCGCAGACGCTGATAAACCCAATATGGGTCTAACATCCTGGACGGGTATTGCACTCGCAAAAGCCGATACTTCCATAGCTAAAAATTACCTTAAAACCGAAGAACTCGACGCACTTAACCGTATAGTTTCAATGTATCTAGATTTCGCAGAGCTTCAGGCGCTTAATCGTAAACCCATGTACATGAAAGACTGGATTTCAAAGCTCGACGCATTTCTGCAACTCAGCGAAAGAGAAATCCTAACTCATCCCGGTTCGGTTAGCCATAAACATGCAATTGAAAAAGCTTGCGTAGAATACGAAAAGTATAGAAAAATTCATACTCTTGATATTACTCCAGTTGAAAAGCATTTTTTGGAAGCAGTAAAAGAAGTTAAACAACTTGAAAGCTCAAAGAAAAAACCAAGAAAATCTAATAGAAAATGAGGCTAGAAAATGGCGAATAATTTAAATTTAAGCGATATCGTTAAATGCGGCGTACAAATTGAAAAAAACGGCAGGGACTTTTACGATCACGCATCTAAATCGGTAAAGGCGGAAAGGGTAAGACAGGTATTTGAATATATTTCTAACGAAGAACAGCTCCACATCGCGGTTTTTGAGGGTATCCTGGGTAATATTGATGAAAGTTCTAAACCCGCCGTAAAATATCCTGACGGCTACGCCGAATATTTGCTAGCGCTTATGGAAGAGAATGTATTTACAAAAAACAAACAAGGCTATGAGCTGGCAAGAACCATAAGGAACGATAAGCACGCGCTTGAACTCTCTCTTGCGGTAGAAAAAGATACCCTGCTATTTTGCCACGAACTGAAAAAACTGCTCGATGCCGGTTGCCAGAATGATATAGATAAACTTATCGCCAACGAACAAGACCATTTCAATAAGCTATCCGAAGTATATAAAGGCTTCAACAAATTCGGAGTAAACAGGGGATAGTAATAAGTGGTTTTTTAAGTTAGTGAAGTTAGAGAAGTCGCAGATCTGGAACAGTCGCCGGTTGTTTGGAGACCACCTACGTCTCAATGGCGGGCCTGTCACGGAAATTATTAGGAGAATCAATCGATGTCAGATATCAAACGAATAACTAATAAAATCAAGAAATTTAGAGATGAACGTGATTGGCTGCAGTTTCATAATCATAAGGATATGGCACTTTCACTTACTCTTGAAGCAGCTGAAGTACTGGAACACTTCCAATGGAAATCAGCGGATGAAGTAAAAGTCTATGCTAAGACTCATAAAGATCAAATCGGCGAAGAACTGGCAGATGTAGCAGCATATCTATTTGAGCTCTCGGATAATCTGGGAATAGATTTGGCAAAGGCTATAGAAAAGAAACTCAAAAAGAATACTATTAAATATCCAGTTCATAAAGCAAAAGGCAAACACACCAAATACAATAAACTATGATAGTGTATACAAATACAAAACTGGGTTTTCTTAAAGATGCTTCCACCGGGATAGAAGATATGATTCGTCAATCTGTCAAAGAGCGACTCAATCGCGATATAAAACCTGGCAATAGTGAATATGAATCCTGGAAAAACTCACTTGGAAATGCGATGTATCATGTAATGAATACCGATAAAATTCCCGATGATGCAGGTATTGCAATTGAATATTCAATTCCCAGAACCAAAAACCGCATAGATTTTATTATTACAGGGCAAGATGAGACCGGGAAAGAAAAAGTTATTATTATTGAGCTAAAACAGTGGACGGATGTTACCATTACAGATAAAGACGCGATGGTTCTTACCCGATTTAAAAAAGGTTCAAGCGAAGAACTGCACCCCTCCTACCAGGCATGGTCGTATTCAACACTTCTAACTGGCTTTAATGCTACTGTCTACGAAGAAAATATTGGGTTAGAGCCCTGTGCTTATCTGCACAATCATATTGATAACAACGTAATTACAAATAGGTTCTACGGTGACTATTTGGAGAAAGCCCCTGCTTTTTGCAAAGGCGACAAGGAAAAGCTCCAACAGTTCATCGCAAAGTTTGTTAAACATGGTGATTCGAAGCACACCATCTACAGAATAGATAATGGACAAATTCGACCATCCAAGAATCTTGCAGACAGTCTTGTATCAATGATCAAGGGCAATCAAGAATTTGTAATGATTGACGAACAAAAGATTGTCTATGAAACCGCACTTTCATTAATTAAGAAATCTGCCGATAATAACAAGAATGTGCTTATAGTTGAGGGTGGCCCTGGAACAGGCAAGTCTGTTGTCGCGATTAACCTACTTGTCGCAGTAACAAAAATTGGCCTGAATACGCAGTATGTAACAAAGAATTCAGCCCCACGCGCCGTCTTTGAAGCAAAGCTAACCGGTTCACTGAAAAAGTCTGCAATTTCAAATATGTTTTCCGGCTCGGGTTCATATGTTGAATGTGAACGGAATGTATTTGATGGGCTGATTGTAGACGAGGCACACCGCCTTAATGCAAAATCCGGTATGTTCAAGAATTTGGGCGAAAATCAGATAAAGGAAATAATTGAAGCCGCCAAATGTTCAGTTTTCTTTATTGATGAAGATCAAAAAGTTACCTGGCAGGACATTGGCGAAAAAGAAGAAATCGAAAATTGGGCAGATAAACTCGGCGCAAAAGTACAACATCTTAAACTTGAATCCCAATTCCGCTGCAACGGCTCAGATGGCTATCTTTCTTGGCTTGATAATATATTGCAGATACATGACACCGCCAACACAACGCTTGAAGGCATCAAATATGATTTCAGGATAGTTAACTCACCAAATGAGCTACGCAATATAATATTTGCAAAGAACAAAATCAACAATAAGGCGCGCCTTGTGGCAGGTTACTGCTGGAATTGGGTAAGCAAAGCCGACAGGTCTCTTAAAGATATTTCAATTCCAGAACACAATTTTGAGATGAAGTGGAATCTGTCTACCGACGGCAACAAATGGATAATATCGCCAAACTCGGTAAGCGAAGTTGGCTGCATTCATACCAGCCAAGGTCTTGAAGTTGATTATATCGGTGTTATCTTAGGCCCGGATATGGTGATAAGAGATGGGAAGATGCTAACACTGCCCGAAAAACGAGCCTCAACAGATGCCTCTCTCAAGGGTTATAAACAACAGTTAAAGCTTAACCCGGAAGAAAGCCGAAAGAAAGCCGATGAACTAATAAAAAACACCTATAGAACCCTTATGACCCGCGGTCTGAAAGGCTGTTACGTATATTTTTGCGATAAAGAAACAGAGACATATTTTGTAAACCAATTACCCAAGCCTGCACTGCAAGCGAAAGAAGCAACTATTGTCAAGACTAAGTCCGCTTTGCAACTAATATCTCCGGAAGACATCAAGGATGCAGTGAAGTATAAAGAATACCTACCTGTATATTCCCTGGAAGCCGCTGCGGGCGGCTTTGGCAAGGGGGCAGATGTGCAAGAACAGGGCTGGGTTAAAATAACAAGCAAAAGCAAACTAAACAACAGAATGTTCGTAGCAAAAGTTGTTGGTCACTCAATGGAACCTTTAATCGCAGATAATAGTTATTGTATATTTAGATCGGATGTCGTTGGCTCAAGGCAAGGAAAAATAGTTTTAGTTCAACATCATAGTATTAAGGACGTGGAAACAGGCGGGACATATACCGTCAAAAAATATAGAAGTGATAAAAAATATAATAAAGATGAAACATGGCAACATGAGAAGATTATTTTAGAACCATTAAATAAAGATTTTAAATCAATAGTTATAACGCAGGGTGAAGATGATGAGTTTAGGGTAATTGCTGAATTTGTTTCTGTCTTGTAATGAAATATTAGTAACAAGGAATGATATGACAAGATCGTATTACGCGGACACAGTAGATAATTTTTTAAATACAAATTCTGATGAGATAATTGGTAAACTTGCGAAGAGTAATGATTTTTCTTTGGAGCAATCTCAGCGCGATGCGTGGATTGAAGAGATTAAAATACTTAAATCTGTTCTGGTCGAGCAAAAAGGTTCGATTTACTTTGAGTACTCAATCCCGCGAATGGGCAAAAGAATAGATGTGGTGTTGCTTATTGGGTCAGTAATATTTGTTCTTGAATTTAAAATTGGCGAGCATGAATTTACTTCTTACGCGATAGATCAGGTTTGCGACTATGCACTTGATTTGAAGAACTTTCATGAAACTAGTCACGACCATTATATTGCACCGATTTTAATCGCGACCAAAGCAGACCAAAATATTTTTTCTGTAGCTACGACACCGCACAATGATAAACTCCTCATTCCAATCAAAACAAATACAAAACAACTCGGCCAAGTAATTGAAAGCGTTTTGCAATTTTCGGAAGACAAAAATATCGACAATATACAATGGGAAAAGGGACGTTATTGTCCAACACCTACCATTATAGAAGCAGCAATGGCGTTGTACAATCATCATTCTGTCGCTGAGATATCTCGCAATGATGCCAGTGCAATTAATTTAAGTAAAACTTCAGAGGCAGTTTCCGCTATTATCAATTCATCAAGAAAGAACAAAAAAAAGTCTATTTGTTTTGTAACTGGTGTTCCGGGTGCGGGTAAAACACTAGTAGGTCTTAATATTGCTACAACCCATATTGATAAAAAAGTGATTTATACAGTGTTTATCTTTCAGGAAACGGCCCCCTAGTTGCTATTCTCCGCGAAGCATTGGCTCGTGATAAAGTGTATCGCGTTAAAGAAAGAGGTGGCAAGTGCAAGAAAGGTGTGGCAATGAGCGAAGTCAAAATGTTTATTCAAAATGTCCACAATTTTCGTGATGATTGTCTTGTTGATCCAAAATCACCACCTCTTGAACACGTAGCATTATTTGACGAAGCACAGCGTGCATGGGATAAACAACAAACAGCTAATTTTATGCGCAGGAAAAAAAGCACACCCAATTTTAATCTCTCCGAGCCAGAATTTTTAATATCATGTCTTGATAGACATTCTGATTGGGCTGTAATTGTTTGCCTTGTGGGTGGTGGTCAAGAAATTAATACTGGTGAGGCAGGAATCGTTGAATGGATTGATGCATTAAATCGTTCATTCCCAGATTGGCATATATATATATCGTCACGCTTGCATGATAGTGAATATGGGGCCGAGGAAACAGTTAGAAAACTGAAATCACGTAAAAATGTAATAGATAATACCTCTTTGCATCTTTCTGTCTCGATGCGTTCATTCCGGGCTGAGAATGTGTCATTGTTAGTAAAGCAACTACTTGATTGTGATTCTGATAGTGCAAAACAAACTTTAAAAAATATTGAAAATAAATATCCCATCGTAATTACTCGTGATATTTCCAAAGCAAAACAATGGTTAAGAAAACAAGCTCGCGGTTCGGAACGTTATGGAATTGTGGTTTCATCTCAAGCAGAACGATTGAAACCTTATGCAATAGATGTAAAATCACCGATGGATCCTATTCATTGGTTTCTTGATGATAAGGAAGATACGAGGTCTTCGTATTACTTGGAAGATGTTGCTACGGAGTTTCATGTTCAAGGGTTAGAACTTGACTGGGTTTGTATTACTTGGGATGCTGATTTCAGATACTCAGATAAAAGCTGGGAACATAGGTCTTTTTGTGGAAAGGGTTGGAATTATATTAGGAAAAAAGAACGGCAAATATATCTCCAAAATGCCTATCGTGTTCTTCTAACGCGTGCAAGACAAGGCATGGTAATTGTGATTCCAAAGGGTGATAAAGATGATCCAACACGTAACCCGATGTTTTACGATCCAACTTTTGAATATCTACAAGAAATCGGCTTTAAAATAATTTAAATACAATATAAGACATTAGATCAATGATGGGAGCATGATATGCCAAATAAAATCAAATCAAACCTTTCTGGAGTGGCTGGCGAGTATTTTGTCGCGGGAGAATTGAGCAGGCGTGGCTATATTGCTTCAATCACTTTAAGGAATAGCAAAGGTGTTGACATATTGGCTACCAACGAGACAGCTAGCAAGTCTGTGGGAATACAGGTTAAGACTAACCAAGGGCACTTGAAGTTCTGGGTATTGCATAGGAAGGCGGAAAAATATTATTCTAAAAACCTTTTCTATATACTTGTTAATCTGAACGATGGCGGAATACCTGATTTCCATATTGTTCCAAGCAAGATAGTGGCCAACTCGATCTCACAAGGGCATAGAAAGTGGTTAAAAACACCTGGTAAAATGGGCCAAAAGCATAACGATACAACGATGCGTAATTTTAAAGACCTTGAAGATAAATATTTGGGTCGTTGGGATCTGCTTGGACTATGAAAGTGAAAAAGCATGGCCCTCCTACGTTGAAGCTTCGGAATGGCAAGGACTTTAGCAACAAGCTTATTAGTCCATTCGTACCGGGACGATGACGGCAAGCCAAGGCACAGTACCTTGGCCTACCTGGGCAAGTCCGGGGAGCTCAAACCCGGGCACATAGAGGCGATTTTGTTTTATGCGAATAAGGTTAAGGCATCTAAATGAAAAAGAACTTAGGACCATTGGATAGATTTATACGGCTTGTCGCGGGGAACGTTTTGATATTTATGACTCTTTTCGGGCTTCTGGCAGGGAAGGGGAACAACTGGTTTTTCGTGGTGGGAGTGTTCATGCTCGGGACAAGTTTTTTTGCCTTCTGCCCTATATATGCCTTGCTGGCGCTGTCTTCGAACCGCAGGGATTGATCCCTCAATGGCGAAGGCAGTTCGGAGTTCGTAGTTGGTAGTTCGTAGTAACAATGGCTGTAGTGATATGGGGTTTACACTCCTACAGGAACGAATTGGGTGAGCCGAGGCACAGGACTTTGGCCTGCCTTGTAAAGAATAAGGGGTCAGGTCTTTACATTTAGCATTTAAGAAACGGTGTAGGCTTGAGCTGTTGTACTTATTGTAATATGGGGATCCCCCTGATCACCCTTGCCGCGAGATAAAGGATATTAACAATGTCGTTAACACTTTTTACCGAACAGGATATTTATCTGTTTAAAGAAGGGAACCATTTCCGGCTGTACGATAAGCTGGGTTCTCACTTTATGGTGCACGAAGGCCAGGAGGGCGTGTATTTTGCCATATGGGCGCCCAACGCGGAAAGTGTCTCCGTGATAGGGGAATTTAACGGTTGGGACACAAAGAAAAACGCTTTAGGTATCAGATGGGATAATTCCGGAATTTGGGAAGGTTTTATTGCCGGGGTTAAAAAAGGGACGCTCTATAAGTATCATGTTGTGTCAAAATACGACCAGTACAAAGTTGATAAATCGGATCCGTACGGCTTTATGTGGGAAGTCTCGCCGGATACTTCTTCAAAGGTGTGGGAGTTAGACAATAAATGGAACGATAAGCAGTGGATGGATAAAAGAAAAAAGAATAACGGGTTAGACGCCCCGATGTCCATATACGAGGTGCATTTAGGTTCGTGGAAAAAGGCCGCGCAGGAAAATAACCGGTTCTTAACTTACCGCGAAATGGCGGAGCAATTAGTCGGGTACGTAAAAGAGATGGGGTTTACTCATGTTGAATTCATGCCTGTCATGGAGCACCCGTTTTACGGGTCGTGGGGATACCAGATAACGGGATATTTCGCCGCCACCAGCAGATATGGAACGCCGCAGGACCTTATGTATCTTATTGACCGCCTGCACCAGAACGATATCGGGGTGATATTGGACTGGGTGCCTTCGCATTTTCCGGCCGACTCGAACGGTTTGATATACGGAGACGGGACGCATTTGTACGAACACGCCGATACCAGAAAAGGCTTCCAGCCTGACTGGCAGAGCTACATATTCAACTACGGCAGAAATGAGATAAGGAATTTTCTTATAAGCAATGCCATGTTCTGGCTTGATAAATATCACGCGGACGGTTTGCGGGTAGACGCGGTCGCCTCCATGCTATATCTCGACTATTCCAGAAAAGACGGCGAGTGGGAAGCTAATAAATACGGAGGCAACGAGAACCTTGAAGCCATAGCCTTCCTTAAACGGTTGAATGAAGCCGTATACATGGATTTTCCCGACGTGCAGGTAATAGCGGAGGAATCGACGGCCTGGCCCCTGGTAACGAGGCCGCTGTATATGGGCGGTTTGGGTTTCGGCATGAAATGGAACATGGGCTGGATGCACGATATACTCGATTACATGTCCAAAGACCCTGTTTACAGAAAATATCAGCAGGGCCAGCTGACGTTCAGCCTATGGTACGCGTTTAAGGAGAACTTTCTGCTGGCTTTATCCCACGATGAAGTGGTTTACGGCAAACATTCACTGCTTGAAAAAATGCCGGGCGACGACTGGCAGAAATTCGCGAATTTAAGGCTTCTTTACGGGTATATGTACACGCATCCGGGCAAAAAGCTTTTGTTTATGGGCGCGGAGTTAGCGCAGAGAAGCGAATGGAGCCACGAAAGAAGCCTGGATTGGGATCTGCTGCAGTATGCTCCGCACAAAGGCATGCAGGAATGGGTAAAGGACTTAAACACTGTTTACAAACAGGAAGCCGCTCTGTACGAAAACGATTTTGACGCGAACGGTTTTGAATGGATAGCCAATAACGACTACGAACAGAGTGTTATTACTTATATCAGGAAAGGGCGCGACGCGAAAAGCGCGCTGATAGTTATTTGTAATTTTACGCCGATGGTGCGGTATAATTACAGGCTTGGGATACCGTTTGCCGGGACATACAAAGAAGTGCTTAACAGCGACGGGAGCGTATACTGGGGCAGTAACGTCGGCAACGCCGGGCAGGTTAGCTCAGACCCTGTCAGGTTTAATCAATTCAACGATTCTATTTCCCTGACCGTTCCGCCGCTCGCGATACTAATATTGAAATTAGTTTGAATCGATAATAAATATGGGACGTAGTCAAATAGACAAATAGTACTGCTGACACCATACACAACGCGCTTTGACGTTGATATAATAATCTAGTATAATTTTATTATGAAAATTGTAACCGATACGATATCTCTTGATGAACTTAAACAAATGTCCACCGTCATTTTTGACAATATGGTGAAAGCCGTTGTTGACGTGGATCGAGAGGTTTTTGCGGTTGATGCCGAACTTCACTCCGACCTTGAAGCGCTGCTTATTGAGGATGGTTCCGGCCAAAAAAATCTTTGGGGTGTAAACTTTTATCCGGAACTGCAGGGGGATGATTTTATAGAATTTGACTCTATGATCAACATGCGCCCGTCACAAGGCAATAAAAGCCGCGGAGTTGATGATGAGCAAATTCGCAAAAAGATAGCCTCAATAGTGTCGAAAATGGTGAAGAAATGAGTATCCAGCACAAAGAACTTGCCAACGGTCGGTGGAATACACTGAAATTTGTTGAGCAAATGGCGAACATAGGCAGTGAGATAGAACGTTCCCTGAACTGGCGGGTGAAAAGCAATGCCGCTTACAGCCAAAAGGCGTTTGAACGCGCGTTGGAACTGCTTGACTTGACCTTGGATGACGCGAGGAATGTAAAACGCTTAAAAGAAGTTGCCCGTGTCCGTGAAGCTGCCGTTGATTTCTTTGCCGGTTCAAATCAGTTCTCTTCTTCTGATATATTATGGAGAAAATATTTCCTGCCTTTCACATTCGCAGCCCGCAGAACCCGCTGAAGCTTTGGCGTCGCAACGTTCCGCCAGGAGCGCCGCCAGGTATGTTGCCGGCGGGTCTTTTTTTGGTAAAACATCTATGTGGAAATAGTGGGGTCATGTCTTTACTTTTCGCATCAGAATAAGGTCCAAAGGAACAACTCAAATGCCGGTAGAGATAGGAAAACTAAATACCTTACGGGTAACTAAACTAGTAGATATCGGCGCGTATCTTGACGGCGGGGAGCGGGGCGAAATATTACTGCCCAAGAATACCATGCCCGAGGGCCTCGCGGTTGACGGCACTCTAGAGGTGTTCATATATTTTGATTCAGAGAGTCGTATTATTTCCACCACCAGAAGGCCGTACGCGATGGTGGGGGAAACGGCTTATTTAAAGGTGGTCTCTACAAGCTCTTTTGGCGCTTTCCTGGACTGGGGATTGCCTCAAAAAGACCTGCTGGTGCCTTTCTCTGAGCAGAATAAGCCGATGACGGCGGATAAATTCTATTGTGTGTTCATATACACCGATAAACGCACCGGCCGCATCGTGGCAACGGCGAAGCTCGATAAATTTATAGCCGATCTAAACACGGATCTTAAGGACGGACAGAGCGTTGACCTCTTCATCGCGCAAGAAACGGAAATGGGTTATAAAGCGGTCATTAACAACACTCACTGGGGTATGCTCTATAAAAACGAGGTGTTCCAGAAACTGAAGATCGGCCAAAAGCTGAAAGGGCTCATTAAAAATGTCCGTGAAGACAAAAAAATAGACCTTTCCCTTTACGCGGCCGGCTATAAAAAAGTCGAGGACCTGCTGGATAGAATACTCGTGAGCCTCAAAGCAAATGACGGCTTTATCCCCCTCAACGATAAAACGCCGCCCCCGGATATCTACGCCTTTTTCGGGGTCAGCAAACAATCATACAAGAACGCCATCGGAGGGCTCTACAAAAAGAAGCTTATCAGTATTGACCCCGACGGGATCCGCCTGCTTCAAAAATAGTTTTTGATTCATTTAAAGGAGTTGAACATGTTAAGGCCAAAGTCGGTCAAGACTATAAACAATTATTTTACTCCGTTCGCCATCGTGCTTGTGTGCTCTGCCGCGTTCCTGGGCGCGCCTTCAAAAAGGAGGGTCGTTCTTTCCATCATTCTCATCATCCTTTCCGCCATACTTAATTTTACAACGGAATATTTTGCCCTGAAGAAGCAGGAGATCTCCCGGCTATTGATAAATATCCGCCTGATAACGAACTTTTTCGTGAATATCGCGCTTGTGTACATGCTAATTAATTTCTGGGGGCCTATGTGGCTCCTGTTCGTGCTGACCCCGGTCGCGACCGCTGTGTATGAGAACAGGCAAAAGACGGTCATTGTTACAGCCCTTTCGTGCCTGGCTTTAGCCGCAATATATTTCCACAATGGCCTGTACGGAGCAGGCTATTGGCTACAGGGGGCTGATCACGTGCTGTTCGTAGCCTTGTTGCCTTTCTTTATCAAATCACTGGCGGAAGAAGGCGAGCTCTGTGACGTTGAGAAAAAAGCATAATTGGCGGTATAAGGGGGATATAATGCCAAAGGAAATTATGGGAATCCGAAAAGATTTTGTAAATCAAATTAAGGGGATTATTGCCGAAGCGCGGAATAACGCTTTAAGGGCGGTTGATTACCATCGTGTTTTAATGTATTGGAATATCGGTAAAACCATTTTGGAAGAGCAACAGCAAGGCAAGGAGCGGGCTGAATACGGGACCTATTTGATAAAAAGTCTTTCAAAAGAGCTGGAACCCGAGCACGGGACAAGCTTTTCTATCAGGCAGTTGGAGCGTTGCCGGCAGTTTTATAAAGAATTCCCAATTGCGTCCGCACTGTGGACGCAATTCAGCTGGACGCACTATAAATTGTTATAGAGTTCAAAGAACAGGAAAAGCAGGACAAAACAGATGAGTGAAAATAATTCCAAGCCGGCCGTTGAGAACAAAGAGGGATGGAGTCAGGTAATGAGGTTTACGCGAACGTTGTCAGACTAATGATCTTTATCAAATTGATGGAAGGAGATCGAATGAAAAATAGAAATCTGAAGTCGTTGAGAGGCGGGATGTGCGGTTTATCGTTGTTGTCGTTGGTTTTCCTGGGTGGGTGCGCGACTATAGGGCGGGATTTTACGGCCACGGAGATACCTAAGATCCAGATAGGAAAGACTACCCAAGGCGACCTGCTGGCTATGTTCGGAACTCCCTGGAGGACCGGGATAGAGGACGGCAAGCAGACCTGGACTTACGGGAAATATCACTACAGCCTGTTCAGCGACACCACCGCGCAGGACCTGGTGGTGAGGTTCGACAGCAAGGGCGTTGTGTCTTCGTACACTTATAATACTACGGAACCGGAACAAACGAAGTAACTTAAATCCGAAATCAGAACTCCCCCTAACCCCTCTTTGAACTTAAAGAGGGGGGGATAGAGGAAAACAACGGACAGGAATAGAATTTCCAGTTATCAAGCACGAATTTTTAAAAAATAGCCAGTAAGCAAATAGAAAACTGAAAGATTTATATTAGGTGCTATTAAGAACTCCCCCTTCCCCCTCTTTGAACTTAAAGAGGGGGGATAGATAAAGGCATAAAGCAGAGAAATGAATAACACAACACGTTCAAAAAAAGCATTAGGCGAAAGAATTATAAACTTTTTCCTCGGAATACCCCGGCTGTTCTCCTTAAGCGAGTGGTCCGCCAGGCTTTTGCCTCTTCCCCGTATAAAAGGGGCTGAGACAAAGCCGGGGCTCGTGATGATACAAATAGACGGTTTATCCCGGGCGAAGATCGAAAAAGCGTTAGCTAATAACAAGATGCCTTTTCTTAAAAGACTCCTGGAGAATAATTTTTACAAACTTCACACCCATTACCCGGGGATGCCTTCGAGCACTCCTTCGGTCCAGGGGGAATTATTTTACGGCGTTAAACAGATCGTCCCGGGGTTCGCGTTCCTCGATAGGAAGAGCGGCAAGGTCTTCCGGATGTACGAAAGCGAGGCGGTCCTGGAGATCGAAAGACGGCTCGCGCTTAAGGGCGAGGGGCTCCTGGAAGGCGGCAGTTCGTATTCCAACATTTTCAGGGGCGGCGCGCAGGAATCGCATTTTTGCGTCACTTCCCTGGGATGGGACCAGTTGTGGAGGGACGTCAACCCCTTTAAATCTTTTATCCTGGCCCTGACCCATATCCCGTCAATGGCCCGGGTATTCGTATTTATGGCGCTCGAGTTCGCGATGGGAATTTTCGACTTCCTCCGGGGGCTGTTCAGCGACGAGAGTTTTATAAAAGAATTCCAGTTCATTTACGTCCGGGCCCTGATCTGCATCCTCCTGAGGGATCTCGCGTCGATGGGGGCCAAGATCGATATCGCGCGCGGCCTGCCCATCGTTCATTTGAACCTCATAGGTTACGACGAGGTCGCCCATAACCGCGGCCCGGCCTCACCGGCCGCCTTCTGGTCCCTGAAGGGGATCGACCGCGCCATCGCTAAGATCTACCGCGACGCCCTGCATTCTCCGCACCGCAGTTACGATATCTGGATCTACTCGGACCATGGGCAGGAAGACTCCGTTTCCTACGCGGTGAAATATAAAAAAAGCGTCGAGGACGCGGTGGCCGAAGTATTAAAAGGGTTCGAGGCCACTTTCGACCTGGAGCACACCGACAAGAACGTTGAACGGCTGCAGCGCGTCAGTTTCCTGGGGCTCTCGTTTAAAAAAAAGAATAACGGCGCCGCGAAGGATGATAAAGCGGGTTCCCCGGACAAGAAACTGGTAGTTACGGCTTTCGGCCCGAAGGGAGACATATATCTGCCGCGCAGGATGCACAAGGAAGAGCTGCACCGGTTCGCGAGGGAATTAGTAAACAAAGCTAATATCCCCGTTGTTATGGTGCCGGAAGAACCGGGCAAAGTACGCGCCTGGACGGAAGAAGGGGAATTCACCCTGCCGCGCGACGCGAAAAAAATATTAGGCGAGGGCCACCCGAATTTAGCCCGGCTCACGGAAGACCTTATAAACTTATGCCATCATCACGACGCCGGCGACCTGATCTTTATGGGCTCCAGGCCTGGACACAGGCCGATGACCTTTCCCGTGGAGCACGGCTCGCACGCCGGGCCCGGGCTTGAGGAGACGAGCGGTTTCGCCCTGCTTCCCGGCGACGTTGTTCTCAGGAAGAGGGAAGAGGCGTATTTAACGCCGCTGGACCTGCGCTTCGCGGCTTTGCGGTTCTTGAAACGCCCGCTCCCGAAAGAGCCGGAACAAGCCGCCGAGATTTTAATTCCGGAAAAGCTCAAGGCCGTCCCGGACACCCTCAGGGTTATGACCTATAACGTGCACTCCTGCGTCGGGACGGACGGTAAGATATCGCCGGAGAGGATCGCGCGCGCCATCGGCCGCCACGAACCGGATATCGTCGCGCTCCAGGAACTGGACCTGGGCCGCAAACGCACCGGCCAGGTGGACCAGACTCACCTGATAGCAAAAGAACTCGAGATGGCTTACCACTTTCATCCCCTGGTCGTAGTGGGCCAGGAACAATACGGCATTGCCCTGCTCAGCCGCTACCCGATGGAACTTATCCGCGCCGGGCGCCTGCCCGGAAACGCGAAAAATCCCAGAACGGAACCTCGCGGGGTTATCTGGGCGGTGATAAATGTCGCCGGGACCAAGGTCAATTTTTTCAACACGCACCTCGGGATCTTCCCGCGCGAAAGGATACGCCACATAAACGTCCTGCTCGGCCCGGAATGGCTATGCCACCCGGACCGCCTCGGCCCGGTGATCTTGTGCGGAGACCTCAACTCTTTTCCCTTTTCGCGGTTATACGGCAGTATAAAAAAAGTCCTCCGCGACGCGCAGAAAGAGCTTGACGATCACAGGCCCAAGGCGACTTTTTTCAGCCGTTACCCCGTCGCGAGGATAGACCACGTATTCGTCAGCCCGGAATTCGAGGTTGCGCGAGTGGAAGTATCAAGGACGGACCTCGATAAGATAGCCTCGGACCACCTCCCGCTGATCGTGGACCTGAAGCTCAAAAAAACATAGTCAGGTAATGATGCTCAGGAAATATATAAAGGAGAAATACGCGATGTCAAAACTGACGAAGATAGCGGACACTACTGTTACGTTAAAAGCCAATGTGTATTTTGACGGCAAAGTCGTCAGCCACACCATCGAGAACAAGGACGGTACGAAACAGACTATAGGGTTGATCTATCCCGGCAGTTACAACTTTAATACCGGAGCCCCGGAGCGTATGGATATTATTGCGGGTTCCTGCAAAGTCCGCGTTAAAGGACAAAGCGCTTGGGCCGAATATAAGGAAGACGCTTTTTTTGAAGTTCCCGGCAAGTCTTCCTTCGAGATCGTCGTCGAAAAAGGCATCGCAGAATACCTGTGTTCTTACGGCGAGGGTAAATAGCAGGGAGATCACATTTATTGTCACCTCTGCGAAGTCCCCGGCGAGAGAGCAAGCTATTGGCCTCGTCTCATTAGTGTTGATATATTACTTTATAAGTAATACTTGTAAGGTAAATATTTTATGATATAATATTACTGAGGAACGAATTTATGCCTGAAGTAAACTTGCAGTACACAGAATGTCTGAGGTGCGGACACAGATGGCTTCCAAGACGGAAGGAAGTAAGGATATGCCCGAAATGCAAAAGCGCATACTGGGATAAACCTAGGAAAGGGCAGGATTCCTCGCTCAAAGTAGAGGAACAACGGGCAGACTACAGGAATACAGATTTTGAAGATTTTCTGGGCCTGCTTAATGAACACGGAGTCAATTACTGCATAGTCGGGGCGTACGCTGTTGGTTTTTACGCTGAGCCGCGCACCACAAAGGATATTGACATTTTCGTCGGCATTTCTGACCAGGACGCCGAGGGATTATGCAAGGCTCTCAGAGAGTTCGGCTTGGATGATCCTTCCATCACACCCGGGCTTATCAAAACGAAAGGCAAATTATTCAGGATAGGAGCCCCGCCGAACAGGATAGAAATATTGAACGCTATTGACGGAGTTGTTTCAGCCGACGTTCTTGCGCGTAAAGTTAAAGGAAAGTACGGGCGGAAGGATGCGTTTTACATAGGGCTTGATGAGCTCATAAAGAATAAGCGGGCGATAAAGGGGAAAGATCTTAGAAAGAACAGCAGCGACGCGGTGGATTACGCTAACTTGCTTAAAGTAAGGCCGGCAAAGGACGGCGGGAAAAAATGAGAAAACTTGCTTTTAAGGCATTTAACAGTTTTAGTGAGTTAAAAAAAGATTATGAGGCGGAAGTCCGCGCGATGACGCCCGCGGAAAGGATAGCCTCAATGGAAAATCTGAGGCGGGATTACTTCCGGGTTAAGGGGCTGGCCGTTACGGACAAGGTTGAACGAATACTGGAAATTGGAGAAAATAATATAACACATAAACATGAAAGCAGGCCAAAAGGAGATAAATCAATATGAAAAGAATGTTCCGCGCCCGCTGGGTGTTTATTTTGTTCATTTCCTTCGCTTTTTATCTGCAAAGCGGGGTGTGCAGCGAGAAGGTTTACAACGCGGGCGTAGAAAGCAAAATAATAATGCAGAGCACGAAGACTGTCACCGGCCAGGATATGAAATATCCCGAGGCAAAAATGCCCGAGGTAACGTGCCTCAGGGTCAAGATCCCGCCCGGGCAGGAAACCGGCTGGCATTCTCACACGGTGCCGGGGTACTCTTACGTGATCTCGGGCGTCCTGACGCTGGAATACGCGAACGGCGCTGCAAAAGTATTTAAAGCCGGGGACGCTTTCACGGAAGTCGTTGATACCGCCCATAACGGGAGCAACAGGGGCGCGGAAGACGTTGTCCTGGTGGCATTTTTCACCGAGGATCACGCCGTGCCGTTCACCAAAAAAGAAGTCAAGCTGTAGAGTTTATATATTCTCCCCTCTTTTGTTCAAAGAGGGGGTGGGGGAGTTCAATCATACTTGCGGCTACGGTTCCCTAATTCCCCTTAATCCCCTCTTTATAAAAGAGGGGAGACTCACCCGGCCATTACCGATACCTCATCGTTGACGGTTGTGCGTAAAATCACGTTGCGATTCTAAAGATAATCCGTTATAGTTATTTTGCAGTGTCAGAGATGAGGGAGAACTAAATGTTCAGGCACGTTCTGCTGCTCGTGCTGGTCTCGCTGGTGTTAAATATTGCTTACGGTTCGATCAACGTGGCGCGGGCTGAGGTGGCTGACGGCTCCTACGAAGCAACCCAGGCGCGATTCGAAGCCGAAGCGCAGGCCGCGGAACAGGCCGCGCAGGAAAAAGCGGCGCTGGAAGCAAAAAAGGCGCAAAAAGCAAAGAAGGCCGCTAAACCCGCCGAAGTAGAACCGGTCAAAGCCGCGGACCCGGCTAAACTCGCGGCAACAGCGCAACCAGCTCAACCGGTCAAACCCCTTAAACCAGTCAAAGCTCCGCAACCGGCAAAACCAATTCCGCCCGTACAACCTCCAAAACCAGAACAACCGAATATACTCCTGCCGGTTACGGCCCCGGACAGTATGAAAGGCAGTTTTGCCGCCGGGATAAACTATCCCGGCCTCTCGCTCAGGTACGGTTTGAGCAAGAGCCTCGTGTTCGAGGGGAAATACCAGACGGGCGAGGGAATATCGCTGTACGGCCCGCGCGTGTATTATATGTTCTCAAGGAGTTCGCGCACCATAGTTCCCTTCATCGGCGGCGGATTCGACCTGGTCAGTTTCAAGGGGGAAGTGAGCGAAGGCACGGGCTTTGTTATGGAGCTCTTCGGCGGCGGAGAATACTTTGTCAACGACAGATTATCCTTCCAGCTCGATATCGGGCCCGCTTTCATCAATCTGACCGACAAGAACTATTCTATCGGGCAGGCCGGCGTGGAATACGTGGTGAATTTCGGCATAAACTATTATTTCAGACCCGGAGGGAAATAGGAAGATGAAAAAAAGTTTTATTATATTCATCACGCTGGCGGTGCTGGGCCCGGCGCTTTACGCGGGAGGCCTTCATTTCGGGCTGATCTCGGCCGTTAAAAGCCAGGTCAACGAGCTCGACAAGGCGGTAAAAGCAAAAAAAGACGCGCAGGCCGCCGCCGATTTCAAAGTCGCGCACTCCATAGTGGGTACGGCCGCGCGGGGCTGGGCGCTGTCTTCGGAAGTCGTAACTATAAAGGATTCCGCCGGCGTTTCCAAGAGCGTTAGGACCGACGCTAACGGTAAGTATTTCCTGGATTTTACCGGGCTCACACCGCCCCTGCTCATCACGATAACCGACGGGACCTCGGTGTATTTCAGCATAGCTTTTTCTTCCGGGGTGTGTAACATCAGCCCGGCGACCGACCTGGTGGTGAGGTCATATTTCCGGATCAACCTTGGCATCGCGGACTTGAAGGCCGCTTTCGATTCCAGTTTCTCGTCGCTGGGCAGCTTATCGCTCGCCCTCGAGCAGAAGATAAACGCGGTGCGCGACGTGATAACGAACATCATCTCTTCGATGCTTGCCAGGAACGGGCTTGACGCGGTGACGTTCGATATATTCATCTCGCCGTTCGACGCGAACAGCATCGGTTTTGACGGAGTGCTCGACCAGCTACAGATAGTCGTTAGCGGAAGCAGCGTTACCATAAGAGACACCTACGCCGGGACGCAGCTCTCGACTTTTACTTACACGGGCTCAGGCCAGAAGGTGCAGATCGTAAAAGATTATAACTCCACGCTCCGTCTTTCGACGGACGCCGAAAGCCCGTACAAGCTCCTGCTGGCGCACGCCACGGGAGGCTTCCCCCCTTACACGTTTATGCTCGCGACGGGAGTCGGGTTCCAGCCGATGGGGATGACCTTGTCCCAGGAAGGCAGTGATTGCTACCTTAAGGGAACCCCTTCAAAAGGTTCGCAGAGCCCGTTTAGCAAGCATTTTGGCATTACCGTCAAAGACCTCGGGGGCAACGAGGCGACCACGGAGAATTACGACTACATTATCAGTTCGGGAACGGAAGGCGGCGCTTCCGGTTCCATAACGGTATCGGGCATCAGTTATGTGCTTGTGTCGCAAGGCTGGGTGGCCGGTGTTTATGAATATGTTTATAACATCAAAGCTAACGGAACCGTTACGGGGCCCGCAGGCGCGGAGTGTTCATTCGGCACAAACCCGATCTGGGCGGATCCGGATGAAATAACGATCACTTGTTCCGGCTGGACCGGCACACCCGTGCATTACCAGCAATTCATGAGAAACGCGGGAGATCCGGAAACGACCAGCTGGAGCGCTACCTGGAATAACTACATTTACGACGTGGGTTTAGATTCTACGGATGACGTTGAAGTCAGCGCGTACCTTTTCGCCGGCGACGGCTCTTATTTCGGGCTCCTTGCTGACGATGAAGCGGACGTCAAAGTCCCCCATTAGGATCTCCGTTTTTCTCGCACGACCGCAAAACGACCTGCGGGTCCATTGATACAACTCCGCCGTTCTTTAACGCATTCCGCGCGCCCCGCCCCGGGCTTGACTAACCAAACTAAACATTGATAGTATTAAGTTGACGGTAATTTTCAGTTTGCCGTGAGCTTCCCCTCTTTATTTTCAAAGAGGGGATCGAGGGGAGTTTGGAAATAGAAAAGCTGAAGTTTGAAAGCATCTAAGAACTCCCCCCAGCCCCTCTTTGTACAAAAGAGGGGTGAATATAGGAGAAAGATCTATGAACATACTGGTTCGCAATATGGACAGGGCCGTCACCGAGGAAATGCTGGCTGAAAAATTCCGCCCGTTCGGGACCGTCGCGTCGGTAACGATCGTGCTCGACAAGCAAACCGGTCTTTCAAAGGGTTTCGGCTTCGTGGATATGCCGGTGCAGGCCGAGGGCGAGGCCGCCATAAAGAAGCTCAACCATACGAAACTTCTCAAAGAAACCATCCGGGTAAAACAAGCGGCGCCTAAGCCCGTCCCAGAAGAGCCCGGTAAACCCGATAATACGGTCGGAGTATAGCGGGCGATCACCGAACAGTCCTTACATTCCTTCAAAATCCATCCCAGTACGCTCCGGCTGACGGCGGAGCTTCACTGCCGGAGGAATATTCTTGAAAATACTGATAATAAATGGTAATCCGAAAGCCGGGAACATCGCCTTCGACGGCTACTTGCGGGAACTTACGGAAAAGCTCGAGCGAAAAGGGAACAGTGTTTCCATCGCGAAGCTCAGAGAACTGCGCGTAGAATACTGCACCGGTTGTTATTCCTGCTGGCTGAAAACTCCGGGCGTATGCGCGTTCAAAGACGATACGCCCGGGCTTCTCAAAGAATTCCTTAAGGCCGACCTGGCGGTTTTCGCTTCTCCAGTCATAATGGGTTTCATCAGCGCGCTCCTGAAAAGCTTCCAGGAAAAGCTTATCACCCTCGTCCTTCCCTACTTCTTTGTCCTCGATGACCGCCTTCAGCACGTTCCCCGTTACGAGAAATACCCGGCCACCGTGCTGCTGCTGGAGAAAGAGGGCGCGGCCGATAAAAGCCCTGAGATAATTGAGAACATTTTCAGGAGCGCCCGGACCAGGAAACTGCTGTTTACCAGAACCATGGATACAGGCGTCGACGAGGTGGCGAATGAACTTAACAATATTTAACGGCTCTCCCAAAAGAGGCAACAGCAATACCGCGGTAATGATAGATAATTTTCTGCGCGGATACGGCCGGACGGAGGGGAACGAATCCACGGTCCATAACGTGAAACGCCTTTCCGACCTGGACCAGGCGGTGGCGGCCTTCGGCGGCTCAAGCAGCGTTCTGCTCGCCTTCCCCTTATACAACTACTCCGTGCCGGCGGGGGTAAAAGAATTCATTGAAAAACTCGAACGGTTCAAAGGGGCCTGCGGCGGCAAGAAAATAGGTTTCCTCGTGCAGTACGGTTTTCCCGAGGCGGTTCACGCCCGTCCCCTGGAACAATACCTGGAAAGCCTCGCGCGGCTGCTGTCCTGCGGATACCTGGGAACTATAATAAAAGGCAGGTGCAACGATCTAGCCCGGCGCCCGGACGGCAAGACGCTTTCCGGCATAACGGAGATCGGCGCGCGGTTCGGGAAAACGGGTCTATTTGACCGCGCGCTTCTGGATAGTTTTTCAAAACCGGAAACACAGTCGTTCTTCACGCGGGCGAGCGCGCGCTTGTTCGCGGCGTTCGCCAACAAGTTCTACTGGCAAGCCCAGCTGAGGAAGAACGGCGCGCTCGATAAGAGTTTAGCGCGTCCCTACGAACCCGAGTGATGCCCGATGCCATTAACTGCGCCGTGATGAACAGCGCGGTCAAAAGATTCATTCACAGGAACCTTGAACTGCCCCTGTTCAAACGGCTTCTAAATAAACACCATATAGACCTGGCCGGAAAAAGTATGGCGGACGCGGACTGCTGATGCAGAGAATAAGCCGGGCACTGCGAGAAGAGAGAAAGGGAAAGTGGGAAGGGCATTAAATAGAATTGGTATATAGCAGATGTGTGCAGCGACGCCGGTCTTCTTCCCTCTTCTTTGATCTCTATTCTCGACTTTAAGTTTTTGTAATTAAACGGAGATAAAGGATATATGTCATTTAAAGTGTGCGTTCTTGGCAGCGGGAGCAGCGGAAACTGCACTGTTGTCTGGAACGAGACGGAGGCCCTGCTCATAGACTGCGGAAGGCTCAGCTACCGGTACGTGACGGAACAGCTCTCGACGCTCGATATCCCGCCGGACCGGATCAAGGGAATGCTCATCACCCACGCCCACAGCGACCATATAGGGCGTGCGGCGGTGCGGCTCGCCCGCGAGCATACCGTACCGATCTACCTGCACAAGAGGATCTACGATAATATTCTATCGGGGGCCCTGGACAGCGGGGTGGAACAGTTGAACGAACTGCAGTTGATACGATTCCACCCGTCAACCAGGTTCCGGGTGGGGGAATTCCTGGTATTTCCCTTCAGCACCCACCACCGCGCGGGGTGCGTGACGATGTCGCTCGGCTTCTGCGTCGTCTATAAAGGCAGGAAGATCGGCTACGTCACCGACTGCGGAAAGATAGACGAAGATATAGTCAATTCGATGAACGGTTCGCACGCGGCGGTGATCGAGGCGAACCACCAGGTGGAGATGGTAAAGAACGGGACTCGGCACTGGGCCGCGAAGAAATGGGTGCTGAGCGACGACGGGCATCTCAGCAACGAGGCCGCCGCGGAACTGATCACGCGCATCAACGGCGAGGGCGGACAGCTTAAGAACGTACTGCTCGCGCACATCAGCGAAGACCATAACGTCCTCGATGAAGTCGCCGGGCTGATAGCAAGGCTCGTCAGGGATGATTCGATAAAGATCTCGGTCACCTACCACCACGAGAGAAGTGAAATAGTCGAAATCTAATGAACACTGGCCGCGATTGATATCTAAAGAAGGTGCTTCCCCTCTTTTGTAAAGAGGGGATCGAGGGGAGTTAGAAAAGTTAAACCTAAAAAAGGCATCTAGCAACTCCCCCAGCCCCTCCCGCCTATGGCGGATTTTCAACTTTGCCAAAAGAGGGGGGATATAGGAAGTAAATAAATGTACACAGTCAGCGTATCAGTCCGGGGCCTTATCGCTTTCGTGCTTCAAACGGGGGACATCGACTCGGGGTTTGTCGGCAGTTCGCGCCTCGCGGAGGGTATCTGGCACCACCAGGCGATACAGAGGACGAACAAGTTCCTGTCGTCTCCCGTTAACCGGTACACGGCCGAAGTGGCCGTATCGCACGCGGTGACGAAGGGCGGGATCCGCCTTGAGATCGGCGGGCGCATCGACGGCGTGTTCGAAAGCGGCGGCGGCATAACGATACAGGAAATAAAATCTACCTCGGAACCGCTCGAGGACCTGAGCGAGGAGAGCCACCCGCTCCATTGGGCGCAGGCGAAGTGCTATGCCTTTATGTACGGCCGGGAGCGCGGGGTAAAAGAGGTCTCGGTACAGCTGGTCTACTCCCATCTCGACAGCCGAAGGACCCGGACCTTCGAAAAAACTTTCCACCTCAAAGACCTCAAAGACTTCTTCGAACATCTTGTCGCGGAATATATTGCCTGGGCCAAAGTGCTCAAACAATGGTCGCGGACGCGCGACGCTTCCCTCAAGGGCCTGCGATTCCCGTTCGATACGTACCGCGCCGGGCAGCAGGAGCTCGTGGAGAGCGTGGCCGCGGCGATCGGCAACGACGCCATGCTTTTTACCCAGGCGCCGACCGGCATAGGAAAGACAATGGCAACTCTTTACCCGGCGGTGAAAGCGCTGGGCGGCGGCGTTGTCTCCAAGATATTTTACGCGACCGCGAAGACGGTCACCCGCGCCATCGCCCAGAACGCCCTCGATACCATGGGCCGCCGCGGCCTCCGGCTAAAGACCGTCACTATTACCGCCAAAGATAAGATCTGCTTCAATCCCGACGCGGAATGCACGCCGGAAGAATGCCAGTTCGCGAAGGGCTACTACGACCGGCTGCGCCCCGCGGTGAGCGAGCTTTTCGCGCTGGACACTTTCGACCGGCAGTCTATCGAGGCCTGCGCCAGGAAACACTCGCTGTGCCCGTTCGAGTTCTCGCTCGATATGTCGCTGTGGGCGGACTGTATCATCTGCGACTACAACTATCTCTTCGACCCGAGGGTTTACCTGCGCCGGTTTTTCTCCGATGAAGACCGCACGACCGGGCAGGATTATCTTTTCCTGGTAGACGAGGCGCACAACCTGGTGGACCGCGCCCGGGAGATGTTCTCGGCCCGGCTAACACTGAAAATGATAAGGGACGTTCAACAATCGGCAGCCGGGGCCAAACGGCGCAAAGACGCGGCGCGCCTCGTGAGGCTCGGGATCGTTCTCGACAGCCTTTGCGAATTCATGGAACAGGCGCGGGCGGCGTGCGAAACGGGCGGTGAGGAAGAGGGCGCCGCTCCCGGCTTCGTGGTCAAGAACGAGGCGCCGGCCAGGATACTGCCCGACCTCAAGGCACTGATAGCGGCGGCCGAAAAACTGCTCGAGGCCGGAAAGCCTTACCCCTTCAGTGAGAAACTACTGGAGCTGTATTTCGAGGCGCACAATTTCCTGAGGACCGCCGAATATTTCGACAAGAGATACCGCTGTTACTACGAACTTGACGGTGGCGGCGCGGCGGTAAAACTGTTCTGCGTGGACCCGTCGTACCTGCTAAAAGCCGCCCTGGAACGTGCCCGGAGCGCTGTCTTCTTTTCCGCGACCCTGACGCCGCTGCCTTACTTCCGGCAGCTGCTGGGCGCGGGCGAGGACGCGGAACTGCTCAAGCTCGGCTCGCCTTTCCCCGCGGAGAACCTCCGGGTGCTCGTGGACGACAGGGTCTCGACGACTTTCAGGACCCGGGAATTCTCCTACGACCGCATAGCGCAGGGCATCGCGGCTCTCGCCGGGGGCAAGGTAGGCAACTACATCGCTTATTTTCCGTCTTATAAATATATGAACGAGGTCAGCCGCCGCTTCATAGCCGCCAATCCAGGCATAACGGTCGTCTGCCAGGGGCCCGGGATGAGCGAACACGCGCGGGCGAAATTTCTTGAAGAATTCTCAAGGTTCGGCCTGACGACGCTGGTAGGTTTCGCCGTTATGGGCGGCGTTTTCGGAGAAGGGATAGACCTCGTGGGCGAACGGCTCTCGGGCGTCGTGGTGGTCGGCGTCGGCCTGCCCCAGCTCTCGCTTGAGCGCAACATCATCCGGCAGTATTTCCAGGAAACGCTCGAGTCCGGTTACGAATACGCGTACGTCTATCCCGGTATGAACAAGGTGCTGCAGGCCGCCGGCCGCGTTATCCGCACGGAGACCGACCGGGGTGTGATACTATTGATGGACGAGCGCTTCTCCCGCCCGCCGTACAGCGATCTGCTCCCCGAACACTGGCACCCCCTGCGCCGCCTCCAGACCGGCGGCATCGGGCACGCTCGCGAACTCGTAGCCGAATTCTGGAAATAATTACAGGAACCCGGGCGAACCGGGGTCGCGCGGGACACGGATAGTTTTTGTGGGAACGGCGTCAGTCGCGGTAAGTTGACTTGCGTGTAGAATATAAGTAATATCAGAGAAAGGTGTTCCCGTGGCCGGCCGCGCCGGCACCGAAGGAAAGGAAATACAAATGAGACTGAAACCGATAAAACACAACGCGCCGAAAGCCCTTCACAAAGCCGCCGCGGACGTGATGAGCTCGCCTGGGAAGTATCTGACCGAGGGGCAGTTGGCGGAGGTCCTGGGTATGAGCGTAAAACAGGCGGTGATAAAAGCCGCCGAGATGAATTTTTCCAGGATCCCGGTGAAAAATACGCGCTATTATTCCAAAAAACAGGTCCAGGCCTATCTCAACGAAATAATATAGGGTCCGGGAACCGTGATAATCCGGCTCCATTGCGGACGAAGGAGTTTCTTGTGAGCAGACTGATAGATACCGGCCAGGGATTAAAAGAAACATTGAAAACCGCGAACAAACTCTGCGTGCTGTTCTACGCCTCCTGGTGCCCGTTCTCGAGGGAGTTCCTGCCAGTGTTCGAGAAGCACGCCGAAAAGATAAAGAACAATTGCTGCCGCGTGATGACCGATCAGGCGGAAGAGTGTGAGGATGAGTACGATATCGACATCGTGCCCACGGTGATCTTCTTCAAGAACGGCAAGGTTTCCAAACGGCTTGACGGGACGCCAGGGCGCGGGCTCACCGAGAAGCAGCTGCTCGAGATGCTGGCTTCGTGCGGCCTGACCGGAAAAAAATAAAGTATTTCGGGAGAACATATATGGCGAATATGCCGGAAGCAAAGATAAAGGTGACCGAGAACGGTCCGTACGAAGTTACGGGAAGCGTGCCCCTGCGAAAGGAGATCTCGGTCCCGGACTCGGAAGGCATACCCGTCCGGTGGGAAAAAGGCGAAGCCTATCCAGTTAAAAAGACATATTTACTTTGCCGCTGCGGGCACAGCGGGCGCAAACCATTTTGCGACGGCTCGCACGATATCGCGGGATTCGACGGCACCGAGACCGCCGATAAGAGAACGCACGCCGAAATGACCGAGACCTACACCGGGCCCGGCCTTATATTAAAAGACGCGGAGAAACTTTGCGCCGTGAGCCTCTTCTGCCACCGCGCGGGCGACGCCTGGAACCTGACGGAGCGCTCCGCCGACCCGGAATGCAGGAAGAACGCCATTCAGGAAACCTTCGACTGTCCTTCGGGAAGGCTCGTGGCCTGCGACAAGGATACCGGCCGGCCGATGGAGCCCGTGTTCGAGCCCTCCATAGGCGTTATCGAGGACCCGCACAAGAAGATCAGCGGGCCCCTCTGGGTGAAAGGCGGCATACCGGTGGAATCCGCTGACGGCACCGTCCGGGAGGTTCGGAACCGGGTGACCCTCTGCCGGTGCGGCAGATCGAGCAACAAACCTTTTTGCGACGGAACTCACGTAACGTCCGGTTTCAACGACGGGGACAAGTCCCTGGGCGGCGGAACCGGAAAACCTAAATAGGACCGCTGCCGGCGTAACGGCGTACCATAAATAAGGAACACTCATTGAGTCTCGTTACTCTCGTACCTTGCGCAGATTATTCTCCCGAAGCTCTGGCCGCCGCGCTCGAAAAGGCGCTTTCGGACTTGGGCGGCATCGAACGCTTCGTAAAAAAAGGCACGAGGGTGGCGCTAAAGCCCAACCTCCTGATGAGCAAACGGCCCGAAGAGGCGGTTACGACCCATCCGGCTTTCGCCCGGGCGCTGATATCGCTGATCCAAAAGGCCGGCGGGACGGTCACCGTTGCCGAGAGCCCCGGAGGGCCGTATTTCAAGCAGTATCTCGAGGGCGTCTACCGCGCCTGCGGCTACAAGGCCATCGCGGACGAAACCGGCTGCGCGCTCAACACCGACCTTACCGAGGCCGAGGTCAACAACCCCGGCGCGAAATATCTCAAGAAACTGCAGATCATAAAACCGCTCACCGACGCGGACCTCGTCATAAACCTTCCGAAGCTTAAGACCCACGGGCAGATGGTCTACACCGGCGCCGTAAAAAATATGTTCGGCGCGATAGCGGGCACTACCAAGATAGAGTACCACATGAGGATGGCCGGCTGCGACCAGTTCGCGGACGGCCTCATCGACATATTTCTCAGCGTCAAGCCCGAGCTCACCATAATGGACGCCGTGGTGGGGATGGAAGGCGCGGGGCCTTCCGGCGGCAAACCCAAAAAGATCGGCTTGATCCTGGCGAGCACGGATGCCTTCGCCCTGGACACGGCGGCGGCTCACGTCATCGGCTTGAAACCCGAGCAGGTCCCGGTGCTCAGACAGGCCGCGGCGCGCGGCCTCGCGCCGAAGAGCATCGAGGAGATCATGTTTCCCGGCCTGCGGCCCGATCAGGCGCGCGTGCCCTCCTTCGATATCCCGATGCTCGACAACCTCGAGGGCGTCTCGATGTCGGAAGGCGCCATACCCGGATTTCTCGCGCGCTTCATCAAGCCTCGGCCGGTATTCAGGCACGAACGCTGCACCGGCTGCGCCGAATGCGTCAGTTTCTGCCCCGCGAAAGTCATTTCTATGAAGGATAAAAGGCCTTACGCCGATCTCTCGGCCTGCATCCGCTGTTTCTGCTGCCAGGAACTGTGCCCTTCAAAAGCGGTAGATGTCAGAAGGCCTCCCCGCATCTTGAGGCCTTTCCTGTATATAGCCCAGTTCGTCATCGCCGCTCTTGTAAGCAAAAAGAAATGACTCAGAGTATATCATGAATATCCTTTGGTTTCGATCCTCTAAAAAGGAGGAAGTATGAAGAGAAGATTATATTTTTTTGCGGCGTTCGCGGTACTTTCAATTTTTGCCGACGGCTTTTGCGTTTCCACGGGAACCCTTACGCTAAAGTCCGCCGGCCGGCCGAGAACTCTTTCCGGGCCGATTTTCGGCGCTTCCACCACCGCGTTTTTTGAACACTTGCTCAAAGACCCCGCCAAAGCGGCCGCGCTAAAGACAATGGCCATAGGGCTTGACCGTTTTCCCGGCGGGTCCGACGCTAACTTTTATAACTGGCGCACGGGGCTGATAGAGGTACCCGCCAGCACGGGCAGTTCTGCTTACGTGCGGTTCTGGGCCAAAGCCGCGGCCAACATCGCCCGGGGAATGCCGGAGGGCGTAACGTTCGAACAGTACGAAGCCCTTTCAAGACAGATAGGGGCCGAGATAATTCTTGTGCCGAACCTGGAGACCTCGACCGTGGACGAACAGAAGGAATGGCTGAAGCGGTTGGCCCGAAAAGGAATGGTTCCGCGGCGGATCGAGCTGGGCAATGAATTCTGGGTCGCGATGGGCAATGATCCAGCCAGCCTCGCCCGCTGGCCGGATGAACCTTCCAGTATGCGGACCATGAAACAATATCTTTACGCGTTAAAACCCTATCTACCGGCGGATGTCAAAGTCGCCGTGCAGGCCGCAGCCGGCGCGGTCGACGTGAAAAAAGGCAAGTTCTGGCAGCGGCTCCAGCAGTGGGATGAAGACCTGCGACCCGAGCCCTGGTTCGACGCCGTAACCCTGCACCTCTACCCGCAGTTAAACGACGTTATGGGCGACCCCCGGGCGGGGATGACCGCGCCGACACGGGAAAACGGGATGGCCCGTCTCAATGCAATGATGGCCCGCGTGGACGAAGGAACGGAACGGATCCTTCAGGACATAGAAGGACGCCTGCCCGGCAAGGAGATATGGATAACGGAATGGAACACTCGCGGAGCCAATACGGCGGTGCAGCGCGGCGGAGACTCCGAGCCGACATTTCCCGGGATGGAGATGCTGACCGCGGCGCGCATGTCACTCGTATACCTGCGCCATCCCGCCGTAACCGCTTCGCTGTTCTTCATGTATAGTTTCAGGCCCAGGGATTCACACGCTATGTTCGTTCCGGACGGAAAGGGCGGCTACGCGCCGGTACCAACGGCCACCGCGCTTCGCTGGTTGAGCGAAGCCGCCAACGCGGGCGGCACTTTTGAACGGCTCGTCAGGGAAGGCGCTGAGGCCGTGCCAGGAGGCGGAGCGAAAAAAGAATCCTATCTTCCGGTCGAGGGAGGGTTTTTTGAGTCGCCGGAAGGAGCGACGCTTTTAGTCGAGAATGCCTCTCCCGATACTTTTTCCCTTGACCCGTCCGGTTTTGAAAAGGGGCGGCCGCCGGACCGGGTGGAGTCAATAACCACCCCGGACCTTTTCGATCCGTCAAAGAAGGCCGCGATAATAGAGAGCCAGTATACCCAAAGACTCGTTTCCATACCGCCGTTCTCTCTGACGCGCTTGGTCTGGTCCAAAAAATAGCGGGGCGCTGCAATATATATGTTCACAGACATGAGAATGCTTCGCCGCCGGATTTGGGGTTTATTAGCGGCGGTTCTACTGGCAGCCCTTCTCCTCGACGCCCGCGCCGATTTCGGCGCGAACGAGCCGACGCTTTTTCCGGGCAGCTTCCCGACGGCCCAGACGCTGCGCGAGGGCGAATATTTTTTCGCTCCACCGCCGTGGGGCTGGTTCGCTTACGGGGCGGCCCCGAGATTGACGCTGGGCCTCGATTACCCCGCGCTTCTGTTCGGTTATCCGGCCGCGTGGGCCAGGTACCGTTTTTATGATTCCGGCCGGTTGAGCTCCGCCATCGAGCTTTACGGCGTCCTGTGGACCCAGACCCGCGACGACGACCGCCAGACCGATTTCCGGGTGCGCCAGAAGGGATACCAGGCGTGGGCGCACCTTAACAACACAGTGCGTATAAGCGAGCGCTGGCGCATACACGTCTACGCGGGCGCCAACTACGCGGACGAACAGGACTATCTGCCGCTGGGCGCTTCGAATTTCACGCCGAGCTACTACAGCCGCCATTTCAATCTCGACTCCGGCGCGGCGGTCGAATACAGGTTGAGCACCCGCGTGAGGATGTACGTGAGCTATTCCAGCGGGAACACTTTCTATTTCATCGACCAGGTGGCGATGAAATCGCTCGCGACGTGGTCGTTCCTCTTCGCGCCGTGGACGGACAGCAGGCGCGCGATCCTGAGGAACCTGCGTTTCGACCTCAACGCGCTCTGGGTAAGAGTGCCCGACGCGGATTACCAGGCGAGCCTGCCCCTGCCGCTCTATCCCACCGTCTACTGGCAGTGGTGAACGATCTATTGGACAAGGAGCGTACTATGGACTTTCTAAAAACCCTGAAGTGCCCGAAAGGGATCGACATCAACGCGATCGATTCCGGAGCCACTCACGGCGCGGTCGACAAAAAAGCGGCCGAGGAGCTCACGACCGAGCTCGTAAAAAAGATCAGCCAGCACCAGATGCGCCTCTACGTCAACGCCACGCGCGGGGTGCTCGTGATACTGCAGGGAATGGACGGTTCCGGCAAGGACGGCACGGTCCGCCGCGTGTTCGGCCGCGTCAACCCCGCCGGCTGCCTGGTCACCAGTTTCAAGGAGCCGACCCCGGTGGAGAGACAGCACGATTTCCTCTGGCGCTCGCACAAATCCGTGCCGCCGCGCGGCGCGATCGGGATATTCAACCGCTCATACTACGAGGACACGCTGGTCGTGCGCGTGCACGCGGACACGATGCTGGCGCCCTCGATCTACGGCGGAAAGAATTTCTGGAGATGGCGTTTCGACCTCATCAATACCTTTGAAGAGATGCTGATAAAGGATAACATCACGATCCTGAAATTCTTCCTCCATATCTCAAAAGACGAACAGCGCCGGCGCCTGCGCGACCGCCAGAAAGATCCAACCAAGCAGTGGAAGCTCGCCTGGTCGGACATAAAGGAACGGGAGTACTGGAAAGATTACGAGAAAGCCTATAACGACTGCCTCGCCTCCACCTCTTCGCCCGCCGCACCCTGGTACGTCATCCCGGCCGACCACAAATGGTACCGGAACCTCGCCGTCGCGACTATCGTAGAAAAAACTCTTTCGTGCCTGAAACTCCCGCCCCCGCGCGTCTCGGACAAGAAGCTGCTGACAGTGAAGATATGATCCGATATTTCCGTTATTTAACGATACCATCCGGGACCGCCGGGTGGTATTTTTGCTGCGCACGCCCAAGAGAAAAATATCAGCGAAAGGTGGAATTAGGTACTACGGTATTTAAGCGCATATAGGTAAAATATAGAAAAGACCGCTGATGGCCCCGATCACATTATATAAGGATGAGACGAGGTGGTATCCCATCCTGCTCGCGGCGCTCACTCTGCCCGGCGTATGGCTGGGCGGTTTCCTGAAGGCGGAGCACAACCGGCTGTAAGAATAATAAAGAGGAGGAGAAAATGCGCGCGATATGGTCCGGGATGGTCTCGTTCGGGCTGGTCAACATACCCGTAAAACTGCAAACGGCGGTGAACGCCGACACCTACTCGATGAATTACCTTCGCACCCGGACACAGTATTTCGAAGGCGCCGCGGGCCCGGACGGCAGATCGATCACGATGGAGAGCAGCTTCGAAGACCCGGACAGGGGCGATGAAAAACCGTTCCGTGACCAGGATACTGGACTACAACACCCACACCTTCGAGATGTTCGCCGCCGGAAAGAACGGCAAAGAAGAAAAGATGATGGAGATAACCTTTACCCGTCAGCAATAGGCCTTCACCGGGCCGCCGCCGCAAAAAGTTCACGGATCTTATGAGGCTGAGAAAGGCGTCATTAAAGTCTGGATACTCTCTAGGACCCCGGCCCTTTACAAGCGGTTGTTGAGCCGGATCAAGATGAACGGTTTTAACATACAGAAGATTAACAGGACAAGACAACTCTAAGGAGTTTTTCTGTGAAACGCTGGCTGATTCTGCTGTCTCTCCCGCTCTTGCTTTGGGGCTGCGCGGGCATCGCGGTCGTGGAGGATTACGACACGGCGGCCGATCTCCAGAATCTAAAAACCTACGATTGGAGGTCCGGGGCGAACGAGGGGCCGAAAAACGGGCCGGCGTATGATCCCTTCCTCAACGAGCGCGTTAGAAGTTCAGTCGAGGCCGTCCTCGCGGGCGCGGGCTATAAAAAAATATCCTCCGGCAGGGCCGATTATTTCGTGGACTACGTCTACTACGTCACTAAGGAGGTCGGCTCCGGTAACGGCGCGAGCGCTACCGTAGGTTTGGGCACGTCTTTCTCCGGAGGTTTCGGCGGCATAGGCATCGGTTTTGCCCGCGGGGAACGCAGTACAGAATCCCAGACCTTAAGCATCGACATAATAGACCCGGCGAGCGGTAAATTACTGTGGCGCGGCACCGCCTGGCAGGAACTCGTAAGGCGTTCCGACCCCGGAAAATCCTCGCGGGATATCAGGAGAATGGTAGAAGCGATATTGTCAAAATTCCCTCCGAAAAGAAAGACGCGCTAACCGTTGGCGGCCGCGGTTTAAACGGTAAAAAACGCCGGTTCACGCTCGGATCCCCGCTTGACAAGGCGGGAGCGAAATACTAATATAACTTCCAGAGATGGAAGCCGCGTTGACGCCTTCAAAAAACCCTCCATTAAAAAACCATGAAAAATCGTATACTCCAAACGCTCGCGAAATACTGGGGCTATAATAGTTTCAGGGCCTTCCAGCAGGAGGCCATCCTTTCCATAATGGATGAAAAGGACACCCTGACCGTCCTGCCCACGGGCGGCGGTAAATCCGTCTGTTTTCAGCTCCCGGCGCTTCTCTCGGACGGGATGGCCGTGATAATATCTCCCCTGATATCCCTTATGAAGGACCAGGTGGACTATCTCAAGGATATGGGGATAGCCGCCGAATGCCTGAACTCGAGCCTGACGGCGAAGGCCCAGCAGGAGGTCGTGGAAAAAATAAGGGCCGGCGCCTTGAAACTTCTCTACATCTCTCCCGAGCGGCTCCTGTTCGAACACACGGCCGGCCTCTTGAAAAGCGTAAAACTTTCCTTCTTCGTTATCGACGAGGCCCACTGCATCAGCCACTGGGGCCACAATTTCCGCGCGGAATACCGCATGCTCGGGATGATCAAAAAAACGTTCAGCGGCATCAGCGTCCACGCTTTTACAGCGACCGCTACGGTCCAGGTGCAGGAAGACATAATCGCGCAGTTGAACCTCGACGCGCCCCATATTTACGTAGGCAATATCGACAGGCCTAACCTCAACTACAGGGTCCTGCCGCGCTCGGGCCACGCGCTCGGCCAGATCGTCGACGCGGTCAAGAAACACCCGGGTGAGCCCGGCATAATCTACTGCCTAAGGCGCGCCGACGTCGACGACATCTCTAAAAAACTCAACGAGCTTGGCTACGCCAACCTGCCCTATCACGCGGGGCTCGGCGACGGCGAGCGCAGGAGGAACCAGGAAGAGTTCTCCCGGGAAAAAACGGACATCATGGTCGCGACCATAGCTTTCGGCATGGGCGTCGACCGCTCCAACATACGCTACGTCATCCACGCGGCGATGCCGAAGTCCATCGAGCATTACCAGCAGGAGACCGGGCGCGCCGGACGCGACGGCCTGCCCGCCGACTGTTACCTCTACTATTCCGGGGCCGACTACAGGACCTGGGAATATATGCTGGCAGATTCGCCGGACCGGGCGGTGCTCCTGCAGAAGCTCGGGGCGATGTACAATTTCTGCGTGCGGCCGGAGTGCAGGCACAGGTATCTGGTGAACTATTTCACCCAGGCCTACGAGCCCAGGAATTGCGGCGCCTGCGATTACTGCCTCGGCGAAGTGGAGATGGTGGCGGCGCCGCTGGTGACCGGGCAGAAGATAATCTCCTGCGTGGCGAGGGTGCAGGAACGTTTCGGGGCCGATTACATAGCGGATATTTTAAAAGGGAATAAGACCGCCGCGGTCCTCTCGCGCGGGCACGAAAAACTCTCCACCTTCGCTCTGATGAGCGCGGAAACGAAGATCTATATCAGGTTCATGGTGGAGCAGCTTATCGGCCAGGGTTTTTTGAGGCGGGAAGGCGAGTATCTCACCATCGCGATCACCGAGGCGGGGCATAGCCTGCTGAGAGGCGAGATATCGCCCGTGCTCGCCAGGCCCATAGTCGCCGCTAAAAAGAAAGAGATCGAGAAGAAGAGAAAGTCCAGGCGCTCGCAGGATTGGGAAGGCGTGGACCAGAGCCTGTTCGAGGTCCTGCGCGCCAAGAGGACGGAACTCGCCGGGGTAAAAAAAGTTCCCGCCTACATTATCTTCAGCGACAAGACCCTCAGGGACATGGCTGTAATAAAACCTGGGACGATCGAGAAGTTCGGGACGGTTTTCGGAGTAGGGGCCGCTAAGCAGAAAGAATACGGCGAGACTTTTACGGCGGTCATTAGAGATTACATCGGGAAGAGAGAATAAGCCGGCAGTGAAAACTCGTTTTCAGCCCTGCTCCCTCCCCCCGGTTTTAAAGGAAACAAAATGAGTAAAAAAGAAGATCCGCGGCCTTTGATCGAGTTCAAGAACGTTACCGTCCTTAAGAGCAGGAACAGGGTCGTCCTCGATTCGGTTTACATCACTATCAACGAAGGGGAGAACGTGGCGATACTGGGGCCGAACGGCGCGGGGAAATCCTCGCTCATCAAGACTATCACGAGGCAGCACTACCCTTCTTACAAGGACGAAGAATATTCGGCCCGGCTCTGGGGGCAGGACGACTGGAACATCTTCGACCTGCGTTCGACCCTGGGCATAGTTTCCAGCGAGCTGCAGAACGATTGCGACCGGGACGTCTCCGGGTTCGAAACGGTCCTGTCGGGTTTTTTCGGCAGCATAGGGATCTACAACGAGCCCGTGACCCCGGCGATGGAAAAGAAAGTGGAAGAAGTGCTCGAGTTCCTGGAGGTTTCACACCTTGGGGACAAGAATATGGACGAGATGTCGTCGGGCGAGGCGAGGCGTTTCCTGATAGGCAGGGCGCTGGTGCACGACCCGCGGGCGCTGATCTTGGACGAGCCCGGGAACAACCTCGACCCACATGCCCTCTATAAATTCACGGGCATTCTCAGCAAGCTGGCAAAGTCCGGTATAAGCGTGATCCTCGTGACCCAGAACATACAGGATATAATCCCGGAGATCACCAGGGTGGTCTTTATGAAGAAGGGCAGGATCGTCTGCGACGGCCCCAAGGCGAACATACTTACCACGAAAAAAATGAGCGAACTATTCGACGCGCCGCTGAACCTGGAAGAAAGGGACGGTTATTACTACGCCTTTCGCGCGAAGGCGGAGAATAGGGATAACGAACAGTAATATGAAATATTTTATTAAAACTTTCGGCTGCCAGATGAACGTCGCGGACTCCGGCTCGATGGCCGCCCACCTGGATAGCCTGGGAATGGAAGAGGCGTTCTCCGAGAGCGAAGCCGGGGTTATCCTGCTCAATACCTGCACGGTGCGCCTGGATACGGAATACAGGGCGCTTTCGTATATAGGCAGGTTAAGCCCGCGCAAAAAACTAGACCCGGAGCTGAAGATAATCGTGGCCGGGTGCGCCGCGCAGCGGCTGGGCGGCGAGCTGAAAAAACGGTTCCCTTTCGTGGACCTCGTGGTGGGCGCCAGGGAGCTCGATAATTTTGAAGAGCTCTGCTGCAGCGTTCTGAAGCGGGAAAAACCGGCCGGCGAGAAAAGCTTCAGGCAGATAACCCCCAGGGCGAAAGAATCGCCGGCCGCGGCCTTCGTCACGATAATGAAGGGTTGTAATAATTATTGTTCCTATTGCGTTGTGCCTTACGTGCGCGGCCCCGAAAGGTCCAGGCCGGCCGACGGAATAATCGCTGAGATCAAGGCCGGTTTGGCGCTCGGTTTGCGGGAGGTCGTGCTGCTGGGCCAGAACGTGAACAGTTACAAAGGCCCGTCAGAGGGCGGCGGAAAAGAGCCGGGCTTTCCCCAATTATTGGCGGAGGTCAACAAGATAGAAGGGCTCGAGAGAATAAGGTTCATGACGAGCCATCCCAAAGACCTGTCTCCGGAATTGCTGGCTTGTTTTGGCAGGCTGGAAAAGCTTTGCGAACATCTTCACCTCCCGTTGCAGAGCGGCTCCGATAAAATACTCAAAGCGATGAACCGCGGCTACACCGCGGACGGCTACCTGAGGTTGGTAGACCGGATCAGGGCTGCGGCTCCCGGCATAAGTCTCACGACGGATGTTTTGACGGGTTTCCCCGGGGAAACGGAAAAAGATCTTGAAGCTACGCTCGAACTGGTGGCCCGGTGCGGTTTTAATTCGGTTTTCGCGTATAAATATTCCGCCAGGGAGGGGACCGGAGCGTTCAAGATCACAGAAACGGTGACCGCGGAAGAAAAGAAAAGGCGGCACCTGCTGGTGAGGGAACTGGCCGATAAAATATCCGCGGAAAAGCACGCCCGGCTGCTTGGCAGCATTCAGAACGCGCTGGTTGAAAGAACGGAAGGGAATATCTGCACCGGCAGGACAAGGTCTAATTTGAAAGTGTTTTTCGAAGCGCCGGCAGGCAGGCAGTTGAACAACCAGTTAGTGGACGTGAGAATAACAAGAACGAAGATCAATACGCTGGAAGGATCATATCTCCGGTAGCGGATGCGAGCGCTCCCGTCCCGCGAACAAACCCCGCCAGGATAAAAAGCTAATTACCCTTCTTTTCATTTCCCGCTTTAGCCAGGGCTTCCAGTTCTGCCCACCGCGTCAGAGTTCCCGATAGTTCCGCTTCTATCTCGTCGAGCCGGGTTTTCGACCGGGAGACAAAGCCCGGTTTTTTGCATTGAGCCAGGTCCGCGAGCTGTTCGTGGATGCCGCGCTGTTCTGTTTCCAGCGCGTCGATGAGCGAAGGGATGGCTTCGAGTTCGCGTTTTTCTTTAACGGAGATTTTTCTCGGTCCCTTCGTTCCCTGAGGAGGCGCCGGTTTTTCTTTTTTCGCGGCCGGCACGGTAGTTTCCCGAGCGGCACCGGCCGATATCTGGCGCTCCCAGTCATCATAGCCGCCTATGTATTCCTTGATCCCGGAATCCCCGCCGAAGATCAGCGCCGAAGTTACCACGTTGTTGAGGAACTCCCTGTCGTGGCTGACTATGATCAGGGTCCCCTCGTACTGGAGCAGGACCTCTTCGAGAAGCTCCAGCGTTTCGGTGTCGAGGTCGTTGGTGGGCTCGTCGAAGACCAGCAGGTTCGAAGGCATCGTGAAAAGGCGCGCGAGCAGCAGGCGGTGGCGTTCCCCGCCGGAGAGCCATTTCACGCGCGTCCTGGCGCGCTCCGACGTGAACAAGAAATCCTGCAGGTAACTGATTATGTGGCGGGAGCGGCCGTTGACGATCACGTTATCGCCGCCCTGGGCGACGTTCTCCCAGACGGTTTTTTCCTGGTCTATGCCCTTGCGGAGCTGGTCGAAATACAGCGGGAGCACGTTGGCTCCCAGCTCGACGCTCCCCTGCTGTGGTTTGAGCCTGCCCAGCAGGATGTTGAGGAGCGTGGTCTTTCCGCAGCCGTTGGGGCCTATGATGCCGACGCGCTCACCGCGGGAAAGGTAGTATGAAAAATCGTTTATGACCGTCTTGTGGCCGTAGGCGAACGAGAAGTGTTTGGCTTCCAGCACCCGGTCTCCCGAGCGTTCCCCTTCGCTGATGGTCATCGAGACGTTCCCGGTGCGTTCCCTGCGCTGCTTGCGTTCCTCGCGCATTTTTTTAAGGGCGTTGACGCGGCCCTCCGCTCTCGTGCGCCGCGCCTTCACGCCGCGGCGGATCCAGACCTCTTCCTCGGCGAGTTTCTTGTCGAAGTCGGCGTTCGCCTTTTCCTCGTTATCGAGCACGGCCTGTTTTCGCTCGAGGAAGGTCGCGTAGTCGCAGCTCCAGTCTATAATACCTCCCCGGTCGATCTCGACTATGCGCGTGGCGAGCGTCCTCAGGAGGCGCCTGTCGTGAGTCACGAACATCACCGTCAGCCGGGCCGAGAGCAGGAAATCCTCGAGCCATTTGATGGACTCGAGGTCCAGGTGGTTGGTTGGTTCGTCGAGCAGGAGAAGGTCGGGCTCTTTGACCAGTGCCCGGGCGAGGAAGACGCGCCGCCGGATGCCCCCGGAGAGGGACGCGAATTCCACGTCGGGTTTTACCTGCACCTGCTCGAGCACGCGGTTTATTACCGCCTCTATCTGCCAGCCGTCGTGCTCGGTGAGCTCGTGCTGGAGCGTGTGGAGCAGGTCGTCGTCCGTAGGGCACTCGAGCTGGTGGTGGTATTCCGCCAGGCTCTCGCCTATCCTGCCCGCCCCCGCTGCGACGACGTCGAAAGCGCTGCCCGTGATGTTTTCGGGGACGTCCTGGGCGAGATACGAGACCTTCAGGCCGGGGTCTACTATGATCTCGCCCGAATCGGGCTTAATCTCGCCGTTTATTATGCGCATTAGTGTGGACTTGCCCGAGCCGTTGCGGCCGAGTATGCAGATGCGCTGGCCTTTATGGATATCCAAGGAAAGGCCCTCTAATATTTTCGGCCCGTCAAAAGTGATGTTGATGTTCCTTAAACTTATCAGTGACATTCGGACACGCCTCGCTCGTAAATCCCGTTCTTCGGTTATGCATTATACCACAAAAAATGTTATAATGCGTTGAAAAATGCGTGATATCGCGGCAGCCGGGGGTGCGCGAAAGTAAAATATTGCTTACTTTTACTTAACGATTTGATATAATAAAGAAAGTTAATCTTAAACCCTGGCCGCGAATTCCTCCATCATTCTCTAAAAAATTCTAAAGCCGTCGGATCCGATCCGTCACTCCGAGTCAGGTCCCTGTTTTAAGGAAAAGGAAAATAAAAATATGCCACAGGCAGTTAAAGGTGTTTTCGTGTTCACGCAGAATGGCGGAGGAGCGCTTCGCGATCCCCGGCGGTCTTTTCTCCCGGGGCCCGATGACGTTTCGGTCCAGCCGGCCCTGGCAAAGCAGTTCCGTCTCATCCCCGGCGCGTTCGTGGAAGGCCCGGCGGAGAACAAACAGCTCTTGAACGTGGAATTGATCGGAGGCCTCTCGCCGCAGGAATTCGCGGCCCGCGTCCCTTTCGACGAATTGACCGCCATAGATCCCCGCGAACGTTTCGACCTTTCAAAGTCCCCGGACATCAGCATGAGGATAATCGACCTGATAACCCCCATTGGCAAAGGGACGAGAGGGTTGATAGTCTCTCCTTCCAAGGCCGGAAAGACGACCCTCTTAACGAAGATCGCCAAGACCATCCACGACGTCGAACCCGAGGCGAGGATAATCGTGCTGCTGGTGGACGAACGCCCGGAAGAAGTGACTTACTTCAAACGCGGCGTCGAGGCGGAAGTGATCGCCAGCAGCAGCGACCGCAGCATCGCGGAACACGTCGCGCTCACGGAACTCGTGCTCGCGCACATACGCATAGAGCTTGAGTGCAAGAAAGACGTGGTGGTGCTGGTCGACAGCCTGACCCGCATGGCGCGGGCGTTCAACCAGAGGGGCTCTTCTTCCGGACGGACCATGTCCGGAGGAGTGGACAGCGAGGCGCTCAAGATCCCCCGGCGCTTCCTGGGCCTCGCGCGCAATATCGAGAACGGCGGCTCCGTGACGATCCTCGCGACGACGCTTGTCGACACCGGCTCGCGGATGGACGACCTCATATTCCAGGAATTCAAGGGCACGGGCAACTGCGAGATAGTGCTCGACCGCGCCCTGGCGGAACAGCGGATATTCCCGGCGATAAACATAATGGAAAGCGGCACCAGGAAGGAAGAACTGCTCTACGACAAGGAAGACATCAAGAAAATAGCCGAGCTGAGAAAAACGCTCGCCCTGAAAAAACCCGACGAGATGATGCGCTACCTTATCGAAGAAGTGCAGAACTCGTCTTCGAACAAGAAACTGCTGGCCGGCGTTCAATAGCGGGACGCCAATAAAAGGGAGACAATAACGATGACAATGCTCTGGCGGTGCGAGATCTGCGGCGACCCCTACATAGGCGACAACCCGCCGGATAACTGTCCTTTCTGCGGCGCGCACAGGCAGTACATCAAAGAGGCAAAGGCCGCGGAAGCCAATTTTGACGTCACCCTGAACCCCAGGGACAAAGAGAACGCGGAACACGCGCTCCGGGTAGAGGTGAGCAACGCCGCTTTCTACTTCTGCGCCGCCGCCAAGACCGACGACCCCGAAGGTAAACTCCTTTTCAAGGCGCTGGCCAAGGTAGAGGCCGAGCACGCCGCCGTGTGGAAAAAAATATTGAAGCTCAGGGAAACGCCTAAAGCGGACGAACAATGCTTCGCCGCCAACAGCGATAATCTGGGCGAATCTCACAGCCGCGAAACAAGAGCCATAGAGTTCTACGGGAAAGCCGCCGCCGAGGCCTCGCATGAGAGGATAAAGCAGATCTTCACGGCCCTGGTGGAAGTGGAAACCGACCACCTCAAACTTTCCGAACAGCGGTTAAAGTGATCCTAATGCATAATGTGCAGGTTTAAAAATGAGAGCTTCCCCTCTTTATTTTCAAAGAGGGGATTGAGAGGAGTTAGAAAAGTTAAGCGCGGAACAGCACATTTGTCACAGTAAAATATTCAGGAGAGTTTATGCCTATATACGAGTACGAGTGCAAGGCCTGCGGCTGCCGTTTTGAAGAACTGCAGGATATGAACGCTGCGCCGCCCGCCTGCCCGAAATGCAAAGGCGGCGTGCGAAAACTTCTGAGCATGGCAACGCCCCTTACGGCGAAGCGGGGCGGTTCGGGAGAGCCGTGCCGCGGCAGGGAGCAGGGGTGCGGCGAGACTTCCTGCCATAGCGGAGGCTGCGGCGGGAAATGCCCTGGAATGTAGCCGGACGGCTGTTGAGGCATAATTGAGCGCGAGCCCGAAAGTAAAAACACAGGACTAAAGGAGCCAAGATGAAAAAACCGAATTACAGTTATGAAAAACGCATGAAAGAGTTGAAAAGAGCGAAAAAGAGCGAAGAGAAAAGACAGCGCAAGCTTAATAAAGGCGTTCTGCCCGGCGGTACCACGGAACTGCCGCCGACCCTGTAACTTCCATGATCATACTGGTCCGAAACCTCGGCGAGTTCGTTACCGCCGAAAAACTCACGGCGCAATTCCGCCCGTTCGGGGCCGTCGCTTCGGCTTCGGTCGTGACCGATCCGTCAACCGGGCAATCAAGCGGTTTCGGTTTTGTCGAGATGCCGGACGAAGCCGAGGGCAAGGAAGCGATAAAGGCCCTGCATCACACTAAATTTTTTAAAGAAACTATACGGGTAAAGGAAGCTAACCCGAAGTTCGGCCCGGCCTATTTCGCGGAAAACGCGCGGTTGCATACCGTAGGCGATCAGCCTTCTCCGGCGGCGCCCGCGCAACCTTCAGCCGCCGGGACTCAAGTTCCCGCTGCTTCAGCGCCTCAACCCTCCTCTCCCTCTTCATTTTCCGGCAAACCGCCTTATAAGGATAAATTCAGGAAACCGCACGGGGCTTACGGGAAGGATCGATCTTCTCCAAGGTTCCAGCCGCGCGCGGGGGGTTCCTCCTATTCACCTGGCAGGCCCTCCTCGCCCCCGTCTTCTACGGGCGGCTACGGCTCGGGCGGAAGAAGGGAGCGTCCTTACTCAAATTTTCCTAAACGCGACGGCGACAGGCCCTACTCCAAGCCGGGGTTCGCCCCGCGCGGCGAGCGCAGCTACGGAGAAAGGAACGAACGTCCCCGGTCCGGTTTTCCTGGCCGGGACAGCAGGCCTTTTCCTTCGCAGGGCAGGCCGGAATACAGGCCCGGCGGGGAACGCGCTTTCGGGCGCGGCAACCCGGGCGAAAGAAGAGACCGGCCGTTTTCAAGTTTTCAAAAGAGGGAAGGCGGCAGGCCGCCATTCCCCGCGGGTAAACCCGGATACCGGCCCGGGGGCGAGAGCTCTTTTGGACGCCCCTCGTCAGCCGTGGGCGGGCCCGGCCCGGGTGAAAGAAGGGACCGGCCATTTTCAAGTTTTCAAAAACGAGACGGCGGCAGGCCGGGATTTAATTCCCGCGGCGAACGCCCTTTTGACCGGAATAGCTCGGGTGAAAGAAGGGACAGGCCCTACGCGGGTTTTCCAAAACGGGAAGGCGGCAGGCCGGGTTCAAGTTGGGGCCGGCCCTCCTCATCTACGGGTAAACCGGGATTCAAACCCCGCGGCCCGAAACCGTTTGGACAGCCTTCCTCCACGGTGGGCAGGCACAGCTCAGGTGAAAGAAGAGACCGTCCGTATTCGCGTTTTACCAAAAAAGAAGGCAGAGGGCCGGGTTCCGCGCCGCGCGGCGAAAGGCCCCGTTAGCGATACGCCGGGAATTAAACCGACCGGAGAACGAGGATGTGCGAATTCTGCGAGAAGCACGGCGAAGGTAAGAAGTGGTACCTCAACGCCAAGAATTATTCCCACGACCTCTTGAGCGACCTCAACAGAAAGCATTTCGTCGAGCATTTTTATAAAGAGGCGATCGGCACCGGGCTGGAGAAGCTGATCAAGTGCGAACGGATCTTCGAGAAAAAAAAGAGGATCCCAGCCAACCTCGTCAGGCAATTCGTCGACAGCAGCAAAGAGACGCACTACGGTCAGGTCCTGCCGATAGAGGACGTGCGCGCGATATTCGAGATGTGCTCGAGCGTCTCAAGGATAGCCTGCGGCTGTCGCTGGGCCGCCGGGAAAAAAGAAGTGCGTTGCTGTTTCGGCATAACGCTCGACCCTGCCCGCTGGTACGAGAAGTGCGACACGGATTATTTCGGCAAGCCGGAGCTGTCGCAGTACGAGGCGATGACCGGCGACCAGGCGATGGAAGCGGTCGCCGCGCTCGACCGGCAGGGGCTGATTCACTCGGTCTGGACCTTCATGACGCCCTTCATCGGCAGCATCTGCAACTGCGACCTCGAAGGTTGCCTTGCGATGCGGCACACCCACGGGCTGAACATGCCGACGATGTTTCGCGCGGAATACGTCGCGGGGATCGATCCCGCGGCTTGCAACGGCTGCGGCGGCTGCGAGAGGCTGTGCCCGGTCAAGGCCGTCGACAGGGTCTCTGCGGGCGAGTGCAGCGTAGACCTCGCGAAGTGTTACGGCTGCGGGGTTTGCCGGACGGCCTGCGTTAAAGGCGCGATCAAGCTCAAGGATCGTTCATCGGAACCGCTTGCGGCCCAAAGCTGGTAAACGGGCACATCAACGCTCAGGTTTTAACCGCATAAATCTTAACTTTCGAAAAATGACCGAACACATATCAAAAGACCCGCTTCACGGCGTTACCCTGGAAATGATGCTGGAACGGCTCGTCAAGCGTTACGGTTGGGAAGAGCTCGGCAGGGATGTGAAGATCCGGTGTTTCAATTTCAACCCCAGCATCAAATCCAGCCTGACCTTCCTGAGAAGAACCCCGTGGGCGAGAAAAAAGATCGAGGACATTTACAGGGAATCCGAAAGGCAGCGGCTGGAAGACATATCGAACATCGAAGATCAAATATCAAAATGACGGGTAAAGTTCCCAAAATAATTCAACAGTATTTTTATCGGGCCTTTAACCGTAATTTTGATTTTCGACATTACTACCTCGTTAAAAAGAGCTATTACGTCATCCCGGTAGTGAAATGACCGGCGACGGGGCCTTGAAATAAATAAAATATAGATCGCGCGCGGGTAACACTTTGGGAAACACTTTGCTTAAGGAGCATGACAGGGCCGGGAACTACATTAAACTTGTAGCGGGCGTAGTCGGCATAAGTTTTTCGCCTCTCGCGGTGAAGCTGGTGGTTTTCGCTCCGAGCGTCAGCGCTTTCTACCGGTCGTTTTACGCCGCCTGTTTCTTTTTCCTGTTCGCTCTGGCCGCGCGTGTTTTCCGGAGGCACGGGAACGCCGGTCAAGCCGGTCGCGGATGGGTCGCGCCGTCCCTCCTCGCCGGAGTCTTTCTCGGCATAGACCTTATTTTCTGGCACAAAACTATAATCTACCTGGGCGCCGGCCCGGCGACTTTTCTGGGCAATTCGCAGATACTCTTCGTGACGGTCTTCGCGGTACTTGTGTTCAAGGAGTGCGTCCCGAAAATATTTTACTTCATACTCGCGACGGTCTTCACAGGGCTTTACCTGTTGATACCCCTTACCGCTTCGGGCGTTTCGAGGCCGGAGGGATACGCGCTGGGGCTCATAGTAGGCGTTACTTACGGGGGCATGCTCATTTGCCTGCGCTACGCGAAAAAGCTCGCGGGGAAAGTTTATCCCGAGCTCCTGTCGCTGGCCGTGATGTTCCTGGCTTCCTCCGCCGTGATACTATTCTCGGCGCAGGTAATCGAAGGCAAGACGGTAGCGGTCTGGGACCTCAGGGGCCATATCATCATGCTGCTGACCGCGCTCTTCTGCCAGACGCTCGGCTGGTACCTGATCAATACGAGCATACTGGAACTGCCGGCGCACGAGGGAAGCCTAATCCTTATGCTCCAGCCCCTGCTTGCCACCGCCTGGGGCTGTCTGTTCCTGCTTGAACCTCTTTCGGCCGTGCAGGTCGCCGGCATGGCCCTCGCTCTGGCGGGCATAGTCTGGTACCAGGCTATCAAAAAGGAAGACTGTGTCCAGAAGGAAGCCGAGGCCGAAGAAGTGCTTTAGCGTGAAAAGCGAAACGAATGGAAAGCATGAGCTCTCCTAAACCCAGGATATACGTGGAAAAAAGGGCCGGGAAAAAAGTCACGGTCATCGCCGGCCTGCACACCTATGGCGCGGACAGGTTAAACGAGATCGCGGGGAAACTCAAGGCGGGCCTCGGGGCGGGCGGAACCGTAAAGAACGGGACCATCGAGATCCAGGGTGATAACACGGCCCGGATAAAGGATCTCTTAAATAAAATATGCGGAGAATAATATGAGACATTTCTGGAAAAAACAACATTCAGGCGGCAGCGGCAAGCGCCAGGAAAATCTTCTGGAAGGCGTGATACAGCACCACGGCCGGTTCGCTTTCCTGTTATCCGAGATAGAAGGCGGTTCCGACGTTTTCCTGCGCGGACGCGGCCTCGACCTCGCGATGGACGGCGACCGGGTCGAAGCCCGGGTGCGCCCCGGTGAGAACGGGCGCATGTCCGGCGAGATCGTGCGCGTGATAAAACGCGCCCGCACGTCTCTCGTGGGAGTGCTCAAACAGCTTCCCGTCGGCCAGGGGCTCTGGGCGGTCTTTCCGGAGAAGGGCGACGCGCCGCCGGCCCAGGTAACGGGTTTTTGCGATAACTTAAGCCCGAAAGCCGGATCGCTCGCGGTGCTGGAAATCACCCGCTGGCCCACGCCGACCGCCGGAGCGGCCGGACTGGTGACGGAACTCCTGGGCGAGCCGGACGACGTGCGCGCCCGCGTAACTTCCCTGCTGCGCGCCCGCGGCATCAGCGAATGTTTTCCCAAAGAAGTTCTCGCCGAGAGCGCGGCTTACGGCACGAAGCTCGAGCCCTCCGAGTGGAGGGGGCGCGAAGAGCTCTTCCATCTGCCGGTAGTTACCATTGACGGCGCGGACGCGAAAGATTTCGACGACGCGGTCTCGATAGAACCGCTGGAAGGCGGCTCGGCGCGGCTCGGCGTTCACATAGCCGATGTCGAGCATTACGTGAAAACGGGCTCGGCGCTCGACCAGGAGGCCTATGACCGCGGGACAAGCATCTACCTGCCCGACCGGGTGGTGCCTATGCTGCCCCAGGCTCTCTCCAACAATCTCTGCAGCCTCGTGCCGTTCGAAGAGCGGCTGACGCTGTCAGTTTTTATGGATATCGACTGCGAAGGCAGGGTGAAGCGGCGGCGCATGGCCGTTACCGTGATACGCTCCTGCCGGCGGTTCACCTACGAAGAAGTGCAGGACCTGCTTGACGGGAAGCAGGTTCCCTCAGTGCCCGCCGCGGCGGCCGGGGCGGTGGCGCGGATGGGGGCTCTGGCCGGCATACTCTACAGGCACAGGGTCAAAAGAGGCGCGCTCGATTTTGACCTTCCGGAATATAAAGTTGAGACGGACGCGGAGGGCAGGCCTCTGCGCGTGGCGCACCGTCCGCGGCTCCAGAGCCACCGTTTGATAGAAGAATTCATGCTCCTCGCCAATGAATCCATAGCGACCGAGCTGCTGGCGGCCAAGGCGCCCTTTCTGCACCGCCGCCACGACGAACCCGACCCGGTAAAGATCAAAACGCTAGCGAAGACTCTCGGCGACCTCGGCTTTTCAGCCGGGCATCTTACGGGAGGGAACACTCACAAGGCGATACAGGACGTGCTCCGCCAGGCCGAGGAGCATCCGCTTTCGGATATAGTAAATTCCCTTATAGTCCGCAGTATGAAACAGGCCTATTATTCTCCTCAATCGGAAGGCCATTTCGGCATTGCGGCCAAGGCCTATGCCCACTTCACCTCGCCCATACGGAGATATCCCGACCTTATGGCGCACCGCGCCGTCAAGGCGCTGCTGGCCGGCAAAAAAGAGAACCACGGAAGCCTTTCGCTCGCCGAAGCGGGCGAACACTGTTCCGAGCGCGAACGCGCCGCGGCCGAGGCGGAGCACAAGTCCGTGGATATAATGCGGGCCGAGCTTTTCAAGGGAAATATCGGCGCCGAGATGGACGGGGTCATTACGACTGTGATCGAGAGCGGCTCGTTCGTTATGTGCGGGGACACGGGCGCCGAGGGAATGCTCCGGGTCACGGACCTCAAACCGGGCACGAAAGTAAAAGTGATAGTGGACGCCGTCGATACCCTCGACGGCAAGATCGCCCTGTCTTTGGCCGGAGCGCAAAAACCGAAAATGCCCGCCCAGTGGCGCGTCACGAAGTCAAAGCAGGAGAAACGGGGCAAGCCCGGAAAAAAACGCCATTTCTACCGTTAATTCTTTAATAATAGAGCAGGCAGCAAAATGCCGCTATTTGCGCGCGAATTAGCTAAAAAGACAATAACTATTGAATAACCTCAATAATACTGCCAAAATTATAGTGTTGTCCCGGAACTTAAGTTAATTATTGCGCCTTTAAATGAATTAACATTATGTTCAAAAATTCTGGCACCCCCCTGTTGTCCTTTGCCTTCCTTTCACACATCTCTTCTTTATCCCGCGCGACAAACTACGCTTTAACCAATAATTTAACTTTGCGATTTAGATATCGGGAACCAAAATAAACAGATGGATACAATTAAGAAATTATTATTCATCAGTGTTATTTTATTCGCTGCGACTGCCGGCTCTGTTAATGCCGACAATCAAATTAAGGCTTTTGCGGGTACGCCTGAGGTTCAGGGCTACTCGGGAGACGGAGGGCCGGCCACTTCAGCCGAGTTTAATGATCCCAGCGCGATAGCTATTGATGCTGCAGGAAATGTTTACATTGCCGACGCGGCTAATCACCGGATAAGGAAAGTTGACACTTTAGGCACGATCACGACATTCGCCGGCAACGGGACGCCCGGTTTTTCCGGGGACGGCGGCCCCGCCACCTCAGCTGAACTATATTATCCTTATGGTGTAGCGGTTGATACTTCGGGAAATGTTTATGTAGCCGACACCTGGAATAACCGGATAAGGAAAGTGGATACTTCAGGGGTAATCACTACTTTTGCCGGTAACGGGACTTCTGGTTTTGAAGAGCTCGGAGGAACAGGAAATTCGGGAGACGGAGGCCCCGCCACCGCAGCCTCTTTGTACGGGCCTGAAGGAGTGGCGGTCGATGCTTTAGGGAATGTTTATATCGCGGCCCGTTTTGTGAGGAAAGTGGATACTTCCGGAATAATAACGACTATTGCCGGCAAATTTATCGAATGGCCCACCGGAAATTTAGGAGACGGAGGCCCCGCTACTTCAGCCGAACTCTCGGCTATGGCGGTTGCGGTTGACGGTTCGGGGAATGTTTATATCAGTGACCAATTGTATGAAAGAATAAGGAAAGTGAACGCTTCAGGCATAATAACGACTGTTGCCGGCGCTAATATTATCCCAGAGTCGCTTTCACAGGATCCTTCCGTAGGTTATTCCGGGGACGGAGGCCCCGCCGTAAACGCCATGTTTTCCGGAACCGGTGGCATCGCGGTTGATGCCTCAGGGAATCTTTACATTTCGGACGCCGGTAACAGGGTGGTAAGAAGAGTAAATCCCTCGGGGATAATATCGACTTTCGCGGGTAACGGAACCATGGGCAGTTCGGGAGACGGAGGCGGCGCTTTAGCCGCCGAACTTATATTGCCAACGCACGTAGCGGTTGGCCCTTCTGGAGACGTCTTTGTCGCTGACTGGTCTGAGATCAGGGAAGTTGTTGTAGTGGGCACCGGGACTGTTTCAGGCAGAGTAACCGGGCCGGACGGAACGACCGGGGTCGCGGCGTATATAAAAGTGTCGCTTAATTCGGTATTTATTAATTCAACGGCGTCGGACAGTTCCGGAAATTATTCGATGCAGGTCCCCTCCGGGACGTACGACATAACCTTAAATTATTTTGACGTTACACAGAAGAAGTCGTTCCAAGAGCTTAGCAATCAGACAACGACGGTTGATTTTCCGCTTATCTTCGGATTCATTTCAGGCAAGATAACGCACGATGACGGCGTAACGGCATTTCCCGACGTCGGCATTACTCCATATAAGAACGGCACACAAATGAATGGGGCCTTGTCAAACAGTTCCGGCAACTATTTTTTAGTTTTAGACACAGGGACATACGATCTGACGGTGCAAATATTGGGCTACGTCACGCAGACGAAATCGACCCAGTGCGTAAGCGGGCTGACAGCAACGGTTAATTTTGCAATGCATAACCCGACGAGTTTCGTTGTTACGAGTAACGCGAACAACGGAACGGGAACGCTGAGGGAGGCGTTGGGACATATTGATGACAGTGATACCATCACCTTTAACCTTTCAGCTGGCAACGAAACGATATCCATAACTTCAGATTTAGAAATAAGATATGGTTCTACCATAGATGGAAGCAATTCGGCCGGGAGCGGTGTAGGCGTGACTATTCAGGTTTCGACCTCCTCGGTGTCACCGTGCATTTTCCATATTTATGCTTCAGATGAAAATGTTGTTCTAAATAACATTACCATGAGGGGAGGAAGCTCTCAAGGGGTAATTTATGGTGAATCTTGCCTGTCCCTGGCGTTAAATAATTGCACTATAGAGGATGGGATATCATATAGTGGAGGAGGAATATGCGGCAATGATATCGTTATGACTAACTGCACAGTCCGGAATAATACGGCTACCTCGTACGGCGGCGGGATCGCTTATGTCGGTAAACTATCAATGTCCGGCTGCACGGTCTCAAGCAATACAGCGTCCTCAAAAGGCGGCGCGATATATGCCAATGCTGCAGCAAATATCTTTACGATAGATAAATGCACTATCTCGAACAACACAAGCAACTACGGCGGCGGCGGAGCGATATATACCCAAGTTTCAGACACATTGCCAGATTCAATAATAACTAACTCCACTATCAATAATAATACGTCGTCCGGCACGGGCAATTACGGCGGAGCGCTATGTCTTTTCGGTGGCCACTATGAGATAACAAACTGCACCATTATCGGCAATTCAGCTTCTACAGGCGGTGCCATATATGATCTGGCAACACTGTATTTAACCAATACCACCATAGCCGGTAATTCCGCTTCCAGCCAGGGAGGCGGTTTATATGCGTTTGGTCCGCTGTATATAAAAAACACTCTTCTTGCCAATAACAACTCGAAGGATTTCTGGTTTGCAACAGGGAGTGTCATTGACAACGGCTACAATATAGTTGGATCTACTTATGCTTATACTTTTAACGGAACAGGGGATATAACCGGCTACCAGCCAAATCTCCGTCTCAGCGGAGCGCTAGCGGCAAATGACACGGTAAACGGCACTCAAACCCTCGCTATTTTATCAAACAGCGTCGCCGTAAACGCGGGGGACGGCGCGGCGAACGGTACGGTCGCTATTCCGTTTACGGACCAGCGTGGTTATGCCAGGGCAGGGGCGCCTGATATCGGGGCTTATGAATACGTCGTGCTCTCTTCACCACTCGCCCCGGGGAGTTACACCGGCACGACACTCTCTTCCGGCTCTATCTGCTGGCAGTGGCAGGCTTCCACCGGCGCGACGCATTACCAGGTAATGTCTTCAACCGGCGGGCAGATGTCAACTGGCCTCACTCCAAATACCACAGTCTGGGTTGAGGGCGGGCTTTCTCCAAATACAACATATTACAGATATGTAGAAGCCTTTATGGGAGGATACTACAGCTCGTCAACAATAGCCGGGGTTTTGACCAACGTTGTGGCTCCCAATAATATTGTTTGGGGGGCGGCAGCGAGCACTTCGGCCGCGGTTTCCTGGACAGATAATACCGGTAACCCCGCCAACACTACATACATTGTACAGTTATCCACTATGCCTGATTTCTCAGCGACTATTTATTCAAGTTCCACGGTAAAAGCGGCAGGCGGCGCAATGATCCAACCGCTGACGCCGAACACTTTTTATTACGGCCAGGTCACGGCGGTTTCATATACAGGGGTCAGCTCCGCTTCAGCGTTGTCTCCCGTGTGGACACTTACTTCCGCGGCGGTGCCTCAGGCACTCGCGTTCAACAGCGTATTTATTTCCAGCGCCGCCCTGTCATGGACCGCCAACAATAATCCTCTCATAAATACCCGCTACGAGGTATCTCTCTCAACCGACAACTTTACCGCGAATTTCTCTACTCCTATCGCGCTTTCCTACGGATTTACGGCGTTAAATACAACGGCATACGGCCTTGCGGCTGCGACTACCTATTACGCCAGGGTCAGGGCCTATGATATATTAGGCAATCCTTCAGGATTTTCGGACATTATTAGTACAATGACATTGCCCCCTGTGCCTGTTACTCTTTCCGTGCTAACGGTCAGCAGTTCGACGGCGGTCTTGTCGTGGTTACCTAACGGCAACCCGTTAAGCACGGTGTACGAGGTTTACTATTCTTCGGACAACTTCTGCACGTTGTTTTCTACCCCCATAGTATTTTCCGAAAGGCTTACGGCGTTAACTACAACAGTCTACTCGCTTGCGCCAAACACGATCTACTGGTTTAAGGTGCGCTCATTTCAATATACCGGGATACCCGAGACTTTCTCAAATACAGTCTCCGCGATCACTCAGCTTTTCGCGCCCAATAATATTTCATGGGGGGCAATAGCCAGCACTTCAGCGGCGGTTTCCTGGACAGACGATACGATCAACCTGCCTTACACCGCATACATAGTGCAGTTATCCACCGCGCCTGATTTCTCGGGAACTGTTTACTCAAGCTCAACGGTAAAAGCTGAAGGCGGAGCGACGGTCCAACCGTTAATTCCCAATACGACATTTTACGGCCGGGTAACAGCGTCATCGAACGGAGTAAATCTGCCGACAGCGTTAAATCCAACCTGGAAATTTACGCCCGCGGCCATACCTCTGGCGCCGGTGTTCACGAGTGTTTTTGTTTCAAGTGCCGCTATATCGTGGAACGCCAATAATAACCCGCCAAATACCCGCTATGAGGTCTCTCTGTCAACCGATAATTTTACAGCGAATTTCTCTACGCCTGCCGTCCTTGCCTCCTCCTTAACCGCGGCCAATACCACGGTATACAGACTTATGCCAAATACGACCTATTATGCCCGCGTAAGGGCGTTCGCCTCCAATGACGCCGCTACGCCTACGACTTTCTCAAGTATTGCCTCTATGGTCACTGCACCCTCAGCGCCTAACAATATTTCTTGGGGGACAATATTGAGCACTTCAATAGCGGTTTCCTGGACGGACAGCACTAATAACCCGGTAAATACTACATATATAGCGCAGTTATCAACGGCGGCTAATTTCTCGGGAACTATTTATTCAAGTTCCACGCTAAAGGCCGCGAGCGGCGCTTTAGTCCAGCCTCTGACCCCGAACACGACATACTACGGGCGGGTTTCAGCGCTCTCATTCGGCGGAGTTAACTCATCTTCGGTTTTGTCTCCGGCATGGAAGCTGACATCCGCCGCGATACCGTCGGCGCCCGTTTTTGACGGCGTATTTGTCACGAGCGTCACTATATCGTGGAGCGCCAATAGCAATCCTTCGAACACTCGCTATGAGGTATCTCTCTCAACCGACAATTTTACCGCGAATTTCTCTACGCCAGCCGCGCTTGCCGCCGGATTAACCGCGTTAACCACCACGGTATACAACCTCACGATAAACACCACGTATTATGCCAGGATCAGGGCCTATGACGCCTCTGGTAACCCGTCCGCGTTTTCGGCCAAAATTATTGCGGTAACCGGTTCCTACTCCAGCTTTGTAGTGACAAGCAGTGCTGACAGCGGAGCCGGTACGCTCAGGGAAGCGATCTCGGTCGTGTGCGATAGTGGAACTATTACTTTTAGCTTATCCGCGGGCAACGAAACGATAACCCTGGCTTCAGAGCTGGCTTTTAACAAGAGTCTGACCATAGACGGAAGCAATTCCTCGGGTAGCGGGGCGGAAGTAACTATAAAGGTAACAAATCCCGGTGTGTCGGCATGGCGCGTGTTTAATTTGTATCTCTACCCGTCAAAAAATGTTTCGTTGAATAACCTTGTTATGATCGGAGGCAATATATCGTCATCACCATACTTGGGGGGGGCTAACCTGGGCGGTGTAATTTACTGCGCAGGTAATCCGGGAACCGGCCAATCCCTTGCCTTGACGAATTGTACAATAACGGACGGGAACGCATTTACGGGCGGAGGAATACACTTCACCACTTATCGAGCAACTATGGTTTTAACAAGCTGCACGATAAAGAATAATCAATGCATTAATGGTGGAGGAGGTATCTACGTTATTGGCTCCGGCCTGTCAATGTACGGTTGCAATGTCTCAAGTAATAATGCGAATGCGGGGGTCGGAGGCGGAATAGCTGATCAGTACGGCAATCCCAGCTTTACATACCCTTTAATCATTGATAAATGCACAATTTCGAGCAATACCGCGAGCTACGGCGGCGGAATATTTGTTGAGAACCCTAGCACCACGGCAAAAATAACGAACTCTGCTATTAATAATAATATTTCAGCCACTCTAGGCGGTGGGATCCAATTTGCATTGACATCTTCGGGCGGGATCTATCAAATAGCTAATTGCACAATATTCGGCAATTCCACTGTGGATGGCGGGGGGGTTAATTGTGCAGCAAGCAATCAATTCTATTTAACAAACGTAACTATAGCAGGTAATTCCGCTTCCAATCAGGGGGGTGGTTTCTATATGTCAAATGCCGGTGCGCAGTTATTCATAAAGAATACTCTTATCGCTAATAACGGCTCAAATGATTTCTGGATGGCAAGCGGTATTGTTAATGACAACGGTTACAACATAGTTGTGTCTACCCATGGCTATACTTTTAATGGAACTCACGATATTACCGGCTATCAACCCAACTTGAATATCAGCGGCGTGCTCGCGCCAAACAACACTTTAAACGGAACACAAACCCTTTCGGTATCAGCACCAAGTATAGTTATTGATGCCGGCTCAGCGGTCGCCAACGGCGGCGTAGCCGTGCCCGAGACCGACCAGCGCGGTTTTGCGAGGGTAGGAGTTCCCGACATAGGAGCTTATGAAGTCACGGACCCGCCGCCGGTCCCTGTAGGTTTTATAGGCGCGGTTTTATCTACGGGATCAATACGTTGGCAGTGGCAAAACTCAGCCGGTGTAAACGGTTACCGCGTAAGGTCATCAACCGGCGGCGCGCTATCCGCTAACCTTACGGCAACTACCACTGAATGGTATGAAGGCGGACTGACCGCGAACACAACATATTTCAGGTATGTTGAAGCTTGCGTGAGCGTGTTAACCAGCGCGTCATCAAGTGCCGCGGCAATGACCTATGCGGCAGTTCCCGGTCCGCTTGATTTTAACGGAGTGTTTTCATCATCAGCCACGTTGTCATGGAATGCCGGCGGCAATCCTGCAACCACGCGTTACGAGCTGTCTATTTCAACCGACGGCTTCGCTCTCAATTATTCCACTCCCGTCACCCTGGGTTCCGCTTTTACCTCAACGAACACGACTTTATACGGCCTCGTGCCGAATACGACATATTTTGCCAGGGTCCGGGCCTTCGCTTCCACCGACGCTTCAACCCCTACTTCTTTCTCAGGCATTGTCTCTACGATGACCCTGCCAGCCAAGGTTAACCTGGCAGTAGGCAATATAGCCATGTCATCGGTCACTATTTCTTGGGACACGAACAACAACCCTCCGGATACCCGTTACGAATTATACTCTTCGTCTGATAATTTCTGTCTGTATTTCTCTACGACAGTTCTATTCGCTACTGCGCTTACGGCTGTCACTACCGCCGTGGACGGTCTTGCAGCGGACACAACTTACTGGTTTAAGGTATGTCCTTTCCAGAGTTCAGGCAGGCCGGGCGCCATGTCTAACACAGCTTCGGCGGTGACGCTGGCTGACGCGCCCAATGGGATCTCCTGGGGCGCCGTTGTGAGCACGGCTATAGCCGTATCCTGGGCGGGCGATACCAGCGTTAACAGGCCCGGCACGATCTACGCGGCCCAGCTTTCCACCTACAAGAATTTTACGGGCGGCGTATATTCCAGCGCCACGGTCCGGTCAATGAACGGAGCGCTCGTGGCGGGGCTTACGCCGAACACCACTTATTATGCCCGGGTCGTGGCTCTAAACGGAGCGGGTATCCCTGATTATGCCGTGCTTGTTCAGGGGGCTCTTACCCTGGCCGCCGTGCCGGTCTCGCTTGCCGCAAGCAAGGCGGGATTGAGCAGCGCGCGTTTCTCGTGGAACGGCGCGGGCAATCCCGGTTATACGCGCTACGAGGTTTCGGTCTCTACCGATAACTTCTCGATTTGCTTTTCTACGCCGGTGCAGGTCTCGGCGGGGTTAAAGACGGCATCGACCATCGTTACCGGCCTCACCAGGGAGACCACTTACTGGTTAAGGGTGCGAGCCTTTAACGAAGATCTTTCTCCTTCCGGTTTCGCTAGCCTTAAGTATCTCTTTACCACCCCGCCTTTCGTCTGCATCGATCTGGCCGGCAGCGGTATCCTTTCCTACGCCTGCGATGACAACTGCGATCCCGCCGACGGTTACGAGGATTACCTCGCGGCCGGTTCCACGATGGCGTACAGGATCGACGGCACGGGGACCGGCAAAACAAATTTCCTTGTTTCTACCGCTGGAGACCCGGCGCCCGAATATTACTGGGATCCGGACCACGCCCGGAAATACAGGCTTATTGTGGAAGATATGAGCGGCGACGGTGTTGCCGATTACCTTTTCGACTCCAACGGCGACGGCCTGGCGGACAGCTATTATAACCCGATAACAAGGGCCGTCGTACGCGCTAACACTTTGACCACCGTCCCGGGCGTGCCCGGCACATTCTTCGATTTTAACGGCGGAACCGACGGCTACGAAGTTTATGTTGATTCCTCTGGCAGGGCTAGTTCGATAGTGGCTGTGGTCGCCAAGGGCGACGGGAAAAAAGAACATCTCATAGATACCAACGCCGGCGCTAGCCAGGCAACGAACGCGCCCGGCCGCGCCGCGCTTTCCGGCAGGGTTCCCACTATATATGTTGACCCATACTCGAAAATCGTAACCCCGATAAAACAGTTCGATTACGACGGCGACGGCACTACGGACTGGGGGATAGATCTGGACGGAAGCGGGAAATATGTAAAATACTATAACCCCAAAAGCGGCTTGCTGCTCGATATATTTTCAGTCACCGAAGAAAAAGGCTACGTGCCTTCCCCAAACCCGTTCAACCCGCTCAGAGGCAACGCCGTCTTTGTTTACGATATGGCCGAAGACGGCCAGGTGATCATTGACATCTACGCCATATCGGGCCAGAAGACAACGGTGCTCGTTAACGGCGAGCGCGTGAAGGGACGCCACCAGTTCCAGTGGAACGGCGGCAACGGTGAGTACGACGCCGCGGACGGCACGGTGGCGGGCAGTAACAATAAGCTCGCGAAAGGTGTTTATATCGTTCGCTACAAACTGGGTTCCAAACAGTTTATGAAGAAACTGGCTATAATAAAATGAGAAAAACAGTCTTCTCTATCGCCGCCGTATTTTTCCTGGCGCTGTGCTCCGCCTTGCTGCTCGCGGCAATAAACCCCGAGGCCGGGACGCGCGCGGGCTCTTTCCTGCAGATCGGGCCCTCGGCCCGTGCCAGCGGTTTCGGAGGCGCTTACACCGCCGTCCCGGGAGAACCCGCGAGCATTGACTGGAATCCGTCAGGGATAGCGGTGATCCCGTGCACGCAACTGAGCGCTACTTACGGCAACTGGTTTGCCGATACCAATTACGGAAATTTCGGCTTTGCCATGCCCGCCGGCAAACACGCGGGCTTGGGCTTAAGTTATACCTATCTAGATTATGGAACTCTGACCAGGGTCAGCGGCCAAGACGCTTACGGCGTGCCTATCGAAGACGGAACGTTCGGCGCGAGCGACATGAACCTCGCGCTCGCCTACGCGAGAAGCTTTACCCTTTTCAAAAAACCGTTGTATGCCGGCGTCGCCGTGAAAACCCTGCGCCTCGCCATAGACGGGTCAAGCGCCGCCGGTTACGCCGGTGACGCGGGCGTAAGCTATATTCCTTGCAGGAATACGGTGATAAGCGTCGCCGGGCGCAATTTCGGCAACCTCAACAAGATCGACCAGGTGCAGGAGCAGTTGGCTCAGGAAACGGCCCTCGGCGCGTCCCATAAATTCTTTCTGGGCGCTTCTTCCCTGCTCTTGGCCGCCGACGGCGTCGCGCCCATAGACGACTATTTCCACCTGCGCGGCGGTCTCGAATACGGGTATAAGGAAGAGTTGTTCCTGCGGGCCGGATACCGCGGCGGTTACGATACCGACGGGTTTACCGCAGGCGCGGGCGTTGCTTTCGCCAACATGCGCATCGATTACGCCTACGCGCCGTTCACCGTGCTCGGCGATACCCACAGGGTAACGCTCACGCTGTTCATCGGATCCGGCTGCGCGAAACTCCGGGAGCCTCAGCGCCTCAGGGTTACGGATACGGGCAGGACAACGGTTAAACTCGCCTGGGACGCGCGCGGGAATCCCGCCGGAACAAGGTACGGGATAATCCAGTCGAAAGACGATTTTGTAAAGAATATAACCGTCGCGGCCGCTCCCGACGATAATTTGACCGGGACGACGGCCGAGATCTTCGGTCTTTCACCGGGTACGGATTACTGGTTCAAGGCGCGCGCGTTCGGCAAAGACGGCGTTATGCCGTCCAGGTATTCTTCCAGCGCCGCGGGCCGCACCCTGCCGGAGGCCTTGCCCGCGGTTCAGCTTTCGGGCGCGACTGTTTCGGACTCGGCCATTCAGTGGGAGTGGAACGGCGTCAAGGAAGCGGCCGGATACCGGGTCTACGAACCCAAAGATGAAAGACTGCTGAAGGAATTGCCGCCGAACGCCACTTCCTGGCTTGAAACGTCCCTCAAGGAAATGACCACGTATGCCCGGATAATAAAGGTGGTTACTCCTTACGGTGAAGGCCCGGCGTCTGACCGCGCCGAGTGCGTTACTCCCGTGAGCGAGCTTACCGCGGACCTCGCGCGGCTCGAGGCCGAGACCGGGCCCATAGAATTTAAAACCGGGAAATACACCATTAGGAATGAATTCAAGCGCGTGCCGGACCGCGTCTCGGAGACCATAAAAAAATATCCCGGTTTTACCGTGCGCCTGGAGGGACATACCGACAACAGGGCGCCCCTTGAGTACAACCTGAAGCTCTCCCGCCGGAGGGCGGAAAGCGTGAAAAGATACCTCGTCTCCAAAGGCATA
>Ga0265342_10000196_pt1 | contig 67364 bp, 68 predicted proteins | sample 4CB327metaG_FD_203125 | JGI IMG/M metagenome (GOLD analysis project Ga0265342, IMG submission 203125) | Rhizosphere microbial communities from Carex aquatilis grown in University of Washington, Seatle, WA, United States - 4-CB3-27 metaG | ecosystem: Host-associated > Plants > Roots >...
CGCGGCAGAACTGCGCGAACGAACCGTCCGGCGTCTCGTAGCCCCAGATGCGCTGCGAGGTCGAGAGCAGCGGATCGCCGCCATTGCACTCCTCGTCGTCGCCGTCGTCCTGATTGCAGTGGACGATCACCTCGTCGCCCACCTTCCAGCGGCGCACCTTCGCGCCGACCGCCCAGACGATGCCGGACGCGTCGGAGCCGGCAATGTGGAAGGGCTGCTTGTGCACGTTGAAGGGCGTGATCGGCTGGCCGAGCCCCGCCCAGATGCCGTTGTAATTGACGCCCCCGGCCATCACGAGGATGAGGACCTCGTCCTCGCCGATCGCCCAGGTCGGCACCACTTCGAGCTGGAACGACGTCTCCGGCGGTCCATGCCGCTCCTGGCGGATCACCCAGGCGTGCATCTTTTCGGGGACATGACCCAGAGGCGGGATTTCGCCGATCCCGTAAAGGTCCTTCAGCGCAGCAACTTTCCGTAGAGGGGCAGCCGGCATCTGCGTCTCCCTGAGGCGGCGGAAATCCTGGGCAGTCTGCCGCAACCAATGCTGCGGCGCAACATCGAGTTCCGAAAACCCGCTCCTTAACGCTTCGGCAAGCGGAAATGCCTAGCGTGCAACGCAAAAGGACGGGCAATCGATCGTGGCGGTCACTGAAATTTCCGCTCAGCCGGCCCCCTCGCCCGCGCGCCTGATCGGGGTGATCGGGCTGTCGCTCGCGCTCGGCTATGCCGTCCTGCTCATCGGCGTCACCCTCCAGGGCTACTGGCTGCTCGACGGCCAGGGACAGCCGATCGCCAGCGATTTCGTCAACGTCTGGGCGGCGGGCCAACTCGCGCTCGGCGGCCACGCACCCTCCGCCTATGACTGGACGATCCATCGCGCCGCAGAGGTGAGCGCGATCGGCCATCCGTTCGAGGGCTATTTCGGCTGGCACTATCCGCCGCCGTTCTTCTTCGCCGCCATCGTGCTTGCGATGCTGCCCTACACCGTCGCCGCGCTCGCGTGGCTGGCGGTGACGCTCCCACTCTATGCCGCCACGGTGCGCATGATCGTCGGCGCGCGCGTCGGCATCCTGCTCGCGCTCGGCTTTCCCGCCGCGCTGTGGAACGCGGTCGCCGGCCAAAACGGCTTTCTCACCGCCGCACTCATCGGCGCGACGTTGTCGCTGATCGAGCGCCGTCCGGTCGCGGCCGGCGTCTGCCTCGGCCTGCTCAGCTACAAGCCGCAATTCGGCTTGCTGTTTCCGATCGCGCTCCTCGCCGGCCGATGCTGGCGCATGATCGCCGCCGCCGCGGCGACCGTGATTACGATGATCGCCGTTTCCACGCTCGCCTTCGGCATTGCGAGCTGGCACGCCTTCTTCGAATGGATGCCGGTCACGAGCCGCATCGTGCTCGGCGAAGGCCGCGCCGACTGGAACAGGCTTCAGAGCGTATTCGGATTCATCCGCAGCCATGGCGGCGGCGAGACCTTCGCCTGGTCGGCTCAGATCGGGCTCGCCGTCGTGCTGGCGGCCGCGGTCGCCTGGCTTTGGCATGGACGGCAGCCATTCGCGCTGAAGGCGGCCGGGCTGGTGGCCGCCTCGCTGCTCGCGACGCCATACGTCTACACCTACGACCTTGTGATCCTCGCGATTCCCGTCGCCTTCCTCGTGCGGCTCGGCCTCACGCAAGGCTTCCTGCCCGGCGAAGACATCGGCCTGCTCATCGCCGCGCTGTCGCTGCTGTGCTTCCCATACCAGGCGGCGCATATCGGCCTCGCGGTCGTGCTGGTCGTCGCCGCGCTCATCGCGCGTCACATCCTGTCGTCCCGGGCACAGGACGCCGCCGCGCGCCGTGTGGGCGCGTAACATGTCGGAGCAGATCGCCCACCGCACCGGCAGCGCGATCGACCTTCGCCCCGCGATGCCGTGGCTCGCCGCAGCTGCGGTCTGCCTTCTGCTGGCCGCCGTCGGACCGAAGCTGCTGAACGATCCCGACACCTATTCGCACATCGCGCTCGGCCGCTGGATCATCGCGCACGGTACGGTGCCGACGACCGATCCGTTCTCGCTGACGCTGCGCGGCGAGCACTGGGTGGCGTTCGAATGGCTCTCGCAGGTCGTCTACGCGATCGCTTTCGACACCGGCGGCTGGCCGGCCGTCGTTGCGCTCGCGAGTCTGACGACGGGCCTCGCCTTCGCATTGCTCGCGCGCTTCCTGATGCGCGAATGGCAGACGACGCCGGTGCTGGTCGCGCTGATGTGCGCGCTGGTGCTGCTCGCCCCGCATGTGCTGGCGCGGCCGCATGTGCTCGCCTTGCCGATCATGGTCGCGTGGATCGCGGCGCTCATCCGCGCGCGCGACACGGATGCCGCGCCGCCGTGGCGCATCCTGCCGCTGATGATCCTGTGGACGAACCTGCACGGCAGCTTCACCTTCGGCCTCGCCATGATCGGACCGGTCGCGCTCGAGGCGCTCATCGCCGCGTCGACCGCGCAGCGCTGGCGCGTCGTGCGGCAATGGGCGCTGTTCGGTGCGCTCGCGCTCGGCGCCGCCTGTCTCAATCCGTACGGGCCGGAAATGATCCTGGTGACGTTCCGCACCGTCGCACTCGGTTCGGCGCTGCTGACGATCACGGAATGGCGGCCGCCGGACTTCAGCCATCTCGGCCCCTACGAGATCATCGTTCTCGGTGGCATCGCCGCTGCGCTGCTCTACGGCGTGCGGCTGCCCTGGCTGCGCCTCGTCATGCTGCTCGGCGTGCTGCACCTGAGCCTGTCGCAGGCGCGCCACGCCGACCTGCTCGGCATGCTGGCGCCGATCTTCATCGCGCGGCCACTGGCCATGCAGTTCGCTGCTCTTGCCCGCCGTACCGAAGGTGGCCTGCGCGCATCCGTCTGGGGACCGTCGCTGGCCGCCGCGGCCATTGTGGCGGCGCTCGGTCTCACGATGCTACGGCAGGACATCGCGCCGCCGGCGCACAACACGCCCGCCGCGGCGCTGCGCGCCATCGATGCGGCACACGCAGGCCCGATCCTCAACGACTACGATTTCGGCGCCTATCTCGATTTCGTCGGCATCCCGGCTTTCATCGACGGCCGCACCGAGCTCTACGGCGCCGCCTTCACGCTGCGCTATGACCGGGCGCTGAAGCTGGCGAATCTGCCGGACTTCCTGACGCTGCTCGACGAGAACCACATCCGCACGACCCTGCTCGCGCCGAACACGCCGGCCGTCGCCCTGCTCGACCGCTTGCCTGAGTGGAAACGGGTCTACGCCGACGAGATCGCCGTCGTGCACCAGCGGACCGGCGGCTGACGCGCTGGCAGTTTGATGTTGCAACGCAACAAGAAAGTCGCCACCTTGCCCTGAGCACGGGATGGCGACATGACGGCCGAGACGCCGAAACGCGATAAACCCTGGATTTTCCGCACCTACGCCGGTCATTCGACGGCGAAGGACTCCAACGCGCTTTATCGCAAGAACCTGGCCAAGGGGCAGACCGGCCTGTCGGTGGCCTTCGATCTGCCGACGCAGACCGGCTACGACAGCGACCACGTCCTGGCGAAGGGCGAGGTCGGCAAGGTCGGCGTGCCGATCTCCCATGTCGGCGACATGCGCGCGCTGTTTACCGGCATCCCGCTCGCCACCATGAATACGTCGATGACCATCAACGCCACCGCGGCGTGGCTGATGGCGCTCTATATCGCGGTCGCCGACGAGCAGGGCGCGCCGCGCGCGTCGCTGACCGGCACGATCCAGAACGACATCATCAAGGAATATCTCTCGCGCGGCACCTACGTGTTCCCGCCGAAGCCGTCGCTGCGGCTGATCAAGGACATCGCCATCTTCACCACGTCGGAATTGCCGAAGTGGAATCCGATGAACGTGTGCAGCTATCACCTGCAGGAGGCGGGTGCGACGCCGGTGCAAGAGCTCGCCTTCGCGCTCGCCACCGCGATCGCCGTGCTCGACACGGTGAAGGCCTCGGGCGAGGTCGATCACGACAAGTTCTGCGAGGTGGTCGGCCGCATCTCGTTCTTCGTCAATGCCGGCCTGCGCTTCATCACCGAAGTCTGCAAGATGCGCGCCTTCACGGAATTGTGGGACGAGATTACACGCGAGCGCTACGGCGTCACCGACGCCAAGCAGCGCCTGTTCCGCTACGGCGTGCAGGTGAACTCGCTCGGGCTCACCGAGCAGCAGGCCGAGAACAATGTCACCCGCATCCTGATCGAAATGCTCGCGGTGACCTTGTCGAAGAAGGCGCGCGCCCGTGCCGTGCAATTGCCGGCGTGGAACGAGGCGCTCGGCCTGCCGCGGCCGTGGGACCAGCAATGGTCGCTGCGCATGCAGCAGATCCTCGCCTACGAGACCGATCTCCTGGAATACGGCGACATCTTCGACGGCTCGGCCGAGATCGAGCGCAAGGTCGAGGCGCTGAAGGTCGAGGCGAAGGAAGAACTCCGCCGCATCGAGGAGATGGGCGGCGCAGTCGCCGCGGTCGAATCGGGCTACATGAAGCAGCAGCTCGTGGAGTCCAACACGGCGCGGCTGGAAGCGATCGAGCGCGGCGAGCAGACCGTCGTCGGCGTCAACAAATATACCGAGACCGAGCCATCGCCGCTGACCGGCGGCGTCGAGGCGATCCTCACCGTGTCGGAGGACGCCGAGCGGGACCAGATCGAACAGCTCAAGGCCTGGCGCACGCAGCGCGACACGCGCGCGGTGCAGGATGCGCTGAAGGCGCTCAAGCGCGCAGCGCAAGGCGGCGGCAACATCATGCCGGCCTCGATCGATTGCGCGAAGGCCGGCGTCACCACCGGCGAATGGGGCTGGACCCTGCGCGAGGCCTTCGGCGAATACCGCGCGCCGACCGGCGTCGGCCGCGCCATGCGCAACGACGTGTCCGGCCTCGACGACATCCGCGCCGACGTCGACCGCGTATCGAAGAAGCTCGGCCGGCGCATGACCTTCCTTGTCGGCAAGCCCGGTCTCGACGGACATTCCAACGGCGCCGAGCAGATTGCCGTGCGCGCGCGCGACGCCGGGATGCAGGTGGTCTATGAGGGGATCCGGCTGACGCCGGAAGAGATCGTCGATGCGGCGAAGAAGCAGCAGGCGCACGTCATCGGCCTGTCGATCCTGTCCGGCAGCCACATGCCGCTGGTGAAGGACGTGGTCGGCCGCATCAAGGACGCGGGGCTGGACGTGCCGGTAGTCGCCGGCGGCATCATTCCGCCCGAGGACGCGGCCGAACTCGAGAAGGCCGGCGTCGCCGCCGTCTACACGCCGAAGGATTTCGAATTGAACCGCATCATGTCGGACCTGGTGCGGATCGTGGAGCGCAAGAGCGAGCCGAGCGGGGCGTGAGCTTCCTCACCGCGCCGTAAGCGCGGATAACGCCTCCTGCAGCTTCGACGGACTGACCGGCTTCACCAGATACGCATTCATGCCCGCGTCGCGCGCCGCCTGCTCGTCATCGCTGCGCGCGCGGCCGGAGATGCCGATCACCGGCACGCGGCCAACGACGCCGGGCAGCGCGCGGATGCGGCGCGTCGCCTCCAGTCCGTCAGTGCCGCTCAACGTCACGTCCATCAGCACGGCGTCGTAGCCGCCGCGCGATGCGGCCTCGACCGCCGCCTCGCCGCTCGACACGAAATCCACGCGGTGGCCGAGCTCGCCGAGGATCGTGTTCATGATGACGCGTCCGTACGGGTTGTCCTCGGCGCATAGCAGGCTGAGCGCACGCCCCTGCCCCGGCCGCAACGACGGCGTGTTGCCGGTGTCGGCGCGCTCGACCAGCGCGGTGAGGCGGAACGTCGAGCCTTTACCCTTCGCGCTCTTGACCGTGAGATCGCCGCCCATCGCCCTGGCGATGCGTTTGACGAAGGTGAGGCCGAGCCCGGCGCCGCCATAGCGCCGCGCCACCTCGGCGCTCGCCTGCGCGAACGGACGAAACAGCGTTTTCAATTCGGCGGCGCTCATGCCGATGCCGCTGTCGGTCACATCGAACACCAGCCGCACGCGCTTTCCGCGCGCCGGTTCGGCGGCCGCCGCGAACCGCACGCTGCCGCGCTGGGTGAATTTCGCGGCGTTGTCGGCGAGGTTCTCGAGCGCAGCGCGCAGGCGCAGCGCGTCGCCGGCAACCTGCGCCGGAAGATCGGGAGAGATCGTCGCCGTCACCGCGATGCCCTTGTTGGCCGCACGCGCGGAGATGCCTTCGGCCACGGCTTCGGCAAGCGCGCGCGGCGAGAAAGGCTCGGACCGCAGCACCAGCCCAGCGGTGTCGGCGCGCGCGGCATCGACGATCAGCGTCGACAGCGCGGCGAGATGCTCGGCGCCGCTCTTGACGGCCTGCGCCCATTGGCGCTCGCGCGGTCCGAGATCGGAGGCGGCGAGTAATTCGGCGAGCGCAAGGATGCCGGTCAGGGGCGTGCGGATGTCGTGCGCGACGCCGGCGAGCGCCGTCTCGATCGCGCGCGGCGTCGCCGCACGCGGACGCCGCTTCACCGCATTCGCCTTGCGCCTGCGCTTGGCCATTGCTCCCCACCCGGGGGCAATCTGACACGCCGGGCCCGCTCAATCGAGCCCGGCTATCCGGCGGATGTCGGCCGGGGTTAACCCTTGCGCGCGCAGCTCGCGCAGGCCGGTTGATCGTGTCGATTTCGACAGCTTGGCGCCGCCGGCGTCGGTGAGCAGGCGGTGATGGTGGTAGCGCGGCTCCGGCAGGCCGAGCAGCGCTTGCAACAGGCGGTGCACGCTGGTGGCCTGAAACAGGTCGCGGCCCCGCACGACGTCGGTGGCGCCCTGCGCCGCGTCATCGACCACGACGGCAAGGTGGTAGCTGGTCGGCGTGTCCTTGCGCGCGAGGATCACGTCGCCCCAGGCGGCGGGATCGGCGGCGATCGTGCCGGTCTCGCCGGCCGGCCCGACACCGGTTTCGGACCATGTGAGGCGCGGAACGCCCGCCAGCGCGGCCTGCATGTCGAGCCGCAGGGCGTAGGGCGCGCCGGAGGCGACACGCTCCGCGCGCTCGGCGTCACTCATCGTTTTGGCTGCGCCCGGATAAAGCGGCGCGGCGTCCGGATCGCGCGGCCAAGGGGCAGTCGCCTCCTTGGCCGCGACCATTGCGGCAATCTCGGCGCGGCTCTCGAAGCTCGGATAGACGAGGCCCATGGCATCGAGCTTGCCGAGCGCCGCACGGTAATCGGCGAAATGCTCCGATTGCCGCCGCACCGGCTCCTCCCAGACGAGGCCGAGCCAGCGCAGGTCCTCATAGATCGCCGCCTCGTATTCCGGGCGGCAGCGCGTCGCGTCGATGTCCTCGATCCGCAGCAAAAGCCGCCCGCCCGCGGCCCGCGCCATGTCGGCGTTGAGCAGCGCCGACAGCGCATGACCGAGATGCAGGTGGCCGTTCGGCGACGGCGCGAAACGGAAAACGGGTGGCATGGTCTGTCCTGGACCGTTCCAAACACTCCGTTCATTCCCGCGCAAGCGGGAATCCAGCGCTGGGTCCCCGCTTTCGCGGGGACGAACGGCATACTACTAAGGACGGCGAATGACCCACTTCCTCCACACCGAAGACGACCTGCGCGCCGGTCTCGTCAAGCTGATCGAGCAGGACCCTCGGCTCGTGCCGGTCGCGGAGAAGGCCGGCACCTTCGCGCTGCGCCGGCGCGAAGCGGGCTTCGCCGGTATCTGCGCCATCGTCTGCGGCCAGCAGCTCTCGACCGCAAGCGCCGCCGCCATCCGCAACCGGCTGTTCGCGGCCTTCGATCCGTTCCACCACGACACGGTGCGCAAGGCGCGCACCGACAAGCTCAAGCGGCTCGGCCTGTCGACGCCGAAGATCAAATCGATTCGCGCCATCGCCGGTGCCGTGTCCGACGGCGTCATCGATCTGAACGCCGTCGGCAACATGGACGCCGACGATGCGCACGCTGCGCTCGTGCAGTTGCACGGCATCGGCCCGTGGACCGCCGACATCTATCTCCTGTTCTGCCTCGGCCATGCCGACGCCTTTCCGGCCGGAGATCTCGCGGTGCAGGAGGCCGTGCGCATCGCCTTCAACCTGCGCAAGCGCCCGGACCCGAAGGCGCTGACGAAGATCGCCGAAGCGTGGCGGCCCTGGCGCGGCGTGGCGGCGCATCTGTTCTGGGCCTACTATCACGTGGTCAAGCGCCGCGAGGGCATCTCGCTGCAGGCGAAGAAGCCTGCCGCGAAGCCGTGCAAGAAGACTGCGAAGAAGACGACGCGCAAGACAACGAAGAAGAAAACCACCGGAAGGAAGAAGAATGGCTGACCTCGACGGACCGCGTCTCGAGCCCCGCACGGGTGTCGCCAAGCAGCTGGTCGTTTTCCTGCACGGCTACGGCGCCGACGGCAACGACCTGATCGACATCGGCCGCGCCTGGCAGCAGCTCCTGCCTGACGCCGCGTTCGTGTCGCCGCACGCACCGCGCCCGTGCGGGCAGGCGCCGATGGGCCGCGAATGGTTTCCACTCACGTTCCGCGATCCGAACGAGCGCTGGACCGGCGTCAACGCCGCCGCGCCCGTGCTCAACGGCTTCATCGACGCCGAGCTCAAGCGCCGCGGTCTCACTGATTCCGCCCTGGCGCTGGTCGGCTTTTCCCAAGGCACCATGATGTCGCTGCACGTGGGTCTGCGCCGCGCGACCGCGCCGGCCGCGATCGTCGGCTATTCCGGCATGCTCGTGGTTCCAGAGGACATCGACCCGGACACGTTCGCGGGAGAAATCCGCAGCCGCCCGCCGGTCCTGCTGGTGCACGGCGATCAGGACCAACTCATCCCGGTGCAGGCGCTGATGCACGCCGCGCAGGGCCTCGCGGCGCTGGAGATCCCGGTCGAATGGCACATCTCGCCCGGCGTCGGCCACGGCATCGACCAGGAAGGCCTGCGGCAGGGCGGCGAATTTCTTGTGCGCAGGTTTGCGCGGCGCTGAGGCGCGCCTCTTGCCCCGCCCCCCACATCTACTTCACAATCCCGTCACGGTGCCCTACTACTAGGGGTATGTTCGCTGCGTGGCGGCAGCCTTGAAGGAGGCCGGAGAGCTCGCTTGAACGTGCACGTTTCGCCCAGTGGTTTTCCATCCCTGGTGCTCAACGCAGACTTCAGACCGTTGAGCTATTACCCGCTTTCGCTCTGGTCCTGGCAGGACACGATCAAGGCGGTGTTTCTCGAACGCGTGAACATCGTCGCCAATTACGACCACGCGGTGCGCAGCCCCTCCTTCGAGATGAAGCTGCCGAGCGTCGTCTCGCTCAAGACCTTCGTCAAACCGTCCACGCATCCGGCCTTCACGCGGTTCAACGTCTTCCTGCGCGACCGCTTCTCCTGCCAGTATTGCGGCACGCGCGACGACCTCACCTTCGATCATCTCATCCCGCGCTCGCGCGGCGGCCTGACGACGTGGGACAACGTGGTGGCCGCGTGCAGCCCGTGCAATCTGCGCAAGGGCAGCCTGACGATGAACGAAGCCAGGATGTGGCCGTCGCAGCTGCCGTTCCAGCCGACCGTGCATCACCTGCACAGGAACGGCCGGCTGTTCCCGCCGAACTATCTGCACGACAGCTGGCTCGACTATTTGTACTGGGACACCGAGCTCGAGCCGTAAGGCTGCCGGGCGCTTCATTCATGCGCCTGACCGATCGCCCCCTCGTCGCTGCGATGTGTGTCGGCCAGCTCGGCAATTTGCTGCCGCATGTCGCCGTGCCCGCGGTGATGCCGCAGCATCTCATGCCGGCCTGGCAGCTCAGCGCCACCGAAGCCGGCATGATGGCGAGCGCCTTCGCGTTCGGCTACATGATCGCCGTCCCGTTCCTGACCACATTGACCGACCGCATCGATGCGCGGCTCATCCTGCTCGTCGGCTCCGCCGCGACGTCCGCGGCGACGCTCGCCTTCGGTCTTTTCGCGCACGGCCTGTGGTCGGCGACCATCATCTGGGCGCTCACCGGCATCGGCTTCGCCGGCGCCTACATGCCGGGGCTGAAGGCGCTGACCGATCGCCTGTCGCCCGGCGATGTTTCGCGCAGCGTCACGCTGTACACGTCGAGCTTCTCGTTCGGGGTCGGCCTGTCGTTCCTCGTCGCACAGGTCGCGGCCGACCGCCTCGGCTGGCGATCGGCGTTTCTCATCACCGGCATGGGACCGCTGGTCATGGTCGCAGTCTGCCTCGCGATGGGACCGGTGAAGCCGATCGGCACCAAGCGGCCGCTGCTCGACTTCGGCCCGGTCGTGCGCAACCGGCCGGCGCTTGGCTTCATCCTCGGCTACGGCGCGCATTGCTTCGAGCTCTACGGCGTGCGCACCTGGATCGTTGCCTTCTGGACGTTCGTGGCGGCGCGTGAACCCGTCAGCGTGCTGTTCAGTCCGCTGACGGTGAGCGTCGTGTTCTCCCTGCTCGCCATGCCCTCCAGCATCCTCGGCAATGAAGCGGCGATGCGCTTTGGCCGCTATCGCGCGCTGACAATTCTGATGCTGGCGTCGGCGCTCGTCGCAACCGGCATTGCATTCTCGGTGACGGCGCCGCCGTTCGTGCTGCTGGCGCTGCTTCTCCTCTACGCTGTCACCGTGCCCGCGGATTCCGGCGCACTCACCTCGGGCATGACGATGTCGGCCGCGCCCTCGCACAAGGGCGCGACAATGGCGTTGCACACGACGGTTGGGTTCGGCCTGTCGGCGGCCGGCGCGTGGGGCGCCGGCCTCGTGCTCGATCTCGCCGGCGGCCCGGGGACGTCGGCCGGCTGGAGCGCGCTGTTCGCGCTGCTCGCCGCTTCGATCCTGCTCGGGCCGCTCGCGCTCCGATGGTCGCAGCGCGAGCGCAACGAGCAGGTCTAGTCAGGCGCCCGGCAGCATTCGCTGCAACACGCCGTCGCGGCGGACGACGTAGTGATAGAGCGCCGCCAGCACATGCAGGCCGACGAGGCCGAGCATGGCGTAATTGGCGAGCAGGCCGTGCACGTCGCCGGTCCATTGCCAGCCGGGCGCCCGCGTCCCTATCAGCGGCGGCACCGTCAGGCCGAACATGACGATCGGCATGCCCCGCCAGGAGGCGTTGATCCAGCCGAGGAACGGCACGACGAAAATCAGGACGTAGAGCAGCCAGTGCACGATCCGCGCCGAGGTCGTCTGCCATGGCGGAATGCCCTCTTCCGGCGGGGGCTCGGGATGGGTGAGCCGCCACAGGAGCCGCACGATCGCCACGGCAAGGATGATCATGCCGAAGGTGAAATGCAGGCTGATCAGGGTGGTGACCGGCGTGTCCCGTTTGATGTCTGGCATCGTCCAGGCAAAGATGAACTGCGCGATGAGCAGCAGAACGATCAGCCAGTGCAGCGTCTTTGCCGTGCCGTTGTAGCTCGCGCCAACCCGCTCAACCATGAACCCTCCATCCCCTTTGAGTCGCTGCTGAAACTCTATCCAGCAAGCACTTGCGGCGGAACCGGGGCGACCCCATATTGGTTCCAGCGATGGTGTCGAGCCTGACAGGGCTCCGCCACCGGCGCGTTGCGGAAACGCAATGCGTTTGACGGCCACGGGATCAGTAGGCGACGCCGGATGTAAGCGCGCCATGGGTCTTCGTGGTCGTTATCGTTTTTGGGGGCTATTCCGCCGGCCGCGCCCTCGCGGCGCGGAAGCCGATAGCCGCGGCGATGACCAGCGCCAGCGACACCAGCACGTCGTAACCGGCCAACGAGATTCCGAACAGGCGCCACGCCGCCTCATCGCAGCGTACGATGCGGATGTCCTGAAGGCTTTTCAGCAGGTTCGCCGTCGAGCCGATGCTGGTCACCGGCCCGCTGCAATCGGTCGGCCCCGGCCAGAACTTCCACTCGACGCCGGCGTGGAAAGCCGAGAGGCCCGTATTCCACAGCATCACCAGCGCGATCGCCAGGAAGCCGAGCATCAGCACCTTGCGCGAGGCGCCGGAGGAGGCGCCGAGGATCAAGAGCGCGGCCAGCGGCACCGCGACGTAGAAGGCCTTGCGCTGGTCGAGGCACAGCGGGCACGGCGGATAGCCGAGCACGTACTGAAAGAAGAAGAAGCCGCCGATCGTCAGCAGCCCCACCACCGCGATGAAGAGGGCCGCGGTCATCGCGCAGTTGGCTTTGGGATCGAAGGTCATCCGCCGTGCGCTCCGGTTGAGGCAGGCCGCATAGGAGATTTCACCGCCGCCGTCCAGCCGGGGAAAGCGCGAAGGCGTTCACGTTCGCTTGCGGAAGACCGTCTCGGGATCGGCGACGCCGGGCATCAGCCGGTTGTCCGGACCGAAGATCGGCGTCTTCTTCCCGCCGCGCATCGGCACGGACAGCACCGTCTCGAAGTGCGCGCCGGCCGGAATGTCGCGCAGGCGGAAATTGCTGTGGCGGACGATGAGCAGCCCGCCCGGCTTGAGGCAGCGGTGGAAGTCGCCGACAGCGCGCGCGACATCCTCGAAGCGCAAGAGATGGTCGCAGCGTTCGACGCCCGTCTCGCCCAGCCTGCCGTGGCGCAGCACGGCCATGCAGAAGATGGCGTCATAGCTTGCCGCCGGCTCGTCCGCCGTCGACGCCGCGACCGCGAAAGACAAGCGATCGTCAGGCGCGGCGGCGAGCCGCGCCCGCGCCGCCGCGATATTCCCCGGATTGATGTCGAGGCCCTTGATGCGCGCGAGCGCGAAATAGCGCCGCAGCGAGAACACCTCCTCGCCGGTCGCGCAGCCGAACGAGAGGATGTCGAACGGCCGCCCGCTCCCGAGCTGGTCCGCCACGAATTTGAAAATGACCGGATAGCGGTCCGGCTGCGTGTCGTTGAAGGGCTGAAAAGCACCGCGTTTCGGCCACCAGATGAGGCGCATCATGCAGCGAAAAGGTGGGTCGCACAGAAGCCGCCAGACGAGCCGCGCCGCGCGCAGCGGGGCCGGTCCGCTTGGGGTCGCATTGTCGCTTCCGTCGGAAACGGTCATTGCGTGTATCGCAAGAGGCGCCGGTTGGCCGGCGCGAATGTGAGACTCAGTCGGGATCGACGATCTTACGATACAAAGTGATGATCGTGTAATCCTTGCGTGGGCCGCGCACGCGGTGCCGAACCCGAAATTGGGTGTCAGAGTCGAATTTATAGTCGGTCAGATAGACGTCGTCGGCGCAGATATGCTCGGCCTCGCCAGTGAGACAGCCGTCGCCGCCGCGGGCGAGCCTGACCATGTGAAACAGGCGCGGCGGCCGCTCGTCGAAGAAGACAGCCAGTCCGTCCGCGCATTGCCGATAAATGTATTTGCGCTCGGCCGCGGCTTCATAGCCGGTGCTCAATCGCAATGTCCCCGTCTCGTGATAGACCGCCTCATTCTCCGCCGAGGGCTCGAAGTTGACGCTTCCGGTCAACGTCGCCATGTCGTCCACGCGCCGCTCGATCGCCCATGACCCGATCAGCGATTGCAGGATCGCGCCCGGGCGGGATGGCGGGGTGATGTTGCCCGACGTCGTCATCATTCGCAGGAATGGTGCCCCTGGCCGGACTCGAACCAGCACGATGTTGCCACCACCTGATTTTGAGTCAGGCGCGTCTACCAATTCCGCCACAGGGGCATCGCAAAGGCGCAGCGCAGGGAGCGGGTCCTGCCGCGCGGCGCGGATCATAGCGGCGGAACGCCCCGGGTCAACGGGAACCGGGAGCCATCCGCGGCGGTTGTGGCGCCGCTTCCGGGGCGGCATCGGCGACCCTATGATGCGCCGATCAAACCCGTCCCGCCAAGGAGAGCGCCATGAACGAAGAGGCCCTGAATACCTCGCTGCGCAAGTTTCTCAAGGTCGTCGGCGTCACCTCGCAGGGCGAGATCGAGAAGGCGGTCCGCAAGGCGGCCGCCGAAGGCAAGCTCAAGGGCAAGCCGAGCCTCAAGGCGCATATGGTGCTCACCATCGGCGACGTCGGATTGACGCACACGATCGACGGCACCATCGACCTCGAATGACCGATGCGGCATCGCACCGCACCGCTCGCGGTTCCGATGCTGAAACCATGCCGCGGTCCGATCGCTTTCCCCTCACGTACAAGAAGAGGAGAGCAGCGATGATACGAGCGACGATCTATACCGCGGCAGCCGCCGGCTTTCTCGCGATCGCGGCGCCCGGCGCCGCGCAGGCCGCGATGCCGGTGAACGCCGGGATCGACAGCGCGGCGAACGGCGGCATGGTGCAGACCGTGCGCTGGCATCACGGCCATCATTGGCGCCGCTGGCACCGCCGTCACCACACCTGCTGGGTGACGCGCCGCGTTCACTGGCGCCACGGCCATAAGGTGGTGACGCGGGTGCGGCACTGCGGCTGGCGCTGGTAATCCGGCCGCGGCTTTCGACGGCGGGCGTCAGGCCACTGGCGTCCGCCGACGTCGCTCAACCGGCGTTCGGCCGCCCGAACGCCGCTTCCATTTCGCGGCGGACCTTGACCGCAACGTCGCTCGCGTCGACCTCGACGTCGGCCCAGGCCAGCGCGCCGCCTTCGGGGATGTCGCGCTTGAGCTTGACGTCATGCGCCAGCCCCAGCGGTAGCAGGCCACGTTCGAGCGACACGTCGGCCGGCGTCTGCTTGCCCCAGACGCAGAAACCGCCCTCGCCGTCGAGGATCTCGCCGGCCTTCAACGCGCATTTCGCCGTCGCCACCACGTCGGAGCGGAAACCCGTAGGTGCGCCGGTCGGCTCGCCGCGCAGCGCCGCGCTTGCGACCGAGATGCCGAGCTCGAGCCCGATCATGTGGATCGGCCGGTAGAGCGCGGCGTATTTGCCGCTGCTGTCGGGCAGCATCGCGTATTCCCTGAAGCAGCGGCGCGCGTACTCCGTCTCGCCTTCGAACACCACATAGGTGCCGAGTGCGAGATGGTGCGGCACGTCGCGGCCGTCGCGATAGACCGACGACGTCACCTCGGTGACTCCCTCCTTCTCCAGCGTGCCGCCTGCCGATTTCGGCTTGCAGATGTCGGCGAGCTCGAAGCGCGTCGCCGGCGGGAAGTGCAGGCCATCCGATTGCGGCTGGAGGCCGGTCGCGTTGCACACGGCCGTCATCTCGATGCCGGACTTGGTGCCGTCGACGAAGGAATTGAACATCTTGGGGTTGATCGACTTGCGGTCTGAGATGTTCAGGTACTTGTCGAGAATGTCCCAGACGTTGTCGGGATTGGACTGGTGATAGTGCGGCTCGTAGCGCGTACCCTTGCCGGCGCAAATCACCTTGAAGCCGGCGGCGCGCGCCCAGTCGACCTGCTCGCAGATGAGCGCCGGCTGGTCGCCCCAGGCGAGCGAATAGACGACGCCCGCGGCCTTCGCCTTGCGGGCGAGCAATGGCCCGGCGACCGCGTCGGCCTCGACATTGACCATGATAATGTGCTTGCCGTTCTCGATCGCCTTGAGGCAATGCGCGATGCCGGCGCCGGGAATTCCGGTCGCCTCCACGATCACCTCGATGCGCGGATCGGCGATCATGGCCATCGCGTCTCCCGTGACGACGGTCGCGCGCGTCTTGTGCGCGTCGTCGAAGGACGGCGCCGCATAGAGGGCATCCGGCCAGCCGGCGGTCTTGAGCTGGCTGCGGGCGCGCTCGACATTGAGGTCGGCGACGGCGACGACGTGCAGGCCTTTGGTCAGGCGCGCCTGCGACAGGAACATGGTGCCGAACTTGCCGGCGCCGATGACGCCGACGGTCACGGCCTTGCCCGCCGCTTCACGCTCGAGGAGCTTGGCGTAGAGGTTCACAGCCTGCGTCTCCCGCTTCTACCAGCGGCAAACGGAAACACGACCCGCGCGACCGCACAAGGCGGCCGGTCGATGGCGTTACTGGCAGATGGCGCTGGAGACGAAGGTCTCGGTCTTGCACTCCGGGCCGGTTGAACGGCCGGCCATGTAGACCTTGGCCGGGCAGGTCTCGGCGGTGGTCATGTCGACGCTCTTGCCCGCCTTGAAGCCCTTGGCCTTGCAGATCGCACTCGCCGCCGTCTCGCAGTCGGGCGCACCGTTCGGCGCGGTCCGGCAGACTTCGTGACCGGAAACGAGGGTCGTTGCCGGCAGCTTGCTGGTGATGGTGTCGGCCGCGTCCTTCGCTGCGCCCTTGGCGGTATCGGCCGTCGTCTGCGCCGCAACGCTGGCCTCGTGGCCGAGATTGCCGAACATGTCCTTGGCGCCGCTGACCTGCCGGTCGAACCATCGGCCGACGGAGCCGAAGAAGCCGGGATTGTCCGTCTCGGCCGGCGCCGGAGCCGGCTGGGCCAAGGCCAGGCCGCACATCATGACGAGCAGGCCCGCGCCGGCCAGCACCGACGCCCGGTATCGAAGGTGAGATGCAATGCCCATGGCCGTCAGGCTGACGTTCCTCGTCAGCCGCCCCCGCAGCGATCGCCAGCGCGTGCGCCGACGGTTACCCGCTACGCACCGCGAATGGCGAAATTGAGGAGCCGCCGATTCGTCAGATCAAGTATACCGCTGCGACGATGCCGATGACGACCACCGCCGCGCCCAGGGTCACCCATAGGCCGAGCCGCTTCTCGATGATGTGGCGGGCCTGCTCGCCGTAGCGGTGCAGCAGGAACGCGAGCAAAAAGAAGCGCGTGCCGCGGGCGATGATCGAGAAAACGATGAAGAGGCCGAAGTTGTAGTCGGCGAAGCCGGAGGTGATGGTGACGATCTTGTAGGGGATCGGCGTCAGCCCCTTGAGCAGGATGATCCAGGCGCCCCACTGGGCATAGGCGGCGCGGAAGGCCTCGACCTTGTTGCCGTAGCCGTAGAGCTGGATCAGCCACTGCCCGACCGAGTCGTAGAGAAGAGCGCCGATGGCGTAGCCGACGATGCCGCCGGCCACCGAGGCGATGGTGCACCACAGCGCCATCACGTAGGCGCGCTGCGGGCGGGCCAGCGACATCGGGATCAGCATGATGTCGGGCGGCACCGGAAAGAAGGAACTTTCGGCGAAGGCGATCGCGCCCATGGTCCACATTGCGTGCGGCTTGTGCGCGGCCTCGATGCACCAGTCGTACAGACGGCGCAGCAGCGAGCGCGGGGCGGCGGCCTCGACAGTCATGAATGCAGGTCTCTCGGAGAATGCGGATCAGCGGGGCCTGCGAACGCGCCCGCTTTCAATCGCCACGACCTTCCGTGGCGGGGCAGCTTGTACCAGCTTTTTGGGCAGTTTTTCGGCGATGCCGAAAAGCAACTCGCGCCGGCGCATTTCGGCCCAGACATCGTCCGGCCGGACGCCCGCATGGGCCCAGAGCACGACCAGATTGTACAAGAGGTCGGCGCTTTCGCGGACCACCGCCTCCGGGTGGCCCTGCATGGCGTCGATGACGACCTCGACGGCCTCTTCCGCCAACTTCTTGGCCATTTTGGCGCGGCCGGCGCGCATCAATTTCGCCGTCCGCGATTTCGCGGAATCGGCCTGCTGCGCCGCGATCACGGCGTCGTAGAGACGGGCGACCGAATCAGTCATGCGGGGACAATATCCTATTCGCAGACAAAGTTCGGTTAACGCCCGAATAAATTGCGCGAATTCAAGTCAGTAAGGGTAATAGGGGCCGCGGCCGTAATAGCCGTAGGGCGGCGGGTAGCCGTAGCGGTAGCGGTCCCGGTAGTCGTCGCGGCGCTCCTGCTGCCGCATCAGGCCGCGGAACTCGCGTTGCGCAAGCCGGCCGGCGGCCCAAAGTCGCGGGCCTGGCGGTCATAGGGACCGTGAATGACCGTGGCGACCTGATCGGCCAATTGCTCGTAGATCTCGCGCGATCCGCCCTCGCGCACGTAGACCGCGCTATGCAGCGGCGGCGGCTTGGGGAGCGGCCCGTCCGCCCATTCTTTCAGCCCGAGGACACTGATGCGGCGGCGGCTGGAAATCATCGTGCCGAGCCCGGACGCCACCGCATTGTTGAGGCACCGCATGCCGCTGCCGATGAAGACCTGCTCGTGCTCCAGGCCCGCTGCGCGCAATGTCTTCACGGCGTGCCGGTGGTACGTGCAGGGCTCGCCGCACGAGACCAGCGGCACCGGACGCGACGCGTCGATCTCGAGCGGCACCTCGCCGCGGATCCAGAGCATCTCCTGCGTCTGGGAATGGCGGGCGTCCGGCGGCCGCGTCGGCGACATGGCGATCAGGAGGTCGATCTCGCCCACATGCAGCTGCCGCAACAGCGGCTCATAGAAATCGGACCGGATCGCGAACCGGACGTCCGGGTGCTGGCCGCGAAACCGCGCCAGGATGCTCGGGAGGACCGAGGCCACAAAGTCGCTCGGCGCGCCGATCCGGACGGTCAGGTCCGCGCGCACGGTAGCCGCACCAAGACTTACGATCTCGTCATTGAGCGACAGAAGCCGCCGCGCGCGCGCGACCACCCGCTCGCCCCGGGAGGTCAGGGCGACGCCCTGCCCGCCGCGTTCGAACACATCGGCGCCAATGAGCTGCTGCAGACGCTTGATCTGGGCACTGACCGCCGGCTGAGTGACCCCGAGTGAATTGGCGGCCTTGGTGTAGCTACGCAGATCGACGACGGCCACCAATGTTCGAAGCAGATCGGTTGGTATATTGGTCATGCAGACTCGTCCCCCCAGGCTGCAACCCGGTCCAAAAGCATGCGATTTGGTCGCACGCATATGAATTCGCCCCAGGGGACACTAGCAGGTATCTGATCATGTTCAATTTTAAATTGATAAGTTAGCGTAATGCTCGCGCATTTCTGGTAGTTTTGATTAATTCTGTTGCGACTGCACACATGTCTTCTTTTAAATCATAAATAACGGTTATGGCAGCCCATTAATCTATATTACAAAGCACGCCAGCATAGCTGCATTATTTAATTCATTTAATTCTCTCGAGAATGCTGACGTAATTGGCTACCGAAGTGCCGCCCATATTAAAAATGCCGCCGATTGTCGCTTTCGGAACTTGAAGTTCCCCTGCGCTGCCAGTGAGTTGCATCGCCGTCAGGGCATGCATCGACACGCCGGTCGCACCGATCGGGTGACCCTTTGCCTTGAGACCGCCGGACGGATTGACCGGCAGTTTGCCGTCCTTCTGGGTCCAGCCTTCCTTGATAGCGACGGCGCCCTGACCTTCCTTGGTCAGCCCCATTGCTTCATATTCAATCAATTCCGCGATCGTGAAGCAGTCATGGGTCTCGACGAAGGACAGGTCTTCGAGACTCAAGCCTGCGTTCGCCAGCGAACGTTGCCAGGCGACGCTGCAGCCCTCGAATTTGAGAATGTCGCGCTTCGACATCGGCAGGAAATCCTGCACGTGCTCGGCAGCCCGGAAGGCGACCGCCTTCTTCAGCCGGAGCGCTGTCTCAATGTCGGCGAGCACTACCGCTGCAGCGCCGTCCGATACGAGCGAACAGTCGGTGCGCTTGAGCGGCCCGGCGACGAACGGGTTCTTTTCGCTCTCCGTGCGGCAGAATTCGTAGCCGAGATCCTTGCGCATCTGTGCGAAGGGATTACCGACGCCGTTCTTGTGGTTCTTGGCGGCGATCATCGCCAGTGCGTCGGACTGGTCACCCCACTTCTGAAAATAGAGGCCGGCGATCTTGCCGAAGATGCCGGCGAAGCCGCCATCGATGTCGGCTTCCTCGCGCACATAAGACGCCTTCAAAAGGTTACGACCGATCTCAGGACCAGGCGTCGTCGTCATCTGCTCGACGCCGACTGCGAGCACGATGCGCGCCGCGCGCGCGGCAATCGATTTCAGGCCCTGATGCACCGCCGCCGAACCGGTCGCGCAGGCGTTCTCGACACGAATCGCCCGTTTGAACCGAAGATCGGGCGAGGCCTGAAGCACCAGCGATGCGGTAAAATCCTGCGGCGAGAATCCAGCGTTGAAATGCCCGAGCACGATCTCGTCGACGTCGGCCGCGGCGATCCCGGCATCCGCGAGCGCGTCCGTCGTGACCCGCACGATCAAGCTCTCCACGCTCTCGCCGGTCAGTTTACCGAACGGGGTATGGGCCCAGCCGACAATCGCCGCAGTCATCTGTCGTGCTCCTCTGCCGAACTTTCGGCGTATTATCCGGTGACCTTGCCACAATCACCATATATGCAGATGGGCGATGGCGTGCTTTGCCTCGCCGCTGAAGCTCCTTTACCCTAGCATTTCCGCCTGCGGAACTCACCCGCCCCCGGAAGCTTGTACTCGATCCCGGACTGCCAAGGATGAGCCTGTTGCCGTTCAACCGCCTCCGCGTCCCGACCCTCGTGCTCGCGGCCGTGGCCGCGAGCCTGTTCGCCGCGACACCCCGCGCTCATGCCGAAGCTAAGCTGCTGATCGACGCTGCGAGCGGCAAGGTCCTGTACGCCGACAACGCCACATATCCGTGGTACCCGGCTTCCGTCACCAAGCTGATGACGCTCTACACGACCTTGAGCGAAATCAAGGCCGGGCGCGTCACGCCCAACACGCTGCTCACGGTCTCGCGCAACGCCGCCGCGCAGCAGCCGACCAAGATGGGCTTGAAGGTCGGCACCACGGTCACCATCGACAACGCCATCAAGATGCTGATGGTGAAATCGGCAAACGACATGGCCGTGGCGATCGCCGAAGGCGTCGGCGGCTCGATCGAGGGCTTCGCCGACCTGATGAATGCGAATGCCAGGAAGCTCGGTATGACGCAGTCGAACTTCGTCAATCCGAACGGTCTGCCGGCTGACAATCACGTGACGTCCGCGCGCGACCTCGGCATCCTGGCACGCGCCCTGATCACCGACTTCCCCCAGTACGACGCCTACTGGCACATCCATTCGATCCGCTACGGCAACCGCATTATCCACAATTATAACAAGCTGCTCGACCGCTATCCCGGCGCCGACGGCATGAAGACAGGCTTCATCTGCGCCTCCGGCTACAATCTGGTGGCTTCCGCGACGCGCAACGGCCACCGGCTGATCGCGGTCATCCTCGGCGCGTGGTCCGGCGGGGTGCGCACGCAGCAGGCGGCGCAGCTTCTGGAGCGCGGCTTCAACAGCACGGAGCTCTCCTGGCTCACGCCCTCGCTCGGCACGGTCAACGAGCTGGCGCCGGTCGAGGCGCAGCCGCCGAACCTCCGCGACGAGATGTGCGGCGGTCATCGGCGCAAGCCGCCGTCGGAGGATAACGACGAAGAAGGCGAGGGCGGCGAGAACGCCGCCAGCGGCGACGCTCCCGGCAACGGGCAAGGCTTCATGCTGTCGAGCCTGGCCAAGGGCAAGTTCGTGCTCGGTCCGCCGGTCGACACCGAGCCGCCGGTCGTCGTTTTCACCGGGCCGGCCGATCATCCGGACGCCGCGCCGGTCGAGACCGCGAAGAAGAAGCGCGCCAAGGCCAAGCACGCCGCCAAGGCGAAGGCCCGCGGCGAAACCGAGCAGGCCGCCAAGGCCAAAACCGAAAAGTCCGAGCCCGCCAAGCCGGCGCAGACCAAGACCGCGGCCGTCAAGAAGAAGACCAAGCCGAAGGCCGGCTCGGTCGCTCAATGACCGGCGCGGACGCCGTGCGCGCGTTCCGGCGCGGGCCGACCGAGCCGATCCCGCTCACCGTCCTCACCGGCTTCCTCGGCGCCGGCAAGACAACGCTGCTCAACCGGCTCCTGAAGGACCCGGCGCTCGCCGACACCGCCGTCATCATCAACGAGTTCGGCGAGGTCTCCCTCGACCACCTTTTGGTCGAGCACATCGGCGACAACATGGTGCTGCTCAAGTCGGGCTGCCTGTGCTGCACCATGCGCGGCGACCTCGTCGACGCGCTCGAACGGCTGTTGCGCGACCTCGACAACGCCCGCGTCTCGTTCAAGCGCGTGCTCCTGGAGACGACCGGCCTCGCCGATCCGGCGCCGGTGCTGCACACGATGATGGCGCATCCCTATCTCTTGCTGCGCTACCGGCTCAACGGCGTCGTGACCGTGGTCGACGCGGTCAACGGCGAGGCAACGCTCGACGCCCATGAAGAGGCGGTCAAGCAGGCCGCAGTCGCCGACCGCATCGTGCTGAGCAAGACCGATCTCGCCACGCCGGCGCAGCACGACGGCATTCTCGCCCGCCTCGAGGCGCTCAATCCGGCCGCGCCCATCCTCGACGCCGCCAAGGGCGAGGCGACGCCCGCGCAACTGCTCAATGCCGGCCTCTACGATCCGGAGCGCAGGATTCCTGACGTGAAGCGCTGGCTCGCGGCGGAGTCCTATGCCGACGCGCACCACGGCCACAGCCACAGCCATGACCATCACGACCACGGCCATCTCGACCGCAACAGGCACGACGACCACATCGGTTCGTTCGTGATCGTCACCGATCAGCCGGTGCCCGCAGGCACCCTGGAGATGTTCCTCGAGCTCCTGCGCGCCAGCCACGGCAGCAATCTCCTGCGGGTGAAGGGCATCGTGAACCTCGCCGAAATGCCGGATACGCCGGTCGTCGTGCACGGCGTGCAGCACGTCTTCCATCCCACCGCTCACCTCGAACGCTGGCCGGACGAGGACCATCGCACCCGCATCGTCTTCATCACCCGCGACCTGCCGGAGCGCACGGTGCGCGAGCTGTTCGACGCCTTCATGGGCCGCGTCGCGCCCGACCGACCCGACCGCGCCGCGCTGACCGACAACCCTCTGGTGCCGTTCGGCGGCCGCTGAGCCGGCCTTGCGCGTGAAGCCGACTCGACCGATCCTGCCGCGATGGACCGGATCTGGCTGCGGCACTATCCCGCGGGTGTTCCCGCCGACATCGACGTGTCGCGCTACGCCTCGCTCGTCGCCATGTTCGAGGAGAGCTTCGCCGCACATGCCGCCCGCGAGGCCTGCGTCTGCATGGGCCGGGCGCTCACCTACGCCGAGCTCGACGAGACCTCGCGCGCCTTCGCCGCCTTCCTGCAATCGCGCGGCGTCGCGCGCGGCGCCCGCGTCGCCCTGATGATGCCGAACCTTCTGCAGTACCCGGTCGCGATTGCCGGGACTCTGCGTGCCGGCTGCACCGTGGTGAACGTCAATCCGCTCTACAAGCCGCGCGAGCTCGAATTCCAGCTCAAGGATTCCGGCGCCGAGGCGATCGTCGTGCTGGAGAACTTCGCCGCCGTGCTTCAGGAGGCGCTGCCGCAAACGCAGGTCAAGCACGTCGTCGTCGCCAGTCTCGGCGACATGCTCGGCACGCTCAAGGGAACGCTCGTCAACGGCGTCGTCCGCCACGTGAAGAAGATGGTGCCGCGCTGGAATATTCCAGGCGCCATCCGCTTCAACGATGCGCTTGGCCAGGGCCGCCGAGCCGGCTTCACCCGCGTCGATGTCGGCGCCGACGACATCGCCTTCCTGCAATACACCGGCGGCACGACGGGCGTCGCCAAGGGCGCGGTTCTGCTGCACCGAAATCTCATCGCCAACGTGCTGCAGATCGACGCCTGGGAGCAGCCTTTGGTTGTCCTGCCGCCGCATGTCGAGCGCATCGTGATCGTCACGGCGCTGCCGCTCTATCATATCTTCGCGCTGACCGCGTGCCTGCTGTTCGCCGTCAGCAATGGGGGAATGTGCATCCTCATTCCCAATCCGCGCGACATTCCTGGTCTGATCAAGGAGCTCGCGAAATACAAGGTGAACTCCTTCCCCGCGGTGAACACGCTCTACAACGCACTCTTGCATCACCCCGATTTCAAGTCGCTCGACTGGAGCGGGCTCAAATGCGCCGTCGCCGGCGGCATGGCGGTGCAGAAGACCGTCGCCGAAGCGTGGATGAAGGCGACCGGAAAACCGATCATCGAAGGCTACGGGCTTTCCGAGACCTCGCCGGTGCTGACCTGCAATCGCGGCGACATCCACGAATGGACCGGCACCATCGGCCTGCCGCTGCCCTCGACCGAACTGTCGATCCGCGACGATCACGGCCACGAAGTGGCGCGCGGCGCCGAAGGCGAGATCTGCGCGCGCGGGCCGCAGGTCATGGCCGGCTACTGGCAGCGGCCTGACGAGACCGCGCGCGTGATGACGGCCGACGGCTTCTTCCGCACCGGCGACGTCGGCATCATGGACGAGAGCGGCCGCGTCCGCATCGTCGACCGCAAGAAGGACATGATCAGCGTCTCCGGCTTCAAGGTGTTCCCCAATGAGGTCGAGGATGTCGCGATGAGCCAGGGCGGATTGCTCGAATGCGCGGTGGTCGGCGTGCCCGATCCGCATTCCGGAGAGGTGCCCAAGCTGTTCGCGGTGAAAAAGGATGCGACGCTGACCAGCGCGCAACTGCACGATTTCATGAAGGCGCGGCTCGCCGGCTACAAGGTGCCGCGCCACATCGAATTCCGCAGCGAACTACCGAAGACCAATGTCGGCAAGATCCTGCGCCGCGCGCTGCGTGACGAGGCCATGCACAAGGGCCACACATGACCGACGCGACGACGATTGTCACAGCCGCCGAAATCGTCCGTTTCTGGACCGAGGCGGGGCCCGACCGCTGGTTCACCAAGGACGACGCCTTCGACGCCGAGATCCGCCGCCGCTTCCTGGCGACGCACGAGGCAGCGGCGGAAAACAAGCTCGCCTCCTGGGAGCAATCCGCCGAGGGCGCACTGGCTCTATTGATCCTGCTCGATCAGTTTCCGCGCAACATGTTCCGCGGCTCCGCCCGCGCCTTCGCCACGGACGCGCAGGCGCGCGCCATCACCGCGTCGGCGCTGCTGCGCGGCTTCGACGCGCAGGTGCCTTCCGATCTGCGCGCGTTCTTCTACCTGCCGTTCGAGCATTCCGAGGACATGGCCGATCAGGAGCGCGGCGCCGCGCTCTACGCCGCCGCCGGCGATACGGACGGCCTGAAGTGGGCGCAGATCCATCACGACATCATCCGCCGCTTCGGCCGCTTCCCGCATCGCAACGCCGTGCTCGGCCGCGCGACGACGGCGGAGGAGCAGGCGTTCCTCGACGACGGCGGGTTTGCCGGATAAGACTCCGGCATGACCCACGATTTCCACGGCGTCTTTCCGTATCTCGTGTCGCCGATCGACGCGAAGGGGCGCATCAAGACCGATGTGCTCGGGCGTCTTGCGTCCGATCTCATCGACGCCGGCGTGCACGGGCTAACGCCGCTCGGCTCGACCGGCGAATTCGCCTATCTCGACGCCGCGCAGCGCGAAGCGGTCGTGCGCGCGACGATCGAAGCGGCAAACAAACGCGTGCCGGTGATCGCCGGCGTCGCCTCGACCGCGACCGCCGATGCCGTGAAGCAGGCACAGACCTACCAGAAGCTCGGCGCCGACGGCATCCTCGCCATCTGCGAGGCCTACTTCCCGCTCAAGGACGCGCAGGTCGAACACTACTTCCATGCGATCGCCGACGCGGTCGACATTCCGGTCGTGCTCTACACCAATCCCAATTTTCAGCGCAGCGATCTGACGCTCGACGTCATCGCGCGGCTCGCGCAGCATCCGCGCATCGGCTACATCAAGGATGCCTCGTCGAACACCGGACGCCTGCTGTCGATCATGCACCGCGCGCCGAGCATGAAGGTGTTCTCGGCCTCGGCGCACATCCCGGCGGCGGTGATGTTGATCGGCGGCGTCGGCTGGATGGCGGGACCTGCCTGCATCGTGCCGAAGCAGAGCGTGAAGCTCTACGAGCTCTGCCGCGCGCAGAAATGGGACGAGGCGATGAAGCTGCAGCGTCAGTTGTGGCAGGTGAACGAGGCCTTCGCGCGCTTCAATCTCGCCGCCTGCATCAAGGCCGGATTGCAGTTCCAGGGCTACGACGTCGGCGATCCGGTCCCGCCGCAGGCGGCACTGACTGACGCCGAGCGCGAGGCGGTGGAGAGGATCTTGGGGGAACTTTATCCTTTGCGCCGTCGTCCTGAGGTGCCCGCGCGGAACGCGCGGGCCTCGAAGGACCTATGAGCCAGAGCCCCTTCGAGGGCCGCTGCGCGGCCTCCTCAGGGTGACGGAAAAGCCAATCTTAACGAATCCTTGCTAGGGCCTTTGCCATGGCGCTGTCCTCGTCCGCATCCCGGCTTGCGCCGGAACCGGAGCCATCCGGCACGTCCGACGCGCCCCCCGCGTCGGCATCGCCGGCTGCGCGCATCGTCGCGAAGGTACGCGCCATCCTCGCCGATCGCAGCGAGAACCGGCTGGCGCAGCTCGTCGCCGGCAAGGTGTTCCTCGTCCGCGTCTTCTCGGCGCTGCTTGCGCTCGGCTCGCAAGTCCTTCTCGCGCGCTGGATGGGCAGCTTCGACTACGGCGTCTTCATCTATGTCTGGACCTGGGTGCTGATGATCGGCGCCCTCTCCGACCTCGGCCTGTCGTCGGCGGCACGGCGTTTCATCCCCGAATACACGGAATTGAAATCGCCGGAGCTCCTGCGCGGCTTCGTCTCCGGCTCGCGCCAGCTCGCCTTCGTCATCGCCACAGCGATCGGCGCGTTCGGCGCCATCGTCGTGTCGCTCCTGCAGCCGCACCTCGATTCCTACCTCGTCATCCCGCTCTATCTCGCCTGCGCCGCGATTCCGGTCTACGGCCTCGGGCAGACGCAGGCCGGCATCTCGCAGAGCTACGATTGGCCGAACCTAGCACTGATGCCGTTCTTCATCTGGCGACAACTCGCCATGGTCGTGCTCATGGGCGGCGCGTGGTTCTTTGGCGCGCCCACCGGCGCCGTCACCGCGATGCTGGTCGCCGTCGTCACCACCTGGATCGTGACGCTCGCGCAGGGGCGCGTGCTCGACCGGCGGCTTTACGACAAGCTGACGGCCGGGCCGAAGCAGTACGACCTGAAGACCTGGCTCGGCACCTCGCTGCCGATCTTCATCGTCGAAGGTTTCTACCTGCTGCTCACCTATGTCGACATTCTCGCGCTCGAACATCTGCGCACGCCGGACGAGGTTGCCGTCTATTATGCAGGCGCGCGGCTCCTGGCCATCGTCGCCTTCGTCTATTTCGCGATTGCCGGCGCGACCACGCACAAGTTCACCAAGTATCACGTCGCCGGCGACGCGGAGAAGCTGAAGGCCTTCTTCGCCGAGACGATCCGCTGGACGTTCTGGCCGTCGCTCGTCGTTTGCGGCGCGATCCTCGCCTTCGGCAAGCCGCTCCTGTCGCTGTTCGGCTCGAAGTTCGACAGCGGCTATCAGGTGATGTTCATCCTCGCCATCGGCATGCTGGCGCGCGCCGCGGTCGGACCGGCTGAGCGGCTCTTGAACATGCTCGGCGACCGCAAGCAGTGCGCCGGCGTCTACGCCGTCGCCTTTGCGGTCAATCTTGTGCTGTGCCTGACGCTGATCCCGCACATCGGCATCGAGGGCGCGGCGACGGCGACATCGGCGGCGCTCGTCGTCGAGTCGATCCTGCTCTACCGCATGGCGAAGACGCGCCTCGGCCACCACGTCTTCCTGATGAACAGCGAGAAGAAATAGCGGTCGTCACGACGACGCGGCCCGCACCTGCCTGCGCAGCGCCTTCATCTCCTCGAAGCGGGCCGTGACGTCGCGCATCACCGCGGCCAGCCCGGTGATCGCCCCGGCCGCGTCGCGCAGCGGCGTGATGGTGAACTCAACCGAGATCTGTGCGCCGTCCTTGCGCAGCGCCGGCACCGACAGCGTATCGCCGCCGCTGTAACGGCTCTCACCGGTGGCGATCGTGTGCCGCCAGCCGTCCCAATGCCGCGCCCGCAAGCGTTCCGGAATGATGAGGTCCAGCGATTGCCCGACCGCTTCCTCCGCGGCGAAGCCGAATACACGAACGGCGCCCGCGTTCCACATCTGGATGATGCCGTCGCGGTCGCAAGCGACGATCGCGTCCGCCTCGCCCTCGAGCAGCGCCCGCGCAATGTCGGCGTGCTGCACGTCAGGCTCCAGCCCGCGCCGGGCGGCGCGGCCGTGGCTCCATCTCCAGCAGGTTGCGCAGCGCATGCCGCGGCTTCACCAGATCGCCGAGCGAGTATTCGTCGAGCACCGACAGGAACGCAGCGGTCGCCTTGTCGAGCGCGCGCTTGAGCAGACAGGACGGCCGGATGGCGCAGGCCGCGTCGACCGGGCTCATGCACGGCACCAGCGCCATGTCCTGCTCGGTGTGGCGCACCACGTCGCCGAGATTGATGTCGGCCGCCGGCCGCGCCAGCTTGAGGCCGCCGGATCGGCCGCGCACGGTCGCGACATAGCCGGCGACGCCGAGCTGATGCGCCACCTTCATCAGGTGGTTCCGCGAGATATCGTAGCTCTCGGCCACCTCGGCGATGGTGGCGAGACCGTCGTCCTTGATGGCGAGATACATCAACAGGCGCAGGGCGTAATCGGTGTAGACGGTCAGGCGCATGGCAGGTCTCCGCGGCCGAATAAGATGTATTATGGATATTGCTTTTTGGCAATCCGCCGATAAGATGCCTCGCGAATACATCTTCAGGAGGACCGCATGCCCGGTTCCACGTCCTTCGGTGCGACCCTCGCCCGCGCCTTCCTTTATCCCGGCGACCTCGTCTGCACGGTCACCGGCCTTCAGGGCGACGACAAGCGCGAGTTGGTGCGCATGCTGGTGAACTCGCTGATCTGGATCGTCCTCGGCATGGGCATCGCGGCGGTTCTGACGTGACCGGCGCGCCGATCGAAAGCGGACTGCCGACCGAAGACGAAATCGCCCGGCTGGTCGACGGCTTCTACGCCAAGGTGCGCGCCGATGCGGAGCTCGGCCCGGTGTTCGAGCGCGCGATCTCGGACTGGGGGCCGCATCTCGAGACGATGCGGAAATTCTGGTCGTCCGTGATGCTGACCAGCGGCCGCTACAAGGGCAACCCGGTCGCGGTGCATCACCGCGTGCAGGGCATCGACATCAAGCTGTTCGACCGCTGGCTTGCACTGTTCGACGAGACCTGCCGCGAGATGTTCGACGCGGAGCTCACCGCCGCCTTCAACGAGAAGGCCGCGCGCATTGCCGAAAGCTTGAAGCTTGCGCTGTTCTACCGACCCGATCGGCCCTGGCCGCCGCGGATCGTCGCGGGCTAACCGCCGCGCTTCTCGTCCGGCTGCGCCAGAATAAGCGCCCAGTAGACCTTGTATTTCGATCGCGGCGTGTAGACCGCGGCGATGCCGATGCGCGTCGCGCCCTTGAGCAGCATGTTGGCGCGGTGCGGCGGCGAATCGCGCCAGCCCGAAAATGCCTCCGCCAGCGTGTGGTAGCCGGCGCTGATGTTCTCGGCGGCTTCCTTCGCGTCGTAGCCCGATTGCTTGATGCGGGCCGTGAACGGTTTGCCGACCGAGTGGTCGAGCTTGTCGCGCTTGGCCATCGTGTCGGCCTGCGCCTGCGCGAGCCGCATCAGTTCCGGATCGAGTGTCACGGCCGGCAGGCCGTTATTGGCGCGGTAGCCGGTGATCATGGAGGCGGCCGCAGCCGCATCCAGTTCGGCGCCAGGCTGCGCCAGGTTCCGATAGAAGCTCGGCTCACCCTTGGGCTGGTAGTTGTCTGACACCGCACAGGCGCTGAGCATGAGCGCGGACGCGAGCATGAGCAGGCGGATCAATCGCATTCTTAAGAACCCCGAGCGGCCGTCAAGCGAAGACATCGCGTGAAGACAATGGCCGAACGGTGGTGAAGGGATCGCAAATGCGCGGACCGGCCACGGTTCTCTGCACGAATGGGCGCATCAAGGGGATGGCGCCCATGCCATTGCTCCTCTAGAATCGTGGACAAACAAAAAGACTATATTTCTCAGGGAGAAAGAACGAATGTCGAGTGCTCCTGCCCCGCGCACGCCGGGCGCTACGCGCGCTTCCCCGGGAGAATACGTCTTCGACTTCGGCACAGTTTCCAAGATCATGGGCGGACCGGCCTACTCCACCGCGCACGGACCCTGCGTCGAGGGCGAGCGCATGATCGTCGCCCTGATGCGCATGCCGGCCGGCACTGGCGCCGAGCCGCATTCGCATCCGAACGAGCAGTGGATCTACGTGCTGCAAGGCACCTTCCGCGGCACGGTCGGCGGCAAACCGGTCGAGGCGCCTCCGGGTTCCTGCCTCTACATCCCCGCCGAGACGATCCATTCCGGTGGAGCGACCGCGGACGGCGATGTCGTGTTCTTCACGGTGAAGGACGCTTCGCACAGCCTGCACGGCATCAAGGCCTGACTCATCGAAAAACGCCACGGGGGCGAAGATCCTCGGGCCCTTATTCAGGAGGAAACAATGAAAGCTCTGCTGAGACTTCTCGCCGCTGCGCTCGTCACCGCCTTGGTCGCGCATGCGGCGACAGCGCAGGAGAAATACCCGACCCGCACCGTCCGCATCGTCGTGCCCTATGCGCCGGGCGGCGCCACCGACATCGTCGCGCGCATCGTCGCCGACCAAATGCAGAAGATCGGCGGCCAGCCGGTCATCGTGCTCAACAAGCCCGGCGCCTTCGGCATGATCGCCATCGACGAGATGGTGAAGGCGGCGCCCGACGGCTACACGCTGATCGTTGGCAACGTCTCGACCAACGCCATCACGCCGGTGCTCTACGCCGATAAGATGAACTACGATTACCGCAAGAAGGTCGCGGCGGTGACCAACCTCATCGACATCCCGGCGTTCCTGCTCGTCACCACCGCCAACGACTTCCAGGTCAAGACCGTGAAGGATCTGGTCGATTACGCCAAGAAGAACCCCGGCAAGGTTCGCTACGGTACCGTCGGTGTCGGCTCCTATCCGCACTACGACATGGCCTATTTCGGCAAAAAGGCCGGCGATCTCGACCTGGTCGCGCTGCCGAACAAGAACGGCGCGACCGGCGTGATCCAGGACATGTTGCGTGGCGACGTGCAGGCGTCGTTCCTGAACGTCGCGAGCAGCGCCGGACAGGTACATGCCGGCAAGCTGGTCCCGATCGCCGTCGTCAACGGCAAGCGTCTGCCGGACTACCCGAACGTGCCGACGATGACGGAGGTCGGCTACAGCGACGTCGGCACCATCGCCTGGAACGGGATGTTCGCGCCGGCGGATACGCCGAAGCCCGTGCTGCAGAAGGTCTTCGAACTCGCCACAAAGGCGCTGAACTCGGAAGAGGTGCAGGCCAAGCTGCACAAGCAGAACTTCGATATCACGCCGAACAAGTCGCTCGACGATGCCAACAAGTGGCTCGACGGCGAGATCTCGCACTGGAAGACCATCACCAGCCAGGTGAAGATCGAGACGCACTGAGCGTAAGGCAGCGATGACCCTCCGCCCTATCGGGCGGAGGCCGCCTGCAACGCGTGCCAGATGCGTGCGGGCGTCGCCGGCATGTCGAGTTGCGCGCCTGCCGGCAGCGCGTCGAGGATGGCGTTGATGAGCGCCGGCGGCGCGGCGGTGGTGCCCGCCTCGCCGGTCCCCTTCACGCCGAGCGGATTGGTGCGGCAGGCGACCGCGAAATGCTCGACCGTCATCGGCGGCACAGTGTCGGAACGCGGCATTGCATAGTCCATGAACGAGCCGGAGACGAGCTGCCCGCTTGAATCGTAGACCGTCGCCTCGCCGAGCGCCTGACCGAGACCCTGCGCGACGCCGCCATGCACCTGCGCCTCGACGACCACGTCGTCGAGCACGTTGCCGGAATCGCCGACCGCAACGTAGTTCACGATCGTCAGCGCGCCGGTCGCCGCGTCGATCTCGACCTCGGCGATGTGACAGCCGTTCGGGAACGACCGCGGCACCTTGACGCCGCCCTGGGTGTCGAGGCTCTCCGGGATGACGCCCTGGCGCGCGAGTTCGGCAGCGCGCTCGGCGACGTCGAACAGCGACACGTCGCGGTTGCCCGCGCTGAACTTGCCGCTGGCATACGCGACCTCGGCCTCGTTCGCCTGCAACAGCATCGCCGCGACGCGCTTGCCCTTGGCGATCACCGCGTCCGCGGTGTTGGCGATGGCGCCGCCGACCATCATCGCTGAGCGTGAGGCGACCGCGCCGAAGCCGGGCACGTCGCGCGCGGAATCGCCCGACGTGACATCGACCGCGTCCGGCGAGATTCCGAGCCGGCTCGCGGCCACCGCGCCGAACACGGTGCGGTGGCCCTGCCCGCTCGAGCCGGCGCCGATGCTGACACCGATCTTGCCGCCGCCGCGGAAGGTGATGCGCGCTGCCTCCTCCGGGAAGGCGCCGGCGATCTCGAGATAGCAGCCGATGCCGATGCCACGCAGCTTGCCTTGCTTTTTCGCAGCCTTCTTACGGTCGCGGAAGCCGGCATAATCGGCGACCGCGAGCGCGTGCTCGAATATGGCCGGAAAGTCGCCGCTGTCATAGGTGTTGCCGAACGCGGTGACGTACGGAATTTTCGCCGGCGCGATGAGGTTACGGCGGCGCAGCTCGGCGGCGTCGATGCCGGTGACGTCGGCGGCGGCGTCGATGACGCGCTCGATCATGTAGCTCGCTTCGGGACGGCCGGCGCCGCGATAGGGCCCGGTCGGCACCGTGTTGGTGAAGACGCAGCATGAATTCACCTGCGCGAGCGGAATGTCGTAGACCGTCGGCAGGCAGCCGGACACGTGCGTCGAGAAGACGAAATGCGCGACCGCGGTGAAATAGGCGCCGAGATTGCCGACGCCGTCGGCCCGCAGCGCCAGGAAACGGCCGCGTGAATTCAGCGCCAGCGACACGGTCCAGAACGAGTCGCGTCCCTGATTGTCGGTGAGGAAAGCCTCCGCGCGCGTCGATACCCAATGCACCGGCTTTTTCAGCGCGCGCGCGGCATGCAGCAGCGCGCCGTATTCCGGATAGACCGCTGCCTTCATCCCGAAGCCGCCGCCGACGTCGTCGGTCAGCACGCGCATCTCGTCGGGCTTGACGCCCATCACCTCGGCCACGCCCATGCGAATGCCGGTGACGCCCTGCGTGCCGCAGCGGAGTGTGAACTGCTTCGACGTCGCGTCGTAGCTGGCCGTGGCGGTGCGCGGCTCGATCGAGGCGACGATGAGCCGCTGGTTGATGAGCTCGATCTTCACCACGTGAGGCGCCTCGGCGAAGGCCTTGTCGAGCGCCGCCGCCTTCTTGCCGTCCGCATCGGCCGGCGCGGTGAAATCGAAGCCGATATTGCCGGGCGCCTCGGGCCACAGCTGCGGCGCGCCGGGCTTTGCCGCCTCGCGCGCGTCGGTGACCGGCGTCAGCGTCTCATAGTCGACCACGACACGCTCGGCCGCATCCTGCGCCTGCGCCGCGGTGGCGGCGATGATGAGCGCAACCGGCTCGCCGACATGCAGCACGCGCTTGTCCGCCAATACCGGCCGATGCGGCGAAACAGGCAGCTTGCCGCCGCGGCCCGGGATGGGATGGCCGTGCGAGACCGAGTGATAATGCTGGGCCTCGAGATCGGCCGCGGTGAAGACCGCGACGACGCCGGGCGAGCTATTCGCCGCGGCGACATCGACGCGCAGGATCTTCGCGAAGGCGTGCGGCGAGCGCACGAAAGCGGCGGCGAGCGCGCCTTGCGGCTTGACGTCGTCGCCGAAGCGCCCCGTCCCGCGCAGAAGTGCGTCGTCCTCCAGGCGGCCCTTCCAGCGTGAGAAGTCGGCCTTGCTGGCGGTCGGTGCGTTCATTCGGATGCCCCCGGGAGTCGTTCTGTGGGCCGGTGCAGATCGGCCAATGCTTAACGAGTGCTTAACCCTACAAGCCCTGCAGTTAACTGCAAAACAACCCGTTTCGGAATACCGTGCATGACTTTACCGGAATCGCCGATGAATCGCCGACGGGCCACGCTCATCCTGCGCGACAGTGTTGCGATCGCGCTCTCCGGCGCCGCGGGCGCCGGTGCCGCGTTTGCGCTCTTTCACTACGTTCTGCCGTTGAATGGCGCCGGGCCGGAGCTTGTCGCCGCCGCGGGCGGCGGCGCTTGGGCAGCTGCGGCCGCCGTGCTGCTTGGCGCGCGGCGTATGCGCATCCGCAACGTGCACACGCGCATCGCCCTCGACAACATGTCGCAGGGCCTGTGCATGTTCGACCGCAACGAGCGGCTGGTGGTGTGCAACGCGCCCTATCGGCAGATGTACCATCTGTCGGAGGCCAGCACCGCGCTCGGCACCACGCTCGTCGACCTACTCGGGCACCGCGCCGCGACCGGCACCTTCTCCGGCGACGTTGCGGCCTACTGCACTCAGCTCAAGGCGTCGCTTGCCGACGGCAAGACGACGAGCCGTGAGATCCCGCAGGACGACGGACGGGTGATTTCCGCCGTCAACCGGCCGATGCAAGGCGGCGGCTGGGTCGCCACGCACGAGGACGTCACCGCGCGCCGCGCGGCCGAGCGCGAGCGCCTCGGCCTGCAACAACAGGAAACGCGCCGCGCCGCGATCGAGCAGGCGATCCTCGCCTTCCGCCAGCGCGTCGAGGACCATTTGCGCACTGTCGCCGACAGCGCCCGCACGATGCGCAGCACGGCGGCCACGCTGCTCGCCAATTCCGAACAGACCGCCAGCAGTTCCGACGGCGCGGTCGACGCGTCGAACGAGGCCTCGATCAATGTCGAGACCGCCGCCTCCGCCGCCGACGAGCTCGCCTCATCGATCGGCGAAATCGGCCGCCAGCTTGCATCGACCGCCACGATTGTACGCGACGCAGTCGGTGAGGCGCAGGATACGAACGCGCAGATCGCGACGCTGGCGATAGCCGCCGACAAGATCGGCGACGTGATCAAGCTCATCCGCGCCATTGCCGGACAGACAAACCTACTGGCGCTCAACGCCACGATCGAGGCGGCGCGGGCTGGCGATGCCGGCAAGGGCTTCGCCGTGGTCGCGGCTGAGGTCAAATCGCTGGCCGTGCAGACGGCGAGGGCGACCGAGGACATCTCGGCGCTGATCAAGTCGGTGCAGGGCGCGACCGCCGGCGCGGTCGGCGCCATCGGCCGTATCGCCACGCGCATGCGGGAAATCGACGGCTGCGCCACCGCTGTGTCGACCTCAGTCGAGCAGCAGAGCGCGGCGACTGCGGAGATCTCGCAGAACGTCACCGGCGCGGCCGACGGCGCCAAGCTCGTCGTCTCTGTGCTCGCCGACGTCGCTGGCGCAGCCGGCGAGACCCGCCGCTCCGCCAATGAGGTGCTCACTGCATCCGAGGTGGTCGAAGCCGCGGCCGCCGAGCTGCGCAGCGAGATCGAAGGCTTCCTCGCCCGCGTCGCCTCCTAGAAAAGCCCGGCCAGCCCGTAGAACAGCGCCGCAATTGCCGCCGACGCCGGGATGGTGATGATCCAGGCGACGACGATGTTGTTGGCGACGCTCCAGCGTACGGCGGAGGTCTTGCGCGCGGCGCCAACGCCGATGATGGCGCCGGTAATGGTGTGCGTGGTCGAGACCGGAATGCCAAGCCAGGTCGCGCCGAACAAGGTCAGCGAGCCGCCGGCCTCGGCGCAGAAGCCCTGCATCGGCGTTAGCCGCGTGATCTTCGAGCCCATCGTCCTGACGATGCGCCAACCCCCGATCAGCGTGCCGAGCGCCATCGCAATCTGGCAGGCGATCACCACCCAAAACGGCACGTAGAAGTGGTCGCCGAGCTGGCCCTGCGAGAACAGGAGCACGGCGATGATGCCCATCGTCTTCTGCGCGTCGTTGCCGCCGTGGCCAAGGGAATAGAGCGACGCCGAGATGAATTGCAGCCGCTGGAACGAGCGGTCGACCGCGAACGGCGTCCAGCGCAAGAGGGTCCACGACAAGAGCAGCACTAGCGCCAGTGCGAGGAAGAAACCGATCAGCGGCGAGGCGACGATGGCCGCCGTTGTCGGGAGGAGACCGTGCCAGACGATCGCCGAGACGCCTGCCTTGGCGATGCCGGCGCCGACGAGGCCGCCGACCAGCGCGTGCGACGAACTCGAGGGAATGCCGAGCCCCCAGGTGATCAGATTCCACAGGATCGCGCCCATGAGCGCGCCGAATACGACGCGCGCGTCGATCGCGGCGGCGTCGATAATGCCGGTTCCGAGCGTATTGGCGACGTGCAGGCCGAAGAACAGGAAGGCGATGAAATTGAAGAACGCCGCCCAGGCCACCGCGTATTGCGGCCGCAACACGCGCGTCGACACGATGGTGGCGATCGAGTTCGCCGCGTCGTGCAGGCCGTTGAGGAAATCGAAGGCGAGCGCGACCGCGATCAGCCCGATCAGCACAGGCATGGACAACGCGACGTTCATGCGCGCGAGCTCCGCAGCAGGCGGGCGGGAAAGTGCCTAGACATGCTCGATGACGATGCCGTGCATGACATTGGCGACATCGTCGAAGCGATCGACCACCTTCTCGAGATGGTCGTAGACCTCGTTGCCGACGATGTAGCCCATGGCGTTGCCCTGCTTGGTGGCCTGATAAAGCGCCTTCAGGCCCACATCGTGTAGTTCGTCGGCGCGGCCCTCGAGCGCGGACAGTTGGGCCGTCAATTCGCTGATGCGCACCGCATGCGACGAGATCGCGTTAAGAAGCGGCACCGCCTGCTTCACGATCTGCGCCGACTTCACGATCAGGTCGCCCATCTCCTTCATCTGCGGCGTGAACTCGGTGACGTCAAACAGGATCACGGTCTTCGCCGTCTTCTGCATCTGGTCGATGGCGTTGTCCATCGCGGTAATCAGGTCGCGGATGCTGCCGCGGTCGAACGGCGTGATGAAGGTGCGGCGCACCGCGATCAGCACCTCGCGGGTCACGTCGTCCGCCTTGTGCTCGTTGGCGACGACCGCCTCGCAGTTACTCGCGATCGCCGCACCCCCTTCCATCATTGCCCGAAGCGCCTGGCTGCCGGCGAGCACCGCATCGGAATGGCGCGCGAACAGTTCGAAGAAGCGCTCCTCCTTCGGCATCAGGGCGTGAAACCAGCGCATCATGACGGGCCTCCGGGGGACGAATCGGTGACGACAGATTAAGCGCTCGCCCGGCCGGAACGAACCCGGCGACAGGCAATTGCGTGCACGTATACAGGCCACGCGCGGCCTTGGGGATAACGCCGGGGAGGCGATGCGGTTTTCGCGTCGTCGAAAGGGCTTACCGCAATAAGGCGCGAGATTTGCTGCATTTTCCGGGCGCCTCGGATAGCTTGTAGAGACACCTTTTCGCTCCGGAGACTGGAATGCGTCTTGGCTACTTCACCATGCCCGTGCACCCCCTCGGTCGTGACTGGTCGCAGACTTTGCGCGAGGACCGCGAGGCGATCATCCTCTGCGACGAGCTGGGCTTCCACGACGCCTTCGTCGGCGAGCACCTGACCGACGCCTGCGAGAACATCACCAACAGCATGATGTTCCAGGCGACTTTGATCCACTCGACCAAGCGCATCAAGCTCGCCACCGGCACCACCAACCTGTCGCAGATGCATCCGGTGACTGTCGCGGTCAACGCCGCGATGTTCGACCATCTGTCGCAGGGCCGCTTCATCATGGGCGTGTCGGCCGGCGCGCTGACCTCGGACGCCGAGGCGATCGGTATCCTCGACGAGGACCGCAACAAGATCTTCGCCGAGTCGATCGACGTCATTCTGGCGATCTGGGAGCGCGACCCGCCCTACGACATCGATTTTCCCGGCAACCGCTTCAAGGTCGGCTTCGCCCGCACCGCGGCGCGCGAACTCGGCGTCGGCATCCTGGCGAAGCCGTTTCAGAAGCCGCGGCCGGAGATCGTCGGCACGGTCGTCGCGCCGTTCTCGCCCGGCGTGGTGCTGATGGGCCGCCGCGACTTCCATCCCTTGTCGGCGAACTTCCTGTTGTCGAAGCATCTGCGCTCGCACTGGCAGAACTACGCCAAGGGCAAGTCCGAAAGCGGACAGAAGGCGTCGGTCGGCGACTGGCGCGTGGCGCGCACGATCTTCGTCGCCGACGACGAGGCGACCGCGCGCCGCTACGGCCGCGACGACGCCAACAGCCCGTATCGGCATTACTTCGCGAACATGTTCGCGAAAATGAAGCGCTCGAACCGCCTTTACGTGTTCAAGAGCCACAAGGAGCAGCCGGACGAGGAAATCACGCTCGATTGGGTGCTGGACAATTGCGTGACGTTCGGGACGCCGAACAAGGTGGTCGATGCGGTGCTGAAGCTGCGCGAGGAAACTGGCGATTTCGGCGAACTCGTCTATGCCGGCCTCGACTGGGCCGACCCGGCGCTGGCGCGGCGCTCGCTCACATTGATGGCTGAAGAGGTGATGCCGCGCGTCAACGCGGCCATCGGCAAGGCCGCCGCGGCGGAGTGATTGCCGCGTAAAACAAAAGGCGGGCCGCAAGGGCCCGCCTTTTCTCAAATCTCTTAGGCGTCTTTACCGGATCGGCGGCAGCGCGCCGGTGTTGACCGAAGCGCCGCGCGCGGGAAGCTGCGGCTGACCGGCCGGCGCAGCCGCACCCGTACTCGCCACCGCCTCCGGAACCTTCATCGCCGCCGGCAGCACCACCACGCGCGTACCGACCTGCACGCGGCTGAACAGATCCTCGATGTCCTCGTTGAGCAGGCGGATGCAGCCCGACGACACGGTCTGCCCGATGGTCGAGGGCTGGTTGGTGCCGTGGATGCGGTAGAGCGTGTGGCCAAGATAGAGCGCGCGCGCGCCGAGCGGGTTGCCCGGGCCGCCGGCCATCATGCGCGGCAGATAAGGCTGGCGCTCGATCATTTCCGCCGGCGGGAACCAATCCGGCCATTCCTTCATGCGCGAGACGCGCTCGGTGCCGGCCCAGGTGAAGCCTTCGCGGCCGACGCCGATGCCATAGCGCATCGCCTTGCCATGGCCGAGCACGAGATAGAGATAGGTGTTCGGCGTATCGACGATGATCGTGCCGGCCGGCTCCTTGGTCACGTAGTCGACGAGCTGCTTCTTCAGGTTCGCCGGTAGTTCCTTCGGCGCGCCGGTTTCCGGCTGATCCTCGGGCGGCAGCGTCATGACGCTGGTGCCCGGAACGGCATCGGCCGAACCTCGGGGCACGGCGGCGGTGCTGGGCTGCGCGGCCGGCGCCTGGACGGCGGCGGGCGGTGCCGAACCGACAGCGCCCGGCGGACGGATCGCATCGGCATCGTTACCGCCCAACTGGTGGCCGTAGGCGCGGCCGTCCTGCACGGGCAGGCCCGGCGGCGGCAGCGCGCCGGCTTCGCGATCGGCGGCGTCATCGTAGAGCGGCATCGGCGCGGGCCGCGCGGCCGGCGCAGTGCGTCCGGGCATACCTCGGTCGTCGTAGCGGGTCTCGGTGCCGAAGGACGGGGGCGGCAGCTGCTCCTCGGTCACGGCTGGCGCTGGCGTAGACGACGAGCGTGACCCGAAGACCTGAGCCTCAGCCGGGGCGGCTAAAAGGACCGCCGTGGCCGGCAGGACCAGCAGGAAACCGCAGAAAGTCCGGATCATTCGTCACCCTCAGGCAAACTGGGGCCCCCGTACCGCCAATCGCCGGCTTCGTTTGCCCCGGGATGAAGGCACATTCAAGACCATTAGCGCGATTCGCCGCCGACCGTGATGCATACATGGCCCACGGTCATGAAAGCGTGAACGTTTACAGAATGTTGGCAATCGGACGGGGCGCGACCATCGCCGCGCCGCCCCGCCGTCAGGTTTTCAATTCTGCAAGCACCTTCTTCGCGACCCGATGCGCCTCGACCGCGGCCGGGAAGCCACAATAGATGGCCACCTGCCGGAGGATCGCGCCGAGTTCCTTCGGAGTGAGGCCGTTGCGCAGCGCGCCGCGGAAGTGCAGTTCGAACTCGTGCATGCGGCCGAGGCAGGCGATCATGCCCATGTTGAGGATGCTGCGGTCGCGCGGCGCGAGATCGTCGTCGCTCCAGACCGCGCCCCAGGCGAACTCGTTGAGGAGGTCCTGAAACTTGCGGTCGAAGTCGGTGGTGTGGTTGACGGCGCCGTCGACATATTGGTCGCCGAGCACCCGGCGACGCATCGCCATGCCCTTGTCGTAGAGAGCCTTGTCCATTCGCGGATTCCTCCTTGCCCGGCCGGCATGGTGACAGAGCGCGACCGAGCCCGTCCATGGCGCAGAAGGTCCTGCGCATGGCTGTCCGGCGGCCACGGGGCGGGTTGCCGCCAGGGTCGCCAAACCGCGCGAAATCAGTTACTTAGGAACCCGAAGACCCGGACTTCGCCCGCGCGCCGGGCCGCCCGTAAGGGCAGGTTTTGCCACCATTACCCGTTGAATGGTCACTCAAGATCGAGAATGGACGGGTCCAAAGGGATGCCAGTCGCCGAGCCGCGATGGACGACAGTGACGAAGCGCTCATGGCCCGGGTCGCCCGCGGCGACGAGCAGGCATTCCGCCTGCTTGCCCGGCGCCACCTGCCTGCCATGGCTGGTCTCGCCCGCCGCGTTCTCGGCAACGCCGCCGAGGCCGAAGACGTCGCCCAGGAAGCGATGCTCCGCGTCTGGACCCATGCCCCCCGCTGGCAGCCGCTGGCGGCGTTCCGCACCTGGCTCACGCGCGTCGTGGTCAATCTCTGCCTCGACCGCAAGCGGCGCGCCCAATGGGTCGATCTCGAGGCGGCCGGTGAAATCGTCGACCCCGCGCCCGGCGCGGGCGAGCGGGCCGAAAGCGATGAACGCGAGCGCCTTTTGGCTGCCGCTGTCGCTAAACTACCGGAGCGTCAGCGCGCGGCCATCGTCCTCACCTACACGGAAGGCATGAGCAATGCTCAGGTGGCGGATGCGCTCGATACCACCGTCTCGGCGGTGGAGACTTTGCTGGTCCGCGGCAAGCAGAACTTGCGCCGCGCACTCAGCGGCGTGATCGACGAAGGTGAGTGAGATGACGAGAGACGAGTTGCAAACCCTGCTCGACAGCCACGGCGCCGATCCGGCGCAATGGCCCGCAGCCTTGCGCGTCGCGGCCCTGGGCCTCATCGCAGCCGACGCCGAGGCGCGTGCAGCGCATGAGGCGGCGCGGCAACTCGACGCCACACTGGCGCGGTATGCCAGGATCGACACCGCCGACGAAACGGCGGCGGCGCGCGTGCTCATGCGCCTCACCGCACCCCTGCCGCGGCAGGACGGCGCCTGGTGGCGCTGGCCCTCCGTGCTGCTCGACTGGCAATTCGCCCCGGCGTGGCCGCGCGTCGCCGCGCTCGCCTGCTGTGCGGCGATCGGCTTCATGGTCGGCATCGCCGGGCTCGACCGGCCGTTCGAGCGTACTGCGACGGTCGCCTCCAGCGGCGGCGACATCACCTCGGCGGTATTCGAGGCCGAGCCCATCACCGGAGCACGGCCATGAGCGTTGCCCAGTTCGCACCGGCGGCGCTCAGCCGCGGCTCATCCCGCTGGCTGCTGCTCGGCTCGCTTGCGCTCAATCTCTTTTTCGTCGGCATTGCGGTCGCGATGGCGATCCGCACGCCGGCGCAACCGACCTGGGACCGCGACGTCTTCGTGCGCATCGAGCGTATCGCCGCAACCCTGCCGGCAGCCGATGCCGACCTCTTGCGCGGCGAGGTCAAGGCGCGGCGCCCGGCGCTCGAGGATGCGCAGCATCAGTTTCTCACAGCGCGTGAACAGATCCACACGGCGCTGCGGCGCGACCCGTTCAGCGCCGAGGACATGCGCGCGGCCATGACCAAAACCCGTGCCGCGCGGCAAAATTTCGATCAGACCCTGCAAGGCATTTTTGCTGAAGCAGCCTCCAGGATGTCGAATAGCGGGCGTAACGCGCTCGCCGACTGGCCTCCGAACCGAAAATCCGCAAGCAAGGACAAGTAGTCCGGGTTAGGCTTCCGGGGTCGCGTCAGTCGTCGAGAGTAGGGTCGGTATGCGTTTTGGAGCGGGCGGGACATGGGCGGCGGGGAAGGCCGCGCGCCAGGTCGGGACCATGCTGCAAGCCGCTGTCATCGCGGTGCCGCTCGGCGGCTGCTGGATCAACGGCACGCCGCCGGAACCAGGCCTGGACATTCCCGCCGCCTACAGCGCCGGGCCGAAGAAGCCGTCGGTCGCGGACGCCGCGACGCCGTCGCTCGACTGGTGGCACGGTTTCCGCTCGCGCGAACTGACCGAGATCATCGATAACGCCAACGTCGCCAATCTCGACATCGCCGCCGCGGTCGCGCGCATCGTCCAGGCGGATGCTCAGTCGCGCATCGCGGGCGCGGCACTGCTGCCGCAGGTGGACCTGAACGGCAGCGCGACGCGCTCGCGTGCGTCTCAATCGACGAGCGGCACGAGCGGCACCTCGTTCGGCGGCTCCGAGCGCGACAATCTCAGCGCCTCGCTGACGGCGAGCTACGAAATCGACTTCTGGGGCAAGAACCGCTTCGCGCTCCGCGCCCAGGAAGAGACCGCGATCGCCAGCCGCTTCGACCGCGACGTCGTCGCGCTGACGACCGTCGTCACGGCGGCCAATTCCTATTTCCAGGTGCTGGCGGCGCAGGACCGGTTGCGCGTCGCACGCCAGAACCTGGTCAGCGCCAAGCGCGTGGCAAACCTGATCGCGCAAAGGCTTGCCGCAGGCACCGCCTCGGCGCTCGAGACGGCGCAGCAGCAGAGCGTCGTCGACACGATCAATGCGTCGATCCCGCCGCTCGAGCAGACATTGGCGCAGTACAAAAACGTGCTGGCGGTGCTGATGGCCCGCTCGCCGGAGAGCGTGCGCATCCGCGGCGGCTCGCTCAACGCGCTCGCCGTTCCGCGCGTGACGCCGGGCCTGCCGTCCGAGCTCCTGGCACAGCGACCGGACATCCGCGAGGCTGAGGCGCAGCTCGCGTCCGCCAACGCCAACGTGTCCAATGCCCGCGCCCAATTCCTGCCGTCGATCACGCTGACCGGCGAAGGCGGCTATCAGAGTGCGATCCTCAAGACGCTGCTGCGGCCGGAATCCGCGTTCTATACGATGACGGCCGGGCTGACGCAGCCGATCTTCGAGGGCGGGCGGCTTCTCGGCAATCTCGACCTGCAAACGGGGCGGCAGGACGAACTGCTTCAGAACTATCGCAAAACGGTAATTTCCGGCTTCTCGGACGTCGAAACGGCGCTCACCAACATCCGGCAGACAGCCCTCAGGGAACGGCTGCAACGGGCGGTGGTTGAAAGCTCGCGGCGCGCCTTCGATATATCGGAGCAGCGGCTGCGCGAGGGCACGATCGACCTGGTGACCGTGCTACAGACGCAGCAAACTTTATATTCCGCTCAGGACACTCTGGTGGTGGCGCGGCTGGCCCACTTCCAGGCGATCGTGAGCCTCTACCAGGCGCTCGGGGGCGGCTGGAAGCCCAAGCCTCTGGAAACCACGGATGCACGGTGAACTGCCCAAGACGCAGGTAAAGGTGAAGCCGCGCAGCCGTTTCCGGCGCGGGCTCACGATCCTGATCGTGCTCGCCGCGGTCGTCGCGGCTCTCGTCTACGTTTTTTACGGCATGAACGCGCCTCAGCAGCGCACAGGCGGCCGCGCCGCGCGCTTCGCCGGGTCTGGCCCGGCGCCGGTGCTCGCCACAGCCGCCGTCAGCGCCGACGTGCCGGTCTATCTGAACGCGGTCGGCACGACCAAGGCGCTCAACACGGTGACGGTGCGCTCGCAGGTCGACGGCAAGCTGATCGCCGTTAATTTCCAGGAAGGCCAGGACGTCAAGAAGGGCGACATCCTCGCCCGGATCGATCCGACGATGTTCAAGGCGGCCTACGATCAGGCCGCCGCGAAGAAGGCGCAGGACGAGGCGCTGTTGGCCAATGCCAAGAATGATCTCACGCGCTACGAGCAGCTCGCCGCCACCAACGCCATCAACCGCCAGCAGGCGGACACGCAGCGCGCGCTGGTCGCGCAATACACCGCGCAGGTGCAGTCCGACCAGGCGGCGATCGAAAGCGCGCAAGCGACTCTCGGCTACACCGACGTCCGCGCGCCGATCGACGGCCGCACCGGCATTCGCCAGGTCGACGTCGGCAACATCATCCACGCGTCCGATTCCGGCGGCATCGTCGTCATCACCCAAATCAAGCCGATCGCGGTGACGTTCAATATCCCGCAGCAGGACATCCAGACGGTCAACGACGCCTTCGCCAAGGGTCCGCTCGCCGCCGATGCGTTGCGCTCGGACAACAACAAGGTGATCGAGCACGGCACATTGACCGTGGTCGACAACCAGGTCGATTCCTCGACCGGCACGGTCAAGCTCAAGGCGGAATTCCCGAACGCGAACGTGCCGCTCTGGCCCGGCCAGTTCGTCAACGTGCGGCTTCTGATCGACACGCTCAAGGGCGTCACGGTGATCCCGACCGGCGCCGTGCAGCGCGGGCCGAACGGCACCTTCGTCTACGTCGTCGGCGACGACAGCAAGGCGACGATGCGGCCGATCAAGATCGAGCGGCAGGACGAGAACCAGACCGTGGTGGCGAGCGGCGTGACGCCCGGCGACAAGGTCGTCACCACCGGCTTCGTACGTTTGACCGACGGCACGCAGGTGACGATCGGCGGCAACACTCCGGCCGCCGCGGCGCCCGATGGCGCGAAGCCCGCGGGTTCGCGTAACAATGGCGGGCAGCGGCAGCGGAGCGGCAACGGCGCGAGGCCTGCCGCACAGCAATGAGCGTCTCCTCGCCATTCATCCACCGGCCGATCGCCACCTCGCTCCTTGGCATCGCGGTGATGCTCGGCGGCCTGCTCGGCTACTGGTGGCTGCCGGTGTCGGCGCTGCCGCAAGTCGACTTCCCGACCGTGCAGGTGACGACGCAGCTTCCCGGCGCCAATCCCGACACCATCGCCGCGTTGGTGACGGCGCCGCTCGAGCGGACGTTCGGCCAGATTCCGTCGCTGCAGACGATGACTTCGTCGTCGTCCTTCGGCATCAGCCAGGTGACGCTGCAGTTCGACTTGAACCGCGACATCGACGCGGCGGCGCAGGACGTACAATCGGCGATCAACGCCGCCGCCTCGACGCTGCCGCGCAACCTGCCCTACCCGCCGCTCTATTCAAAGGTGAACCCGGCGGACGCGCCGATCATCACCGTAGCGTTGACCTCCAAGACGATCGACCAGCGCACGCTCAGCGATCTCGCCGACACGGTGATGTCGCCGCGCCTGTCGGAGGTGAGCGGCGTCGGCCACGTCTCGGTGCAGGGCGGCATCAAGCCGGCAATCCGCATCCAGGCCGATCTCGGTCGCCTCGCGGCCTATGGCATCGCGCTCGAGGACCTGCGCACGGCCGTCGTCAGCGCCAATGTCGCCGGCGCCAAGGGCTCGCTCGACGGCACGCATCAGTCCTACAGCATCGCCGCCAACGACCAGATCGCCAGCGCCGACGCCTACAAGAGCGTCATCGTCGCCTACCGCAACGGCGCACCGGTGCTGCTGTCGGATGTCGCCGACGTCGTCGATGGACTGGAGAACACCAAGGTCGGCGCCTGGTACCGAGGTGAGCCCGCCGTCGTCCTCGACGTGCAGCGCCAGCCCGGCGCGAATGTCATCGAGACGGTGCAGCGCATTCAGGCGGAGTTGCCGCGGCTGCGCCGCGCCATACCGGCCGGCGCGACGCTCACGGTGGTCAACGACCGCACCGGCACCATCCGTGCTTCGGTGCACGACGTGCAGTTTACACTGGTGCTCAGCGTCGGTCTCGTCGTGATGGTGGTGTTCGTCTTCCTGCGCACCATCAGCGCCACCGTCATCGCCGGCGTGGCGCTGCCTCTGTCGCTTATCGCCACCTTCGGCGTGATGTGGTTCTGCGGCTTCTCGCTCGACAATTTGTCGCTGATGGCGCTGACCATCGGCACCGGCTTCGTGGTCGACGACGCGATCGTGATGATCGAGAACATCGTGCGCCATATCGAGGATGGCGAGTCGCCGCTCGAGGCGGCGTTGCGCGGCGCGCGCGAGATCGGCTTCACCGTCATCTCGTTGACCTTGTCGCTGATCGCGGTGTTCATCCCGCTACTGTTCATGACCGGGCTCGTCGGCCGCATGTTCCGCGAGTTCGCGCTGACGCTGACGATCGCAGTCGTCGCGTCGGCAGTCGTGTCGCTGACGCTGACGCCGATGATGTGTAGCCGTCTGCTGCGGCCGAGGCGCCAGCGTGAGACCCACGCCGAACCGCGCGGCGTCGCGCGGCTCATGGACCGCACGGTCGCCTTCTATCACCGCACGCTTCTGTGGGTGCTGCGGCACCAGCCGGAGACGCTGATCGTCACCTTTGCGACTTTGGCGATGACGATCATCCTCTACGTGTTCATGCCCAAGGGCTTCCTGCCGCTGCAGGACACCGGGTTGATCACCGCGGTGACCGAGGCCGGCACCGACGTGTCGTTTTCGGCCATGCAGCGGCAGCAGGCGGAGGTTGAGGCCGCGATCCGGCAGGATCCGGACGTGACCGGTGTGGTCTCTGTAATCGGCGTCAGCCCGCTCAATGCCACGCCGAATGCCGGCCGGCTCACCATCATGCTCAAGCCGCGCGACGAGCGCACCGTGCGCGTCGAGGAGATCATCGCCCGGCTGCGCCGCAGCGTCGCGCACATTCCGGGCGCGAGCGTCTATTTCCAGGCGACGCAGGATATCCAGATTTCGACGCGGGTGTCCCGCGCGCAGTATCAATACACGCTGGTCTCGACCGACCGGAACGAAGTCGTGCAATGGGGCGACAAGCTCACGCAGGCCCTGCGCGGCAATCGCGTGTTCCGCGAGGTCGCCTCGGAGGCGCAGGAGGGCGGGCCTCGCCTCGATGTGCAGGTGGACCGCGAGCAGGCCGGCCGTCTCGGCGTGTCGATGCAGAGCATCACCGACACGCTCTACGACGCCTTCGGCCAGCGGCAGGTGTCGACCATCTACGGCCAAGCCAACCAGTATCGCGTCATCCTCGAGGCGCAGCCGCGCTATCAGCAGGATCCGTCGTCGCTGTCGGATATCTACGTGACCGGCTCGACGACATCGACCGGAACGGCGGCCACCGTCGGCAATACCGCGACGGGCACGACCAATACCAACACGACGGCGACGCCGAACAACGTGACTGGCTCGAACCAGGTGCCGCTCGCCGCCTTCGCCCGCTTCGTGCGCACCACCGCGCCGCTCGCCATCGCCCACCAGGAGCAGTTCCCGTCGGTGACGATCAGCTTCGATCTCGCGCCCGGCTACGCGCTGTCCGACGCGGTGTCCGCGATCACCGCGGCGCAGGCCGAAATCGGCATGCCCCGCTCGGTGACCGGCAGCTATTCCGGCGACGCGTCCGAATTCGCGCGCTCGCTCGCCGGCGAGCCGTGGCTGATCCTCGCCGCCGCGATCACCATCTACATCGTGCTGGGCGTGCTCTATGAAAGCTTCATCCACCCGCTGACGATCCTGTCGACGCTGCCGTCGGCCGGCGTCGGCGCGCTGCTCGCGCTGATGCTGTTCGGCTACGACCTGTCGGTGATCGCGCTGATCGGCATCGTTTTGCTGATGGGCATCGTCAAGAAGAACGCCATCTTGATGATCGATTTCGCCATCGAGGCAGAGCGGCATCAGGGCATGAGTCCCGAGGAATCGATCGTGCAGGCGGCGCTGCTGCGCTTCCGCCCGATCATGATGACCACGCTCGCCGCGCTCTTCGGCGCGCTGCCGCTGGCGCTCGAATCGGGCACCGGCTCGGAGCTGCGCAATCCGCTCGGCGTCACCATCGTCGGCGGCCTGCTGCTCAGCCAACTGCTCACGCTCTACACCACGCCGGTGATCTATCTCTACATGGAGCGGCTGCGCCTGCGGCTGACGGGCCGCGGCACCGCACGCGTCCTACCCGCGGAGTAGGGCATGAACTTCTCCTGGCCCTTCATCAGGCGGCCGATCGGCACGACGCTGATGGCGATCGGCCTGTTCATGGTCGGGGCCGTCGCCTACGTGTTCCTGCCCGTCGCGAGCCTGCCAAGCGTCGAATTGCCGACCATCTCGGTGTCGGCAAGCCGGCCCGGCGCCGATCCGAACATCATGGCGGCGACCGTCGCCGCGCCCCTCGAGCGGCGGCTCGGCGAGATCGCCGGCGTCACCGAGCTCACATCGGTGTCTTCGCTCGGCTCGTCACGCATCGTCGTGCAATTCGACCTGTCGCGAAACGTCGACGGCGCGGCGCGCGACGTGCAGGCGGCGCTCAATGCCGCACTCTCGGACCTGCCCGGCGACATGCCGACGCTGCCCACCTTCCGCAAGTTCAATCCGTCGGCGGCGCCGATCCTGATCCTGGCGCTCACGTCCAAGACGATGCAGGGCAGCGACATCTACGACGCGGCCGACAGCGTCATCGCGCAGCGGCTCAGCCAGGTCGAAGGCGTCGCCGACGTCACCGTCGCGGGCTCCGAGCAGCCAGCGCTGCGCGTGCGTGTCGATCCGACGCGCCTTGCCAGCATGGGCGTAGCGCTGGAGGACGTGCGCGCGGCGATTTCCAACGCCAATGCGATGGGCCCGCTCGGTTCTTTCGACGGGCCGGCACGCTCGACCGCGATCGGCATCAACGACCAGCTCAAGACCGCGCCCGACTACAACACGCTGGTGGTGAAAACCATCGACGGGCGGGTCATCCGCCTGCCCGACATCGCCTCGATCCGCCCCGGCGTCCGCAATACGCGATCAGCCGGTTGGTTCAACCGTGATCCGTCGGTGCTGCTCGTCATCACCAAGCAAGGCGACGCCAACGTCATCGACACGGTCGACCGCATCTACGCGCTGCTGCCCGAGCTCAAGCAATGGGTCCCGGCCGGCCTCGACATATCTGTGCTCAACGATCGCACGCAGACCATCCGCGCCAGCGTGCACGACATGCAGGCGACGCTCGCCGCCACCATCGTGCTGGTGATGCTGGTCGTGTTCGTATTCCTGCGCCGCGGCCCGCCGACCATCGCCGCCGGCATCACTGTGCCCCTGTCGCTCGCCGGCACCTGCGCGCTGATGTGGCTCGCCGGCTTCTCCATCGACAACCTGTCGCTGATGGCCCTCGTCGTCTCCGTCGGTTTCGTCGTCGACGACGCCATCGTCATGATCGAAAATGTGTTCCGCAACATCGAGGCGGGCCTGTCGCCGATCCGCGCGACGCTGGCCGGCGCGCGGCAGATCGGCTTCACCGTCGTGTCGATCTCGGTGTCGCTGGTCGCGGCCTTCATCCCGCTCCTGTTCATGGGCGGCATTGTCGGCCGCTTCTTCCGTGAATTCTCCGTGACGCTCGCCTTCGCGATCGCCGTCTCGACCGTCGTGTCGCTTTCGGTCACACCGATGATCTGCGCCTATTTCGTGCGGCAAGGACCGAGCCCGGACGCCACCTGGCTCGACCGGATTGTCGAGCGTGTTCTCTCGCGCCTGACTCGCTTCTACGACCGCACGCTCGCCTTCACCATCGAGCACCGGCCCCTGGCGCTGATCGTGTTCGCGGCGACGATCGCGCTCACGGTCGGCCTCTATATCAATGTGCCGAAGGGGTATTTCCCGGAGGACGATACCGGCCTCATCTTCGGCGGCACCACGGCCTCGACCGACATCTCGTTCGAGGCGATGGAGAAGCTGCAGCAGCAGGCGACCGACATCGTGCTCGCCGACCCGGCCGTCGCCGGCGTCGGCTCCTCGGTCGGCGCCTCCGGCTTCAATGCGTCGGTGAACAAGGGCCGGCTGTTCATCAGCCTGAAGCCGCTCGACCAGCGCAACAACATGACGACGCAGCAGGTCGTCAACCGGATGCGCAACAAGCTCAACAATGTGCCCGGCATCCGCGTCTTCATGGTGCCGGCGCAGGACATTCGCGCCGGCGGCCGCCAAAGCGACTCGCAGTATCAGTTCACGCTGTGGAGCTCGGACATCGACCAGCTTCAAACGTGGGTTCCGAAGGTCCTCGACCGCGTGAAGACGGTACCGGGCGTCGTCGACGTAACCACCGACCGCGAGCAGGGCGGGCTTCAGGCGCTCGTCGACATCGACCGCACGGCCGCCTCGCGGCTTGGCGTGCGTATCCAGGACATCGACAGCGCGCTCAACGACGCCTTCTCGCAGCGGCAGATCTCGACGATCTACGGTCCGCGCAACCAGTATCGCGTCATCCTCGAGGTCGATGCGAGCTATCGCCGCGATCCGAACGATCTGAGTCAGATCTACGTGCCTGGCAAGGGCAATGCGCAGGTGCCACTATCGGCGGTGGCGTCGGTGCATCGCGGCATCGCGCCGCTGGTGGTCAACCATCAGGGGCAATTCCCATCCACGACCATCACCTACAATATCGCGCCCGGCACCACGATCGAGCAGGCGACCGCGGCGATCACGCAGGCGGTCGGCGAGCTGCATGTGCCGGACGTGATCCACACCGATTTCGCCGGCGACGTGCAGCAGTTCAAGCAGTCGGCCGGCGCGCAGCCGCTCCTGCTGTTCGCGGCCCTGATCGCCGTCTACATCGTGCTCGGCGTGCTCTATGAAAGCCTGGCGCATCCGCTGACGATCATCTCGACGCTGCCTTCGGCCGGCCTCGGCGCCCTGCTCGCGCTTCAGGTGTCGGGCACGGAGCTGACGGTGATCGCCTTCATCGGCATCATCCTGCTTATCGGCATCGTGAAAAAGAACGGCATCATGATGGTCGACTTCGCGCTCGACGGCGAACGCCGGCGCGGCCTGCCGCCCGAACGCGCCATTCACGAAGCCTGCCTCGAGCGCTTCCGGCCCATCCTGATGACGACAATGGCGGCGATGCTCGGGGCTGTGCCGCTGGTCATCGCCCTCGGGCCCGGCTCGGAGCTCCGTCGGCCGCTCGGCATCACCATCATCGGCGGGCTTCTGGTGTCGCAGATCCTCACGCTCTACACGACGCCGGTGATCTATCTCGTGCTCGACGGCCTGCACCGCAGGCTGGGCGGTGCCCACCCCACCTTCCTGCGCCGCCCACCGCCGCAGCCGCGATCCGCGGAATAAGCAAGCCCTGGCCGCACTTTGCAGCGCATGACGCCGCCGGTGTCCCGGTGTATAAGCGCAGCCGACCCGATCCGGACAAGCCGCATCAGACGGCAGGAGGAGCCCGACATGGACGAGAGAACGCGCGACCCGCTGCAAATCCGCGCCGATGACATCAACCCGCGCCACAACTGGGGCCGCGCTTTGCCCGCGCTCGGTATCATGGGCGTCGATTTCGAAGAGCGTGTCGACTATCGCCGCCTGCACCGCTACCGGCTCGGCCGCGCCAAACAGGCGCTCGACAACTCCGAGCTCGGGGCCCTGCTCGTGTTCGACGTCAACAACATCCGCTATCTCACCTCCACCAAGATCGGCGAGTGGGAGCGTGACAAGCTCTGCCGCTGGGCGCTGCTGACAAAAGGCTCGTCCGATCCGATCCTGTGGGATTTCGGCTCCGCCGCCGTCCACCACAAGCTCTACACGCCGTGGCTCAAGCCGGAAAACTGCAAGGCCGGCATCATCGGCATGCGCGGCATGGTCAATCCGGCCTTCGGCCTTATGGAGAAGCACGCTAAGGAGATCGCTGCGCTGATCAAGGAAGCCGGCTGCGACAAGTTGCCGGTCGGCGTCGATCTCATCGAGCCGCCGATGATGTTCGAATTGCAGAAAGCTGGCCTCAACATTGTCGACGGCCAGCAGGTGATGCTCGAGGCGCGCGAGATCAAATCGGCCGACGAGATCGCGCTGCTGAACCGCGCCGCGGCGATGGTCGACGGCGCGTATCACATGGTCAACGAGGAACTGAAGCCCGGCGTGCGTGAGAACGACATCGTCGCCAAGGTCAACGAATTCCTCTATCGCCACGGCTCCGACGACGTCGAGGCGGTGAATGCCATCTCCGGCGAGCGCTGCAACCCGCATCCGCACAACTTCACCGACCGCATGCTGCGGCCGGGCGACCAGGCCTTCTTCGACATTCTTCAGTCGTTCATGGGCTATCGCACCTGCTACTACCGCACCTTCAACGTCGGCCGCGCCACACCCGCGCAGCACGACGCCTACAAGCAGTGCCGCGAGTGGCTCGACAACGCCATGGTCCGGATCAAGCCGGGCGCCACCACGTCGCATATCGCCGAGGCGTTCCCGACGGCGCAGGAGTTCGGCTTCCCCGACGAGACCTCGGCCTTCGGGTTGCAGTTCGCGCACGGCCTCGGCCTGGCGCTGCACGAGCGGCCGATCATCTCCCGTGTCGTGTCGATGGACCATCCGACCGAGATCAAGGAAGGCATGGTGTTCGCGATCGAGACCTACTGCCCCGCGACCGACGGCTATTCCGGCGCGCGCATCGAGGAAGAGGTCGTCGTCACCGACAAGGGTTGCAAGGTCATCACCCTGTTCCCGGCCGAAGAGCTGCCGATCACGCACCGGTACTGAGCCCGGCGCCGATATGAGACAGAGAGGGGCCCTCCGGGCCCCTCTTCTTTTTACCGAGCCGCAAGGCAGGTGTGCGAATGTGCCGCTGGCAGACGCATGCCGCAGCGTCTATGTGTGGACTGTAACGCCTGCCGGGATTGCACCATCCATGACCCAAATTTTTGCCACCGCCCCGCCCGCCAAAGCGAGCGAGCCGCTCATGCGCGGCCTGCGCGGCCTCTGTCCCGCCTGCGGCGAAGGCCGCATGTTCCGTAAATACCTGAAAGTCGCCGACGCCTGCCCCAAGTGCGGCGAGGAGCTGCACCACCATCGCGCCGACGACTTCCCGGCCTATCTCGACATCGTCATCGTAGGCCACGTCCTGATCCCGATCGTCCTCGCGGTGGAGACCGAACTCGCCCCGCCGATGTGGCTGAGCATGACGGGCTGGCCGCTGATCGCGCTCGTCGCCACGCTCGGCCTGTTGCAGCCGATCAAGGGGGCGGTCGTCGCCATGCAGTGGTTCCTCGGCATGCACGGCTTCGAGGACGCCAAGGGCCGCCGCGGCGCGGTCGTCGCCACCACCATCCCCTAGCGTCCGGCCGGAACCAATCGCCGCCGTCGGAACTTGTGTCCGGCGACGGACAATTGGGAGGCTGGAATGGCTGATGGAAACAGCGGCGGCGTGGGCGTGCTCGGCGTTCTGGTCGGCGCGCTTATCGTGATGATCGTTGGCGGCGGCATTCTCTTCGCCACCGGCACGCTTGGCGGGTCGAAATCCTCGACCGTGAAGCTCGAATTGCCCAAAGTGACGACGAAATAGCGTTTCTGTCGCTGCGTGCCTTAGCCTTTCGGCTTCGCCTGCAATGCCGCCTGCTCGGCGAACGCCGCCGGCAGGGCCACGCTCATCGAGTCGACCATTGAGGTCGGCATCAGGATGGTGGCGCCGCGCTCCTTGGTCGTCTCGTAGATGATGTTCATGGCGCGCAGGTGTAGCGCCGCCGGCTCGTTGGCGTAGGTCCTCGCCGCCTCGACAAACTTCGCCGCGATCTCAGCCTCAGCGCTGCCGAGGATGACGCGGGCCTCCTTCTCGCGCTCGGCCTGCGCCTGGCGCGACATCGCGTCCTGAAGCGCGACCGGAATGGCGACGTCGCGGATCTCGACCGAGTTGACCGAGATGCCCCAGTCGGCGGTCTTGCGCGCGATCTCGGTCCGCAGCACCTCGTCGGCAGCTTTGCGCTCGGCGAGTAGCGCCGAGAGCATCGACGAGCCGATCATCTCGCGCAAAGACGTCTGCGCCACACGCTCGATCGCCTCGCGATAGTTGGTGATGTTGAGCGCCGCCGACTGCGCATCGTGCACGTGCCAGAATACGATGGCATCGACGTTGACCGGCACCGTGTCGCGGGTCAGCGCCTGCTCGGCGTTGAAGCCGGTCGTCTGGATGCGCTCATCGATCACCGCGGCGACGCCGTCGATGATCGGAATCATGAAGAACAGGCCCGGGCCCTTCACGCTCGACAGCCGCCCGGCGCGCAGGATGACGAAGCGCTCCCAGTTGTTCGCCATCTTCAGGCCGAAGAACACGAGCACGGCCAGCACGGCGACAACGACGCCGGCCTGAAGCTGGTGCAGCACAACGATCAGGGCGGCTGCGATCGCGCCGAGCACGACGGTGGCGAGGACGGTGATCTGATTCATGCGCATCTCCTTCGCCGGACGCTGCCCGGGAACGGCGAGCCTACGCCGTTTTGGCGATCTTTTCTTGCAGATGCGGGAAACGCTCGGACAGCAGCGAGCCGTGGTAGTAGGTCGGCTTGAAAGCCGGCTGTGCGCGGATCAAATCGAACCAGGTGACGACACGCGGCAGATCCTGCCAGTCCGGCATGCCGAGGTCGTGCATGCGCACCAGCGCCGGCATGACCGCAACGTCGGCGAGCGAGATGTCCTTGCCGAGCAGCCAAGGGCCGCCGCTCTTCGCAATCTCTGCATCCATGCGCTCCCAGGACCGGCGCAGGCGGCCGAGCGCCGCGTCCATCTCGGCCTTCGGAAAGCCGGTCTGGCCCATGGTCACCATGAACTCGCGGCGCAGCGGCTTCGACTCCGCCATCGCGATGAAATCCTCGCGGCTCATTTTCTGAAAAGTCGGCAGAAATGCGAGATTGAATGTCGGCACACGGACCGAGGCGGCCGGCATCTCGTCCACGAAATGCATGAGCGCGCGCATGTGGGCGCGTCTGACCGGGTCTTCCGGCGTGAAGCTCGCCTGCGGAGCCACTTCGTCGAGATATTCGGTGATGACGGTGGAGTCGATGACGATGGCGCCGTCGTGATCGAGCGTCGGCACGACTCCATTCGGGTTTTTCTTGAGATAGTCCGGCTTGAGCTGGTCGCCCTCGAGCAGGTTGAGTTTGATCTCCGCGAAGGGCAGCGCCTTGGCGTTAAGCACGAAACGCACCCGCTGACTGCAGGTCGATTGCGGCGCGTTGTAGAGCGTGAAGGCCATGGTTTTCCCTATGCCTCGTTCAGCCCCAATGATGAGGGGACCCGCGCTGGAATACCAGCGGCGTGTTTATAGCCATTTTACTTGTGATTGATGCCCACGAACGCTTGATTGGTCTCGTGCGCAGCCGCCGCTTTTCCTCCCTTAGGCCAAGCGGTGGCGTGAATCCTCCACCTTATGCACACAGGGCCGCGAAAGCGGCCCTCTTTTTTTGCGGCATCACCCGCAGCCTATTCCGCCTTTCCGGAAAAATATTCCAGCCGAAGCAGCCGGAATGAGCGGCAGCCCCTGCGGTTCCTCTTGAGGGACGCATGAGCGTCACCGAACATCCGGAGGAACAATGAAAGCGATAATCTCGGTTGCGCTCGCCGCAGGTCTCTTGATCGCGTCCGGCGCGGCTTTCGCACAGATGGCGCCGGCCAAGACGGGCGATAGCGCCAAGGGCAAGGTGCTCACCGATGGCAAGGGCATGACGCTCTACACCTTCGACAAGGACGCGGGCGGCAAATCCGCCTGCAACGGCCCATGCGCGACCAACTGGCCGCCGCTGATGGCCGCCGCCGACGCCAAGCCGGCGAGCGATTACACGATCATCGTGCGTGATGACGGCAGCAAGCAGTGGGCCCACAAGGGCAAGCCGCTGTACACCTGGAAGAACGACAAGAAGGCTGGCGACATCACCGGCGACGGCTTCGCCAACAACAGCTGGCATATCGCCACGCCCTAGGCGCCGGACAAAACGCCGCCCGGGTTGTGCCGGGCGGCGTTCGCGTATCGCGAACGGCCTAGAGGCCGGTGCCGACGTTCTTGTTCTCGCTCGACAGTTTCATGCCGGCGAGCTCGGCCATTGTCTCCGCCATCTTGGCGAAATCCTGAGCCAGGATTTCCTTGCTGTTCGACTGCGACAGCGCCTTGCCGATATGCTGCTGGATCACCTCGCGGGTCGCGGCCGTCACCGGCATGGGCACGTCCCATTCGCGGCCGAGCTCGAGGCCCAGATCGAGATCCTTGCGTAGCAGCTCCGGCGTGAAGGTCGCCGCCCAGTCGAGGTTCACCAGCGCCGGCGTCTTGTAGGCGGTGAACATCGAGCCCATGACGCCGTTGTTCATGAAGGCGAGGAAGGCGTGGCGCGGCACGCCCATCTTGTTGGCAAGCAGCGTGATCTCGATCAGGTTCTCGATGACGACGCCGAGCATCACGTTGTGTGCGATCTTGCAGATGCGCGCGAGCTCGCCATCGCCCACATAGGACACGCCGCGCGGCGCGAACACCTCGATGATCGGCATCGCCGCCTTGGCCGCCGCCTCGGGGCCGGAGACGACCGACGAGAGCTTGCCGGCCTTGATGACGAGGCCGTTGCCGGAGACCGGAGCGCAGACAAACTCGACGCCGTGCTCCTTCAGGCGGCCGCGGATGCGGACCGAGTCATCGACCGAGATCGACGAGCAGTCGACGAAGATCTTCGGCAGCCGCCCCTTGGCGTTGGTGACGACGCCGTTCTTTCCGAAATAGACCTCCTCGAGGTCTTTGCCTTCCGACACAATGGCGAACAGGATATCGACGTTGGCGAGGTCGGCGAGGTTGTCGACGATTTTGCCGCCCAGCGCGCCCAGCGGCTCGGCCTTCGACTTCGTGCGGTTCCAGATGGCGACGTCATGGTTCGCCCTAATCAGGCGTTCCGCCATCTGATAGCCCATCCGCCCCACGCCGATCCAGCCGATCTTCTGCGTATTGTTCGACATCCCGAAACTCCCCTTCAACCGTCGTGGCCAATTCGAACGGTGGCGGGAGGCGTTTACCCGTTCTGTCGCATTCGCGCCAGAGGCAGCTAGTATGCGCGCAGGTTATTGGGGCGCGGCGCTTGTGGCCGCCGCGGAAAGCGCACTATCCTTCCGTCAATGGCTGGCACAAGCCACCGGCGGTGCAGCGGCGGAAAGCCGCGGGACTGCCGTTAAAAATCACGGGAGGATGCGGCACGATGGACGACGCCGCGACACTTGGCGCCGCGCCGGCGCTGCGCAGCGATCGGCTGACGGCCGTCGCGCGCAATGCGTTTCCATTTCTGGTCGTCGGTGCAATCTGGGAAATCGTCGCCCGCGCCGGCCTGTTTCCGCGCAAGCTGTTCCCGACGCTCGAGGACATCGCGCGCTCCTTCGTCGATCTCACCGCATCGGGCATTCTGCAGCATCACGCGATCGAGACCCTGCTGCGGCTCCTTGCAGGATTCGGGCTCGCGGCAATCATAGGCGTCACCATCGGCGTACTGATGGGGCGTTCGCGGCGTGCCGAGGACATCCTCCTGCCGCTGGTCTCGATTCTGGCACCGATCCCCGGACTCGCCTATGCGCCGCTGTTCCTGCTCTGGTTCGGGCCGGGTGAAGTGTCGGCCGTGCTGCTCGTCGCCTTCGTGTCGATGTTCGCAATCATCTTCAACAGCTGGACCGGCGTGAAGGCGGTCAAGGAGATCTGGCTGCGCTCGGCGATGGCGATGGGCGCCGACGATAGCCGCGTCTTCCGTCACGTCATCCTGCCCGGCGCCCTGCCCTACATCCTCACCGGCTTGCGGCTTGGACTGGCGCAGGCTTGGCGCATCCTTGTCGCGGTCGAGATGCTCGCCGCGGTGCCGTGGGGTCTCGGCTGGCTGATCTTCGGCGCGCGCGAGTTCCTCAACACCGACGCGATGATGGCCGGGATCGTCGTCATCGCGCTGATCGGAATCTGTCTCGAGAAGTACGTGTTCCAGAAGATCGAGGACTACACGGTCGTACGCTGGGGCATGATGGAAACGATGGGTTGACGCCATGACCGAGACCGCTCAGCGACGGCGCACCCTGATCCGCGGCTTCCTGTCGCTCGTTGCGGCAGCGGCCTTCTATCAGGCTATGGCGATGGCTGGAGTCTTTCCGCGCGTGCTGCTACCGACGATTCCCACCGTGGCGACGACGCTCTACGGCATGCTGATCGACGGCAGCATGTTCCAGCACGCAGGCGCGACGCTCTACCGGGTATTGCTCGGATTCGGCCTCGCCATTGCGGTCGGCCTGCCGCTCGGCATCATGATGGCGCGCTTCAAGCCGGTCGAGAATTTCTTTCTGCCGCTCGTCAGCGCGCTGATGCCAATCCCGTCGTTCTCCCTTGTGCCGCTGTTCATGCTCTGGTTCGGCATCGGCAACCTGACGACGGTACTGATCGTCTTCTATGCTGCGACCTTCCCGATGCTGTTCAACACCTGGACTGGCGTGCGCTCGGTCAATCCGCTGTGGCTGCGTGCGGCGGGCGCCATGGGCGCGGACGAGAAGCGCCTGTTCTGGAAGGTGATCATCCCCGGCGCCTCGCCCTTCATCATCACCGGCATGCGCCAGGCCTTTCTGCGCTCGTGGATCGCGGTCGTCGGCGCCGAGATGATCGCGGCCTCCGATTACGGGCTTGGCTGGGTGATCTTCGACTCCAAGGAATTCCTCCAGACCGACATCATGATGGCCTCGCTCGTTCTCATCGGCATCATCGGCTACGCATTCGAGCGCTTCGTCTTCGGCTCGATCGAACGCGCGACGGTGTACCGCTGGGGCATGGTACGGATGGCGAAGGGATAAGAAGAGACATGCTCCCGATCGAGATCAGCGACGTCTCGCTTGTCTATGATACGCCCGGTGGCAAGGTCCCGGGCGTCAAGGACGTAAGTATTCGTATCGATGCGTCCGAGTTCGTCTGCATCGTCGGCCCGTCCGGCTGCGGCAAGTCGACGCTCCTGAACATCATTGCGGGATTCCTGACACCAGCGGCCGGCGAGATCCGCATCGGCGGCAAGGCTGTGACCGGTCACGGCATGGACCGCGGCGTCGTGTTTCAGGATTTCGCGCAACTGTTCCCGTGGCGAACCGCGTTAGGCAACGTCGCCTTCGGCCTGGAAATGAAGGGCGTGGCCAAGGCCGAACGCGACGCGATCGCACGCGAACAACTGCGCCTCGTGAAGCTCGAGAAGTTCACCGCCTCCTACCCGCATCATCTCTCCGGCGGCATGCAGCAACGCGTCGCCATCGCCCGTGCGCTCGCCTACAACCCCGCGGTCCTCTTGATGGACGAGCCATTCGCCGCGCTCGACGCTTTGACCCGCGACGACATGCAGCGGCTGCTCGCCGAGGTCTGGCGCGAGACGCGCAAGACGGTGATCTACGTCACGCACAACGTCGCCGAAGCAGTCTATCTCGCCGACCGGGTGATCGTGATGTCGCCGCATCCGGGCACGGTGAAGGCCGACATCCGCATTCCGCTCGACCGCCCGCGCGATCCTTTGAGCGCCGAATTCCTCGAATGGCAGAAGAACCTGCTGCGCCAGCTCGGCCACGAGCCGGGCGGTGACGACACGCATAAGATGAACGGCAAGGCAACGACCTGAGGGAGGATCAAGATGACGACGAAGGGACTGACCCGCCGCCAAACGCTCTTCGCGACCGGCGCCGGTGTGCTCGCCGCCGGCTTCGGCCTGCGGCCGGCACTCGCCGAGACCACGGTGAAGCAAGGCTACCAGACCAATATGTGGGGCATGCCGACCTATTACCTGCTCCACTCCGGCCATTTGGAAAAGCACGGCATCAAGGCGGAGGAATTCGCCGTGCCGTCGGGCAACCTCACCATGCAGCAGCAAGTGGCGCGCCAGGTCGATCTCGGCACCTATGCCGGCCCCTCCTTCATCATCGGGCATGAGAAGGGCGGCCTGATCGCCATCGCCAAGATCGAGTATGTCGGCAAGACCGCGCGCGTCATGGCGCGCAAGGATCTCGGCCTCAAGACGGTCGCCGACCTGCGCGGCAAGAAGGTCGCCAACCAGACCGGCTCGTCGACAGGCAACATCTTCGTCGACCAGATCGCCACCAAGGCCGGCCTGAAAAAGGGCGACTATCAGGAAGTGCGCATGAACGTGAACGACATGGTCGCGGCGATGGCGGCGAAGACCGTCGACGCCATGGTCAATGTCGAACCGTACAACGCCATCGCCGAAGCCGAAGGCCTCGCCAATTCGCTGGAGGACTTCTACTCGTTCGACAAGCTGCCGGTGTTCATGGCGGCGACGCCCGAGTTCGTCGAGAAGAACCCGGACGCGATCGTCGCCTACCTGAAGGCGTGGCTCGACGTCGCCAAGGATTTCAAGGAGCAGCCGGCCAAGGTCGCTGACACGATCTACTCGTTCTACACGTCGAAGGGCTACAAGATGTCGAAGGAAACCTTCGCCAAGGCGCTCAACAATGTCGAGGTCGGGCCGGGCTGGCCGGACGATCTCGACGCCTACATGAAGCATCACGCCGAGGTACTGCTCGCCGCCAAGAAGGTTAAGGCCATCCCGGACTGGAACAAGGCCTTCCGCAAGGACTTCATGAAGAAGGCCATGGGTTGATTTGCATATCGCGAAAGCCGCCTCATTCACGGCAGCGATGCAACGCCGGCGGATGACGCCTCGAACCGCTTAGGCTAGAAAACGGCGCCGGCGCGATCACCGCCGGCGCCGCTCATTTCCAGGTCCGACACGAAATTTGGAGACACGAATGTCAGCCGCCACCAGCCCGCTTGAAAAGAGCGGTGAGCCGATCACCTGGAATTTCAAGCTGCTGGCGCAGAACAATCTCGGCGGTTTCGGCGGCATGGGCGAAGGCATCGCGGTGCAATTGGCCAAGGACGGCCGCCGCATCGCCTGGATCGCGCATGAAAGTGCGCCGAAGAATTTCACCGGGGTCGACGTCACCGATCCGCGCAATCCGAAGGTGGTCGTGCAGACCGAGCTGCCGCAGGCGCACATGCGCTCGAACTCGCTCGACGTCGCCGGCGACATCATGGCTGTCGCCTACCAGACCAAACAGGTCGGGCAGAAGCCGGCCGGGCTCGAGCTGTTCGACATCTCGGTGCCGGAGAAGCCGCGGTCGATCGCTTTCCTCGACTGCTCGGGCGCGCATTCGCGCGGCGTGCACCAGCTCTGGTTCTGCGACGGCGAATACGTGCACATGGCGTCCGGCGCGCCCGACTTCACGCCGAGCCATCCCAACGACGACCAGTTCTACCGTTGCATCGACGTGCGCAATCCGTCGAAGCCGGTCGAAGTCGGCCGCTGGTGGATGCCCGGCACGTCGTCGACCGACAACGTCAAGCCGCCGCCGCGCCACCCGCTCGACAAGGGCTATCGCGCGCATAACACCAACGTCTATCCGCAGCGCGGCGATCGCCTCTACCTTTGCTACATCGACGGCGGCATGTTCGTGATGGACATCAAGGACAAGGCCAACCCGAAGGTCATCTCGCACTGGACCAATTCGCCGCCTTACACCGGCTTCATGCACACGGCCGTGCCGCTGTTCGACCGCGACCTGATGCTGGTCACCGACGAGTCGACCGAGGACAACGCGGTCGACTGGCCGAAGCTGATCTGGGTGCTCGATGCGCGCGACGAGGAGCATCTGGTGCCGATTTCGACGTGTCCGCTGCCGCCGGTCGACGCCTACAAGAACCGCGGCGGCCGCTTCGGCGCGCATAACATCCACGAGAACGTGCCGGTGCCGACCTCCTTCCAGTCGGACCAGCTCGTGTTCGGCACCTTCTTCAACGGCGGCCTGCGCGCCTACGACATCTCCAATCCGTACCAGCCGAAGGAGGTGGCGACCTTCGTGCCACCGGCGCCCGCCGGCTCTTCGGTTGGGGCGATCCAGCTCAACGACGTCTATGTCGACGAGCGCGGCATCGTCTACACGGTCGACCGCTTCTCCGGTGGGCTGTACACGCTGGAGATGGATTTTTGATTGAGGCGCCGTCGTCCTGAGGTGCCCGGCGATTTTGCGCCGGGCCTCGAAGGACCTCTGACTCGGAGATCCTTCGAGGCTCGCTTCGCTCGCTCCTCAGGATGACGCTATAGTCCGCGGATGACCGCCCTCTTCTCCTCGCCCTCCGCCGGCCTGTTTGGGCGCCGGCAGAAGCGCGAACGCGGCGCGCGCGTGCCGGTGACCGTGCTCACCGGCTTCCTCGGCGCCGGCAAGACGACGCTGCTCAACCGCTTCCTCGCCACGCCCGAGGGGCGCGGCACCGCGGTCGTCATCAACGAGTTCGGCGCGGCGGGGGTCGACGATGCGCTGGTGCGCGCCAGCGCCGACGAGACCGTGCTCATCGGCAATGGCTGCCTGTGCTGCGTGTCGCGCAGTGACCTGCAGGAGACGCTGCGCAAGCTCGTCATCGACCGCGAGCGCGGCGACATCCCGGATTTCCGCCGCGTCGTGATCGAGACCAGCGGCCTCGCCGATCCCTCGCCGATCCTGCAGACCTTCGCCACCGATCGCGCGCTCGGCGAAACCTTCCACGTCGAGGTGGTGGTGACGGCGGCCGATGCCGCCACCGGGCTCGCTACGCTGGAACGATCCTCGGAGGCACGCAGGCAGGCGATCCTCGCCGACCGACTCGTCGTCACCAAAACCGATATTGCGGCCGGCGACCAACTGGCGGCGCGTCTGCGCGCGCTGAACCCGCGCGCAGCCATCGACGTCGCGGTCAACGGCGCGCTGGACCCGGCGCGGTTGACCGAGCCTGTCGCCACGCCGCGCAACGCCTTCGTCGCCGAGGCGGAGCACACCGACGGCATTGCCAGCTTCGTGCTGACTTTCGACAAGCCTCTTCGCTGGCCGACGTTCGCGCGCACGATGGACACGCTGATCGCGTTACGCGGCCCCGACCTGCTGCGGGCCAAAGGCTTCCTCGCTGTCGAAGGCTGTCAGGGCCCCGTGCTGGTGCAGTTCGTACAGCACCTCGCGCCGCCGCCGGTCGAACTGGAAACGTGGCCGGACGGCGAGCGCTCGAGTCGCGTCGTGTTCATCACGCGCGGCATCACGGAAGCGCAGGTGCGCGCGCTGTTTGAAGCAGTCGGGGCGCTCGCTTAAGCGAGTCGTTTGATCGATTTCCGCGCCTCTTCGATCACCACCGGCACGGCGGCATCGTTGTTCGGCGCCATGATGTGGCAGCCGGCGACCTGCGGGATCTGGCTGAGCGCCGCGATGGTCTCGATGCAGATGCGCCGGCCTTCGGCAAGCGGATCGCTCGCCTGCTCCATGCGCGTGACGAAGGCGTCGGGAATGACCGTTCCGAACAGCTTCTCCTTCATCCAGCGCGCCGACTGCGCCGAGCGCAGCGGCGCGACACCGATGATGAAGTGGAGCTTGCCGCCGAGGCCGCATTCGTCGAGCCGCGCCATGTAGCGGCGCACGACGTCGGCATCCATGCAGAACTGCGTTTGCACGAACTGCGCCCCGGCCTCGATCTTGGCGGCGAGGCCCTTCGGCTCCCAGCCCGGCGGCGGGTCGATCGGATTGTCGGCGCCGCCGAGGAAGAACTCGGGCTTGCCGCCGATCTTGCGGCCGGTCGGCAGTTCACCGGCGTCGCGCAGCCGGCGCGCCGTGCTGAGCAACTGCCGCGCATCGAGATCGAACACCGGCTTGGCGTCGGGCTGGTCGCCGGCCGAGGGATCGTCGCCGCGCAGCACCAGCAGGTTGCGCACGCCCATCGCCGCTGCGCCGAGCAGATCGCTCTGCAGCGCAATGCGGTTGCGGTCGCGGCAGGTGAGTTGGAGGATCGGCTCGATGCCGGCCTCGTTAAGCAGCATCGCCGCGGTCAGGGCGGAGAGATGCGTGCGCGCGCCGGCGCCGTCGGTCACGTTGGCCGCGTCGGCGAGGCCTTTCAGCGGCTGCGCCTTGGCCATGAGATCTTCGCGCGCGGCGGAGACCGGCGGCGTGACTTCGGCGGTGAGGACGAAACGGCCCTGGGTGAGCTTGTCTTGCAGTGTTGCCATGCCCTTCACGTGGCAAAATTGTCTGGACCTGGCAAGCGCCGGGATGTGAGAAAGGCGTTGCGCGGCCCGCGTGGGCCGCATCCCATAGAGCCCGCACGAGGTGGCCGTGGTGCAGACATCACTTAAGGACGCGCTCGCGCCCATCACCGATGGCTGCATGCTGGTGGTGCCGCGCGAGGTCGCCGGCGTGCCAATGGCCGCAACACGGGCGCTGATCCGGCGCCGCCTGAAGAGACTGCATCTGGTGGCGCTGCCCACATCGAGCTTGCAGGCCGATCTCCTGATCGGCGCCGGTTGCGTCGACACGCTGGAGACGAGCGCGGTCAGCCTCGGCGAATTCGGCCCGGCGCCGCGCTTCTCCGCCGGCGTCACCGGCGGCACCTTCACGATGAAGGATGCGACCTGCCCGGCACTGCACGCGGCCTTGCAGGCGGCGGAGAAGGGCGTGCCGTTCATGCCGCTGCGCGGGCTGATCGGCTCCGACGTGCTGAAATATCGCGACGACTGGAAAGTGATCGACTCGCCTTTCGGCAATGACGACCCGATCGTGCTGCTGCCCGCCATCAGGCCCGACGTCGCGCTTTTCCATGCGCCCATGGCCGACCGCTTCGGCAATGTGTGGATCGGCCGCCAGCGTGAACTCACGACCATGGCGCATGCGGCGGTGAAGACCATCGTCACCGTCGAGAAGATCGTCGACGACGATCTGCTCGCCGATCCCCTGACCGCCGCCGGCACCCTGCCCGGCTTCTATGTCGAGCACATCGCCGTCGCCGAGCGCGGCGCCTGGCCGCTGCCACTGCCCGATCACTATAAGGCCGACACCGAACACCTCGCGCTGTACGCCAAGCTGGCGGCGACACCTGAGGGCTTCGCAGAGTATCTCGACAGGTACGTGCATGAGACGCAGGCGGCGTAAGTGAATTTTCGCCCCGAAGAGCTGCTCGCCTCGGTGATCGCCGATCTGATCGGCGACGTGCGCCACGTCGCCGTCGGCAATGCCTCGCCCATCCCGGCGACCGCGGCGCTGCTCGCGCGCGCACGCGGCAATGGGCGCCCTTACGTGTCGCTGCTCGGCAGCGCGAAGCACACCTTCTGGACTGACGGCGGCCGCGAATTGTTCGATTGCGCCGGCCAGGGCCGCGTCGACGTGTTCTTCCTGTCCGGCGGACAGATCGACGGCCATGGCAACATCAACCTGGTCGAGATCGGCGAGCACGGCCATCCCAAGGTGCGCTTCCCCGGCTCGTTCGGCTCTGCCTATCTCTATTACGCCGTGCCGAAGGTGATCTTGTTCCGCACGGAGCATTCGCGGCGCACGCTCGTACCGCAGGTCGATTTCATCAGCGCGCCCGGCGCCAGCGACCCCAACGTGTTCCGCACCGGCGGGCCGATCGCGCTCGTGACCAATCGCTGCCTCTTCGGCTTCGCCGACGGCCGCTTCCGGCTCGAGAGCGTACATCCCGGCCACACGGTCGAGGAGGTGCTCGAACACACCGGCTTCGACTTCGACCGTCCGGGCGACGTGCCGGAGACGCCGGCGCCGTCGGCCGAGGCGCTGCGGCTGATGCGCGAGGTGGTCGCGCCGCAGCTTGCCGACGTCTACCCGCAGTTCGCGCAGGCGGTGTTCGGCATCGGCGATTTCGCGAAGTGAAAGGTTCACGCGCACAACGCGAACCCCTTCCCTGAAGCCGCGGCCTGTGGCTACTCTCCCGGCCCACGAAGCAACAATACGAGGAAACGTCGGTGCAAACGGTTGAAGCTGCAGTCGTCGGTGTCGGCTGGATCGGTGGATTGCGCGCGGAGGCGCTGTCGCGCACGGCATTGGTCGACAAGCTGCATTTGTGCGACATCAAGCCGGACCGGCTGGCCGAGGTGAAGGCGCTGTACAAGCCGGCAACGGCAACGGCCGACTACAACGACATTATCAACAACCCGAACATTTCGGTGGTCTATATCTCGACGACGCCGGAAGCGAATCACTATCCGATCGCGCGCGACTGCCTGAAGGGCGGCAAGCACGTGATGCTCGAGAAGCCGATCGCACTCGAGCTCTGGGAAGCCGACGAGCTGATCCACCTCTCCAAACAGAACAATCTGAAATTCACCATCGGTTATTCACAGCGCTTCAATACCAAGATCGCCTACGCCAAGAAGAAGATCGTCGATGGCACGCTCGGCAATGTCGTCTCGGTTCTGGTGAGCCGGCACCTGTCGCGCGAACTCGGCAAGAAGATTGCCGGGCGCGTTCGCCTGTCGCCCGTGGTCATGGAATCGACCCACGATCTCGATTTTGTCTATTGGCTGCTCGAGCCGGCCAAGCCGATCCGCGTCTATTCGCAGGGGGCCTACGGCTACATGCAGCCGGTGAACGGATCGCATGACGTGATGTTCACGACGGTCACCATGGACAATGGCGTAGTCGTAATGATCGGCGGCGGGTGGAACCTGCCCGCCAGCTATCCGAACTATTGTTCGACATGGATCGAGATCACCGGCACCGACGGCTCACTGTTCCTCGACGACACACAGCGCGACAATTGGCTCAACACCGAAAGGCGCGGTCAGGAATTCCCGATGTCGACCATGCCGGGCGAACAGGTCGATCACGTTTTTGCCGGTGGTATCGGACCGGAAACGATCTATTTCCTCGAGTCCTGCATCAAGAACAGGCCCGTCATGGTCACGCCGGAAAGCGCGCGGCGCGTGATGGAGACCTATAGCGCTGCCGACTTGTCGGCCGATATCGGCGAGCCGGTCAGCCTGCCGCTCAACAACGAAGCGATCTCTGCCATCGCCGATTTCAAGAAGAAGATCCGCGCGGGGTTGAATAACTGATGAAAAAATCAGCCAAGGGCCTCGGCCTCGCCATCATCGGCGGCGGACGCGTCGGCCTGTTCCGCGGCGAGGTGGCGGCGCGGCATCCCTCGGTCGAGTGGATCGGGCTTGCCGAGAAGAACCCGAACCGGGCCGGCGAAGTCGGGCCGAAGATCGACGCCGACTTCGTCACGCAGAGCCACGTCGAGCTGATCAAGCGCCCCGAGACGACCTGCGCCATCATCGCCACCGACGAGCACCTGCACGTCGAGCCCATCATGGCCTGCATCGAGCGCGGCATTCCGATGCTGATCGAAAAGCCTCTGGCAACGAAGCTCGACGAGTCGGCGCGAGTCCTGAAGCTGATCAAGGACGCCAGGATCGACGCCGTGGTGGGCTACACGCAGCGTTTCCGCCGCCGCTGGCTGGCCGCAAAGGAGAAATGCCGCACCGGCGCGCTCGGCGACGTCACGCTCGTCACCTCGCGCGCTTTCATGAACCGGCTGGTCGCGATCGACAATTACAAGCGCACCGACGATCCCTCGACCATCTCGCCGATGGTCATCTCCGGCACGCATGCGCTCGACATCTGCATGTGGTGCCTCGAAGGCAAGACGCCGGTCGAGGTCTACGCGCGTTCAATCGACAAAGTGATGGGCCCGCTCTACAAGGGCATCGACGCCACCGCCGGCATGATCACCTTCTCGGACGGCACGATCTATCACCTGAGCATGTCATGGGCGATGCCGGTGACCTGGCCAGCCGCCGTCTATTCGCTCGAGGTCGGCATTTCCGGCACCACCGGCGTGCTCACCATCGACGACACGCACCGCGACATCGTGCTCGCCGTGTCGAAGGCGCAGTCGGAAGGCTACAATCCGGATGCGACGCGGCTCGTCGACTTCATGGGCAGCTATCCGCCGGGCGATATGGCGCTCGGCGAATTGCGCGGACCGATGGCGGAAGAGACGGTGAGCTGGCTCAACCGCGTCTCGCTCGGCCTGCCGACCGCGGCGGCCACCGTCGAGGAAGCGCATCGCAACCTGATGCTGACCAAGGCGCTCGACCTCTCGGCGAAGCGCAAGGCGCCGGTGAAGTTGCCGTTGAGCGATGAGGATTTCAGGGCGGTGGCTTAATGCCTCTGCCGTCATCCTGAGGAGCGGACGTGCA
>Ga0265342_10000197_pt1 | contig 67291 bp, 57 predicted proteins | sample 4CB327metaG_FD_203125 | JGI IMG/M metagenome (GOLD analysis project Ga0265342, IMG submission 203125) | Rhizosphere microbial communities from Carex aquatilis grown in University of Washington, Seatle, WA, United States - 4-CB3-27 metaG | ecosystem: Host-associated > Plants > Roots >...
GGCCGGGACTCCGGGCTCGGCGACCCTCGCTCTCCTTCGGTCTTTGCGACCGGGGTCGGTGGACGATCTGCCGAGCCCGCTCCCGACCCCTGCAGTGAATCACATACAAGGGTCGGGGTGAGGAGGTCCGCTGACCGATTTCAATCGTCGTCGTTCTCGTCCGCCGGCGCTCCCGCGCGCGCCGGGGGCACCGCGACCGCCGTTCCCGCCGGCCACGCACCCGGTACGCATCGCCGCGCCGCCGCCTCGATCTCCCGGGTCGGGCGATCGAGATCCACGCCGCACGGCGCGCCGCGGATCTGGTCGACCGCGCGCCGTGCGTAGTAGCGCACGAGCGGGATGGGATTCAGCAACTGCCTCGCGATCGGCGCCAGCGCGGCGCTCACGCGCTTCTCGCCCAGCACCGCGATCGCCGGCGCCTGCTCGTGCGGCTTTCCGTGGTCGACGGTGGCGAGCAGCGCGTTCACATTCAGATCGCCGCCGTAGAGCCGCGCCAGCGCCTGCCGATCGTAGTGCTTGCCCCACAGCCTCTCCATGTCGCCGACCAGGGTGGCGACGCTGCGGTCGGCGTGGCAGAGCGCGCATTCGAGCGGCCGGTCCCGCTCCACACGCACAGCATCGGTCGGTGAGCCGATGCGGTGGTAGCGCGACAGCGCATAACTGAGGCCCATGTTCTTGCGCGGCATGTGACACGACAAGCAGGCACCGCCCGCGCCCGCCGGATCGTGGTGCGCATGCGCGCGCAGCGCCTCGGGCGCGGCATAACGCGCGTGACAGGTCGTGCAGACGTGATTGCCAGCGGGGGTCTGCAGCGCCGCGAGCTTGTCGCGTCGATCCTCGGCGTGCGGATCGTGACAGGTGGTACACGCCATCTGGCGCGCGCAGCCACCGAGCAGGAAGTCCCGCGCCTCGCCCGACGTGATCGAGCTCCCGCCCATGTCGGCGACCGGCCCGCCCCGGCGCACCCCGCCCTCCCAGGTGAACGCGTAGCGCGAGAACAAGACCTGGTGGCAGCGCGCGCAGGTTCGGTTGATCGCCTCCGCCCGCGTCGGCTCGCCGGTGCCGGACGGCGGCCGCACCCGCAAGAACGCGCTGCGCGGCACGAAATCGGGCAGCACGCGATCGCTCTTGATGTGCTCGCGGCTGCCGCCATGGCACGACTCGCAACCGATGCCGATCTCGACGAAGTGCGCCGGCGTCAGATCGCGCCGCATGGCGTGCATGCTCGCGCCCAGCAACGCGCGCCGCGCCTCGACGCCCATGCCGGCGTCGCGCGGAGGGTCATCATGAACGCCGCGGGGCGGCTGTTGTCCCAGCACCGCGAGCTCCCCCTCGAGCGCGCGCGCCAGCGCCACCTCGTCGGTGATCTCGAAGGAGAACCGCCGCGACGGCGGCAGCAAGCGGTCGACGACCTCGCCCTGGTAGCCGGGCGCGCCCGGGCCATAGAGCTCGCCCCAGGTGCTGTCGAAATAGGGATTCGTGTTGTGACAGAAGACGCAGGTCTGATTCCAGACGCCGCCCGCGCGCAGCCCCGGACGCTCCCCCACCATCACCGAATAGCCTTTGAGACGAAACGAAGGCGGCTGGAACACGAAGGAGACGGGCAAGATGAGCTCGGCACTGGGCGCTGCCGCGAGGGTGACACCCGCGTTCCCTTCGGCGGGGACCTCGACGCCCGCGAAATCTTCGCGGTAGCGCCCGCCAATCACCTTGGTGACGCGATAGACGTGCGTGCCCGCCGTCGCCGACGCGACGCGAATGAAGCGCGCGCCGCCGTCGCTCTCGAAGCGCGCACGGTCGTTCTTGAAATGAAACTCCGCTCCGTCGAAAGGAGCGCGGATCCGTGCGCCGTCGGGTAATCGCGTCATCTGGTGCATCGGCGACCCCGCCCACGCGGCGTAAATCTCGCTGTGGCACGGCTCGCAAACCTTCGATCCGACGTAATCCCCGCGAAGCATGTTGCTGATGACGGCGCCGGCGCGCGGACCATTCGTGGGTGGCGAATCGCTCGGGCGCGCCCGCGCCGCCCAGGCCGGCTCCCCCGCGACGGCTCTCTGCCCCGGCGCGGCACTGCTGCAAGCCGCGATCCCGCCCCACGCAGCAATTGCGGCACCGGCAATGATGGCGTTCAAAACGCGTTGGGCGTAGGTGGGTCCCCCGCCGGAGCCCGTCGCGGGAGGTTTGGAACCCTTTGAGGGTTCCAAGTTCAATAGCGATCCCGAAAGCGCTCGCATCGACCCGTTGCGCATCATCGCCGTCAAATGCCGTTCGATCCATTGCTTGTATCGACAGAGCCGTCGTAGTCGCCATTGCAGGATTGAAATGGCCGCCGTAACCTTTCGGGTATGGCGGTGCAGGAGTTTTCGGCCCCGGCCGAACCGGTACGCAGGATCTCTACCTATGAGTACCGATCCCGCCTGAGGATTGGCTCGCTGCCGCTGATCCACATCGTCCGCGGTGTCGATCCGTCGACGGGCTCGCGTCCCCCAGCGATCGGGATCATCGCCATTGGACAGGTCGCGATGGGCGTGGTCGCGATCGGCCAGCTCGCGGTCGGTGGGATCGCGATCGGCCAGGCCGCGCTCGGGCTTGGCTGGGGCATTGGCCAGCTCGCGACCGGGATCCTCGCCGCGGGCCAGGTCGCGGCCGGCGCGATCGGTTCGGTTGGCCAGGTCGCGCTCGGACCTCAGCCATTGGGATTGATCGAGGAGAGCGGCCCATGGGCGGCGATGGCCTGGCTCGCCGGTGGGTTGATCCTGGCGCTCTGCGTGTTGCGCCGCTTGCGCACGCTCGGCCCCCTGGTGAGCCGCCGCGCCGCCAGCGCCGGTTCGATCTCGGCGCTGCGCGAAGGCTGGGGCCGCGTCGAGGCGCGCGTGGTCTCGGACAATCAGCTACGCGCGCCGTTGTCGAACCGGCCGTGCGTCTACTGGCAGTCGCTGCGCGTCGGCCCGGGCATTCACGCGCAGGAGCGCGCGGGCGGCGAGATCATCGTCGCCGACGAGTCGGGCTCGGCGCACCTGGATTTCGGCGGTGCGGTCGCCTTCATCAAGAACGACAGCTACACCGAGCTACCGGCACCCGACTGGTCGCTCTACATGGAGACCTTCCTCGCCAAGGGCGATCGCCTCTACGTCGCGGGCCCGGTTCGCCTCGAGCCCTATCCCGAGAGCAGCGCGCTCTATCGCGGCGGCGCGGTGTCGCCGGTCTTCCGCGGCGAAGGAGACGACCCGGTGGTGATCACCACGCAGTCGCCCGACCAGCTGCGCGCCGAGCTGCGGCTGGGGCTGGGGCTTGCCGCCGGCCTGGTGCTGGCGGCGGTGATCGCGTTCGGGCACGGCCTGGTCTGAGTCTCTCTCAGCGCATCGCCAGCGGGTCCTGACCGGGGCGAGTCACCGCGCGTAGCGTGGCGCGCGTCACCGTGGTCATCTCGCCGCCAACGCGGATCTGAAGCTCGATGATCACCGGCCCTGTGCCGGGCGCGAACGTCGTCCTCACCGCGCGCGGCGGATCGGCGCGCGTCGCCTCGACCAGCACGCAATCGTCGAAGCGGCCCGCGGTCACGGTCACCGACTGCGCGACTGCGGCGATGCGCGCGCGGCCGCCGGCGACCGGCCACTCGGTACCCAGCGCCACGGGGTTCTTCACGATGAAGTCACCAACGACCGGGCCGTCCTTCTGCGCGATCCCCTCGGGGGTGATCGCGTAGCTCATCTGCTCCTCGCCCGCCTGTACCGTCGCGCTGTCGCCGGTGCGGTCGAGCACCGAGTAGAGCGCGAGCATGTTCTGGCCGTCCTTGACCAGGTCGTAGGCCCATTTCCACCCCGGCTCCAGCGGATAGAGATCGGCGGCGGTGAAGGTCTTGGGCGGACCGGCGGGCGCGGCTCCTGCACCGGTGGACGCACACGAGGCACCGCTAGCCAGCAGCAGCGTGGCAGTCAGAATGAGCCGCCAGCCAGGCATTGCTCCGAACCCCGAAGAGAGCGCGCGCCGATCCCTGTACGCCATGCAGCATGAGTTTACCGGAGCCACCTCAGAAAACTGATGAGATTGACGGGGATCTCGAAGGCGAGAACCAGCAGAAAACACGGGCATCGCCGTGGTACGTCGGTTGCACTATCCTGGGTTCGCGATGTTGGCTCGGGTTCACATGTTCGGGTTGCTGCTCGGCTGCAGCGCCAGCCTTCTGACGGTGAGCCCGTCGCTGGCTGCGTCGCGCACTTTGGCCGACAACCCGCCCGCGCCGATCCAGAGCGCGAGTGCCCAAACGGCCACCACCGAGAGCCAGACCGCTGAGCGCGAGCGCCTGCGCGCCGAGCTCGCGCGGGTGCAGGTGGAGATCGACCAACTGAAGGCGGGCGGCCCGGGGCTGCGCCGCGACTATGTGCTGCGCGCCCGCCAAGCCGACGCCGAAGCGCTGGCGCGGCGGCTGACCGAGCTCGAGGCGCAGATCAAGGCGCGGACCGACGCGCTGGTGGGACGCGCGCCCGCGGCGCTGGCGCCGGCGGTGGGGACCGAGCCGGTGGCCACCCCCACCGATGGACCGACGGAGCTCGAGGCCAAGGCCGACATCCTGACCGACCAGGCGCGCCGCACGCAGGCGCAAGCTGTGGCATTGCAGACGCGCATCGATCAGGTTCGCGGCCGGATGGAGCTGCACAGGCGCGCGAGCGCGCTCGAGAACGATCCGTTCGCGCCGCTGGAAGGTTCGCGGCGCCGTCTTGCGCCGGGCGGACCGCCTGCTGCCGGCCTCCTGAACCATACCGTCGTCACCACCACCGGCAACAACCCGACGCAAGCGCCCGGACCGTCTCCCCCGACCCCCGGCGGAGCCACGTCGCTCAGCTCACAGAGCGCGCAGGACAAGGGCGCAACCGGCACCGCAACCACGCCGACGACGACGGCCGCGCTCCAGGTTCACGATGTGCTCGACCCGAGCGCCTCGGCCCAGGTTCGCCGCAACGACGCTGCCGCACCGGTGCCGACCGACCTGCCTTCGATGCAGCGGCTGCTGGTGGCGCTGAAGGCCCGCGCCGAGCACCTGGACGCGCAGGCCAAGGCGTTGCGAGCGAGAGCGCGCGCGCACTGACGCTCGAGCTCGCGCCGCGGACGCGAGGTGCGAATCTCGACGGTGCTTGCCGCAGCCGGCCGGCGTGACCTGCCCGGCGTGTAATTGCCGAGACGCACGCGGCCCTGAGATAGTAGCCGCCCGATGCGACGGCACTGCCTGGCGAAGCCGCCTTCGCCCCGCCCGCTCCTGGCGCTCTTCGCGCTCTGGATCGGCGCGGGCGCGGGCGCGCGGGCGGCGCACGCCGGCGAGAGCGTGCGCTACGACCTGCGCGGCGAGGTCGGCGGCGAATACGACAGCAACGTGCATCGCACCGAGATCATCGACGGCATCGCCAACGCGCCGATCGTCGGCTCGCCGCTGGCGCGCGTGGCGCTGAACGGCCATCTGGCCGACGCGGTCGCCGACGGCCAGCAAGTCGCGGTGTCGGCGACGCTGGCGGGCAAGGTGTTCACGGCGCCGGGGGCGGGCGACGAGGACGTCCTGCTCGCCGCCACCAGCGCGCGCTGGCGGATGGCCGTCGGCGAGAAAAGCGGCCTCGGCCTGCAAGCGCTCTACTACGAGGCATTTCAGCGCGCGAGCAGCGACCCCGCCGATGCGCCCGACCGGCGTGACTTTCGATCACTGACGCCGACGCTGAGCTTCGACTCGCGCGTGGGCAGCAACGCCGTGCTCGCCGGTTCCGCCGGCTATCGATCGTTCGTCTTCAAATCGGATCTCGACTTCGATTTTCACGGGCCGGTCGGCTCCCTGGATCTGCGCTGGACGCGCGAAGCGGCCGACGGCACCAGCGACCTCGAGCTGACCCTGGGCGCTAGCGGGGAACGCCGGGCCTTCAGCGGGCCGGCGATCAGCCCGTCGGTGGCTTCGCCGCCCCTGCGGCGGGACACCTTCCTCGTCGGGCACATCGATCTGACGCATGCCGGGCGCGTGCTGCTGGGCGGCGGATACGCCCTGCAATGGAACGGCTCGAACAGCTACGGCGATGCGCTGACCCGCCACGTGCTGGCGTTGCGCTTCGCGACCGCGCTGCCGTTCGGTTGCTACCTGGCGGCGCGCGGCGAGCTGATCCTCGCCCAGTATCACGATCCGGTCGCGCTGGGCCAGAACCCGACGACCGGGCAGCTCCTGAGCATCGACGACGAGAACCGCAACAGCCTGCGCGCCGATCTCACCCGCGCGCTCTCCGAGCGCATGCAGCTGCTGGCGCGATACACCATCTACGCCAATGAAATCGGCCTCTCGAGCAGTGTGGCGCACTACCGGCGGCAGACGTTCCTGCTCTCGCTCGCGTTCACCCTCGAACACTAAGGGCCTCAGGCCTCGGGCTTCAGGCCTCAGGCTTCGGAATCAGATCCGGATCCTGAGGGCCAAGGCCCGAGGCCTCAGGCCCCGACTGAATCGCGAAAGACACGCGCGGGAGGACCACCTGGGCCTCCCGCGCGAAGAATCTACATCATTCCGCCCATGCCACCCATGCCGCCCATACCACCCATGCCGCCCATGCCGCCGCCGCCGCCCGCGGGGGCCGGCGCCTCCTCCTTCGGACGCTCGACGACCAGCGCCTCGGTGGTGATCAGCAGCCCCGCGACCGACGCCGCGTTCTGCAACGCCGAGCGCACGACCTTGGTCGGATCGATCACGCCCGCCTCGACGAGATCCTCGAACTCGTCGGTGGCGGCGTTGTACCCGAACGCGCCCTTCCCTTCCTTGACGCGCTGGACGATGATCGAGCCTTCCTTGCCGGCGTTGATCGCGATCTGGCGGCACGGCTCTTCACAAGCGCGACGCACGATCGCGTAACCGACCTGCTGCTCCTCGCTCAGCCCGTCGGCCTTGTCGATCGACGACAGCGCCCGGATCAGCGCGACGCCGCCGCCGGGGACGATGCCCTCTTCGACCGCCGCGCGTGTGGCGTGCAGCGCGTCCTCGACGCGAGCCTTCTTCTCCTTCATCTCGGTCTCGGTCGCCGCGCCGACCTTGATGACCGCGACGCCGCCGACCAGCTTGGCCAGCCGCTCCTGCAGCTTCTCGCGATCGTAGTCGGAGGCGGTGTCTTCGACCTGCGCGCGAATCTGCTTCACGCGCCCCTCGATCTCCGGCTTCTTGCCCGCGCCGTCGACGATCGTGGTGTTGTCCTTGTCGACGGTGACCCGCTTGGCGCGGCCGAGATCCTTCAGGGTCAGGTTCTCGAGCTTGAGGCCGAGATCCTCGGTGACGGCCTGGCCGCCGGTGAGGATTGCGACGTCCTTGAGCATGTCCTTGCGGCGGTCGCCGAAGCCGGGCGGCTTGACGGCGCACACCTGCAATGTGCCGCGCAGCTTGTTCACGACCAGCGTCGCCAGCGCCTCACCCTCGACCTCCGCGATGATCAGCAGCGGGCGTCCGGCACGCGCGACCTGCTCCAGCACCGGCAACAGATCCTTCATGTTCGAGATGTTCTTCTCGTGGATGAGGATGTAGGGGTCGTCTAGCTTGACCTCCATGCGCTCGGTGTCGGTCACGAAGTACGGCGACTGATAGCCGCGATCGAATTGCATGCCCTCGACCACGTCGAGCGAGGTCTCCATCGACTTCGCCTCTTCGATGGTGACGACGCCTTCCTTGCCGACCTTCTCCATCGCCTCGGCGATGATCTTGCCGATGAACTCGTCGCCGTTGGCGCTGATGGTGCCGACCTGCGCGACGTCCTTCTGGCCCTTGGTGGGCTTCGAGACCTTCTTGAGCGCCTCGACGATCTTGGCGACCGCCTTGTCGATGCCGCGCTTGATCTCCATCGGGTTGTGACCCGACGCGACCATCCTCGCGCCCTCGCGGAAGATCGCCTGCGCCAGCACAGTCGCGGTGGTCGTGCCGTCGCCGGCGATGTCGGAGGTCTTCGACGCGACCTCCTTGACCATCTGCGCGCCCAGGTTCGCGAACTTGTCCTCGAGCTCGATCTCCTTGGCGACGGTGACGCCGTCCTTGGTGACCGTCGGCGAGCCCCACGACTTCTCGATCACGACGTTGCGGCCGCGCGGACCGAGCGTCGCCTTGACGGCGTCGGCCAGCTGATTGACGCCGGAGAGGATGCGGGCGCGGCCCGCCTCGTCGAACAGAATCTCTTTGGTTGCCATGTGAATGCGCTCCTTTTACTTCTCGATCACGCCGAGGATGTCGTCCTCGCGCAGGATCAGGTGATCGACGCCGTCGATCTTGATGTCGTTGCCGGTGTACTTGCCGAAGAGGACCCGATCGCCCTTCTTCACAATCAGGGGACGGATTTCACCCTTGTCATTGGCCTTGCCGTTTCCGACGGCGATCACCTCGGCCTCGGCGGGCTTCTCCTTCGCAGAGTCGGGGATGATGATTCCGCCTTTGGTCTTCTCTTCTTCGGCGATGCGTCGAACCAGGATGCGATCGTATAGCGGGCGGACCTTCATGGACTTTTCCTCCGGAAGAGTTTTTGGGGTGGCCGAGATTTAGCACTCGACCATAGCGACTGCCAGGCCCGGACTCTAATCCCAAGTCCTTCGCTGTCAACGGCTTACGGCCGTGCTTCTGGCACTGGCGGTCGGTATTTGCCAGCGCGGAAACAAGATATCATTCGGAAATCATTAAAGATTCTTTTGACATACGCCGATGAATGCCAATAAGTGAAAGAGATGGACCTCGGCGGATCAGTCGAAGAGTTCTTTCGGGATGAGGTCGACAAGGCCTTCCGGGATCGGGGGCTCACGGCGGGAGCGCTGACCGAACACTATTTGGTGCAGCTGCTGGCGACCTACGCCGCCCAGCCAATCCAGGCGGAGCCGCTGGCGCTGAAGATGCTGGAGGCGGTGGAGGCGACTCCGCGCGAGCGGCGGACGCAGCTGCGCGAGATCGGCGATACGTCGCTCTTCGTCTCCGGATTCTGGACCGAGAGCCTCGCTGACAAGCTGGTCGACGTCGACTACTACATCGACCTCGGCGGCACGGCCTACGGGGAGCTCGCGCGCGGAGGCACCGGGTGGACGGGCGATCCGTTCGGCGACGTGTTCGGGGAGCTGGCGGAGAACTTCGCGCGCTTCGTCGAGGTGCTGATGGTGATCAGCCGGCGAACGACGCACGTCGCGAACAACGAGGACGTGGTGCGCCTGTACCAGCGGTGGCAGCGCACGAAGAGCCGCTGGGCCGCGGCTCGCCTCGCGGCGCTGGGCGTGATACCGGGGCGCGGCGACGGCAGGCCGCAGTGAGGGGCGCGGCCGAGCGTCATCGCGGCCGGCTTTCGATTCTCACGCGCCTGCAGCTGGGGCTGGAGGCGCTGTATCGCGTGGACACGCGCCTCGACGTCGAGGCGTTCGTGATCGACGAGCGCCAGCGACAAGAGAGCGGCGTCGCGCGCGCACCGCGCGAACAGCTCTTGGTGAGCGAGTCGGGCGATGAGCTGTCGATGGCGCTGTTCGTCGATGCGAAGGCGATCGAGACTCTGGAGCGCCACGATCCGGCGAGCGGCCTGCACGGGGAGAACTTCGCGGATTTCTGCATCGCGCTCGAAGGTGTGAGCCACTTCGTCTATCTCGCGCTCTGCGCGGCGGGCGAGCGACGTGTATCCGCGCTGGAGCTGGAGCTGCAGGCGGAGGTCGACAAGTTCGCGTGCTGCGTGCTGCTGGACCCGGCGGCGGAGGGCCTGCGGCGGCGGCTGTTCCGCGACGTGCGCTTCGCGGAGGATCTCGAGCCGCACGAGCGGGAGCGGTATCGGACGGCGAACGACGAGGCCGATCGGTACGCCGGGGCGCTGGAGCGGCAGTTCGTAGCGGAGGATCGACTGAGCGAGATGCTGGCGGATCTGCGACGGTTTTATCGGTTGGGGCTGAGCGAGAAGCTGGCGCACATCAGCCGCGCGACGCGGTAGCCGCAGTTCTCGTCGGAGACGCGCCCCGCTCCGTTCCGGTCCCCTCCCCCCGTCTGCGGGGAGAGGGGTCCGGGCGCCGCATTCGCAAGGTTTGCCCCTCTCCCTAACCCTCCCCCCGCAGACGGGGGGAGGGGACCGGAATCAGGTGAGGCGCTGGTTGTCGATCAATCGCGTCGTGCCGACGAACGCAGCAACGGCCATCACCGCCGGCGCCTCCACGCGCTCCGCGATCGGCGCCAGCGTTGCGGCGTCGCGCAGCTCGACGTAGTCGACGCGGGTCGCGACTGGCGCGATCTCCGTTTGCGCGGCGGCGACCAGCTTCGCAGCATCGCGCTCGCCCCCATCGAAGAGAGCGCGCGCGGCGCGCAACCCGCGCGACAGCGCCAGCGCGCGCTGGCGTTCCTCGGGTGACAGGTACTTGTTGCGCGAGGACATCGCCAGGCCGTCGGACTCGCGCACCGTCGGCAGGCCCGCGATCTCGATCGGCATGTCCAGGTCGGCCACCATGCGGCGGATCACCGCCAGCTGCTGGTAGTCCTTTTCGCCGAAGATCGCGATGTGCGGGCGCACGATGTTGAACAGCTTGCACACCACGGTCGCAACGCCGACGAAGTGCCCCGGGCGGTGCGCGCCGCACAGGCCCTTCTCCAGCTCGCGCACCTGCACGAAGGTCTGGTAGCCGCGCGGGTACATCTCGCTATCGCCGGGCACGAACGCGACGTCGGTGCCGGCGCCCGCGGCCTTGGCGAGGTCGCCTTCGAGATCGCGCGGGTAGCGCGCGAGATCTTCCGTCGGCGCGAACTGCGTCGGGTTGACGAAGATCGACAGTACCAGTCGATCGCAGAGGCGGCGTCCCTCCTCGAGCAGCGCGACGTGCCCGGCATGCAGGTAGCCCATCGTCGGCACGAACGCGATCCGTTCGCCGCGCGCACGCGCCGCCTCGGAGAACGCGGCCATATCGGCGACCGTGCGCAAAACGGCTGGCCGCGATTCAGTCATAGCTCTCCTTGTCCGACGGGAAGCGACCAGCGCGCACGTCGGCCGCGTAGGCGGCGAACGCCTCGCCGACCGCCTTGCCCATCTCGGCGTAGCGGCGCACGAAGCGCGGCTTCCAGGCCGGCTCGAGCCCGAGCAGATCGTGCATCACCATGACCTGACCATCACAGGCCGGGCCGGCGCCGATCCCGATCGTCAATGCCGGCACGCTGCCGGTGATCTCGGCCGCGAGCGCGTGCGGCACCGCCTCGATCACGATCGCGTAGGCACCGGCCTCGGCGATCGCGCGCGCGTCTTCGAGCACGCGTGTCCGCTGATCGTCGGTGCGCCCCTGCACTTTGAAACCGCCGAACTGGTGGATCGACTGCGGCGTCAAACCGACGTGGCCGACGACCGGGATGCCGGCGCGCACCAGCCGGCGCACGAGCTCCGCGACCTCGACGCCGCCCTCGAGCTTGACCGCCTCGGCCCGCCCTTCCTTCATCAGTCGCCCGGCGGACCGCATGCCGTCCTCGATCGAAGCCTGGTAGCTCATGAACGGCAGGTCGCCAACCAGGTGCGCGCGCCGCACGCCGCGCGAGACCAGCTTGGTGTGATAGACCATGTCGTCGAGCGAGACCGGCAGCGTCGAACGCTCGCCCTGCACGACCATGCCAAGTGAGTCGCCGACCAGCACCACGTCGATGCCCGCGTCGTCGGCGAGGCGCGAGAAGACGACATCGTAGGCGGTGACCATGGCGGTCTTCTCGCCAGTCGCCTTGCGCGCGCGCAGCGTCGCGGTGGTGATCTTCGCGGGGGCCGTCGTCGAGGTCGTCTTCGGGCCTTGGGCGCCGGGATCGGACATCCGGTCAGCGTAGCGCCGACGAGGCAGAACCGCTAGCCGCGGCTCCAGTGGCTCGTGCCCGGCGGCGCGTCGAGGATGACCTTCATCAGATCGCGCCGGTGTTCCAGGTTGCCGACGAAGTCGATGTCCGACGCGTTAACGATCAGCAGCGGCCCGTCGTTGTAGTTGAAGAAGAACTCGGCGTAAGCGCGCGCGACCTCTTCGACGTACTCGGAGCGGATCGGTTTCTCCTCGGGGCGCGCGCGCTTGCGTATACGCTCGACCAGCACTCCCGTGCGCGCCTGCAGGTAGACGACGAGATCCGGCGTGACCGTGCGCGGCTTCAGCATCTGATAGATGCGGTCGTAGAGCGCCATTTCGTCGGGCGAGAGGTTGATCGACGCGAACAACCGGTCCTTGGCGAACAGGTAGTCCGACACCACGCCGCCACGCGCGAACAGATCGCCCTGCGACAGCTCGCCTTGCTGCTGGTAGCGCGCCAGCAAGTAGAAGAGCTGCACCGACATCGCGTTTCGCCGCGGGTCCTTGTAGAACGGGCCCAGAAACGGGTTGTCCTCGGGGCTCTCGTGGATCACGCGCGCATGCAGCGCTTCGCCCAGCAGATCCGCAAGGCTGGTCTTGCCTGCCCCGATGGGCCCCTCGACGGCAATGTACCGGGGACGGTGCGTACGCAAGACGATCCCCTATAACCCGCGGGAGTCCCCGTTGGCTAGTAGCACCTCGATGCGCACGACGGTCGGCTTCGCGTGCGCGGGCGGCGTGACCGTCAGGCTCGAGCGTAGCGCGGCCTCGACGCAACGGCCGGTGGCGCCCGCGTCGAACGGCGGCGGCATGCGGGCGGTCGCGCGCGTGACGGCTCCGCGCGCATCGAGCTCGGCCTCGACGAAGAAACGGACGGTGTCGTGCCCGCGCGACGGGGCGGCGTCGCCGAAGCATTCGTCCCAGGGCGGCGCGCGCTGCTTGAGCGCGGCGTCGATCACCGGCGCGGCGAGGGGCCCCTGCGCGGAGACGGTCGCGGTGGCGACGGCGCGCCAGCGGTGGCGGGGGCGGGACGGGGACGGGGGCGAGGACGAGGGCGGGGCTAGTGTCAGAGAAGTTAGGTGGGCTCGGGCTCTGGCGACCCAGGGACTTTTAGGTTGGCGGGACAGAAACTCCTGGAACGCCGCCACCGCGTCGTCGGTCTTGGCGCCGAGCTCGCTCGCGAGGCCGATGTAATAGAAGACGTCACCGTCGGGCAGGAACGAGAAGTCAGCGCCTGGCTGCTGAGCGAGCCGCAACAGCGCTCCGGTGGGGTCCATCGCGATCGCGCGACCCATCGCCTCGCGCGCGGCGGCGTCCAGGCGATCGCGATCCAGCGCGACGCCGAGCCCGTAGTAGCTGAACGCGACGCCCTGCTCGTGGCCGCGGCGTTCGGCGGCATGTTCGTCGATGCGGATCGCCTCGCGATAGCGCTCCTCAGCCTCACGCAGCCGGCCGAGGCCCATGAGCAGCTCGGCGGCGTTAGCGTAGGCGGCGGCCTCGCTCTCGCCGAGCGCGATCTGCTGCTCGTAGCTGGCCAGCGCCTCGCGATAGCGACCGAGGTGCGAGCGCTCGAGGCCGAGGCGAAACCAGCAGGCCGCTTTTTGCCCGGACAGGCGCGCCAGCGGCTCGGCGCGCTCGAGCGTGGCCACGGCGTCGCTCACGTGTCCGCGCAGCGACTGCACCTCGGCCAGCAGGAACAGTGTGGAAAAATCGAACGGCGACAGCGCCAGCGCCTCGTGCAGCCGCGCCTCGGACGACGCCAGGCGCTCGGCGAGCTGGGCGCGGCCGCGCTCGCCCGAGGGGGTCATCCCTTCGGCCAGCAGATCGCGCGCCTTTTGCACCAGACGCTCGAACTGATCGCGCTGCGGATCGGCGACGTGCTGCCACATCGCTGGGTCGGCGCGCACCGGGCGCGCGCTCGCAAGTCCAACGACCAGCGCCGCGCCCGCCAGCCACACGCACGCCCCGCTGCGTGCGCGAGTCGAGATCGCCATCGTGATCAGTATATCGGCGGCGTTCAGAGAGTCACCCTCTCCCGTCTGCGGCGTCCGCGGGCGAGGGCCGGGGCGGTAGGGAGAGGGGAGGCCCTTTGTACGCGCACGCCCATCCATGACGGCCGGCACGTCGCCAACCTCTAAGCTCAACGGAGCCTACATCCGGCCCGAAAAGTTACAGTCTTGGCCGGAAGATGGAGGGGTAAAGACGACTCACCACTGCAGCTGGCCCATTCTCGGGAAAGACCTTGTCTATTAGAAACGCGTCTATCGCGCCGATGGTCAGCGCGGCGACTGGATTCTGTGTGAGCGAGTCCTGCCGCCGGAGTCGATTTCTACGCGATCCTCTTCGGCGATGAAGTGTCCGGCACGCGGGTCTCGCGCCTTGACGATCGCGCGTTGAGCCGATGTCCGCAAGTGCCGAGCGCCGCGATCTCGGGGCCGTTGTCAGGCAACTGAAACGGACTGCGCTTGATCTGCGAGGTGACGACGACTGTCGTTGTCTCGAAGGACCGGATCAATTATTATCGCCCTAATCAAGATGACTCGCCAACGCCAGCTGTCCCTTCCCGTTCGCACCTGGGGCGGCCGCCGCGCCGGCGCCGGGCGCAAGCCCGGTCTTCGCCCCGTCGTCCTGCATCGTCCCCGTGCCCCGCACAAGAGCCGCTTCCCCCTTCACGTCACCCTTCGTGCCCGTGCCGACGTGGGTTCCTTGCGCCGGTCGCGGCTCTACTCCGCACTCGAAGCTGCGATCACCGCCAGCTCCTGCTCCGACTTCCGCCTGGTCCACTTTTCGGTTCAGGGAGATCACGTGCACCTCGTCGCCGAGGCTCACGACAAGCCCACGCTCTCCTCGGGCATGCGAGGACTGATGATTCGCGCTGCCCGAGCCCTCAATCGGGCCTGCGGCCGCAGCGGACCGGTGTGGGCGGACCGCTATCACTGCCGCGAGCTGCGCACCCCGCGCGAGGTCCGCCACGCTTTATCCTACGTGCTGCTCAACGCCCGTAAGCACGGCCGCAAGGTGGCCGCTCTCGATCCCTGCTCGTCCGCTCGCTGGTTCGACGGCTGGCGCGACCACAGCGCCGTGGTCGACCTCGCGCACGACCCCCCCGCGGTTGTCGCCCCGCGGACCTGGTTACTCGGGGCGGGCTGGCGCCGTCACGGCCTGCTCCGCCTCGCGCCTCCGGGTTCATAGCTCAGTGCGCGTCGCCGGGATGCGCGAGATACTCGTCGAGCGCGAAGCCGGGATAGCGCCCCTTCCAGAGCGCGCGGAAGCCGTCCGCGAGCTCGAGTGCGCGCGGTCCGTCGCGACGCAGGGCCACACCGTAGGTGAAGGCATCGGGGTAAAAGTCGTAGTCGACCCAGAACCGCGAGCTGTCGAGGATGTCGCGGATCATCTGCGTGTGGTCCGGGTGAGGCATCCAGATCACCTCCGGTGCGCGGCGCCAGAGCTCGGCCACGCGGAAACCGTGGAGTGCGAAGTCGCGATCGTGCAGCCCGAGCACGTCGATGATCACGGCGTCGGGCGCCAGCGCGCCAACCAGGCCGTGCTCCGACATGGCGAAGCGCGCACCCATCGGTGCGTTGCGCGCGAATCGGGCAATCTCCTCGGACGCCGTCCACGAATCGAGCTCCGGCAGCGCTTGCCTGGCGGTGACGTGGAACCCACCGAGCGACGCCAGCGACTGGGTGGCGGCGCGCGCCTGGTAGCGTGCGCCCGCGGCGTCCAGCGCCCAGGCGCCGCCCAGCAGAAAGATCGCTGCTCCGGCCAACCGGGCGACCAGCGCCGGGGCCGTCACCTCGAGCGGCGGCAGGAAGAAGCGATCGACGCTCAGCACGGAAGCCACGACCACGAACGGTAGCGACGGAAAATAGAACCGGCCGAGGTGCCCCATGATCTGGTTCACGGCGAAGAACGCCGTGAAAGTGACGGCGACCAGCAACAGCAGCCCCAGCACCAGGCGAGCGCTCCGGCGCGTGGTGAAAACGAAGAGCGCGCCGATGAAGACCCAAAGTCCGGCGACGAAGACGCTGAGGAACCAGAGGGGGTTCCAGGTGTACTCACCCGCGAAACCCGCGTAGTGGTGCGGACGCTTCGCCCAGAAGCCCAGCGGAACGGGCGTACCCAAGTAAGCCGACTTCAGGAACAGATCGATGGCCGCGAGCGCGGTCAGCCCCGCCGCGAACGTGATCAACGCCCGGCGGCTCGCGGCGAGCGGTTGGCTCAACGTGAGGCAGAGCGGCGGGACGAACAGCGCGTAGAGCGCGTTGTCGGGCCTGACCAGATACGCGAGGTACGCGGCGAGACCGGTGGCGACCGCGCGCCGGGTGGTCGGCGCCTCCGCGAGCGCCAGCGACGCGTAAACCAGGATCGTGTTGGCCAGCGCGGCCAACATGGTGTCCATCCCGCTGTTCGCATGAAACTGGAACGGCTCGGTGTACGCGAGCAGCGACACCAGTAGCGCGCCCCAGAACCAGCCCTGCCGGCGCAGCGACGGGTGTTGCGCGAAGCGCGCGCACGTGAGCACCAGCGCGACGACGAGCAGAACCGCAGCCACGCCCGAGGCGATCTGAAGCACCGCCGCGTCGCTGAGCGTGGGGCCGGCCCAACGCACCAGCGCCACGACCAGCACGTGAGGGAGGCTGGTCGCGCCGTAGACCGGCAGCTCGCCGCGATTCCAGCGCAGACCATAACCATCGATCAGGTTGTGCGCGTAGCGCAGGAACATATACGCATCGTCGAAGTCGGTCGGCGGCGCGTGTAGCAACGTCCAGAGCCGCTCGGCGGCCACCAGCAGGACGATCGCGATCGCCCCCAGGCGCATCACGACGGACGGACGATGGCCGGCGCGACGCCTCAGCAGAGCGTCATACGAATCCGGGTTGGCCTCACCGGAGCTCGCATCCATCGCCCCAGCTTAGCCCAACGCGGGCAGCACGATGCTCTGGTCAAAGGATGCAGAGACCCGCGAGCGTCGAGCAGTCGCCCTTCCCATCGCACGACCCGCCAATGAGGCCACCGAGGAGGAGAGGGTCGGGGCAATTGCACATGGTCTCGCCCGCCGGGAAATGGCATTGCGCGTCGGTCCCGTCGCATCGACCACCGCACGTATCGTTGGTGGCGCCGCAGGCAGTCCGCAAGCCATGAGGCTGGCCGGACAGGACCAACGTACAGCGACCCTCCTGGCCCGTGTTGTTGCAGGCCTGGCAGGATCCGCTGCAGGCGGACTCGCAGCAGAAGCCGTCGATGCACAGACTGTTCTGGCAGTCGGCGGCGACGGAGCAGGACGATCCGAGAGGCCCCGCGGGCGTGCACTGGTGCGTGCTGGGATTGCAGTTCGGCGCCGGGGCGTTGCAGTCGGCGTTGGTCGCGCACGACGCGAGGCAGGCTGTTTGATCGGCGTTGCATTTGAGGCCGGACGGACAGGATGCGGACGCGGCCGCCCCGCACGTGCCCGCCCCATTGCAGAATGGCGCCGCCGCCAACGTGCTTCCCTTACAAGTCTGAGCCCCACAGCTGGTCGTCCCCGGCGCGAACACGCACGCGGCGGACGCGGGGGTGATGAGCCTGCACTGCGCACCGCAAACGCCGGTGCCCATGCAGGCTGCGCGCGTTCCGTGTGGTGGCCCAGAGGCAACCGGCGCGCAGGTTCCCGGCGAGATGTCGCACGCCGAGCATTGGTCGGCGCAGGCGACGTTGCAGCAGACCTTGTCGACGCAGAAGCCCGACACGCACTGCGTCCCGCTCGAGCACGCCGAACCGAGCCCCAGGCCCGGCGCACCGCCCAGGCCCATCGCGCCGCCGAGTCCCATCGCGCCACCCATGCCCGGGTTGCCGCCGGCGCCCGGTGCTCCGCCGCTGCCGCCGACGATCACGCCCCCGGCGCCGGTGTTACCACCCGTGCTGGCTGTCGTGCCGCCGGCGCCGACGTGGCCGCCCACACCCATCGCGCCCCCGGCGCCGGTCATGCCGGCGACGCCCGGCGCACCACCGCTGCCGCCGACCATCGTGCCGCCGTGCCCACCCATGCCGGCGATCGCGCCGCCGAGGCCGCCGGGACCACCCGCGCCGGCGCCACCACCGACGATCACGCCACCGCCCGCGCCGGTCTGCCCTCCGCCGCCGCCCGCGCCGCCAGGATGCACGCCGCCCGCGCCGGAACCGCCTCCGGTGCCGCCGTCCGCGCCACCGTGAGTGTCACCAACGCTGCACGTCTGCGCCAGGTCCATGCCCCCGGGCGTTTTGTGATAACAGGTTCCGCAGGACGTGGAGCAATAGAACCCGGACGGACAGTCCGGGTCACCCGTGCACGACAGTTTCCCGTCCACGATCATCGGGTCGTAGCAGGCGACGGCGGTCAGCGCGAACGCGAGGCCGAGGACGACGATCCCGCCAACCCACGTGCCCCCGCGCCCGGCGGCTTCACTCTTCGACGATGATCGCGTTCGTGCCATGACGCCCCTTTCGTCAGAAGGTGAGTCGCAAGCGCCCGCCTGCGAATCCCGGCGCCAGGCTCGCGCCGCCTCCCACGGTCACGAGTGCCTGCGACCGCGCGCGCGTCGCGGTGGCGCGCTCGGCGTGCTGGCGCGATTCCCGGATGCCGAAGAACACAGCGCTGGTCGTCACCGCCGCGGCGCCGGCGGCCAGGAACACTTCGGCGAGGGTGTTGTCGCGCCGGCCGGCCGCATCTTTCCCGAAATCAAACGGTGAGCCGTTCGCCACGTCCCGCATCACGCTGTCGTTCTCTCTCTGCCCGAGGACCGCGAACGTCGCCGCCGTCGCCAGGAACGCGGCGCCAATCCCCGCAAACGCCAGCGTCGGGACATCGAAGCGTGATTCCGCCCGCGGCTCGACCGCGTCGCTCGAGCGGCGCGTGTCGACCAGCGCCGAGGCCGGGGTCGGCCAGGCCGCGCGCGCCAAGGCCGGCGCCGACCTTGCCGGCGACGCCTGCGCCTCCGCCGTGCTGAAACGCAACGTCAGCCGCACCGTCTCCCGCGGCGCGGCCACGATCCGCTCCGTTGTGATCACGCCGGAGCTCGGCTGGCGCGCCGCGACCTCGTGTGGACCGACGTCGATGTAGAGAGGATCCCCGAGCGGCGTGACTCCCCGCCGCTGCCCGTCGACGGTGATCTCAGCTCCCGGCGGATCGCTGGCCACGGCCAGCGTGGCCACGCGCGCGCGCAGGACGTCCCGCTCGCGCGTCGCTTTCTCGCGCGTTCCCGGCGGCGCGTGGTCGGCGTGGGCCAGAAAAGAGTCGAACGCCCCGAGCGCGTCGGCCTCGCGACCGAGGCCCTGATAAGCCAGGCCACGGTCGTAGAAGATGTTGGGGCTGGGAACCAGCGCATACGCGTCGTCGAATTTGGTCAGCGCCTGCGCGAACTGCTTCTGTCGCAGGAGCTCGACGCCCTCGACGAGACGCGCGCGCGCCGTCTCGCGCGCGTCTTCCTTCACCGCTGGCGGGGCGGGCGCTGCGTGCGCCGTCCTTGCGCCGCTCGCCGCGACCAACACCGCGGCGACCGCGATCGCGCGCCACGCACGCCGTTCACAGATCGGTGATTCCATCCGCCTCTACCGGAGCACGCGCACGCGATGGTTCGGGGCGGCGGTGCGCGCGAGCCTCCCCGATGCGCCGTTTCGCGGGCGCGGGTATTTCGGCCGGCCCGGCCTCGATCGAAGCCGGCGACCCGGGCACCACCACCGCCGCCGTCGGCGGCGTCGCGAGCGGCTCAGCAACGGGAGCCGGCGTGACCGCGGTCAAGAGACCGGAGTCGGAGACCTTCGTCGGGGCCGGCGCGGCGACCCCGCGCGCCGAGGTCGCGACCGTCGAGGCGGCGGGCGTATGTGGGTGTCCGCCGCGTGCCAGCGCGAGCGCGCCGACGATGACCAGCGCGACGAGCCCGATAGCGACTCCGCCGACCCGCCGCACACGCCGGTCGATCACCGACAGTCGCAGATTGCGCGCGACCCGCGAGAGGCGCGGCAGTCGCTCCAGATGCCGCGCGACCTGCGAAAGGTGCGGCCATCGCACCTGCGGCAACCGTATCTCGGGTAACCGCACCCGCGGCAATCGCAGATCACGCCACGGGAACTTCGGCGGCGGCGGCGGCGGCGGGAGCACCGTCGCCGGTAACATCGCCGTGGCGCTCCCGGGCATGAGCCAGGTCAGACCGGCATCCTCGTGGCCTGCGGTCGCGAGCGTCTCCGCGACCTCGGCCATCGATGCGGGGCGCTCCTCGGGCTTCTTCGCCAGCATGCGCGCGACAAGATTGTCGAGCCACGCCGGGACCCCGGGCGCGCGCTGCGATGTGCGCGGCGCCGGCTCGAACATGTGCGCGGCCAGGATCGCGCGAATACCCTCGCGCTCGAACGGCGGCACGCCGCAGAGCATCTCGTACAGGATGCAACCGAGTGCATAGACGTCGGCGCTGCGCGTGATCTGTTCTGCACCAGTGCACTGCTCGGGCGAGATATACATCGGCGTGCCCAGCAGCATGCCGGCGCGCGTGATCGGCTCGTTCCCGGGATCCTCGGAGAGCAGCTTCGCGAGGCCGAAGTCGAGGACCTTGATCCGGCGCTCGGTCGCGTACGATGACGCCGCCACGAGTGAAACGAACACGTTGCCCGGTTTCAGGTCGCGGTGAACGATACCGTGTCCATGCGCCGCGCCAAGAGCCGACGCGATCCGCTGCGCGATCGCGCACGCGGTCTGCCATGAGAGAGCGCCGGTGCGCTCCAGGCAAGCGGCCAGCGTCTCACCTTCCAGATACTCCATGACGATGTACGCACGACCGCTCGCCTCGACGTCGTAGTCGAACACTTCGACGATGCCCGGGTGGCGAATCAACGACGTGGCCAGCGCTTCGAGAAAGAAGCGCTTCACCACGTCGCGATCCTTGCTCAACTCCGGTGCGAGAACCTTGATCGCCGCGCGGCGCGCGATGGTGTGGTGCTGCGCGAGATAGACGACGCCCACGCCGCCCTTGCCCAGGGTGGCGACAACTTCGTAGTTGCCGAAAGTCTCACCAACCATGGTGTCCGGCTGAAGCTGGGCATGTCAGCCGGACCAGTCAAGGTAACCCCCGGGAGATCGCTGTATCTGGGCGCCCCGTCCTCGTCCTCGTCCCCGTCTTCGATCCGCGATCCGAGATCGCAGAAGCGAGCCCCGGAGCTACAGATCCAGATCCGCTTGCGCGGCGCGTTCCATGATGAACTTGAAGCGCGCTTCGACGTCCTTGCCCATCAACTCCGTCAAGACGCGGTCGGTCTCTTCGACGTTGTCGATGGTGACGCGCAGCAACCGGCGCGTCGCCGGATCCAGCGTCGTGCGCCGCAGCTCCTCGGGCTGCATCTCGCCGAGGCCCTTGAACCGCATGATCTCGGGCTTCGCGTTCTTGGGCAGACTCGCCACGATCCGATCGCGGTCCGGCTCGTCGAGCGCCCAGAACGTCTCCTTGCCGTGGTCGACGCGAAACAGCGGCGGCTGCGCCAGGTAGACGAAGCCGCCTTGGATCAGCGGCTGCAGGTGCCGGTAGAAGAACGTCAGCAGCAGCGTCGCGATGTGGTGGCCGTCGGAGTCGGCGTCCATCAGCAAGACGATCTTGTGATAGCGCAGGCGCTCGATCTTGAACTCTTCGCCGACGCCGCAGCCCAGCGCCGACACGACGTCCTGGAGCTCCTTGTTCGACAGCACCTTCTGCAGAGACGCCTGCTCGGTGTTCAGCACCTTGCCGCGCAGCGGGAGGATCGCCTGCGTCTTGCGCTCGCGCCCCTGCTTCGCCGAGCCACCGGCGGAGTCGCCCTCGACGATGAACAGCTCGCTGCGTCCGGGATCGGTCGACGAGCAGTCGGCGAGCTTGCCCGGCAAATTCAGCCGGTGCGACACCGCGGTCTTGCGCGACACCGCCTGCGCGGCCGCGCGCGACGCCTCGCGCGCCTTCGCCGCCAGCCCGATGCGCTCGACAATCGCGGCGCCCGCGGTGCGGTTCTCGAGCAGGAACTTCTCCAGCGCCGGCCGCACCGCGCTGTCGACCTGATTCTGCGCCTCGGGGCTGCCGAGCCGCTCCTTGGTCTGGCCCTGGAACTGCGGCTCGTGCACGTAGAGCGACAGCACGCCCACGATGCCCTCGCGAATATCCTCCGCGGTCAGCGTCACGCCCTTGGGCGCCAGGTCCGTCGTCTCGATGAACGACTTGACCGCCTTGACGATCGCGGCGCGGAAACCCTGCTCGTGCGTCCCACCCTGCGTGGTCGGGATCGCGTTCACGTAGGAGCGAATGGTCTCCTCGTGCGACTCCGTCCACTGCAGCGCCGCCTCGATGCGCACGCCGCCTTCACTGGCTCGTTCCAGGTAAAACACCTGCGCCGCGGTCGGCGCCTTGCCGCGATCGGTGACGATGCGCGCCAGGAAGTCGGCGATGCCGCCGGCGTGCTCGAAGACGTCCTCGGTGCCGGCCGCCTCGTCGCGGTAGGTGATCTTGAGACCTTTGTGCAGGAAGGCCTTGGCGTCGAGCCGGAAGCGGATCGTCTCGGTGCTGAACTCCTGGTTGCCGAAGATCTGCGGATCGGGCCGGAACATGATCGTCGTCCCGGTCCCCTTGGCCGCGCGCACCTTGCGCAGCTTGCTGGTCGGCTTGCCGCGCTCGTAGGTCTGCTCCCACTCGGCGCCGTCACGCTTGATCGTCGCGACCAGCTCTTCCGACAGCGCGTTCACCACCGACGAGCCGACGCCGTGCAAGCCGCCCGAGAACTGGTACTGCGCCGACGAGAACTTGCCGCCCGCGTGCAGCGTCGTCAGCACCAGCTCCAGCGCCGACTTCTTGAATTCCTTCTTGACGTCGACCGGGATGCCGCGCCCGTCGTCGACCACGGTGACCGATTTGCAGTCCTTGTGCAGCGTCACCCGGATGTTCGTCGCGAAACCGTTGATCACCTCGTCGACGGAGTTGTCGACGATCTCCCACAGCAGGTGGTGATAGCCCTTGGTGTCGGTGCCGCCGATGTACATGCCAGGGCGGCGCCGGACCGGCTCCAGCCCCTCGAGGACCGTGATGTGCTCTGACGTATAAGCGGCAGTGACCATCGATTCGCTGTTCGCTCCTCAGTTCAGCAGCGTGGGGGGTGGTGGCGGCTCGGGCAGGGTCACGCTCACGACCTTCGCCTTGCGCGCCAGCGCGTGGCCTTTGCCGCCCCGCGCGGTCAGCGACGGTCGACCGGAGCCCATCGGGATCTTCTTGCCGCTGTCGGTCTCGGCGGTCAGCCACTCCTTGTCGCGGGGACGGCCGACACCGAAGCCGACGACCGGATCTTCGGCGTCGGTCTTGATGACAATCACCCCGCGGCCGGGGTTCGCGAGCTCGGGAATCTCCTCGACCTTGCACACGAGAGCGCGCGCTTCGGTCGTGATGACGCAGACGACGTCGTCCGTCCCGGCCGGGGTCACGCCGACGATCTCGTCGCCCTCGGCCGCCTTCGCGAAGCGGCGGCCGGCGCGCGTCGACAGCTCGCGGTGCGGGTCGAGGTTGAAGCGCAGCCCATAGCCCTGGCGCGTGATCGCTAGCGCGACCGTGCCCGCGGGCGCGCTCGCCGCGTCGAGCAGCATCGCCGCCACCGCACGTTCGCCGTCGCGAAAATTGAACAGCTTCTGCACCGGCTCGCCGTAGCCGGTCGATGCCGGCACGTCGTTGACGCGCGTGACGTAGCAGCTGCCCTGGTTCGAGAAGATCGCGATCGCTTCCTTCGTCGAGCCGCGCAGCGCCGACAGCACGGCGTCGCCCTCGCGCAAGCGCGTCGCCGAGATGTCCTTGATCTCCTTCACGCGCTTGAGCCAACCGTCGCGCGACAGGATCACCGTCACGTCCTCGTCGACGATGAACGCCTCGGCGTCGAACTCGACGTCCTCGCCGCCCGGTCCACCGATCTTGGTGCGCCGCTTGTCCTTGTACTTCTCGGCAACCTCGGCGAGCTCGGTGCGGATCACCTTCCACAGCTTGCGCTTGTCGCCCAAGATGGTGCGGATCTCCTTGGCGCGGGTGCGCTTGCTCTTGAGCTCCTCGACGATGAGCAGGATTTCGAGCTTCGCGAGCTTGTAGAGCTTGAGCTCGAGGATCGCGTCGGTCTGCACGTCGTCGAGCCCGAAGCGCTTGATCATCTTCGCCGCGGCGTCGGCCTTGCCGTCGGACTGCCGGATCAGCTTGATGGTCTCGTCGAGCACGTCGAAGATCGTCTCGAAGCCCTCGAGGATGTGGATGCGGCGCTCCAGCTCGGCGAGCTCGAACTGGAACCGCCGCGTGACCACCTCGTCGCGGAACTTCAGGAACTCTCGCAGTATCTCGACGAGGTTCGACCTTATCGGACCCGCGATCTCCGTGTTCTCGATCGGCACCAGGCAGGTCAGGTTGACGTGGAACGACTGCTCGAGCGGCGTGTGCTTGTAGAGGTACGACATCACCAGCGCCGGGTCGGCGCCGCTCTTGAGCTCGAGCACGATGCGCACGTCATCGGTCGACTCGTCGCGCACGTCGACCAGCATCGGCAGCTTCTTGTTGATGATCACCTCGGCGATGCGCTCGACCAGCGTCGCCTTGGAGACGCCGAACGCGATCGACGTGATCACGATGCGGTCGCCGCCCTTCTCCTTGCCCTTGGGGCTCTCGGTCTCCCACTCGCCGCGCAGGCGGACGCCGCCCTGCCCGTTCTCGTAGATCTCGCGCAGCTCCTTCTTCGAGTTGGTGATCTGCCCGCCCGTCGGAAAATCCGGGCCCTTGATGTACTTCAGCAGATCCTTGATCTGCAGATCCTTGTCGTCGATGAGCGCGATCGCCGCCTGGCAGACCTCTTCCAGGTTGTGCGGCGGGATGTTGGTCGCCATGCCGACGGCGATGCCGGTGCACCCGTTGATCAGCAGCTGCGGCACCTTGGCCGGCAGCACGATCGGCTCCTCGGTGGTGCCGTCGTAGTTGGGGCGGAAGTCGACCGTTCCCTGCTTGATCTCCTCGAGCAGCTCGACCGCCAGCGGCGCGAGCCGCGCCTCGGTGTAGCGATAGGCGGCGGGCGCATCGCCGTCGAGCGAGCCGAAGTTGCCGTGCCCCTCGACGAGCGTGTAGCGCAGCGAGAACCATTGCGCCATGCGCACCATCGCCTCGTACGACGACGCGTCGCCGTGCGGGTGGTACTTGCCCAGAACCTCACCGACGATCGTCGCGCACTTGCGGAACTTGGAGTCGGGGTAGAGGTGCAAGTTCGCGTACATAGCGTAAAGGATCCGCCGCTGCACCGGCTTCAGCCCGTCGCGCACGTCAGGCAGCGCGCGCGCGGTGATGACGCTGACGGCGTAGTTCAGGTAGCGCCGCTGCGCCTCGTCCGCGAGCGAAGCATCCGCGGGTGGCGTCGGCCCCTCGGGTCCACCACCATCGCCCCCGCCGCCTCCGCCCTTGCCCTTCCCACCGCCGCGCTTGCCCCCTTTTTCCGGCGTACCGCCGGCAGAGGCCTTGGCCCCAGCCGCCAGAAGGTCGAGCTGCTTCTCCGCCATACTGTCTCGCAAGCTAAAGGACCCCGCCTTGGTTTGCAAGAAACCGGGCTGCAGGCGCTGCGAGCGAGGACTCTAGCTCTGGAGCTTCTTGCGCTTCCAGTCGCGGGGCGGGCGCTTCTCGGCGGCGTTCGGATTCGGCGACGACATGTCGATCCAGCGGTAGCTGGGCAGCGGGCGCACGTCGATGTGCACGAACTGGCCGCGCGGGTAGAGGCCGATGCCGAGGCCGCCGGTGTCGAGCGACTCGGCGAAGGACCGGATCTTCTTCGGCGTCACGCCCTCGATGCGGATGTCGGTCGCCGTACCCTTGTAGTGGTTGCTGGTCGTCTTGCGCTGGTTCCGGTAGCCAGAGACGATGTCGATCGCCTTGCCGCCGAAGTGATCGTAGACGTGCGAGAGGATCGTGAACAGCCGCGGCTCGATCGGCTTCTCGTCGTCGGTGCGGCGGCAGCGCAGCACGTGATCCAGCGAGCGCAGCGCCTCGACGTTGTATGAGCCGTCCTGGTTGTAGATGTTGACCTTGACCGACTCGTCGAGGCCGAGCATCCGCAGCTCGAGATCGCCCGACGGCTTGCCCAGCGGCTCCTGGCGCAGCGCGCTCTCGGGCACGACGAGCCCGGCAAACTTGCCGTGCTTCTTGATCGAGACGCCGCCCGCGCCGTGGCGCGTCTTCGCGGAATCGGCGCCCTCGGCACCGTCCTCCGATCCGGATTGCGACGCAGACCGGGCCGCAGCCTTCGAACCCCTGCCCTCACTCGCCCCCGCTCCCTCACCCGGTTCGGCCGATGCGACTTTTCCGGTAACTGCCAACAACAGCGCGCTTCCGAGGATTGCGACTCGCAGCATCTCAACCAGCCTGCCTGGGATTGTAGTAATGGGTCAACCAAAAAAAGTTGCGATCTCCTCGGAGGTTACCTGACATCGCCCTTCTTTGCACTCACTCGCCCCGTCGAGTAGCCGGTTGTGAGCCACTGATCACGCAGGTTTGGCAGCCTCCGCGCAGCGTCGGAATGACGCTCACATTCTGCGTCGACGTCAGCGACGCGGTGTCTCCACGTGACTCTGCAAATGCAGCAAGTCGATCCCTAGACGCGACGCGACCTGGAAGATTCGCTCGTCCCGATAGAACTCGCCATAGACGATGCGGCGCACGCCCGCGTTGGCGATCTGCTTGAAGCAGTTCCAGCACGGGCTGGCGGTCACGTAGACCATCGCGCCGTCGATCATCACGCCGTTCTTCGCGGCCTGAATGATCGCGTTCGCCTCCGCATGGATCGTGGCCACACAATGGTCGTTCTCCATCATGTGTCCCTCGTCCGTGCAATGGGGCATTCCGCGGATCGAGCCGTTGTAGCCCGTCGACAGGATCGTCCGATCGCGGACGATCACCGCGCCCACGAACTTCCGCGGACAGGTCGAGCGCGAAGCGACGACCTGAGCAATGTTCATGAAGTACTGGTCCCAAGGGACTCGCTCGTCCATAGGGGGTTTTTACCAGCACCCTTCCCGGTGCGGCGACGAGATTTTGGTAGTATCCGCGCCAACCGTGGACTGGAAAGCAACGCTCAACCTACCCAAGACCGATTTTCCGATGCGGGCCGACCTGGCCAAGCGCGAACCGGCGTGGCTCGCGCGCTGGGAGCAGGAGCGCCAGTACACGAAGATTCTGGAGGCCCGGCTGCGCGAGGAAGCGCCGCCGTTCGTGCTGCACGACGGACCGCCCTACCCGACGGGCGGCATCCACTACGGCACCGTGCTCAACAAGGTGCTCAAGGACATCGTGGTGCGCTCGCAGCTGCTGATGGGCCGGCGCGCGGTGTTCCGACCCGGTTGGGATTGCCACGGGCTGCCGATCGAGCAGCAGGTCGAGAAGGAGCTGGGCAAGGCCAAGGGCGAGCTCGGGCCGGCCGAGTTTCGCGAGCGCTGCCGCGCGCACGCGCTGAAGTTCGTCGACGTCATGCGCGCCGAGTTCAAGCGGCTCGGCTGCCTCGGTATCTGGGACGACCCCTATCTGACGCTGTCCAAGGATTACGAGGCGACCATCGTGCGCCAGCTCGCGGGCTTCGCGCGCCGCGGACTCATCTACCGCGACAAGAAGCCGGTGCACTGGTGCCTCGTGCACCGCACCGCGCTCGCCGAGGCTGAGGTCGAGTACGAGGAGCACACCTCGCCGTCGATCTACGTGCGCTTTCCGCTGGAGGGTGACCTCGCAGCGGCGGACCCCAAGCTCGCGGGGCGGCCGGCCGCGTTCGTCATCTGGACCACGACGCCCTGGACGCTGCCGGCGAACCTGGCGATCGTCGCCAACCCCGAGCTCAGCTACGTCGCGCTGCCGGTGAAGGTGGGCGACGGTGCCGAAGAGCTGCTGGTCGTCGCCGAGGGACTCGCCGAGGGTTTTCTCGCGGCCTGCGGGCTCGAGTGCCCGATGGATCGCTGGATCCGCATCCCGCGCGCTGGCCTGGAAAAGCTGCTCGGCACGCGCTACCGCCATCCGCTGGGAATCGCGCCGCGCAGCGATGCCGCGTTCCGCCTCTACTTCGCGCGCCACGCGACGCTCGAGGCCGGCACCGGCCTAGTGCATACGGCGCCCGGGCACGGCGCCGACGACTACATCGTCGGGCGCCAGGTCGGCCTGCCGATCTACGCGCCGGTCGACGCCGCGGGAAAGCTGACCGCCGACGTCGCCGACTTCGGCGGCCTGGGCGTATTCGAAGCCAACCCCAAGATCGTGCAGCGGCTCGCCGATACCGGATATTTACTCAACAAGCCGGGGCAATCGGTGCGCCACCAGTACCCACACTGCTGGCGCTGCAAGACGCCGATCGTCTTTCGCGCCACCGAGCAGTGGTTCGCGCGCATGGGCGATGCGACCGACCCGACGTCGCTGCGCGCCGAGGCGCTGGCCGAGATCGGCAAAACCCAGTGGATCCCATCGTGGGGCGAGAACCGCATCCGCGGCATGATCGAGGCGCGCCCCGACTGGTGCCTGTCGCGGCAGCGCGTCTGGGGCGTGCCGATCCCGGCCTTTCGGTGCGGAAAATGCGGGAAGGATCTGCTCGAGCCGGACGTTATGGAGCACGTGGCGGAGGTCTTTCTCAAGGAAGGTTCGAACGCGTGGTTCACCTGGCCGGCCGCCGACCTGGTTCCGCCGGGTACCGCCTGCAGCGCGTGCGGCAGCCACGCGCTCGAGAAGCAGGGTGACATCGTCGACGTCTGGTTCGAGTCGGGCGTCTCGTGGGCCGCGGTCGCCGACGGCAAGCTCGTCGACCCGGGCGACAAGGTCGACCTCTACCTCGAGGGCGCCGACCAGCACCGTGGCTGGTTCCACTCCTCGCTCCTGGTGTCGACGGCGACGCGCCACCAGGCGCCGTACAAGGGCGTGCTCACCCACGGCTGGGTGCTCGATGAGCGCGGCAAGCCGTACTCGAAGTCTGAGATCGCCAAGGCGCGTGCCAGCGGCGTGAAGATCGACTATGTCGATCCCGCGGTCTGGATGGAGAAGAACGGCGCCGAGCTCTTGCGCTTGTGGACCGCCGCCGCGGACTACCAGAACGACATCGTCTTCTCGCAGACGATCCTCAACCAGCTGGGTGAGTCGTACCGCAAGATCCGCAACACCTGCCGGTATCTCCTGTCTAACCTCTACGACTTCGTGCCGGGACGCGATGCGCTCGAGGATCAATACCTGCGCGAGCTGGATCTGCTGGCGCTGGGCGTGCTGCGCGAGCGCGACCACGAAGTCTTCGAAGCCTATCGGCGCTACGAATTCCACACGGTGGTGCGGCTCCTCACCGACGCGGTCATCACCATGTCGGCGGAGTACCTCGACCCCGTCAAGGACGCGCTCTACTGCGAGGCGCCGGGGTCAACGATCCGGCGCAGCGTACAAACCGCGCTCTACGAGATGGTGAAGACGCTGGCGACCTGGATGGCGCCGATCCTGTGCTTCACCGCCGAGGATGTTGCCGACGAGCTTGGCAAGGCGACCGGCGTGAAGTTCGACGTGCATGGGCAGGTGCGCGGCGAACAGGCGATCCCGGGGCGCGCCATGAAATCGAATCCCAACAAACGCTGGCTCGAGGAGATCCGCCCGCGCCGCGAGGCGATCCTTGGCCAGCTCGAGGCGTTCCGCGCCGCAGGCCACAAGTCGCTGGAAGCGCGCGTGCAGGTGAAGCCGAGCGCGGCCGAGCGCCCGCACTGGGAGTGGAACCGCGAGCATCTCACCGAGCTTGGCGTGGTTTCCGGCGTCGACGTCGACCCAGCCGATGCGGCGGGCGCGACCGAGATCCAGATCGTCGAGGCACCAGGGCCGACCTGCCCGCGCTGCTGGCGGCGCACCGGCGAAGCGTCGGGCAGCCGTCACGACCCCAACCTGTGCAGGCGCTGCGCGGCGGTCGTCGAGAAGTTGCCGTTGCACAACGGCGCCGGCGTCGCGGAGAAGGGGGGCGTGTCGTGAGCGCGGCAAAGGGCGAGCAAAAGAGCGGCGGCAACGACGCGTCCCCGGCGCGCAAGTACATCCTGTTCGGCGTCTTCGCCGTGGTGAGCATCGTGCTCGATCAGTGGACCAAGATGCTGGCGCGCGACGTGCTGCGCCCGCTCGGGCCCTATCGGCCCAAGGTCGTGATCGACGGCTTCTTCAAGCTGCGCTACTCGGAGAACCCGGGGGTGGCATTCGGCATGCTGCAATCGATGTCGGGCGGCCGCATCGTGCTGACGCTGATGGCGATCGCCGCTTTCGCGCTGGTGATCTTCTACCTCCGCAAGACCGACGCGGGCGCGACGCGCCTGCAGGTCGCGCTGGGGCTGGTCGGCGGCGGCGCGATCGGCAACCTCATCGATCGTGTCGCCTACGGCCGGGTGACCGACTTCATCGTGTGGCACGTCAAGGACCACGAGTGGCCGGCGTTCAATATCGCCGACGCCGCGCTGTGCATCGGCGTGGCGCTCATGGTGATCGACATGATGAAGCCCCGGCCGGCGGCGGCCGCATCGTCCTGACCATGAAGCCGATGCTCCTGTCTCTGCACCTCGGGGGACGCGAGATCGGGCTCCACACTTATGGCGTGCTCATCGGCTGCGGTTGCGCGGTCGCGATCGTGCTCGCGTTTCGCGAGGCGCGGCGGCAGGGACTGGACGGCAGCAAGATCCTCGACCTGTCGTTCTGGATGCTCGTCACCGGGCTCGTCGGATCGCGGCTGCTCTACGTAGCGCTCAACGCGCGCAGCTTCGCCCGCATCTGCGCCGGCGGCGGCGACGACGAGCTGGGGGCCCGCAGCCTGGGCCGCGTGCTCGGCGACTGCACGCGCGTGCTTCAAGTATGGGAAGGCGGCCTGGTGTTCTACGGCGGGTTCATCGCCGCCGGCGTGTTCGCCTTCTACTTCGCGCGCCGGCAAGGATGGTCGTTCTGGACGCTCGGCGACCTCTATGCGCCGTCGCTGGCGATCGGGCATGCGTTCGGCCGGCTCGGCTGCTTCACCGCCGGCTGCTGCTTCGGCAAGGCGTGCGACATGGCGGCGCACTGGTGCGCGCGCTTTGGCGCCGACAGCGTGGCCTTCGAACAACTGCGCGCGGTCTCGGCCATTCCCGATGGCGAGGTGCTGACGCCGCCCCTCTTTCCCACCCAGCTCTACGAGGCGATCGGGGAGCTGGCGATCTTCGGCGTGCTGCTGATCGTGCGGCGTCACCAGCGCAAGCGCCAGGGCGCCGAGAGCGCGTCCGGCGGAACGACCTCGGTTCGCAACCCCGGCTTGCTAATCCTGCTCTATGCCGGGCTCTACGGCCTCCTGCGATTCGGCGTCGAGCTTTACCGCGGAGACTTCGCGCGCGTCTATCTCGTGCACTTCGCCACACCCCGCCTGGCTCACTGGCTGGGCCTGCCCGCCGGCGAGGCCGTCCTGCTGTCGACGGGGCAGGCGGTCAGCGTCGCGGTCATGCTGGCGGCGATCGTGGCGCTGATCCTCCGCCGCCGGCACGCCACGACTTGAGCTATGTTTTGCGGGTGATGTTGGCCCCCGCACGCTTCGGCTGGGTTTGCGCGCTCGCGGTCACGCTGGTCACGGGTTGCACCCACGCGACCGCGACGCCCGGCGGGGCGGGAGGCGCGACGACGACCGCCGGCGGAGCCTCGGGCGGCCTCGGCGGCGCCGGGGGCACGCGCGACGCGGGTATCGATTCGCGTTCCCCGACCGTCGACGCGACCGTCGACGCCGCGCCGCGTTTCGTGCCGGGCCTCGGGACGTGCATGTTGCCCCCCGCCGCGAGCGACGCCGCGCTGCAGTCGGCATACGCGCGCTGGAAGAGCGATCTCGTCACCGCCGACGGCGCGGGCGGCTTCCTGCGCGTGCGCCGTCCCAACTCGGGCAACCCTTTCAACTCGTCGAACTCGGAAGGGATCGGCTACGGCATGATCGCCGCGGTCTATCTCGACGATCAGAACCTGTTCGACAACCTGTGGAAGTACGAGCAGCTCTGGGTCCAGTCGGACGGCCTGATGAACTGGGAGATCAACCCGCAGGGCACCGCCGCATCGGGCACCGGCGCCGCCACCGACGGCGACGAGGACATGGCGTTCGCGCTGGTGATGGCCGACAAGAAGTGGGGTGGCCGCGGCTCGCTCGCAACCACCTACCTCGACGCGGCGAAGAAACAGATCAACGCCATCTGGACGAGCGAGGTCGACCATAACCTCGGCGATGTGCTCGCGCCCGGCGATCAGTTCGGTGGGGCGCAGATCGTCAACATCTCGTACCTGGCGCCGGCGTACTACCGGATCTTCGGTCGGGTCACCGGCAACGTCGCCGACTGGAACCGCGTCGTCGAGTCGAGCTATCGCGTGCTGCAGGCGGCGCTGAACACCGCCAACGGCAACGCGAGCAACGGCCTGGTGCCCGCCTGGTCGACGCCAGCCGGCGTGCCGATGGCGCCGCCGGGCAAGCCAACGAACTACCAGCTCGATTCGTGCCGCACGCCATTCCGGATCGCGCAGGACTATTGCTGGTTCGGGGAGCCGCGCGCGCTCACCTACGCGCAACAAATCAGTGGCTTTTATGCCGGCATCGGCGCGACCCACCTGGTCGACGGCTACGCGCTCGACGGCACGCCCATGCCCAACACCGGCCTCGCGCTGGCCGCCTTCGTGGGGCCGGCCGGCGTCGCCGCGATGGCCACGCCGACCGACTTCAAGCTGCGCGACGACGCATACACGGCGGTCGCGTCGCTCACGTTGCTCGGCGACAGCCTCTACTACAACGAGTCCTGGACCGTGCTGTCGCTGCTGATGATGACCGGCCACCTCGCGGATCTGACGGCGACATCCGCGCCAGGCCCGTGATAGTGATTGTGGCCAGGCCGAGCGCGCTTTTTTCGTGAGGACCCGAGCCCAAAGAGATGGATCGCAGACTCCTTGACCGTCACAAAGTGGCGCGCGCCGGCCTGGCGGCCGTGATGGTGCTGGCCGTCGCCGGTCAGGCAAACGCGCAGAGCGCCGCTGACAAGAAGCGAGCGCAGGAACTGCAGAAAGAGGGGATTCGCCTCCTTGACAATGGCGACAGCCGCGGCGCCCTCAAGGACTTCGAAGAAGCCATCGGTCTCTTTCCCAGCCCCAAGATCCTTTTCAACATGGGCCTCGCGCACAAGGCGCTGGGACAGGAGGTCGACGCGGTCAACGACTTCGAACGCTTCCTCGACGAGGCGCCCTACGCCCCTAAGCAGAGCCGTACCTCCGCGGAGAAGATCATCAACGAGATCCGCCCACGCCTGTCGTACCTCGAGATCGCGACTGACGACGTCGGCAGTCACATCAGCATCGACGGCCACGAGGTCGGTGTCGCCCCGCTGCCGCGCTCGCTGGCGGTCAGTCCCGGCGCGCACGAGGTTCGCCTAGAAAAGCCTGACATGCGGCCGGCATCGCGCTCTGTCTCGCCGGTCCCGGGACAGAAGCTGCGGGTCTTCGTGCAGCTGGTTCCCGCAACCGCGAGCCCACCCGTGGTGGTGACGGCGCCCCCGCATCCGCCTGTTGAGAGCCAGCCGCATCCGCCGCCGCCGGCCAAGAACGATCTGGTGACGCCCCCGCGACAGCACGACGCCGACGACACGCCACCGGCTACCGGCGCGGGACCAGGGCGGCGCGCGCTCAAATGGATCGCCTGGAGCGCGGCGTTCGCGGGCGCTGGCCTGGGCGTCTACGGCACGCTCCACAACAGCAGCCTCGTCGACGACTTCGATCAGGGGTGCGGCCTTTCGCACGGCGTGGTGATCACCGACGGCACCGGCCGCAAGACGCCGATGCAATGCACGGATCTGCAGACGCAGTACCACTCGGCCGGGCGCCTCGGCTTGATCGGCTTCGTCGCGGCCGGCGCGCTGGCGGCGGGCGGTTTCGTCTTCTGGGCGACCGAGCCCTCCGCGTCGACGGGCGCCGTCGCGCGGGTGTCTTGCCTACCGGCGGTCAGCGCCAGCCTCGAGCCGTCCGTGTTCTGCGCGCTCCGCTTCTGAACAGCCGCGTCCCGATCAGGGGAACTCGACGCAGTAGATCGGATTCATCTCCCCGCCGCAGAATGTGTTGAGGAAGTTCCAGTAGTTCCCGAGAGTCGTCGTGAACCCACCCATCACGGCGGTACCGTTCGATGGATCCGTCCAGTTGTTGCATGTGGTCGCCGCGGTTCCCACGGCCGTGAGCGACGTCTGACCGGTCCAGACGAGGGTCTTGCTCGGAAGGTACTGGCGATAGACACCGTCACCAGACTGCCAGATGCCGCTGCTGAGGGGCTCGCCGTTCGAGAAGGGAACGCCGCTGGTGCTGGCCAGCGCAGCCCCGGTCGCGACGAAGGTGCCGTCGGGACGCACGTAGTTTGCGGTCATGCTCAGCACCGAAGCGGCGCTGGTGGTCGTGGTCGCCAGCAGCGCGGCTGCCCCGGTGACCCCTGCGGGACGGGTCGCGATACAGAGGGCGTTCGGGGTCTGCGTGCCGCCCACCACGAACGGCGTGTTCGAGAGCCAGATCTTCTTTCCCGCCGTCACAATCGGAGTGACCGGCGCCACCCTGGTGTTTCCCATGCAAATCAAGGTCACCTGGGTGGCTCCCGCGCAGGCCCAGGAGTAGTCGTCGAGCCAGCCAAAGGCGCCTCCGTATCGGTCGGCGCCGCCGAAACCAGCGTTGTCGGTGAGGTCGGTGAAGTCCTTGCAGTTGGTGCTCACGCCACCGCCATTCATCGTCCACAGCGTCCCGTCGCTGTTGGTGCCGGTCATGATCGCTGCGCCGTTGAAGCCCCCCTGCTCGGTGAATTGGATGTTGTTGAAGACCTGCTGGTTGGTGAAGAGCGCCGTTTGCGAATTGGCGAACGGCTTTCCGTCCATCCGCAACCAACCTTGCGGCCGAGTGGTGAGGCGCCCGCGAGCGAGCGAGGTCGTTGTCGACACCATTGCCGTGAACGCGGTGCCCGACGTCTCGTTGATCCCGGCCGCCGTGGCGGCGTCGTTGCAGACCTTGTCGTAGGTCGCGGTATTACCGAGCGCGGCCGAAGTCGTGACCGACGAGATGAAGATCAGGTTGGCCGACATCGACGAGAACGTGGCTGTGAAGGTCACCGGTCCCGTGGGCGGAAACGTCGGCGCACAGTCGCGGAAGGGTCCGCTGCAGCCGCCACCGCTCCAGCCCGAGAAGAACGTGCTGCTGCCGTTGGTGGTTCGCGCCTGCAACGTAACGTTGCCGTCGGTGAGGAACGAGCATGTCGAGCCGCAATTGAGCGCGCCCACCGAAGATGTCACCGTCCCCGTGCCGCCGCCGGCCTTCACCACCGTGTAGCGATAAAGGCCGGTCGCGGTGGCCGAGAAGGTGATCGAGCTGCCGCCGGCGCTCACGGTCACACTCGCGTTTCGCGCGCCCAGCCCACCAGCCTTGAATGCGATCATGATCGTGCACTGTCCACTCGTGGCCAGCGCCGTGGTGCATCCGTTGCTGAGGACCAGCTGCGCTGGATCGCTGTTGGTCACCGAGGGCGCGCCGGTCGTGGGACCTCCCGAGTTGACGATGTTCCACGCCTTGGCCGTGCTCGCGACGTTGATCTCGACACCACCAAAATCGAAGCTCTGCGACGAGGACAGGAATGGCGGCGGGGGCGGAGAGCCGCCGGTGCCCATGCCCCCAACCCCCATCCCGCCCATTCCCGTGCCGCCGACTGCCGTGCCGCCAGTGCCCTTCCCGCCAGCTCCGGTGCCGGCAGTGCCCGAGCCGCCGACTCCCATTCCGCCCATGCCAGTGCCGCCCGCGCCGCCGCGCCCCCCTGTCCCCATGCTACCCGCGCCAATCCCGCCCGTCCCCATCCCACCCACGCCGAGGCCGCCGGCCCCCACGCCGCCAGCTCCCATGCCGCCGACGACCATCCCGCCCGCCCCCGTGCCGCTAGTGCCTCCGCGCCCGCCGATGCCGGCGCGCCCGCCCGCTCCTGGCGAACCATCGCGATCCGACGCGTCGCCGGCGGGGCCACCCCCATCCTCGAGATCCAGCTCGCGCCCTTGTTTGCAGGCAACGGACATCACGGTGAGAGCGAGACTCAATGAGAACAACCGATGCCAACCCAGCACAGCGACCTCCGAATCAGGAACGGCGCGCGGTCCCCGGACCGGACGCGATGCTAAAACAGACCCTTCGCGGGTATAACGAAATTCCTCTCAAGAGTTCCCATGCATCGGCCCGGGCGGTCAACCGGGGGCTCGATCCAGGCCGCCCCGGCACAGCGCCGTGAACGCCCGCGCCTTCGCTTCGGTCTCGGCCAGCTCGTCGGCGGGTTGCGAGTCGGCGACGATGCCGCCGCCCACCGACAGCGTGAGGCGGTCGCCGCGCACCACTGCCGTGCGGATCGCGACCGCGAGATCGAGATCGCCCGCGGCCCCGAGCCAGCCGGTCGCGCCGGTGTACGGGCCCCGGCGCACCGGCTCGAGCTCCTCGATGATCTCCATCGCGCGCTTCTTGGGGGCGCCGGTGATCGATCCTCCGGGAAAGGTCGCACGCAGCAGCGCCGCCAGCCCGACGTCGCGGCGCAATCGCCCGCGAACGGTCGTCACCAGGTGAAAGACCGTCGGCAGCTCCATCACGCGCGCCAGCCCCTCGACGGAGATCGAGCCCGGCACCGATACGCGCCCGAGGTCGTTGCGCTCGAGGTCGACGATCATCACGTGCTCGGCGCGGTCCTTTCCGGACGCGAGGAGCTCCGCGCGCGCCCGGCCGTCGTTGCCGGCGCCGCGCGCCCGCGTGCCCTTGATCGGCCGGGTCTCGATGCCACCGCGTCCGTCGGCGCGCAGGAACCGCTCGGGCGAGTTGCCGATCAAGTGATCGAGCCCGCCGTTGCGCGCGAGCCAGATCGCGTGCGGCGCCGGTGCGCGCGCTCGCAGCGCCTGCGCGAGCCCAACGGGAGCACCGGAACCGATCGTCCCGGTCAGCCGGCGCGCCAGGTTGACCTGATAGGCGTCGCCCGAGGCGAGATAGCCGAGGATGCGCTCGACCGACGCGAGATAGCCGGTGTCTCCGCCTTCGGCACGGAGCGGCGACACGAAGGGCAGCGGCAGCGGCTCGGCGGGAGGCGCGAGTCGATCGGCCAGGCGGCGCGCAGCCGCTTCGTCGCGCGCAAGGATCCGCGCCGTGCCCGTCGCGGCGTCGCGCATCCAGACCGCGTCGTGGAAGCGAAATTCGAGCACCGGCCAGCCGTGATCGTCGGCGGCGCGGGTCGGTAGCGCGATCCAGCGTCGCCCGAGGTCGTAGGACAGAAAGCCGACGCCGATGGGCAGCCCCGGCGGCAACGCCTGCGACGAGGTACCGGCCTCCGCCCAGGCGCGGCGCTCCTCGCGCCAGGCCTCTTCCAGCGCATCGACGTCGCGCCCACCGTCGTCGCCGACGACGCGCGCCGGATCGCAGCCGACGTAGTCGTATGCCACGCCGACGTCGGCGTCGGGGCCCGGCGACGAGAGCCAGAACGGATCGGCGCCGCGCCCCGCGCGCCGCGCGGCCTCGCCGGGCGCGAGCGGCTCGACGTCGAGCGCGATCACGCCGCGGTGCGAGGCTGGCGCACGATCGCGCCGAAGAAGTCGCGCAGGTACTGCGCGCCCGAGAACAGCGACGCCGCCATCGAGATGTAGAGGACCTTGAGGCCGACCTTGTGATAATCGACGGCGATCGACGTGCCCAGCGCCGGATAGCGGAAGTAGATCAGCAGCATCATGATCGCGACCAGCTGCAGCGCCGTCTTGATCTTGCCGCCGTCGCTGGCCGCGATCACCAGCCCCTGCGCCGAAGCGACGCTGCGCAGGCCGTTGATCGCGAAGTCGCGGGCGAGCAGCACCACGACGACCCACGCCGGCACGCGACCGAGCTCGACCATGAAGACCAGCACCGCGGTGACGATCAGCTTGTCGGCCAGCGGATCGAGGAACTTGCCGAGCATGCTGACCTGGCCGCGGCTGCGCGCGAGGTAGCCGTCGAGCGCGTCGCCGGCGGCGGCGCCGAGATAAAGCAGGCTGGCGATGAAGCTGCGCAATGGGCTGAAGTTGTCGATGAAGAGCAGCACGAACGGCACCAGCGCGACGCGCCCCATGGTGACCAGGTTCGGCAGGTTGGTGAATTCTCGACGCAGATTGGCCATCAGACAGAGCTCCTTCGCGCTTCCAGCAGCATGACGCCGTCCCCCTCGCACACGATCGGCATCGGGCCTTCGCGCCGCGGCCGATGCGCGACCACGCGCCCGACCCAGCCAAGCAGCGCAGCGCGCGCGACCCGCGCCGGAGCGTCCTCGCTGATGCGCACCGCTGACGGCAGCCCGCCCAGCTGCAGCACGACCTGACCGCGCCCGCGGAACTGCAGCATGCGCAGGCCGTCGCCAGGGATGCGGCCCGCCTCCCACGACACGGAGCCGTCGAACGCCAGCACGCGGTCCTCGCGCACGTAGAGGATGTCCTCGTCGAGCGTCAGGGCCGCCCAGCGGTTGGTGGTGCCGGAGACCCAGACCTCGCCCGAGCCGGTCAGACGGTAGAACGGGCGCAGCGCCGAGCCGAGCAGCTCGCCGCTGGGGCGGCCACGCACGCGGCGCACGGCGCGCTCGCCCTCCGACGCCCCGACGCTGGCCATCGCGGCGTCGGCGCGCACGTGCGCGCCATCGCGCACCGAGAGCCTGATCGGCGCGCCGGCCTTGACCATCGCTGCCAATCCGTTGCCGGGGGAAAGGCCCAGCGACGACATCACGAACGACACCATGGGCACCGCGCGCGTCTCCGCCGAGCGGCGCGCGACCGCGTCGTTCCAGGAGGAGATCGACGAGATCGGCGAGCCACTGGACACCGACGAGACGTTCGACCCCGGAGCCGCACGCGTGGTTGCGCGGGGCGGTGTCGCGGCCTCGGACGGTGCCTCCGGCGCCGGCTCCTCGCGGGGCGACTCGGGCGCGGGTGCCACGGCTACCGGCTCGTCGGCGCTCACGGGCGCCGGGCGCGCGGCCTCCAGCTCGTCGGCGACCGCGTGCTGCCCCGCGCGGCGAAACGCCGCCGCCGCGGCGACCGCGTCGCCGAAGCGCGTGTAGGCGTACCCGAGATAGCTCCACGACCGCTTGTCGTCGGGCGCCAGGTGCGCCGCCAGCTCCAGCTCGGCGACGGCCTCGTCGGCGCGCTCGGCCTTGAGCGCGAGCAGCCCCAGGTTGCGCCGCACGGCCGGATCGTTGGGCGCGCGCGCCGCGATCTCGCGATAGGTCGCTCGCGCGTCGTCGAGGCGCCCGACCTTGAACCGCACCAGCGCGAGTAAATTGAGCGCACGCAGATCCGCGGGTACCCGCTCGAGCGCGCGCAGCACCTCGGCCTCGGCCTCATCGTAGCGCTGAGCAGCGACCAGCGAGCCGGCGGCGGCGATGTGCTCGGCGAACTCCGGATCCGGCGGACCGTGGACCGGGTCGTGGCCGGGCGACGGCGGACGAGAATCGCTGGGTGGTTGCGACACGCGCATTACCGTTCCGTCATGACCTCGTCGCCGGGTGTCTCCTGGCGATAGCGATCATAGCGGCGCATCACCGCGGTGACGTACGCGCGCGTGGTTTCGTAGGGCGGCATCCCGCCGTATTTCTCGACGGCATTCGGGCCAGCATGATAGCCGGCGATGATCTTGATCTTCTCGTCGTACGAGCAGACCACCGTGCGCTCGCCGCCCTCGGCCTCGCTCGACTGCGCGGGCGTCTTGCAGAACCGCCGCGCCAATACTTGGAGATAGCGCGCGCCGCCCATGATGTTCTGGCGCGGGTCGAAGACGTCGGTGACGCCCATCAGGCGAGCGGTGTCCGGCATCAGCTGCATCAGACCTTTGGCGCCGGCGCTCGACACGACGTTGGGATCGAAGTCGGACTCGGTCTTGATGACGGCGCGGATCAGCGGCTCGGGGATGCCGAAGAACGACTGCTGATCCTGAATGTGCTGGTCGTAGCGCGAGAAGCGAACCGATGATGTGTCCCGGGCCGGAACGACGTCGGTCGTTCCGCGCAGCGCCGAGGCCTTGCCCGGGCCGGTCCGCAGCCAGACCTTCCAGCGCGAGCCGACCGGCGGCAGGTTGGTGAACTCGACGACGCCGTCGCTGCGTTCGCGCGACCAGAAGGTGCCGCCACCCGCCGAGCTGCCGCGGGTGTTGGTGAACTCGACGGTGCCATCGGACTTGGTGCGATTGCGCAGCTGCGCGCGCGACGGCGACGACAGCGACACCAGCACCAGGGCCGCAACCGCGCAGGCACGCGCGAGGTGGCGCAGGAATCGTCGGGTGCGTCGCAGGAGCATCGGACGTGCCGATCGTAACATACGTCTGGCTTGCCGCCCCCACGTCCGTCCGGCCTCCTAAAGGGGGCGTGGGCCTCCAGGTCTACGACCACGTCCAGGTCTACGACCAGGTCCAGGTCCACGTACACGCTTTGCCAGGCCGTTCTGCTAGATTCCGCGGGTGCTGGAAGCAGACTACTTGGTCATCGGCTCCGGGCTGGCCGGGCTCTACTTCGCGCTGCGGGCGTCCGAGCACGGGCGCGTGCTGATCGCCACCAAGCGCGCGGCGTCCGATTCGAATACCAGCTACGCCCAGGGCGGCGTGGCCGGCGTGCTCGACCCCGAGGACCGCATCGAGGCCCACATCGAGGACACGCTGCGCGTCGGCGACGGCCTCTGTAACCGCAAGGTGGTCGAGAGCTGCCTGCGCGAGGGTCCGGAGCACATCCTGCGCTTCGCCAACGAGCTGGGCGTGCCGTTCGACCGCGGCCCGGACGGGCAGTTCGAGCTTGGCCGCGAGGGCGGCCACACCGCGCGCCGGATCGTGCACGCCAAGGACACCACCGGCGCGGCGATTCACCGCGCGCTGCTCAAGCGCGTGATGGAGCGCGATGACCGCATTCAGCTGCTGCCCGAGCACCTGGCGATCGATCTGCTGACCACGGCGAAGTACGGCGGGCCCAACGCTGTGTTCGGGGCGTACTTGTACGACCAGGCCACCGGCGAGGTGAAGACCGCCACCGCGCGCGCCGTCGTGCTGGCAACCGGCGGCGCGGGCAAGGTCTACCTCTACACGACCAACCCCGACGTCGCGACTGGCGACGGCATCGCGATGGCGTACCGGGTCGGCGCGCGCATCGCCAACATGGAGTTCTTCCAGTTCCACCCGACGTGCCTTTATCACCCGCAGGCGAAGTCGTTCCTGATCAGCGAGGCGCTGCGCGGCGAGGGCGGCATCCTGCGGCTGCGCGACGGCACCGCGTTCATGCACCGCTACCATGAGATGAAGGACCTGGCCACGCGCGACGTGGTGGCGCGCGCGATCGACTCCGAGCTCAAGCGCACCGGCGACGACCACGTCGAGCTCGACATGACTCACCTGCCCGGCGACTTCCTGGTCGAGCGCTTCCCCAACATTCACCAGCGTTGCCTGGAGCTGGGCATCGACATGCGGCGCGTGCCAATCCCGGTCGTGCCGGCGGCGCACTACTGCTGCGGCGGCGTTGCCGTCGACGAGCGCGGGCGCTCGAGCGTGCGCAACCTGTACGCGATCGGCGAGGCGTCGATGACCGGGTTGCACGGCGCCTGCCGGCTGGCATCGAACTCGCTGCTCGAGGCGATGGTCTACGCGGCGCGGGCCGCCGACGACGTCAAGGGCGCGAGGTCGGATCGCCCCGGCCACGTCGCACCCTGGTACGCCGGCGAGGCGACGTCGCCCGACGAGGCGGTCGTGGTCAGCCACAACTGGGACGAGATCCGCCGCCTCATGTGGAACTACGTCGGCATCGTGCGCACCGACCGGCGTCTCGAACGAGCCGCGCAACGCATCGACCTCATCCGCTCGGAGATCCGCGACTACTACTGGAACGTCCGGGTGAACGGCGACCTGCTCGAGCTGCGCAACCTGGCGCTGATCGCCGACCTGATCGTCGAGAGCGCCCGCCGCCGCCGCGAGAGCCGCGGGTTGCACTACACGCTCGACCACCCGGATCACGACCCGCGCCTGGCGCGCGACACCGTGCTGGCGAGGGGCGACGGCCCGGTGGTTTAGGGCCTGGTCTAAGGCCTGACCTCCTCACCCCGATCCTCTCCTCCATGCAGACATGGAGGAGAGGGAGAAAAAATGTCCGCAAGGTTTGGGTGAGGAGTTCAGGGCGGTGAGAACGTCTAGCACGCTAGTGGCGCTTACCATCACCGGCGAGCTCGGCCAGACGGTGCTCGATCGTCGCCGCGTCGCTGGGGACGAAGCCGTAGTTCACGTAGCGGATGATTCCCTGCCGGTCGATGATGTACGACGTCGGCATCTTGTCGGGCTGCAGGCGATCGGCGATCTCGCCCTTGCTATCGTGCGCGATGGTCAGGGCCCAGTGGCCGCGCGCACCCAGAAACTTCACGACGTTCTCGCGCTCCTGATCGACGGAAACCGCGAGGATCTCCACGCCGCGGTGGTGCAGGCGCGAGGCTATCTCGTCGAGCATCGGCAGCTCTTGCTTGCAGGGCCCGCACCACGACGCCCAGATGTCGAGAAGCACCACCTGACCGCGGAGGGTGGACAGGCTGACCGGCTTGCCGGACATGCGCTGCACGGTGATCTCGGGCGCGGGGAGGCCGACCTGGTTGACCTGGCCGCCGCCGGCGGCGCCGGTTGCGCACCCGGCAAGGAGCAGCGCTGCCGCCAAAAGAAGAGAGCCTCTCACCCGCATCATTCCGGTCCCCTCGCCCCCGTCCGCGGGGGAGAGGGGACGTCGGGCGCCGCGGCTCGCAAGGTCTGCCCTCTCCCTCGCCCTCTCCCGCAGATGGGAGAGGGGATGGGCGCTGAATGCATTCGCCATCGCCCTATTGAACCTCATTCACGGGGCCTGGCGCCAGCACCTACTTCTGCAACTCTTCCTTGATCCACTCGCGCAGGGATTCGGTGTCGTGCGTATCACTATATTCGCGGCCGTTGATGAACAAGGTCGGGGTCGACGAGATACCGGCGGCCGAGCCCTCGGTGCGATCTTTCTGTACCCGCCCCTTCACCGCCGGCGAGTCCAGGTCCTGGCGGAACTTCGCGACGTCGAGGCCGGTCTCCTTGGCGTACTTCTCCAGCTCGGCCGGTGTCAGGTTGTCCTGGTTGGCCCACAGCTTCTCCTCATAGGGCCAGAACTTGCCCTGCTTCTGCGCCGCTGTCGCGGCCTCGGCCGCCATGCGCGCCTGGGTGTGCTGGGGCAGCGGGTAGTGCTTGAAGTACAGCTTCACCTCGCCCTTGAACTCGTCGAGGATCTGCCGCAGCACCGGCTGAAACCGCTTGCAGTGCGGGCACTCGTAGTCCGCGAACTCGACCAGCGTGATCTTCGCGTTCGGGTTGCCAGCCATGGGCGCCTCGGAGACGTCCAGGTTGTGGGTCGCGGTGTTCCGATATCGCTTGGCGAGCGAGTCGCCGATCTCCGAGTCGGTGAAGCCCTGGTCGACGAGGTGCGCCACGTACCGGACGGCGTTGTAAGACCGCCGGCAGTTGGGGTCCTTCTTGGCCGACTGGAGCAGGCTCTGGGCCTGGCCGCAGATCGACGGCTCGGTGTTGACGACGCGGAAGAAAACCTTCTTCTGGAAATCGTCGAGGCGGGAGATGTCGAGCCCGGGCGGGGGGGTGGTGTCCTGCCCGGGCGCTGAACCGCCCGCCGGGGTCCCTTCGGGCGTCGCGGGCGTCGCGGCCGGCGCCGATTTCGCCTCGGGTGGCGTCTTGGCGCACGCGGGGAGCGCGCAAACGCTGAGCATCAACCCAGCCTCGAGGATCGAAATCACGACGGTGGCCGCGCGCATGTGCGGCTAGATATAGAAACCCAGCGCGCGCGTGTCAAACACGGCAGATTCTGCGCTCGCCGACTGGCGTAAGCCGGCGGATCCAGTCGTTGACCTCCGGAACCGTACCAACTATAAATCGCTGGCGCGAAGGCGCTGCGAACCCAATGAGCTCAGACTACATTCCGGCGGCTCTGACGATCCTGGTCGGCGTGGGCTTTGCGCTGCTGCTGACCGCGGCGGCGAAATACCTCGGCCCGCACCGGCCGAACAAGGCCAAAGACTACCCCTACGAGTGCGGCTCCGAGGTCATCGGCAGCCCGCGCACGCGCTTCGAGATCAAGTTCTACCAGGTCGCGATCCTCTTCCTGGTGTTCGACATCGAAGTCGCGTTCCTGTACCCGTGGGCTCTCAAGTTCCGCGATCTCTCGTGCGAGGGGCCACTCGACGCGGGCGTCTGCTCCGCCGGCATCTCGTTCTTCGGGATCGGCGAGATCCTCGTCTTCATGGCAATCCTGATCGTCGCGCTCGCCTACGTCTGGCGCAAACGAGCGGTCGGCTGGGAGTAAAGGAACCGGATGGGCCTCGAGGTACACACGTCGATGTTGGAAAGCGCGGTCAACTGGGCGCGCAAGTTCTCCCTGTTCAACTATCCGTTCGTGACCGCGTGCTGTGGCATGGAGTTCATGTCGACCGCCGCGCCGAAGTACGACATCGCGCGCTTCGGCGCCGAGTTCCCGCGCTTCTCGCCGCGCCAGTCGGATCTGCTGATCATCGTCGGCACGATCACCGAGCGGCAGGGCCCGGCGCTCCGGCGCATCTACGAGCAGATGTGCGAGCCCAAGTGGGTGATCGCGTTCGGCGTCTGCGCCTCGACTGGTGGCTTCTACCAGAACTACTCGACCATGCCGGGCGCGGATCAAGTCGTGCCCGTCGACGTCTACATCCCCGGCTGCCCGCCCCGGCCCGAGCAGGTGCTCGACGGCCTCATCCTGCTGATGGACCGCATCCAGAAGGGCGAGGGTCACAGCCAGGTCACCATTCGCGCCGAGAGCGCCGCCAAGAAGGGCTACGAGCTTCCGCTCGCCCAGATTCGCCCGCTGGCCGCGCACACCGAGCCTAAATAGGAAGCGCGTCATGGCTCAGATCATCCTCGACACCCTGATCGGCCACTTCAAGAGCGGCGAGATCATCGACACCGGCTCGCAGCATGGCAACGAATGGGCGCGCGTTCGCCGCGACGCCTGGCTCGCAGTCGCGACGTTCCTGCGCGACGATCCGGCGACGGCGATGAACATGATGAGCGACCTCACCGCCGTCGATCGCTTCGGCCACGAGCCGCGCTTCGATGTGGTGATGCACCTCTACTCGATCGACAAGAAGCACCGCGTGCGCCTCTACGGCGGCGTACCCGAAGAGGATCCGACGATCGAGTCGGTGGTATCGCTGTGGCCGGCCGTCAACTGGTTCGAGCGCGAGGCGTTCGATCTCTACGGTGTGCGGTTCAAGGGTCACCCCGACCTCCGCCGCATCCTGATGTACCCGGAGTTCGTCGGGCACCCGTTGCGCAAGGATTACCCCAAGGAAAAGCGCCAGCCGCTGATACGGCGGCAGATGGGCAAGGCCGACTGAGCGCCGGGCCTCGCGCTCCGCGCGAAGCCGACTCACGAATCCGACTCAATAGACGACAGACAGGAATGGACCGGACCTAATGGATCAAAGCATCGCGCCCACCTCTCGACGGGTCGTGCTCGGCGTCAGCGAGCCGACCGACGACGCGCTCGACGCGCCGGATCTGCCGACCGAGCCGATGCCGCTGAACATGGGCCCGTCCCACCCCGCCATGCACGGCACGGTGCGCATGGTGCTGGACGTCGAGGGCGAAAAGATCACCTCGGCTGACGTGCAGATCGGCTACCTGCACCGCTGCTTCGAGAAGGAGTCGGAGAGCGCGACCTGGACGCAGGTGTTCCCATACACCGACCGGCTCAACTACGTGTCGCCGATGCTCAACAACGTCGGGTACGCGATCGCGGTCGAGAAGCTGCTGGGCATCGACAAGCAGATCCCGGAGCGCGCGCAGTTCATCCGCGTGCTGGTGGGCGAGATGTCGCGCGTCACCGACCACCTCACCTGCCTCGGCGCCGGCGCGATGGAGCTGGGCGCGTTCACCGTGTTCCTTTACATGCTGAAGGCGCGCGAGTGGTTCTACGAGCTGCTCGAGGAGGTCTCGGGCGCGCGCCTCACGCACAGCTACATGCGCATCGGCGGCGTCTGCGACGACTTGACCGAGGACTTCGTGCCGCGGCTCACCGACATCCTCAAGCGCACGCGCGTCGTGCTCGAGGACGTGAGCAAGCTGCTCGACCGCAACCGCATCTTCCGCGACCGCATGGACGGCATCGCCATCATCACCCGGGAAGACGCGATCGCCTGGGGCCTGACCGGCCCGGTCGGGCGCTCGGCCGGCTTGGCGTACGACGTGCGCAAGGATCACCCCTACCTGGTCTACGATCGCTTCGACTTCGACGTGCCGATCGGCTCGGTCGGCGACAACTTCGACCGTTACGCCTGCCGCGTCGAGGAGATCAAGCAGTCGATGCGCATCCTCGAGCAGGCGATGGAGCAGCTGCCCGGCGGCCCGGTTGTCGTCAAAGACCCCCGCATCACGCTGCCGCCGAAGAGCGAGACGTACAACTCGATCGAGGCCATGATCGCGCACTTCAAGATCATCATGGACGGCATCCACGTGCCGCCCGGTGAGATCTACTCGTTCACCGAGGGCGGCAACGGCGAGCTCGGGTTCTATCTGGTCTCCGACGGCACCGGCCGCCCCTGGAAGTGCCGCGTGCGCCCGCCCTGCCTGCCGGCGGTGCAGATCATGATGAAGCTTCTGCCTGGCCTGTTCCTGGCCGACGTCGTCCCGACGTTCGGCATGATGAACATGATCGGCGGGGAGTGTGACCGCTAATGGCTGAAACTCCGTCCTCAAAACCTCCCTTCACGATGTCCGCCTCGGCGGCCGGCCCCGGCAGCGCCGTGCCGGTCCCGGTGACGCCCAAGACCGGGTCCGGCCCGACGCCCGCGGTGATCGAGACCGTCGGCGTCACCATCGACGGCAAGGTGCACCAGTTCCCCAAGGGCACCAACCTGCTCGAGGCGTGCAACCAGGTCGGCGCCAACGTGCCGTTCTTTTGTTATCACGCCGGCTTGTCATCACCGGCGGTCTGCCGCCAGTGCCTGGTCGACGTCAAGGGGCAGCCCAAGCCGGTGCCGTCGTGCTACACGCCCGTGGCCGACAAGATGGAGGTGACCACCGCGTCGCCGCGCGTGCTCGACGTGCGCCGGCAGATGCTGGAGTTCACGCTCCTCAACCATCCGATCGACTGCCCGATCTGCGACAAGGCGGGCGAGTGCACGCTGCAGAAGCACTACTTCGATTGGGACGCCAAGTTCGCGCGCAACGACGGCATCAAGGTCCACAAGGACAAGGTCGTCGATCTCGGCAAGCACATCGTGCTGGATCAAGAGCGCTGCATCCTGTGCACGCGCTGCATCCGCGTCTGCGACGAGGTCGCGAAGTCGCACGATCTCGAGATGGCGTACCGCGGTGACCACGAGGTGCTGACCACGGCGCCGGGGCATCGTCTCGACAACCCCTACTCGCTCAACACCGTCGACGTCTGCCCGGTGGGCGCGCTGACGTCGAAGGACTTCCGCTTCGCGATGCGCGCCTGGGAGCTGTCGTCGACGCCGTCGGTGTGCACCGGCTGCGCCACCGGCTGCAACATCGAGGTCCACTCGGCGCGCGGGCGCGTCTACCGCCTGGTGCCGCGGATCAACCCCGCGGTCAACAAGCACTGGATGTGCGACGAGGGGCGCTTCACCTACAAGCCACTGCACGCCGACCGGCTGGCCGCCCCGCGCGTGGGCAACAGCCCGACCGACTGGGACCGCGCGCTGGAAGCGGCGGGCAAGAAGCTGCGCGCGGCGCTCGACACCGACGCCAGCAAGGTCGGCGTGGTGTTCTCGGCGCAGACCACCAACGAGGACCTCTACCTGCTCGAGCGGCTGGCGTTCGAGCACCTGCGCGTCGGCAAGGCGTACCTGGCCGGCCGTGACCAGGGCTGGCACGACGACATCCTGGTCAGCGCCGACAAGAACCCCAACACCGCGGGCGCGATCGCGATCGGCGCCGGGCGCCTCAAGAACCTGATGGACCTCGCGAATGATCTCCGCTCGGGCGCGGTCACGGCGCTCCTGGTGCTCGGCTCCGACGGCGTGCTCGTCGGCGAGAGCGCAGCGGCGGCGATGCCGGTCGATCGGCTGAGCGCGCTGGTGGTCATCGGCACGCACACCGACCTCATGGTCGAAGCCGCGCACGTGGCGTTGCCGCTGGCGGCGTGGGCCGAGACCGACGGCACGTTCACCAACCGCCTGGGCATGGTGCAGCGGATCCGCGCGGCGCTGCCGCCCGCGGGCGATGCGCTGCCGGGCTGGGAGATCGTCACGCACCTCGCGCGCCGTCTGGGCGTCACGCTGGACTTCTCGACGCCAAAGTCGGTCTTCACCGAGGCCAAGCAGAAGCTGGCGTTCATGAAGGACGCCGATTGGGGCCGCGCGATGCTGCCCGTGCAGCTGCGCTTCGCCGCATCGAGAGGCTGAGAGAGACACATGCTTGAGACCATCAAGGGCCTCCTCCCGTCCTACGGCACCACTTCATTCGTGGTGCTCGTCGCGCTCGTCAAGATCCTCTTCATGGTGTTGGCGTTCGCTATGCCGGTCGCCTCGATCCTGACCTGGCTCGAACGGCGGCAGTCGGCGATGATGCAGGACCGGCTCGGTCCGAACCGCGCCAACATCCCGATCCCGTTCACGCGCGGGCGTTTGAACTGGCGCATGTGGGGCATCACCCACTTCATGGCCGATGCGCTCAAGTTCATGGCCAAGGAAGACTTCGTGCCGCCCAAGGCGCACAAGTTCCTGTTCATGTGGGCGCCGATCATGGCCATGGCGCCGGCTCTGATCGTGAGCGCGATCGTGCCGTTCGGCTCGCCCCTCTGCGCGGGCCAGCTGACCCAGACGCTGGGACCGGATGGCGTGTGCATGCATCCGGTTCCGCTGCAGATCGCGCGGCTCGACGCGGGCTTGCTCTTCTACTTCGCAATCTCGTCGCTGGCGGTCTACGGCGCGACGCTGGCCGGCTGGGCCTCTCACAACAAGTGGGCGATGATGGGCGGCCTGCGCGCCAGCTCGCAGATGATGTCGTACGAGGTGACCATGGGCATGGCGGTGCTCGGGTCGTTCCTGGTGTACGGGACGCTGGAGCCGAGCGCGATCGTCGCGCAGCAGCAGCACATCTTCTCGTTCGAGGACGTCCGCCACAGCTGGGGCATCTTCACGCAGCCGATTGGCTTCATCTTGTTCCTGACCGCCGCGATCGCGGAGACCAAACGCACGCCGTTCGACATCCCCGAGGGCGAGCCGGAGATCATCGGCTACTTCGTCGAGTACTCGGGCCTGCGCTTCGGCATGTTCTTCCTGGGCGAGTTCCTGGAGATCGTCTTCTCCAGCGCCATCATGATCACGCTGTTCTTCGGCGGCTGGCACTGGGGCGAGACCATCGATACCTTCCTCTTGTCGCACATTCCGAACGCTTTGCTCGCGCTCGTGACGTTCTCGTTGTGGGCGGTCAAGGTCTTCGTCTTCTGTGGCTTCCAGCTGCTGATCCGCTGGTCGCTGCCACGCTTCCGCTCGGATCAGCTCATGCGGCTCGGCTGGCAGCGCTTGCTGCCGGTCTCGATCGGCAACGTCGTGTTGACGGCGCTGATCGTTCTTTGGGCTCTCAAGCCGTAGTCTTCGCGCGAGAGGAAATTCACATGGCCATCGGAGTCAAAGTCGTCAACCGCCCCGGGAGCCTGAGCCAGCAGATGTACCTGCCGGCGATCGCGGAAGGGCTGGGGGTCACCTTTCGCCACTTCGTGAAGAACTTCTTCGGCAACGTGACCGGCAACCGCAAGAAGACCGACATCGCCACGCTCCAGTATCCCGAGGAGAAAAAGAAGTATCCGGCGCGCCACCGTGGTCTGCATCGCCTGATGTTGCGCGACGACGGCCAGACCCGCTGCGTGGCCTGCATGATGTGCCCGACGGTCTGCCCCGCACACTGCATCACCATCGTCGCGGAAGAGTCTCCCGATGGGCGCATCGAGAAGCGGCCGAAGATCTTCGAGATTGACGAGCTTCGCTGCGTGGTCTGCGGTTTGTGCGCCGAGGCTTGCCCCTGCGACGCCATCCGCATGGACACGCTCGACCACGCCAAGCCGACCACCCGGCGCGTCGACGCGATCCTCGACAAAGAAGAGCTGCTGTCGCGCGGGATTCCGTCGAACGCGACGCAGGGCGGAGTGGGAGCCTTCTGGCGCGAAAAGGTCAAGGGCGAAGCGCAGACGCCGGCTGGCGCAGAAGTTTCGCCCGCCGGTCCGCCCAAAGGTCCGACTCCTCTCGCATAAGACACTTGATCTCGCGCTCGACGTTTGCTCGAGAGCGACGACGATCGAAACGCTCTTGACCGTCGAAGGGCCTCTGCCATGCTGATGGTGAGCCTTCTACGAGGTGCGATACGGAGAGCAATTCTTTTCCCTACAAGATCGAAATTGGGAGCCGCCCCTGACCGATGGATGTGCACGCCCGCGAGTCGGGAAGCCCGATGCGGTCAATCCTGTGGTTCCCCCCTTACGAATGTAGGGGCAGAAGAACTCTCTCCGACCGGCCATCGCGGAAGGCTCAAATTCTCTCGCAGCGATCGTAAGATCCCGGCGACTCGCCGACACCTTGAGCGGCCGTCGCTTCAAACCTGGAGCCCGGCCGTACGAAATCCGGGCTAGAGCGCGGCGCTGGTCCGGTCGAGAGCGTCCTTGGCGCTGCGCCAGAGGCGGAACCCTCCCTTGAACGCGTTGGCGTTGTCGCCCGCGCGAACTCCTCTTGGCAACTCCGTGAGCCTCACGGCGTTGCCGCCGCCGATCACGACGTCGTCAGGCTCCAAAGCTGCGCGCAAGGTCTCGATGACACCACGGACCTGTTTGCGCCATTTGCGAACGCCCAGTCGCTTGAAACCCTTCAGCCCCACGTAGTCTTCATAAGTGCGGCCTTTCTTGTACGGCAAGTGGGCCAGCTCCATCGGCTGCACGTCGCCGTTGACGACCATTGCTGATCCGAGCCCGGTTCCAAGGCCGAGAAAGAGCATGCGTCCGCCGCGATAGCTGCCGAGCGCCTGCATCGCAGCGTCATTCTGGATCTTCATCGGGTGCCCGAACGCCTGGGCGAAATCGTAGCCCACCCACCCGTGGCCCAGGTTTCTGGGCTCTGCGGCGATGCGCCCGTGCAGCACCAGGCCCGGATAGCCCATCGAGATCACGTCGTACGACCAATCGGTCGTGAGGCGCTTGACTCCCTTGACCATCTTCGCCGGCGTCATCGACTTTCCCGAATCGAATCGGCGCGGCGCGCGTTTGCCCGACAGCAACAGCTTGACGTGCGTACCACCGACGTCGATGACCAGCACTCTCATGGCGGCGGAGGGAGACTAGCACGCGGCGCAAGCGCACCCAGGTGGTGCCATCGACCGCTGATCAGAAAAAATGAAGGGCCCGCGCGTCTCGCGACAACAGGGGCGAGATGGTCGCGTCGCTCCTGGTCACCCTCCTCGTCGCCACCGCTGCTGATCCCGCGCTCGCTCAGCTGGCGGCGCCGATCACACCTCCTGTCGCGCCGAGCGCCACCAACGTCGCCTATCCCCCGGCAGCAAGCGGCGATTCAGTCGTGCTCCTGGAGCTGGTCGTCGCACCGGACGGCACGGTCTCTGATGCAAAGGTGCTGGAGGGCGTCGAGCCATTTTCGGAACAGGCGCGACGCGCGGTGCTGACCTGGCAATTCGTCCCGGCGATGCGAGGCACGACTCCGATCGCCGCTCGGATTCGCGCGCGCGTCGAGTTCCATCAGGAACTGCCGCCCGCGGCAGCGGCGACGGCGCCGCCCCGACCACAACCAGCGGCTCCCGAAGCGCGCGCCGAGGTGACCGAAGCGCCGCTCGACGTGACCGTGCGCGGACAGCGACGCGAGATCGGTCAGACGACGCTATCCGCCGCGGACGCCCGCGAGATGCCGGGCGCGTTCGGCGATCCCTTCCGCGCGATCGAGGCACTGCCCGCGGTCACGCCTATCGTCAGTGGGCTGCCCTACTTCTCGATCCGCGGCGCGCCCCCCAACGACAACGGCTACTACCTCGACGGCATCCGAATACCGTTCCTGTTCCACGTCGGCATCGGCGAGGCCGTCGTTCACCCGGCTCTGATCGATCATGTGGACTTCTTCCCCTCCGCGGCACCGGCCGCCTACGGAGACGCGGCGGGAGCGATCATCGCCGGGCAGACCCGCGCACCGGCCACGAAGACACACGGCGAAGCCAACTTGCGGCTGTTCGACGCGGGCGCGCTCGCCGAGACGACGTTCGGCGAGGGGCGCGGCAGTGTGCTGATTGCCGGACGATACGGCTATCCGGGGCCGATCCTGAGCGCGCTCACCGACAACGTGAAGCTTGGCTACTGGGACTACCAGGCGCGGGTGACGTGGCGCCTCGACGATCGCAACACGCTCAGCGTCTTTGCGTTCGGCAGTCACGACTACTTGGGGACCGCGCTCGTGCGCAACGGCGAGCCCGGACCGATCCTCGAACAGCTCGCCTCGGATTTCCACCGGATCGACCTGCGCTACGACCACGCGCTCGGCGGCGGCACGCTGCGGATCGCGACGACGCTCGGTCGCGACGCGCAGGGCGGAGCGGGCCTCAACGAGAACGCTGTGCCCTCGACCGTCTTCGATCTTTCGGTGGCGAGCCGGATCGAGCTCGACGACAAGCTGTCGTCCTCGCTCCGCCTCCGGGCCGGCGTGTCGGGGCACTACGATCGATACAGCCTCGACGAGCCGGTTGCCGATGCCTCGCAGGCGCCGGTGATCAACTCCGCCGATCCGCCGCCGACCAACGTTGGCGCTGCCGCACACGCGGATCTCGTCTGGCGCCTGAGCCCGCGCGTCGAGATCGTCCCGGGGCTGCGCGGCGCGCTCGTCGCGTCCTGGCGCAACAACGACTCCGCGAACATCCACGCGCGCACAACAGTTCCCGCCCTCGATCCCCGCGTCTCCGCGCGCGTGACGATCACGCCGAGGGTCGCGTGGCTCGCGACCGCGGCCCTCGCGCATCAGTATCCCGCGCTGCGCTTGGGCGCGGTGCCCGGCCTGTTCCTGACCGTGCCGGGCTTTCCGCTCGGCGACGCTCAGTTGCAGCGCGCGCTGCAACTGAGCCAAGGGATCGAAGTCGCGCTGCCCGCCGATATCACTCTGACGGCGAACGGCTTCCTCTCGGCCTGGTCCGGGCTCACCGACGTGAGCTCACTCTGCATTCAGATCATGCCCCCGACGACCCCACCGCCCACCGGTATGGGCGACCCGCAACCGCCTCCTTACACCTGTCCCGGCCAGCAACCGGTGCACGGCTACGCGTACGGGGGCGAGCTGCTCGTGCGCCGGCCGCTCTCGAAGCGCCTCGCCGGCTGGGTCTCGTACACGCTGTCGCGTTCAATTCGCCAGCAGCACTTCATCACGCTCGATGGAAGCGACGCGCTCGCCACCGTCAGGAGCGACTATGATCGCACCCACGTCCTCAACGCAGTCGTCGCCTACGATCTTGGCCGGCACTGGCGGATGGGCAGCCGCGTCGTCTTCTACAGCGGGGCGCCCTACTCCGATCTCGCCGGCAATGTCCCGGTGCCGCCTTACAACGGACACCGCGGCCCGCCATTCTTCCGCCTGGATGTGCGCCTCGAGAAGCGGTGGCCGCTCGGCAAGGATCGCTCGATCGCCTTGATCATCGAGGGGCAGAACGTCACGCTGACCCGTGAGGCGACTCCTCTTGGCCTGGACTGCATGGGAACGATGACCCCCCAGGGCGGCACGAACCAGTGCACCGAGGGACGTATCGGCCCGCTCACCATCCCGAGCATTGGGGTCGACGCAGTCTTCTGACTTTTTTTGCGAAATCCCCATGAAGGGATCGGCGGCCGCCGGGCGAAGATGGAGGGCGAAACGACGATGAAATGGAACAAGGCGCCAGCGCTCGTCGTTCTGACGGGGTTTTTCCTCGCCGCTTGGGACCGACCCGCGGCAGCGGGTGCCGCATCGGAGTGCGCGCCGGCCCCGGTCGCGACCGACGCGAACGTGCGCCGCCGGTGGCCCGACCTGCGGGAACAAATCCAGCAGGCCTTCGAGCAACGGGACGACGTCGACGCCTGCGCGCGTATCGACATCGTGATCACCGGCGTGGCGGTGATCGTGAAGGTGACGCTGCCCGACGGACGGACCGCGGCGCGATCGGTGCTACGGCGCGAGGATGTGCTCCCGGCGCTCGAAGCGCTGCTGCTGCTGCCAGAGAGCGGCGACGGCGCCGCACCCGCCCCCGCCACTGCGGTAATGGCGGTGAAGCCGGTGCGCGTCGAGCGACCCGATCGGATCGGCGCCACGGTCACGATCCTGCCCCAGGAAGCACCGGCGCCCTCGACCGACGGCGGCGTGCACTTGCGCATCGAGCTCGGCGTTGGCGTCGAGGCGCGTGCCGGTGACGGACAGATGGGGGCCGGGGTCGGCGTCGCGTCCTATCTCGAGCTCGCGCACTGGCTCCTCGGCTTTCAGGCCCGGATCGATAGCTACCGCCTGATCACGAGCGACACCTCGATGTCCGGAGGGTCGGGCTCGATGGCGCTGGAGCTGGATGCGCTGGCGGGCCGCCGCTTCGAGCTCGGCACGACTGCGCTCGACCTGGTCGCAGGGCCGGCGCTCGCGATGCACGGCAACGTCAGAGTATCGGTCCCGGTGGGGTCCGCGACGACACCGATGTCGCCGCCCCCCAACGAACAGGGCCTTCCGCGCCTGGTCGTGAGCTCGCGGCTGACCTTCCGCGCGCACGCCGTGGTTCGCACCTTCATTCAGCTGGACGCGGAGCTCGGGCGGCAGCGCTCGGCCACGCAGCCGCTGCCGGACCAGGCCGACCTTCCCGCCTGGACCGCCGGCCTGGCGATCGGCGCAACGGTCGGCACGCGATGACCAGCCGGTCGCCACGCGGACGCCTCGAGGCGGGCGCAGCGCAGGCAACGCCGGATCCCGAGATCATGCGCCGCCTCGCCGCCGGCGACAGCGGCGCCCTCGGCGAGCTCTACGACCGTCACTGTCATTCAGTCCGGCGCTTTCTCGCCCAGGTGACCGCGAACGCCGAGGACGTCGACGACCTCACCCACGCGGCATTCCTCGCGGCAGCGGAGATTGCCGGGCGGTATGACGGCCGGCCGTCGTGTCGCCCGTGGTTGATTGGCATCGCGGCCCAGATGCTGCGCCGCCGCAAACGGATGTTCGGCCGCTTCCGCGCGTTCTTGTCGTCGCTCGGCGGCGCGCAGACCCCGAGCGCCGATCCCGCGCGCGGGTTCCAGGAGCGCACCGACATCGGGCGCGCGCTGCTCGCGATCAGTGAGCCCAAGCGCGTCACGTTCCTGATGGCCGAGGTCGAGGGATTGACCTGCCCGGAGATCGCGGCGGCGCTGAAGATCCCGATTGGAACTGTGTGGACGCGCCTGCACGCGGCTCGCCGCGAGCTGCGGCAGGCGCTGGAGTCGAGCGAGCGATGACGCCCGCGAAGACAGAGATGACGTGCGGGCGATCGTTCCAGGTCGAGGCGTTGCGCGACGGCCGGATCGTCGGGGCCGAGCGCAAGAGCTTCGAGCGGCACCTCGCCAGCTGCCCGGCCTGCGCGCGTGACGCCGGCGCGCTCGAAGAGCTGGCGGTGGCCGCGCGCGCCACTCATGACGACGGTCGCAACGACGACGAGCTTCGCGTCCTGCGCGAGCGAACCCGCTTGCTCGCCGCTTTCGACCGGACGCTGGTCTCGCCGGGGCGTGGCCGACGGCTCGCGATGCCGTCGGCGCGCAGGTGGTTGGCGCCAGCCGCGGTCGCCGTGCTGGCGGCTGCGCTGGTCGTGACCTGGCGCGGGCACCCCACCGTCGAACCGGCGCCGTCCGGGCGCGCCAGCGTCCGCGCCGACGCCACCACGACCTGGTCGAGGCGTCTGGGCGGCGGCGGGCGCGAGGAGATCACGCTCCGGCACGGGCTTCTGCACATTCATGTCGATCACCCGGGCGCAGAAGGAGGAGAGCGGCCTCTGCTGGTTCTGCTTCCCGACGGCGAGCTCGAGGACGTCGGCACGACCTTCACCGTGATCGCGGATGACGCACACACGACGCGCGTCGCGGTCGAGGATGGTCGCGTCGTTCTGCGTCTCCGCGGTCGACCCGCGGTCGACATCCGAGCGGGCGACGACTGGTCCCCCGAGCCGCCGCGCGCGACGCTGGTCGCGCCGCCAGCAGCCGCGGCGACCGAGATCGTACCCAACCGCCATCCGACGCCCCCGTCGCGGCCGGCACGGCCGGCGCAGATCCAGACACCTGCTGCATCCAGCGTTCCCGATCCACTGGTCGAGTTTCGCGCGGCGTCGGCGGCGTTGCGCGCGGGCGAGAACCGGCGGGCGGCGAGCGCCTTCGCCCGCTTCCTCGACGAGCACGCGCGGGATCCGATGGCGGAGGATGCGGCGTATCTGCGCATCATCGCGCTTCAGAGAATGGGAGCTGGCGCGGAGATGAAACACGCCGCCGGCGAGTACGTCCTGCGGTTTCCGACCGGCTTCCGCCGCGCGGAGGTCGAACGACTGGCCCGCCAACCGGGGGACGCGCCGTGAGGACGATCGATCTCGTGCAAAGGATCTTGCTGCGCTCCGGGACCTCGTGGGTCCTGTGGGCGCTGGGCGCGCTCTCCGTCGCCAGCATCGCGGTCATCGTCGAGCGCTGGCTGTTTCTCCGCTCGCGCGACTGCGACCCGCGCGCGCTCGCCGGCCGCCTGCGAGCCCACCTCGCGCAGCGCGACTTCGCTGGCGCCGCCGGCGCGATCGGCCCGGAGAGCTCCGTCGCCGCAGCGGTCGCCACCGCGGGCCTGAAGCTCGCCGGCTTCGGGCCGACAGCGGCCGAAAAATCGATGCAGAGCGCGGTGGCGATCGAGCGCGGGCACCTCGAGCGCCGGCTCGCGTACCTCGGTACGGTCGGCAACAACGCGCCCTTCGTCGGCCTGTTCGGGACGGTCATCGGCATCATCGGGGCGTTCGAAGAGCTTGGCCACGGAACGGCCCAGGTGGTGGGCGGAGCGACCGCCCAGCTCGCATCTCAGGCGGTGATGACCAGCATCGCCGAGGCGCTGGTGGCCACCGCCGTCGGGATCTTCGTGGCACTGCCGGCGGTCGCTGCCTTCAACTACTTCCAGCGCCGCATCGCCTCCCTGCTCCTGGCCACCGACGCCGTCGCCAATCTGGTGATCGCGTACATCGCGGACGAGCGAGACGCCGCTCCGGACGCCGCCGCCGAGGGCCGCGACCGATGACGTCGGCGCCCGAGAACGGGATCATCGCCGGCATCAACATCACACCGCTGGTGGATGTTTCGCTGGTGCTGCTGATCATCTTCATCGTGACCGCGAAGCTGGTGGTAGCACCGGCGGTCCCACTGGATTTGCCGCGGGCGACGCGGACCCAGGAAACACAGGTCGTCTTCTCCGTCGCGGTGCCGGTGGCCGGCCCGGTCATCGCCAACGGAACGGCGCTGGCCGACGAGTCGCAGCTGACCCGATCGGCGCGCGACGCGCTCAGCCGACAGCCTGAGCTCCGGGTCGTCATCCACGCCGACGGCGGCGTTCCCCACCGTCGTGTCATCCACGTGCTCGATCTGCTCGAGCGCGCGGGCGTCACGCGCATCGCCTTTGCCGCGCTGCCGACGGCTGAGGGCGGCGACTAGATCACTGCCGGTGAAGCGTGGGACGTCGAGATCCATCCACGCGGGACATCGCAGAGATCGTGCTCGGCGCCGCTCCGCGCGAGCGCCCTGCACGCCTTGCGGTCGCCTGCGTTGCCGCGCTGGCGGCGCATGCGCTCCTGCTGTTCGCAGTACGCGGTACCGAGGGCCGGAACCCGCAAAAACGAGTCCAGCAGCGCGCGCAGCTGGACGTGCGCGTGTACGAGCTCGACGTCCCTGCGCCCCTTCCGCCCCCGGTTGCGCCGCCACCCGAAAGGACCTTGGTCGAACGGCGTGCGCAGGCGCGCGCGATGCGCGATCGGTCCCCCACGCCACCGCCGTCACCCGAAACGGCTCGCGCGGCAGCGGTGGTTGCGCGAGAGCCCGATCCCGGTGCTCCGGTTGATCTCACGGGCGATGCCATCGTGACCGGCCAGGCGACGGCGTACGCGGGCGGCGTCACGTCGTCGTCGGGGACCCGCGCGTCCCCGGGGCGCACCGGCCCGCCGGCGACCGCTACCGGTGATGGCGCGGTCGCGACGACCGCGCTCGATCGCGCGGGCTCCGTATCGCTGGAGAGCGAGAAGTGGTCCTGCCCCTGGCCCACCGAAGCGGACAACGAGCAGATCGATGAGCAGACGGTGATCTTGCGCGTCGTCGTCGATGCGACCGGAGCGGCCGAGAAGGCGATGGTGCTCTCGGATCCTGGACACGGGTTCGGCCCAGCGGCGGTTGCTTGCGCGCTGCGGACCCGCTTCGTCCCCGCGCGCGGCCGCGGCGGCGAGGCGGTGAAGGCGACGTCGCCGCCCATCCGGGTGCGATTCACGCGGTGAGGTCCGGGCAAGAGACGACGTTGGCCGAGCGCTCAGTACGCGAAGCGGCGTACGCTCACGTTCATCACCAGACCCAGCGCGACCATGATCGTCAGGACGCTCGAGCCGCCGTAGCTGATCAGCGGCAGCGTGACCCCGACGACCGGCAGGATGCCACTGACCATGCCGATGTTGATCGCGACGTGCCAGAACAGCATCGCCGCGACGCCGACGCAGACCGTCGCCCCGAACCGATCGCGCGCCTCGCTGGCGATCTTGATGATCCACAAGATCAACACCAGGTACCCGAGCAAAATCGCCAGGCCGCCCAGGAATCCCCACTCCTCGGCCCAGACGGCGAACGGGAAGTCGGTCCACAGCGCGGGGAAGCGCCGCAGGCGCACCTGCGTGCCGTGCAGGTAGCCCTTGCCGATGATGCGGCCGGAGCCGATCGCGTTCAGCGCTTGCCTGGTCTGATAAGCGCCCTCGGAGTTGAGGTCGAAGAACGACTCGAAGCGCTTGCGCTGATACTCGCGCAGCAGGTGCTGGTAGATCGGGAACGCCGCGATGGCGGCCAGGCCCATGATCGCCGCCAGCGTCTTCAGCTTCAGGCGTGCGGTCAGCATGATGGTGATGAAGACCACCATGATCAGGAACGCGGTCCCGAAGTCGGGCTGCTTCGCCACCAGCAACGCTGGCATGGCGACGATGACGACCGGGAACGCCAGGTGGCGAAACGATCGCCCCTCCAGCGCCGGTGAATCGTTCAAGTACTTGCCGAGCGCGACGATGGTCAGCACCTGCATCATCTCCGACGGCTGCAGGTGTACCGGCCCAAGGTCGAACCACCGCCTCCCGCCGCCGACCATCTTGCCGAAGGCGAGAATGCCGACCAGCAGCGCGACGCCCACACCGTAGAACACGTAGCCGTAGCGGCTGATGGTACGGTAGTCGAGGCTGGCGACGGCCAGAAACGCGACGCTCCCCAGCGCGAACCAGGAGATCTGCTGGGTGAAGCAGCTGGAGTTGCGGTCGTGCACCGCGCTCCACAGGTTCATCAGGCCCAGCGACGCGACCGCCGCGGTCGCCGCGGTCAAGGTCCAGTCGAATCGGAAGCGCAGCTTTCGCCACGAGACTACGCGCGCCATCGTTATTGCGCCTCCTCTTTCGGCGCCGCCGGCTCGGCGCTGGTCGCATCTTCCGGCCCGTTCGCTTCACCCGCCGCCGCGTGCGCGGGCGCGATCCAGCGCGCGCGACCGCCGCCATCACCGTGCGCGCCGCCGCCGGCCGCCTCGACGTCGTCGCGCCACAGGTGACGCCGCGGCAGTCCGAGGCGCGGCGCGTTCTTCTGATCGGGCGCGACCGTCTCAAAGTAGTTGTGCACGATCTCCATGGCCGCCGGCGCCGCGACCTCACCGCCGTGTCCGCCGTGCTCGATCAGAACCGCGAACGCGATCTTGGGGTTGCCCGCCGGGGCGAACCCGACGAACCAGGCGTGGTCGTTCTGGTCGTATGCCGACAGCTCGCCGTGGTGGTTCGCGCGCCGGACCTGCGCGGTGCCAGTCTTGCCCGCGACCTCGACGCCGTCCTTGATGCGCGCGCGGAACGCCGTGCCTTTCGGCTCGTTGACGACGCCGACCAATCCCTGGCGAATCAGCCCGAGATTCTCGGGCGACACCGACAGCTCGCGGCGCACGCGCGGCGCGAACTCTTCCAGCACCTTTTGATCCGGCGACTCGATGCGCTCGACCACCTGTGGCAACCACAGCTTGCCGCCGTTGGCGATCGCCGCGTACATCGTCACCATCTGCAGCAACGTCACGCGCGTCGAGCCCTGCCCGATCACCGCGTTCAGCGACTGCCCCATCTGGAAGCCTTCTGCCTTGGGGTTCAGCTTCTTCTGCTCGCGGTACCAGGCCTCGGTCGGGATGAAGCCGCCCTCTTCGCCGTTCAAGCCCAACCCCGTCGGCGCGCCCAACCCCATGTCGGCGCCGTACTTGGCCAGCCGGTCCATCATGCCGGGGCGCGCGCCGATGTCGTAGAAGTAGACGTTGCAGCTCTGCACGATCGCCTCGTACAGGCTTACCGTCAGGTGGGTCTTGGTGCACTTGAAGCGCCGCCGCCCGAACTCGTACGACCCACGGCACTTGACCCGGTCCTCGGGCGTGATCAACCGATCCTCCAGCGCCGCCAGCGCCGAGACCGGCTTGAACGTCGACCCAGGGAAATAGGTCTCGTTCAGCGTCTTGTCGCGCAGCGGGTGGAAACGATCCGACAGGATCCGCTGCTGCGCCTCGGGCGACAGGTGCCCCGACATCTCGTTGGGATCGAACCCCGGCTTCGACACCAGCGCCAGCAGCCGCCCGGTCTCGACGTCCATCACCACCGCGGCCGCGGCGCTGTAAGCGCGCAGCGATCGCTCGGCCATTCTTTGGACGTCGACGTCGATGGTCAGGAAGACGTTGTTGCCGGCGACCGCGGGCTGCCTCTCGGGGCCGTCGATCAGCTCGCGAATGTTGGGGCGCGGCAGGCCGCGGCGGTCGACGACGATCTTGTCGAAGCCGTCGCGCCCGCGCAGATAGCCTTCCCACTGCCGCTCGATGCCGGTGCGCCCGACCAGATCGCCGGCGTGGTAGCCCTCGTCCTTCTTCGCGCGCAGCTCCTCGGCGGAGATCTCGTTCATGTAGCCGAGCACGTGCGACGCCACGTCGCCGTACGGGTACTCGCGCCGCGGCACCGACACGATCTTCACGCCGGGCACGTCGAGCCCGGTCTCGATCGCCGCCATCGCCTCGCGCGAGATGTCCTCGGCCAGCAGCACCGGCCGCTCGTTGCGCGCGGCTGGCGTGGTCCCGTCGGCGCGCTCGCCACGGATGCGCTCCCAGACCTCGACCGCCTGCTCCGCGCTCATGCCCAGCGCGCCGCGCAGCTTGGCAAAGCTATCGCTGGTCAGCTGCCGAGGCGCCACATAGAGGTTGTATGAAGGCCGCACGGTCGCCAGCACGCGGTTCTTGCGATCGCGGATCTGCCCGCGCACCGCCGGCAAGGGATCGGTGCGGATGATGTTGTCAGACGTCAGGCGATAGAACGTGTCGCCCTCGATCACCTGCAGGTAGAACAGGCGCCCGGCGATCGCCAAGAACACCAGCATGACGAAGATGCCGAAGAAGCGCGCGCGGCGCCTTATCTCCGGTAGCTCGGCGTCCTGTCCGGCTATCTGCATGCGGACCTACTCATGAACTGCTCTACGTTACCAGGTTCGATTGACGACCGGCCAATTGACGGCGCAGCGCGTGAAACTGGACCGCACTCCGATTCCAACGCCACCCTACTTGATGCTGATACCGTCTCCCAGCGACGAACGCTGCCCGCGCGAGGATAGCCCTACGCGCGCGCGATTCACGTCGATTCGCCCGTCGATCCGGCGCAGCAATCCCAGCACCGGCGGACCGCAAAATCCGGTGAGCAACGCTTCGAGCGGCGCCTGGCGAAGCCCGCCGTACCCGCCCTCGGGCGAGACCTGCGCGCGCACCAGCACCACCAGCAGCGCCGACAGCAGGCTCGCGACGAACGCGGTCGCCGCCGAGAGCACGATGCCGGTGACCGCGACGCGCACCGACAACGCGCGCGCGAACAGCACCATCAGCACGAACACGAAGCTGTGCACACCCTGCGGCGCGCCCGACACCAGGTCCAGCAGATATCCGGTCGCGAACGACACCAGCGCGGCCGACGAGATCGACCACTTGGGCGACAGCCCCACGTGCAGCACCACCAGGAGCCCCAGGCTGGGCGCGGCCATGCGCACCGGCGCCAGCTCGAGCACGGTCGACTGCAGGATCAGCAGGAAGAACGCGACGGTGAGCGCGATCAGCGAACGCATCAGCGATACACCGACAGCCCACGACCGGGCGGTGAAGCGCGACGCGAACCGGCGTCGGGATCGGCCGACGGCGGCGGCGCCACCACGACCAGCACCTCGGACAGGCGCGCGAAATCGACGTCGGGCGTGACCTCGACCTCCTGGTAGAGGCCCACGGTGCCCGGCATCACCTTGCTGATCAGGCCCACCGCCAGGTCGCGCGGGAACGCGGCGCCGAGGCCGCTGGTCACGACCTTGTCCCCCTCGCGCGCCGCCTCGCCGCGCACCAGGTACTCGATGCTGCAGCGGTAGCCGTTCTCGCCCGACTTGCCGCGCAGGATGCCGCGCCCGCCGGTGCGCGGGATGACCACGTCGATCGCCGACCGCGGGTCGACCAGCAGCATGATGTCCGACGTGCGCCCCGAGACGCGGTTGACGCGGCCGACGACGCCCTCCGACGTCAGCACCGGCATGCCGCGGCGGACGACACCCTCGCCCTGGTCGATCTCGATGCGCGCCACGCGAAAGTAAGGCGAGGCGTCGATGGCGATCACGCGTGCCGCGAAAGTCTCGGCCGGCGTCAGGTCCTTGAGCCCGAGCAGCCGCTGATAGCGCCCGCTCTCCGCCGCGAGCCGTCGCACCTCCAACAACTCGGCGCGCAGGCGGGCGTTTTCACGCGCGAGCGCGTCGTTCTCCGAGCGCACGTGCGTCAGCTCGACGTAGCGTCCGGCGAACCCACCGATGCCGCGCGCGATTGACGACATCGCCGACTGCGCCGGCGAAACGATGCGCAGGATGCCGCGGTCGAGCGCCGACAGGTCGCCGGGCGCGCGCGCGCTCATGCGCATCGCAATTATCGCCAGCAGCAGCATGGCGGCAACGAAAAATCCTTCGCGGACTCTGCGGCTCCCCGTCATGACGAAACAACGACCGAACGAAACCTACTGCAGCGCGACTTCCCTGAGCAGGTTCAGCTCGTCGAGGGCCCGACCGGTTCCGAGGACGACGGCGCACTCGGGCGTATCGGAGACCATCACCGGCAGGCCGGTCTCCTCGCGCAGCAGGACGTCCAGGTTACGCAGCTGCGACCCGCCACCCGTGAGCACGATGCCGCGGTCGACAATGTCGGCCGCGAGCTCGGGCGGGGTCCGCTCGAGCACCGAGCGCACCGCTTCCACGATCTGATTCACCGGCTCCGCCAGAGCCTCGCGCACTTCGTCACTGTTCATGATCAGGGTCTTGGGAACGCCGGCCACCAGGTCGCGCCCCTTGATCTCCATGGTCAAGACTTCGTCGACCGCATACGCGTTGCCAATCTGCTTCTTGACCAGCTCGGCCGTGCGCTCGCCGATGAGTAAATTGTACTTGCGCTTGATGTAGGCGACGATCGCCTCATCCATCTTGTCGCCCGCGACGCGGATCGACTTGGCGACGACGATGCCGGCCAGCGAGATCACCGCAACCTCGGTGGTACCGCCGCCGATGTCGACGACCATGTTGCCCGACGGCTCGGTCACCGGCAGGCCGGCGCCAATCGCGGCGGCCATCGGCTCCTCGATCAAATAGACCTCGCGCGCGCCCGCAGCCAAGGCTGAATCGCGCACCGCGCGTTTCTCGACCTCGGTGATTCCCGACGGCACGCCGATGATGATGCGCGGCTTGACCAGCGTGCGTCGGTTGTGAACCTTCATGATGAAGTAGCGCAGCATGGCCTCGGTGACCTCGAAGTCGGCGATGACGCCGTCCTTCATCGGTCGGACCGCGACGATGTTACCCGGCGTCCGGCCGAGCATCTCTTTCGCTTCCTTCCCGACCGCGAGCACCTTCTTGGTCCCGTTGCCGGCACGCTGCACCGCCACCACGGACGGTTCGTTCGACACGATCCCCTTGCCCCGGACGAACGTCAGCGTATTCGCCGTACCGAGATCGATGGCGAGATCATTCGAAAACAGTCCATAGACCCAGTCGAGAAGCATGGAGTGTGCTCGCTGAGGTGCTCCCAGGCGTTGCGCCCTGCCCCGCGCTCCTGGGCACACCTAAACGGATGAAGTTTCTTAGCATGAACAGACTGCGACCGATAGGGGCCAACGCGAATGATTGTGGTAGATTCCGCGCGGTTTTCGTCCGGGCCCGCTTCTACGCTCTTTCGCGCCTCCATTTGCACCTGTTGATAACCCGCCGGCTCTTTCGGCGACTTTCCCCTCTCACGAAAGGTTCCTCGCATGCTCGAGCAGATGCGTAAGTCATCGCAGTCGCTGCTCATCTATCTGCTGTTCAGCCTGTTGATCGTCGTCTTCATCATCAGCTTCGGGCCCCAATCGCGGGGTACGACCTGTGATGCGGCCCTCGGCGGCAACGACCACTACGCAGCCAAGGTGGCGGGCGACATCGTGTCGACCAACGATTTCCGTTACGGGTTCCTGATCATGGGCGGCGCGCAGGCCCCGGCGCAGATCGTCAAGCAGCGGAGGATGAAGGAACTGGTGATGGACAAGCTGATCGATCGGGAGCTCCTGGCGCAGGAGGCCGAGCGCCTCGGCTACGTCGTCAGCGACGAGGAAGTCGAGGATCTGGTCGCCGATTCGAAGATGATCGGCCTCGGCGAGCCCCTGACGGTCGGGCGCGTCCAGAAGAACGGCAAGTTCAACTACGAGGCCTTCAAGAACTTCGTGCAGTTCGAGCTGAGCTTGAACCCGAAGACCTTCATCGAGGAGCAGAAGCGCGAGCTTTTGGCGTCGCGTGTGCGCAATCTGATGCGCGCGGGCGTCAAGGTGTCGCTCGACGAGGTCAAAGCCGACTTCGAACGCACCGGACAGCAGGCCAACTTGGAGTACCTGCGCTTCTCCAACCGGAAATACGAGCCATCCGTGGTGGTGTCTGACGCGGACCTCACCGCTTACGCCTCGAAGAACGAGGCCAAGCTCCGCGACCTGTATGAGCAAAAGAAGTTCATGTACGAGAAGGTGCCCAAAGAGGTTCGTGTGCGCGAGATCTTGATCAAGGGTGGCGCTGCCGCGAACGACGCGGCCAAGGCGCAGCGCAAGGCCGAGCAGCTGGCCGCGAAGATCAAGAGCGAGAAGGACGCCACCAAGGCGGCCGCGGCGTTCGCGCTGGCCGCCAAGGAGTCGTCGGACGATGCCGGGAGCAAGGCCAAGGGAGGCGACCTCGGCTGGAAGCGCAAGGGGACGCTGGGCCTGGAGTCGGCCGATGACGACAAGGTCTTCGCCGCCAAGGCGGGCGAGCTTCTGGGGCCGTTCAAGACCAAGGACGGCGGCGTGGTGTTGGTCGTCGCCGAGGGAAGCCGCGAGGGCGACCTGCCGTTCGACAAGGTCAAGCTCGACCTGGCCGAAGAAAAACTGCGCGAGGAGCGATCGGGGGCGCTGGCCAAGGCCGACGCCGAAGCGGCGCTGGCCAAGGCCAAGGCCGACGGCGGCAAGACGCTGAAAGAGCTGTTCCCGCCCAAGGACGACAAGGCCGGGTCAAAGGAGCCCAGCAAGCTCGCCAAGCTGCCGGCGCTGGATGCCGATGCGCCGCGCGCCGAGGAGACCGGACTGTTCTCGCGCCGCGGGAGCCGTGAGGGAGCGATCGTGGAGGGCCTGGGCGTCTCGAATGCGCTCACCAAGGCGGCGTTCGAGCTCAAGCCCGGCGCGCTGGCCGGCCCGTTCGAGGTCTCGGGCAGCTGGGTCGTGGTGCGGCTCAAGGAGCGCAAGGACCCCGACATGGCGGAGTACGAGAAGAAGAAGCTCGACCTGCAACGGGACGCCGAGATGAACAAGTGGATGGAAGTGCTGACCGACTGGTCGCACGACCGCTGCATGGAGGCGCGCAACGCCAAGCGGATCGTGATCAACCGCGACGTCCTCCGCTACGAAGACAGCGCCGAGCCACCCCCCTACGAGCCCTGCATGCCGCGGCGCATGTTCGGAGGCTGACCCGGTGTCACTCGGCCCAGGCCCGTTCGGACCGGCGACAGCGCCGGGGCCGAGCGCGCCGACCCACCGGCCGCGCTGGCTGCTGGTGCTGTCGTCGGTCGCGCTGATGTATGGCGGGATGCTTCTGATCGGCGGCCTGGGCGACCTGCGCAACCCGACGGCCGGGGCCAAGCTCCCGATCGCGCGGCCGATGGCCCCCGAAGAAGAGGCGCTGACGAGGGAGCTGATCGCCGTCAACGCGGCTATCGTCGCGCGTCACGCGACCGCCCTCCGCGGGCGCGCGGCAGCGTCGACGCTACTGGCGCTGCTCATGCTCTATTCCGCGGCGGCGGCGCTGTCGCGCGACCGATACGGCCGTCGCGCGACGCTGCTCGCGGCGTGGCTGGGAATCGCCTATCAGCTCGGTGGCTTACCGGTGGTGATCCCCATCGCTGAGGACTACGCCGCCACCAGCGCTCCAATTCTCGCACGAATGATCGCCTCGGACCTGCCTGCGCTGGCTACCGCCGACGCAGGCGCCGCGGCCGCGGGCACCACGGGTGGCGCACCCGTGGCGTCCTCGGAACCGCCGCCTCGTCCCGAGGCGGTCGCCGGTTTCATGCATACGGCCTTTCTGGCGGTCCCGATCGTGACGGCGATCCTGGGGATTCTCGGCTCGTTGCTGATGATCACCTACTTTGGCGGACGCCGGGGCCGTGCGCTCTATGGCCTTTCGCCCCGGCTTCCCCCGCCAGGCGGGTAAGCCACCGCGACCGCGACCTCTCAGGTAAAATCACGTGCTCCGCATGGGGCCTTTAGATTCGCCTGAGGAGGTGCCGAGCCGGGCACCGCGATCGATCGGCGCTCCGCCGACCGATGCCGGCGAGCCCGACGCAGCCCCGCCCTTCTCGCTGTCGCCGCGTGACGGGCGGACCTTGCTCTCGCTGGCCGCCTGGCCCCTGGCGGAGATCGCGCGCCTCGAAGACGTGGCGGTCGAGATCCCGACCCCGGCCCCAAATGGTGCGCTGCCGCTCGAACGGCTACGCAACCGGCGCGGGCGGTTGCTCGCGGCGACGGTCGCGACCGACCTCTCTCGCATCGTGCGCGAGCTGGAGCGCCCCGGCATGCGCGCGCGGCTGGCGGCGGCCGGCATCTCCGACATGCGTGTCGGCCTCGCC